>Ga0114918_10005438_pt1 | contig 10941 bp, 12 predicted proteins | sample LantaG_FD_87015 | JGI IMG/M metagenome (GOLD analysis project Ga0114918, IMG submission 87015) | Deep subsurface microbial communities from Baltic Sea to uncover new lineages of life (NeLLi) - Landsort_02402 metaG | ecosystem: Environmental > Aquatic > Marine > Oceanic > Sediment | place... | reverse complement strand
TCCGCTTTTCCTCCCTTTCGATAGGCACTGTTCCCGGTGACTAAAGAAAACTCAGAGCGCTCACCGTGACGGGGATAAAAGTCGCGAGAAAAGTGAAGAAAGAAGCGGAAAAGAGAGAGCAAGCACAGAGGGGGTCGATGGTCGCTCGTTCTTCTTGCTCCTCGACAAGAGCAAAAAAAATGAAAGAGAGGAGAGAGAAGAGAGAGAGAGAGAGCATCATCATCATCGTGGACCTCCTCTTACTCCTTTTCCTCCTTCTTCCGCTGCCACCTTCCTACTTCCCCCTCCTCCTTGAGCGAATAAATACACTGTGCTCATCGAGCACTCTTGATCTACAAATTGCTTCCACTCATCTCCCATCTTCACCTCTTCTCTCTCTCTCTCTACTTCAACTCGCTTTTTTTCCTCCTCCCGCGCCGAGGCACGTCGAGCCCCGTCGCCGCGGCCACGGCTGCGCTCCCGTGGGCCTGCAGCGCGTACCGCAAGTCCCCGCGGCCGGCCTTGAGCAGCGCCGCGTGCGTTGGCAAGCAATTCCTGGACGCGGAAGAAGAAGTAGAAGAAGAAGAAGAAGAGTCGCCACCATAAGAAGAAACAAACTTCCGAATCTCTTCCGCAGCGGCCTCGAGGCTCGCGGCGGGAGCGCTCGCGTCCCCGGGCAAGCGAGGCCTCCGCGGGGCCAGCCCCGCAACGGCAGCAGCGGCCCGGAGCCCACCAGCACGAACGACGGCTTGAACCAAGTCCGAACGACCTGCGTCAGCGAGCTCGTCCATAGTCGGCATCTGAAGCACGGAAGGTTTCGACGGCGAGGAAGAAGAAGAGGAAGCACTTTTCGGCCTCAGCCTGCCCCTCCTAGCCGCGCGGGCAAACGCTCGCAGCTCGGCGCTCAGGTCCCTCGGGTCGTCGTGAGCCGCAGAAGGGGGCCAGGCGGGCGAGCGAGACAGCATCTCCTGCACGGCTCTGTACCCGCCGTGGTAGACGATGGCGTGGTGGAGGTCGTACCGCCCCGCGGCCAGGACGGCGGCTCGCCCGGGCATCAGCCGCTCGGCGGAAGGGAACGGCGACGACGACGACGGCGACGACGATGATGAAGACCACCCCTTTCTTCTTCCCTCGCCGCCGCCTTCGATCCTGATCCTGGTGCCGCAGTCGTCGATCTCGAGCGTCGTGGGCTCGATCGGCGCGTCCCACCGCACTCTCCTCGTCGCGACGTTGAAGTAGTAGCGACCCCCTCCCTCCTCGCCCTTGCCCTTGCCCTTGCCCTTCCCCGCCGCCGCGGCTGTTGGGCCCGCGCCGTAGTCGCTCGTGCTCAGCTCGACCCAGTGCGCGGCCACGAACAGCGCCAGCTCCTCGTCCAGGGTGTCCAGGTTGTCCCAGTAGCCCACGGGGCGGCGCTTGGCGCGCAGGCCGACGGCGGCGGCGACGGCGGCGGCTCCGCCAGCGTCCCTCACGTCGCGGACGAGCTGCTGCCCCAGAGAGATCTGCCCCTCTTCTTCTTCGTCGCTCGCAGCTCCACTTCCGCTTCCGCTTCCTCCGCGCCAGGCTGCCAGCTGCGCCAGCGTGGGCATCATCACGGCCGTGCGGTAGGAAGAGGCCCGCGGGGCGTCGAGGTCGGCGGCAAAGTCGTCGTCGTCAGAGTCGCCATCGCCGTCGAAATCGCGCTCGGGGTCGAAATCGTCAAAGTCGGAAGAGGGTTCTTCTTCATCTTCTTTCTTTTTCGGCGCCTCCTGCTCCTCCTCCTTAGCTCCACCGGCGAGCTCCCTCGCGATCGCGTGCAGCCTCGGCTTCAGATACTCGACCAGCAGCCGCTGCCTCCCCAGCTGCAGCAGCCCGCGCGGAGGGGACGCCACCAGCTCCCTCCGGGCGGGCCTCGCCGCCGGGACGACGTCCCCGACGTAGGGCAGCAGGTGGAGCTCCGCCGCGCCGGGGCCGAAGCGGGCGGGGACGTCCGAGTTGACCACCCGGAGTATCAAGAGAGGGGAGCTTTTCTTCGCCGTCGAGAAAGAAGCAGAGGAGGCGGAGGAGGAGGAGGTGGAGGAGATTCTGCGGCGGTGGCCTTCCGACTCGCTTTCGTCATCGCCCTCGTCGTCATCGTCGTCGTCGTCGCTCGAGGAGCCCGCTGTCACTCCCCTGACAACTCCGATCGTTTTCCCTGTCTTCGCGTGGACGACCGTCCATCCCAGGACTGTCTTTGGGTCGGGCAGCTCGGTGACGAGGTCCTCGGCGACGGACGAAGAAGAAGAAGGGGAAGAAGAAGAGGAGGTTGAGGAGGCGCCGCGGCGGCGGGAGAAGAGCGGCGGCGCAGGAGCTGCTTCGAGTTTTTGAGGAGAGGTTGGTACGATATTTTTTGAGCCTGATTTCGAGAAAAAGAGTGAAGTATTCTCTCCCCGTAGAACCACGTCTCTCTCTTTTTCCTGTTACCTGCTCGCGGGCGCGCCGTCGAAGGACAAGAGGGAGAAGAGACGGAGCGCTGAGGAGGGGGAGGGGGAGGAGGAGGTCGAGGTGTCGTCGGCGTCGGCGGCGTCGTCGGCGCTGTTGCTCTCTCGCGTTCTCCTTCGCCATCGTCGCCTTCCCTCGTCGTCCACAGATTGGCAGGCCTCGACGCCATTTGAGCAGGCATTTCCCGTGTCACTCGCGGTCTCGCAGAGGGAAACAAAGGCGAAGCGCCTCCCCCGCTCGGCAGCAGAGGCGGCCGAAAGAGGAGAGGCATGCGTTGCCGGGCATGTGCTGCCAACCGAGCCGGCGGCGGCGCGGCGGAATCTAGCCGCTGAGCGACCGAGAGGCGCGTGCCTCCTCGCATCGTTGCGATGCGTTCAACAGGTCGACATCCAGAGATCTATGGGGGAGATTCGTCGTTTCTGGGCTCGTACGGAAAGCGGGGGCGGCCAAAACGTGTGAGAGTGGAGAGAGAAAGAAAACATTTGCTCTGGTGCTCTCGAAAAAAGCGGGTGCTCTCAAAACTCTCTCCCTCGAAAGCTTTTTCGAGTTGTTGAGAGAAAAAGAGAAAGAGCTTCCTTCGATAGTTCTCCTCAACTAGTCGTCTCTTCCTTTCGAAATGTCGGCCACCAGCGATGTCATGCAGACCGTGCGCGACACCGTCGCTGGAGCGCAGGTGAGCTTGATGCTGAGAGGAGCGAACGACGGAGAGAGAGAGGATGCGATGATCGACTCCAAGCAGCGCTAAGTCGAAGCGGAGGAGAAAAAGCGGGTGCTCTCTGGTTCTGTCTCGAATTGCCACTCGAACGCGCCTCTATTGCCCGCCCACTCGCCGCGACTGCAGCAAGCGTGCCGTCGAGGTTGCGCTACGGAAGAGAAAGGCCGCTTCTCAGCTCTCGCTAGCCCTCGGCGTCGATCGATTCTTGGAGATGAGGGACACGTTGAAAGACAAACGAGCGGGAGCGCGCCTTGCTTTTTTGCTCCGAGGGCTCCGTGACGAGGCGGAAGAAGGAATCGCCTTCCGGGCCTTTGTTCTCCCTCCGCTGCTGCCGTTGCCGCTCCGGAGCCACTCTAGCCTCGACCAGAGCCTCGATCCTGACCCTTCGAGGAGGATGTAAAAGGCACGAGAGGAGCACGGGAGGAGGGATTTGCCTCTCTCGCTTTCCTCCTTCCTCGCCTTGTTCTTCGCGAGGAGCAGAGGGGGCTTAACGGCTGGTCGGGAGTCGATGCAATCCATCGAAGGAGCATTCACCGTTCCGCCGACAGGTGCTCCTTCTCTTCCTTGCATTCTTCGATTCCGATGAGCAACCGCTAGAAAACGTCGATACGAGACGTTTGACGGAAGGAAGAAAGGAGCAGAGGGCCTGATACCCGCCAGCTCGGGGCGCGAGAATCGGTCGCAAAAAAGCGCGCACTCGGGCGCTGCTGACAGAATCGCCGGCCGGCTCTCGCTCGCTCGCTCGTCGACCAGCGGACCTCTCGGGAAAAAAAACTCTTTCTTTTCTTTTCCACTCACGCGCCTTTTTCCCCTCCCTTTTGCTTCTCGAAAACGCTCTAGGTCGCGTGCGACGAGAAGCACAAGCTCCTGCGCGAGCGCTCCAACGCCATGCGCACGCTCGTGAGGCTCTGCACCCCCTCCACGGACAAGGTAAAGAATGTTCTCCTCTCTTTTTCTTCCTTCTTCGTCGTCTTTCGTTTCGAGGTTAGGGACCGAAAGGGCTGTCGGAGCTGATTTCTCCCCCGGTCATATTTTCGCCAAAAAACCGAAACACTTCCCACCCCTGCCCCACCCCGAAAACCTCCCCCAGGTCGACGACTTCCTCGCCGCCAAGAACGCGCTCTTCGCGGCCCTGACCGAGGTCGACGACCTCCTCGACGAGGTCGGCTGCCGCCTCCAGCGCGAGGGCGAGGACCTCGAGATCAAGCTCAAGGCCAAGGCCGCCGAAGACGCCGAGCTGCGCCGCAAGATGGCGACCGTCGCCAAGCGCGCCGAGGAGATGGCCGAGCGGCAGGAGCAGCACGTCAAGGTCATTCTCGACCTCAAGAAGGCATACGAGACCGAGCAGGCGGCCCACAAGCGCGAGCGCGACCGCTTCAAGGCCGAGCTCGCCAAGCTGCGCGAGGCCGCCGAGCGCGAGGTCCGCGAGACGCGCGACCTGCGCGACCGCGAGGTGCGCCAGCTCGAGACCGTCCACAAGGCCGCCCGCGACGACATGATCAAGCTCTGCAACGAGGGGGTCGCGTCCCTGGCCGACGCGGCCCTCGACGTCGCCGTAGGAGGGGGGCGCGTGCGCGTCGAGGCGCCCGAGATGGAGGACGCCGTCTGGCGGGCGTTCCAGACCGAGATCAACGCCAAGCTGCACGACTGGACGGTTCAGTACTGCACCGGCGAGCAGAGGGCGAGGCTGGCCGCCCCGCCGCTGCGCCGCAGCACGTCGTCTTCCTCTGGCGGGGGGGGAGGGGCTGGAGGGGCAGGGAAGGGCGTCGTGGCGGACAAGAGCTTGCCGTCGACGCCGTCGTCTGGAGGGGGGAGCAGCAGCGGGGGAGGGGGTGCTGCCGGGAGCGGGAACGGGCCCCACACGCCGCCGACTGTCTCCGAGGGAGGGCCTCCCTCGGATGCGCAGTACGACTCACAGTGAAGAAAAAGGTGGGAGAGGAGGGAGAAGGTTCGTCGCGCCGTGATTGTTTTTCGCCACCTCACTCCTTTCTGGCGGCGGCGGGGAGATCCCCGCCGTCCTCCCAGTTTCTGCTCCGCAACCGACAAGCGAGGCTAGATCCCCTCCTTCTCCCCCCCGTCGCCTTTTCTCTACTATTGTTCCTCCGACCAGTACTACTACTACTACTAACAACTCATTGTTTAAGCGAAGAAAGAGCAGCAGCAGCAGCAAGCAACCACACTTTTCTCCCCTTGGTTGTTTCGCCGTCACTCTCGTCGTCGTCTTTTTGTGTTTCTTCCGTTGTTTTCGCCTTATTTCACAACACCCCACACGAAATGACCCGCCAACTTAACACCGACTTTTTCAGAGAGGGAGAGAGAGAAAGAGAAGAAAAAACGAGAGAGAAGATTGCTTTTTTTCCTCTGTGAAAAAAACAAAAATCGAAATTTTAAAAAAACAAAAGGAAAAAGAGAGAAACCGAAGCCTCCCTCCCCTCCCCGACTCTCCAACGGTTGCTTTCCTGAAAGTGTGCTCTGTGCAGTTTGCTTTACAAATTGCCCTCGGGTTCTTCCTTCGGAAGAGACCGCGGTGGGGCTCTGTTTTCTATGGATCGGATAAATAACTCGGCTTGGGAACGAAATAATTTCGGCCTCGAGGTCAGTCTCTCTCTGTCTCTCACTCACTCCCTCACTTTTCCCCCGCCGCCCTTTCCTCTTCCTTCTCCCTCTCTTCCGCCGCGATCTCCTCCGACGCCTCCTCCAGCGCCTTTGTCGCCAGCCTTCCAACGTAAGCCAGGCTCGCCGCGGACAGGGCCAGCCCCAGAGCGACCTGCCAGGGCTGCACCGCCGGCCCCGTCGCCCCGGCAGCGGCAGCGGCGGCGGCGGCGGCGGCGGCGCCCCCCCCGTCGCTCCCCGCCCCTTCTCCGCCGACGCCGAGCAGCGCCCTCCCGTACGAGCCCGCGGCAACGTAGGCGACGGTGCCCGGGAGCATCCCCAGCCATGAGCCCAGAACGTAGGGCCCGAGCTCCACCGAGGTCAGGCCGTAGAGGTACGAGCTCGCCGCCAGCGGCAGCAGCGGGCTCAGCCTCAGCAGGGTCACCACCCGCAGGCCGTCCCTGCCGATCGCGCGGTCCACCGCGGCGAAGCGGGGCGACTTGGCGGCGTAGGCCTGGACGCGGTCCCGGGCGGCGTACCGGGCGATGAGGAAGCTGGCGGTCGCCGCCGCGGTCGCCGCGGCCGAGACCACGGCGGTGCCGGGGCCCACGCCGAAGACGACGCCGGCGGTCATCGTCAGCGGGATGGCGGGGACCGCCAGCACCTCCAGCCCCGCGTACACCAGGCCGTAGGCCAGGTACCCCGCGGGGCCCAGGTCGTCGACGACGGCGGAGAAGTGCTGCACGAATCCGGTCAGGGGCCCCCTGGCGGCGACGCCGACGGCGGCGAGCGCGGCGAGCCCTACGACGGCGGCGGCGGTGCCCCCTCCCATGACCGCCGCGGCCGAGGGCGCGGAGGGGGAAGGAGAGGGGCCGCCTGTCGCCGAAGGGGTCGCCGAGTGCTTCTGCTGCTGCTGCTGCTGCTGCTGCTGCGGTGGAGAAGAGGAAGAAGGCTCTTCCGTCGTCGTCGCCGTCGTCGTCCGTCGCAGCCCGCTGCTTCCTGCCTTTTCCTCTCCGCTGCCGCTGCCGCTCCCGCCCCCTTCTTCGTTGTCTTCGCGGAAGGAAGAGGCAGCGCGGACCTTCTTGGAGGCGCGGGATCGCCGGTGCTGCTGCTGCCGCTCGCGGAAGAGGGGGCTGCCGGAAGAGCTAGGAGCGGAGGAGGTGAAGCACGAGGCAGCGGCGTTGTTGTCATTGCGAGACGATACTGCTGCTCTCGACGAGCCGTTGCTGCTCGCAGCTGCTGCGGCAGCGGCGCTGCTTCTCCTTCGAAGGCCGGGGCCTGCCTGCTTTTTTTTCATTGTTGTTTTTTCCGCTTGGTTTTGGTGAGCGTTTGGTCTGGGTCGAAGACGAAGTCGAAGGAAGAAGAGACGCTTTCTAGATAGAGAGAGGAAGAGAAAAGAGAGAAGAGATGATACCCCCTTCGATCAAACGCTCGTTTCTGCCCAAACCCTCCGCCCTTCTCCATTCAACTGCTCATGCGAACGCACCTGCTGGCGTGACCCGACCGCAGCACCGCGCGGAAGGTGAAGGGAAGCCTTCGAGGGGCCTGTGGAGCGCGAAGAAGAACAAGGCCCCGTCGTCATTGTCGCCATCGCTGGTGAAGCGGTCGAAGAGAAAACTGCGGCAGTCGCCCGCATCTTTCTCGTTGGCTGCTTCACGCAGCAGGGATTGATGCGAGTGAGAGAGAGGCAGAGGCCGTCCAGGCTATATATCGCTCTGCGTGGCGCGCAAGCTTTTGGATGAGAGGAGAAAGAGGGACGACGGGGGAAAAAGTGAGGGAAAAAAGGATAATTTTTTCTCTGTCGACCACGAGGGGAGCATTGAGCAGTGCTCAGCAGCAGCACTCCCGACGTACGACGACGGCGACGGAATTCGTCGAGCTCTCCCTCTCCCTTTGCAAAATGTCTCCTCCCGTCGCTGCTGCTGCAGCAGGGTCAGCTAGCTGCTGCTTCGTTCCCGCGCTGCTCGCGGAGCAGAGCTCACGCCGACGTTGGCACGCTCGCCGCGGCATCAGAACCGCTCCGGAAGCGTCCTCTTCAGCTGCAGCAGCCAGCAAACGATTGCATGCCGCCGCGACGACGGCGACGGCTCCGAGAAGGCTTCCGGCGGCGCGAGGTACGGGGCCCTTTTTTCCTTCCGTTCGCACTCGTCAGAAGAAGCACACGAGCGCATCGCATCGTGCTAGTGAGCTCGATTGCGCATCGGGCGCTCTTCAGTTAAGGAAGCGCGCGTTTAGAAAACCGCATGCACTTTTTTTCCTTCTTTCTTTCTTCGCCGCCACCGCCACCTCAACTTTTTTTCCCGAAAACCTCGAAACCTCCTCTCCTCTCTCTTCAGCCACCGCCAACGACGGAGAAACGGCCACCACCGCCATCGTCCCCGACCGCGCCCGCTACCACGTCTTCGAGATGGACGGCGTCGACTTCCTCGTCGGCACAAGCGGCGACGGGAGGCTCGACGTCAGGGACGCCTTCGTCTGCGATTCGACGAGCTCCCGCTCCCCGTCGTACGCGCTCGACGGCGAGGGCGGCGCGCCGACGCCATCCTACTCGCGGGCCGAGGGCTCCGACTCGCCGGACCTGCCGCAACAGCCCCTGCCGTTCGTCGCCGTGCCCTGGGAGCTCCGCTTCGCCGGGGACTCGCTCTACAAGAAGCCCGCGTGGAGCAAGCTCCTCAAGGTCTACCTCATCGCGGCGACGCGGACCGAGCCGTCGCTGCGGCTCGACCTGACGCAGGTGGTCAGCCTCGACGCCGCGACGCGGAGCGTCAAGAGGGAGGAGGTGGTCAACAGGGCGACGACCGACGACCCGGAAAGCACGACACTGAGGATCCGGTGAGGAGTGTCTCTGCGTTTGTGGTGTTTTTGGTTTCTCCGCCTCCTCAAAAGTTTTTGGTGGAGGAGAAAGAGCAAGCGAAGAGAGCAAAAGAAAAAAAAGGGAACAGGAAAAGAAAAGAGGGGGGGAACAGAAACTTTCTTTGGCCGATGACGTTCACAAACAAAGCGCTCTCGCCTGGTTTCAAAAGAGAGCCGTGACAACCTCCTTTGAGGGGAGGATGATTCCGAATTTGAATGAATTCTTTGGCTGTGTCCGAGGCCCCGCTGCGGATTTTTTTTTTCTCCTCAGAAGTTTTTCTCCTCGCTCTTTCCTCGCGTCCTTTCTTTCTGTACCTTTCTTTCTCTGACGTCCACTCTTCTTCTTCTTCTTCCTTTCCTCTTTGTTCCTAAAACGAAAACAAAAACAAAAATACAGCGCCAACGGCATCATGCTCGTCGACGCCGGGGACGTTCCCTCCCCGGACGACATCATCGACGGCCGCGACCAGTCCTTCCCCAAGGTCGTCAAAGAGGAGAAGAAGCGGCGGAAGCCGTTCTGGTTCGAGGGGACTTACCGCATCGACGAGGACGGGAACGAGGTGGAGCGCATCAGGGACGGGAGGTGGGAGGAGGACTTTGGACCGGAGGAGGACGAGGACGAGGAAGAAGAGGAGAAGCCGGCGTGGCTCACCGAGGCCCCCGAGGAGTCGGGCGGCGGCAGAGAAGGGTGGGAATAAGGGCTGTAGGAAGCGGAGAGGGAGGGAGGGAGAGAGCGTGTGTGTTGATCAAGAACCAAATGTGAAACGTTATAAAAGAAATATGGAAAAGACAGAGAGCGCGGGTTGAGAGAGAGGGAGAGAAAGAGAGAGAAAGAGAAAAAGGAAAAAGAGAGGCGACAACGAAAAAGCCATTTTTTTTTACTGAACCAAAAAAACATTTTTACACCCTCACGCCGCTCACCGCCTTTTCCAGTCCCACGCTCAGCACTGCGCGGACAGCGTCACAAGCTTCCCTGATCGAAAGCTCGACGCCCTCCTGCTCTTCCTTTTTAAAAGTCTGCAAGACCCAAGCGACGACGGGGACGTTCCCGGGGGGGCGGCTCACCCCGAGCCTCACGCGCGGGAAATCTTTGGTGTTGCTCAGATAGCTCATGATGCTCCTCATGCCGTTGTGCCCCCCGTGCCCCCCCTTGGAACGCAGGCGCGTGGTACCCACCGCGGTGTCGAGGTCGTCGTACAGAACCAGGATGCGCGCCGGCGGGACGCGATAGAACCGAGCGAGTTTCCCGACCGACTCCCCCGAGACGTTCATAAAAGTCAACGGTTTCGCCAGCAGAACGCGAGACGAGCTCCCGCCCCCTCCGATCCTCCCTTTTCCCACGGCTGCGTTGCACTGCACTTTGTCGATCGCAATCGAATGTTCTTTCGCCAGGAAGTCGACGGCGGCGAAGCCGATGTTGTGCCTCGTGCCGTCGTAGCGAGGGCCCGGGTTTCCGAGGCCGACGACGAGCCACAAGGAGTCCTTTTCCTCTTCGTCCAGCAGCTCTCCTCGCGCTGCAGCGGCGTCCTTGGGGTCCAAGGCGGTGAGGCCGTAGTGGCGGCTGCGGGTGCATGTGTTTTTTGGTGTTGGAAAGGAGGGGGGGGTGAGAAGAAAAAAACAAAAAAGTTGAGAGAAACCGGCGACAGCTGCAGATCGGAAAAAAGAAAGGGAAAAAACAAAAACGGAAAACTTTCTCACCGGATGCTGGCGCTGACATTACACCTGTCACCTCCACGGAGCCTGCTAAGGATGCCGCCCATTGCAATCGAAGAGTGAAAAGATAAAATAAAGCTCCTCGGTCGAGAAGAAGAGATCGCGAACGATGAAATCGATGACGCCACCGATGACGACGCCGACGCCTTGAACGACGCCTTGATCGACGACGCCGATCGCCTCGTCTTCCTCGCTGTCGTGTTGTGGTGGTGGAGGCTGCTTGCGGCGCGCTGCAGCGGGACAGCAAACGCGCCTCGCATGCGATTTTGTGAGCGAGAGAGGGAAAAAAAGCTCGAGAGCCTTCTTTTCCGGGAAAAAGAGAGGCGAGGAGAGAGAAAGAGGAAAAGGAAGAACCGCAAAATGAAAACTTTTTTTTTTTCAAGTCGTGGGTCGTTTCCGGTGCGTGCTCCTTCAAACACACTTGACCTAGGCTCCTGCTCCTCGGCGTGGTCTCTGGAGCGCGGAGCCGTCGCTGGTGCCTCCTCCATTGTCGCTGCTGTCGTCACCATCATCGTCGCCATCGTCATCTTCACCCTCTTCTTGGTCAAAGGGCCCGGCAGCCGCAGCGCTGCCGTTCCCGTGAGAGGCAGCTCCTCCTCCTCCTCCTCCTCCTCCTCCTCCCCCTCCCCCTC
>Ga0114918_10005436_pt1 | contig 10943 bp, 4 predicted proteins | sample LantaG_FD_87015 | JGI IMG/M metagenome (GOLD analysis project Ga0114918, IMG submission 87015) | Deep subsurface microbial communities from Baltic Sea to uncover new lineages of life (NeLLi) - Landsort_02402 metaG | ecosystem: Environmental > Aquatic > Marine > Oceanic > Sediment | place: Baltic... | reverse complement strand
CCGCCCCTCTCCCAAACGGCTGGGCAACTGCCAACCGTGGGAGAATGTCTCGGCGTTGATTTTGAAACGCATTTCCAGACCCTTGACGTTGTGCGTGGGCGCTGCGGTCTGTTTGACAAACCACATCGGAATTACCTGCTTGCCTTTCCAGCGGCCGTCGTGAATCATGCAATAGGCGATTCTCGCCAGGTCCCGCGCCGGTATGCCCATTCCGTGCGAGGGGTGCCTGCCGATTTCCTCGCCGCCATCGTAGTATTGGAACCACCAATGCTCACAGCCAATCGGTTTGAATAGTGCTTCGATGGCAAACTCGTCGTAGGGTATGCCGGTGACATACTCACAGACCAGCGCCGCATGAGCCAGCGCGTGTGTCGAATAGCCACAGGCCGTGCCTGGATCAAATGCCAGCTTCGCAGTTCGTTCGTCACCGCTGTGGCCGAGGATATACTGCCACGTACCGTCATTTCGCGCGCCGGTCGCTTCAGGGCAGATGCCTGACGTATGATTGAGCAATTGTTTGATCGTAATCTTCGCCTTGCGAGGATCGCTGAGTGGCTTCGCCCAAGGGATAAAATCAAACGCCGGATCATCGAACGACATTTCTTGGGGCGTCTGGCCTCGCTGGCTTCGCTCAGATGCGATGGCCAGCACGGTAGCACAGATCGCTTTGGAAACGGAGGCCACGCGGCGTGAGTCGGTCTTGGCGCTGTTGCCACGCTCGACTTCGAGCACGATGTACCCGTTACGAATCACCACGGCCGCAAAGTTGCGCTTGTCTGAGGCCATGAGCCAATCTTTGAGTTCGGACAATTTGTTGGGGTCCATGCCGGCAATACGTTTGATTTCATCGGGCTGATCGAGTTTCCGCCAGCCGCTTTGGGATTCAGGAGGCGGAAAGTATGTATCAACTATTTCCGACGCTGTGAGCGATTTGAGCATTCGGTACACCTTCGGATCGTCGTCCGGCCCCTTGAAATGAAACGGAAAATGCTGATTGACCGTTTCGTGCATGAATCCCCATGATGCGCCGTGTTGGACACTCAACTCGGCGGTGCTCGCTGCCTGCTCACCATATTTCTGGTCCTCGTTGCACACGATTGGCTTTTTGTATTTCTTCAGGACTTTAATTCTCTGGGGGATATCATCGAATTTTGTGCCATTGAAATGAATCAGCAGAAAATCGCTCGCCCGGCACACATTATCCGGAAGTCTGCCATCACCCAGGCCGCTTGTGGAAACCAGCAATGTGGGCGAAATTTTCTTCGCCAGATGTATGAGCTCAACCTGGCCTGCGGGCTTCTTCAGGATAGAGTGGTCGAAACCGGAATGATTGAATTCGTTGGCGATTTCCAGAACGACGTTGGTGAATCCGGACTCCCCAAGCCAGCGGACCGTGTTTATAACACCCGCCCTCACGGCTTTCTCGTCCTTGAGGATCTGGTCCTGACGCTGATAGAAACATCCGAGGATGACAGCGGCACCGTTGCGGTCGCACGCCTCGATAACTCGCCTGACTCGCTGCATGTAGTCCCTGCGAAGTGAACCATCGGATCTGAATGCGGAATTGGCAGCTCCCTCGTAGCCGGGAAAGCCGCCCTGCAGATTGATCGTGAATGCGCGAATGCCGTGCGCTACATATTCCGGGATTTTTGCGGTGAATTCACTGGTATTCTCTTTGGCATCAAACCCGGGCCGGTGTGTGTCCTCAAAAACTGCGTTGACCATCCGCACGTTCATCAACAACCCTTCAGCCTGTGTCCCGGGATACGTGAGCCGCCCGTTCAGACACCACCGGCCATCGGCAATAGAAATCCGTGTATTTTCGGAACTTGCCGAAAGCGGCGCCGACAGCAGAACAGCGACAGCAACGGATGCGACTATAGACCGCATTATAGTTGTCATAAAAAGTACTCCTTGCTATTTAGCGTATCGTAACATTGTCGAACAAGTCGATAGACTAATCCGCCGGCGCGGGCCAGTCCAGATGCTTGTGCAGGAATTCAAACGTGCCTTCTCCGTTGATGCTGTGCCCACCCTGGAAGAACTCGATCTCCGTGCGGTCGGCGATGCCAAGCTGGGCGTACAGCCATCGCACCTTCGCGTACTCGTGCGCCACCCAGCGGTCGCGGCCCACCGTGTCGAGGTGACCCCGCTCGACCATGAAGGGCCGTGGTGCCATCAGGTAGGCCATCTCAGCATAATCGAACGTGTTGCCCAGGTTCCAGTAAGGCATTTCCCATTCAATGGTGCGCATGAAACTGAAGGCTTGGTCGGTGGCGGCAACTTTGCGCGTCCATTGATTGAAGTCGCCCGAGCAGATCGAAAGGCAGTACTTCTGGAGAACCGGCGGCACGCGAACGGCCGTCTCGCCCCCGTAGCTTAACCCGTAAAACGCGATGTGCTCGCTCTCCACGAAGGGCAGCGTTTCCAGCCAGCACAGGATCTGGTCGTGCTGTGCTATGATAAATGAGAAGAGTGTCGCCTTGACGGTGTTCGCCTTGCGATCGAGCCAGCGATAGCGATCTTCCCCGCGGTACAGATTATGCGGCGCAAACGTGATGAATCCCCGCTCGGCCAGGCGGCCGGCGAAGTTGTTGTAGGCAGATGAGTCTCCGTCGATGGTGTCCCGCGGCAGACCATTGCGCCCGTGTTGGCACACGACGACCGGACGCCGCTCATCGGGTTGCAGGTCCTTCGGCACGACCAGCACGCCCCAGGCGAATAGCTCCGGAAACACATCCAGCACCACGTCATATGCCGTCCATTTTTCCGTTTCTATAATCCGGCGAGTTCGTGGGTCGGGCGAAAGGAGCGGCTCGTCGAAGCTTCCCATGGCCTCGGTATGGAACTTTTCACGGAACGGCGAGGCGCCCTTGACAAACCTATCCAGCGAATGTGTTTCGTGGCGACGTTGTGTGCTCCAGCGGCGTTCGGCCAGTTCGGGCATGACATCGTACAGAAAGAACCGGTCCCGCACATGTTCTGATTTTCGCACCAGTGCCTGGACATGATTTTCAAGTTGTTGCATCGCCCTACTTTGCCGGCTATCAGGCTGGAACGAGTCTCGTCGCTCCTCGGGGTACTCATTCGAGAGAACCATGTCGGTCTCAATTCCCAGCCCATCTGCGAACGTCTTGAGCGCAAGAATTGAACCAGGCCCGGTTGGAGCGCCGTTGTCATGTACCAGAGTCGGTTTCGGGAATCCGGCCGGAACAGGTATGCGATCAAATTCCTGCGATACCGAGGAAAAATCCGGTGTACTCCAGTCCCCCTTGTGGCCTGTTACTTTCGGAACCGCGCTGTATTCGACCACGAGTGACCGCGGCAGAATCAGCGAGGCAATCTCTGCATCCCCGAACCGCTGCAGCAGACTCCACACATTGCGGTAGATGGGCTCAGCCCACACGTTCTGGCGAGAATCGAAGTAACCGCTGACCAGCACGGCATCGATCCGCGTATCGATGGCTGCTGCATAGAATGCAATCAGGCCGCCTTCGGCATAGCCGACGACGCCGATCCGCGCTGATGTGTCTTGTGTCTCAAACCAGTCAATCGCCGCGAGGACTTTCTGCACTTCATAGCCGATGATATGCCGTCCCATGTGGAACGCCTGGCGATAGATCCATTCACGATTCGTCTGATCAGACCTCCTGAGCCCCGCGTCCTCGGTCTCCAGCCTGGAACGGCTCACCAGCGTTGGGAGGACAAGCTCAAATCCGTTCTCGGCCAGGCGGCGCGCGTACTGTTGTTGTGGATCGACACCAGGAGACAGACCGAGAAGTTGTTCGGGCGTTTGGTCGGCGTCCGGCACGATGACGATATGGGCCAGGGGCGTACGTTTCGGTTTGACGAGCAGACCTTCACCAAACACCCCATACAATACCGGCCAGCGCACCTGGAACACACGGTACTCCGCAGTCTCAGCCACCAGAGCGGGATCGGCCTCATCGCCGAACCGTTCCATTCTTGCCGGCAACCGTGTATCCATAGCCCCGATAATCGTACGAAGTCTCTGGCGGTTATCGTCGACAGAGGTTTCGTAAGCCTGTTTCGACGAAGTATCGTACTTCCAGAACCGTGTGCGCTGTATGCGAGCCGCTTGAATCTGCCTGTCAATGAATCTATGCGCTCCGTCCATAAGCCGCGTGGAAAGATCTTCTTCCCGCCATTCCAGCGGCCTGGTGCCCGGAAGGGCCGATACTGCCGCCTCGATGGGCAAGCACGCCACGGCGGATAGGACACACGTTATCACGGTAGTGAATGTTCGATTCATCTCCGAGCCCCTATGCAATCGGTTTGTATCCCGTGGAGTTCAGTACAGGTGCCACGGGGCACGTACGGGTTTGCTAAGAAAACGATTGGCCTGCTCATCGTTGACAAAGCGTTCTTTGTCCGGATCCCACCGGAGTTTGCGCTTGAGTTTCATAGCAATGTTTGCCAGGTGGCATACACTGGCCGAGCGATGCCCCACCTCCACGGGAGCGATCGGATCCCGTCCTGACCTGATGCAGTCCAGGAAGTTGCGCTTGTGGTCATGGCTTTGATAAAGATGGATTTCGTCCGGCCCGATTACGGTATCCATGAGGGATTCGGGGTACGTGCGAAAGGAATTCCAGTCCACATGCACCCAGCCTTCGGTACCCTCGAAGCGTACCGCATCCTCTATACCGCCAGGCGTACAAATCAGCTCCACACCATTAGCGTACCGTGCTCGACAATGGATCCGGCTGACCGTATCAAATAGACCTGTTTTTGAAAACTCGCTGCCCAGGTCCTCAATCTCCACCGGCCCGGTGCGCTCGGTGCCCAGGGCCCACTGGACAATGTCAAACTTATGCGCGCCGGTATTGGTCGTCTCGCCGCCCGAGTAATCCTGTACAAAGCGGAAGGTATAGAAACAGCGGTGTTCATGATGGGGCGCCCACGGTGCCGGTCCCAACCACATATCATATTCAAAGCCGTCGGGCACAGGGGTGGGATGCCAGGTATCCACGTCGAAGCGCAGTCCGTGACGGGGAAGACTCATCAGTACGCGCTTGACCGGGCCGATACGGCCGTTGCGGACAAGCTCACAGGCATATCGCATCCTTTCCTTGGAGCGATGCTGGCTGCTCGTCTGGAGAATTACCCCATATCGGCGAACCGCCTCGACCATGGCACGGCCCTCGGCAATCGTCAGGCTCAACGGTTTTTGGCAATAGATATGCTTTCCAGCTCGGGCCGCCATTATCGTCGGGATGGCGTGCCAGTGGTCCGGCGTGGTGACCGATACGGCGTCGATGTCGTCACGAGCCAGCAGTTCGCGAAAATCGACATAAGCGTCGGTGCCGGTATAAACGCCCGAGTTTCTTTTCTGGGCGTAGTAATCGTTAACGAGTTTTCGAGCCGGCTCGCGTCCTCGAAACTGTGAAGCGGTTTTGTATCCGTAGCTGCCTCGGTTTACGTCGCACACCGCGACAATCTGGGTGTCATCCTGATGCATCAAGCCCTGCAAGTCGGTAAAACCCATGTTGCCTGTGCCGATACAGCCGACATTGATGCGGTTGCTGGGGGCACCTGAGCCGAAAGCGGAGCACGGAATGAAACAGGGCACCCCGTACGCTGCCGCTGCACCGACGGCCACACTTTTGAGGAAATCTCTACGCGATGAGAGTCTGTTCTTGTTGGTCATAACCCCTCACCTGGTCTTTCAACTATGGACGACGCGAGGTTTCCAGCAACAATGCTGTCAAACTTCCATCGCTGTAGCAGAGATGAACATGCCGGCAACGCAAGAAGAACCGCGCCCACGACTACTTCCTTCATTGCTGTCTCCTTGATCCGATATTCCCATCTATCTTTATAAACTGCACTCCGGCACGCTATGGCCTCTATAATAGCACAATATGCGGTTCGATTTCAACGCTTCCTTACCTAAACCTGAAAACGCACACAACATGCACGCAACGTATACCTATGAAGAGTTCAAAGTCAAATACTAAAATCCCTGTTGCCACAAAAAACTTTCTTTGAGGCATCCACTTTACGACCTATGAACCACGTTTCATCGCTTATCTGAACAGCCCTTCGACTTAACGATGCATTATACTCGACATCGTGAATCTGACTATGTCTTGGTCAGTGGTCGTAGTGTGCCGAAATAGTAGGAAGAAATCAGTTCTCGACGTAAGTGCCAGACTTTTGTGGATGCTTTTTGGGGCCATCGGTATGTTGAAACCGTCAAAATACTCTTGATATTGAGATGAAATATGTTATTATAAGACTTGAAGCTTGCAGGAGTGTTTCAATGAAATGTAAATGGGAAATCCCGGTTGATAGAATTATTCATAGTTTGCATTACATTAGCTCATCAAAATACCATTAACAAAGCAGTAGGAGGATTAGGCAATGACAACGACCAGAAAACAATTTACAGCCTGCATAATTTTAATAATTACAGCCCTGTTATGCACATCCCAAAGTAACGGCCAAGTTGATCCAAAATCCGTCGTGGGGTTCTGGCTTTTTGACGAAGCCTCAGGCAACATCGCCAGGGACAACTCCGGGCATGGTTACGATGCCGACCTCAAAGAAAATCCTGCATGGATCGAGGGAAAATTCCGCCACGCTCTTGAGTTCCAAGGTGAAAGTTATCTTGAGATCCGCAATTCGAGCCAAAACATGGCATTCGGCGGAAGCGCCCCCTTCAGTATCACCGCATGGGTAAAGAATCAGGGCGGGGGCACTGTCATAGGTAAGTTTAACGGCGGCATCATAGGCGCCTACATCCTGGCAATCAACGGAGACGGCACAATCACATTTCATAGAGAAGTCGATCCCTGGACATTTTCCGGAACCAAGGCCCTGCCGGACAATGAGTTTGGGCACGTCGCTGTCACCTACGATGGTGCTGAAATGAAGATCTATGTCAACGGGGAATTTGATTCCAGGCAGGACCGAGGTCCTCAAAATACGGATACTTTAACCCCAGTTCTCATCGGTGCCCGATTTACGAATAATGAGCCCAGCGAGTTCTTTAACGGCGTACTCGACGAAGTCGCCATCTTTAATGTGGCCCTTACAGAGCAGCAGATCAGAGACGTCATGTACGGGCTATCCTTCCCCAAGGCCTCCAATCCCAATCCTGCGGATGGAGCCTTCTTTGAGGATACGTGGGTTAGCCTGAGCTGGTCGCCGGGCGATTCCGCTATCTCTCACGACGTGTATCTGGGGGAAAACTTCGACGATGTGTTTGATGCCACTCATGACTCTGCGTTTTACCAGGGCAATCAGACATCAATGTTTTATATGGCCGGTTTCCCGGGATTTGCTTATCCGGATGGTCTTGTCCCGGGCACGACTTACTATTGGCGTATCGATGAAGTCAATGAGGCCGAGCCGAACAGTCACTGGAAAGGCGATGTCTGGAGTTTCTCGATTCCACCCAAAACGGCTTATAATCCGGATCCGGCGGATGGGGCCGAGGTCTTAGATCCGGATGATGTGAAAATAAACTGGACGGCAGGCTATGGGGCCATTTTGCACACGGTGTTTATTGGCAACGATTACGACGAGGTAAGTAACGCCGTCGGTGGAATGATGCAAAATACAACAACCTACAACGCCGGAACTCTTGAGGTCGAGAAGGTGTACTACTGGCGAGTCAATGAGTTTGACGCCGTCGAGACGCACAAAGGCAACGTTTGGACCTTTACGACGCCGGGTGCCGTGGGGAATCCACAGCCGGCCAACGGGGCCACCGATGTACCGATGGCAACCATCTTAAGCTGGACGGCGGCAGATAACGCCGCATCGCATCAGGTGTACCTCGGACTGGACAAGAACATCGTGCACAGCGCCGATACCGGCTCGCCCGAGTACAAAGGATCCAAGGCGCTGGGTGATGAAAGCTATGATCCCGGATTGCTTGAACTGGGCACAACGTACTATTGGCGTGTGGACGAGGTTTATAATGGAAATCCAGCTAAAGGCCCCGTCTGGAGCTTCACGGTTGGTGATTATCTTATGGTCGATGATTTCGAGAGCTATACCGATGATGACGCCACCGGTGAAGCGATCTGGCAACACTGGATAGACGGCTTCGGCGTTCCGGATAATGGCGCTCAGGTCGGCAATTTAATGCCTCCGTATTGCGATCAGGTGATTGTCCATGGCGACGCTCAATCTATGCCGCTGTCGTATGCCAATGAGGCCGGTGTGACGAACTCGGAAGCGTTGCTGACGTTAACGTCGCTGCGTAACTGGACGACGGCAGGCGTTGGGGAATTGTCGCTTTGGTTCCGGGGAAGTCCGGCCAATGCGGCTGAACCGATGTATGTGGTGGTTTCCAACTCCGCCGGCGCGCCTGCCATCATAGTCAATGATGATTTGGAAGCAGCACAGGCACGCGGATGGAGACTGTGGCGTGTTCCACTTCATGCTTTTGCCGATCAGGGTATCAACCTGACCAACGTCGATAAGCTCGGGATCGGCCTTGGCAGCAAGTCCGGCATGGCAGTAGTTGGCGGTACAGGGACGATGTATATTGACGACATCCGACTATATCGGGTGAAACCGTAGCCCTAAAACCTGAAATGTCACTAACAACCAGAGTTGACTTCAAGGGGTCCGTATCGATTTAAGATACAGGTCTCTGTTGATTTAAAGACCTAATCAATAGTCACTACAACGGATCATAAACAGGGCAAAGGGCTGACAGCTTGATAGAGTTCTATCAGGTAATTCCTTGATTCTAATGTGTGTTGATAAGTGTCACCCAGTTTGAGGCGGCGGCTTTCGAGTGCTTCGAGCAAAAGTAGTTCTGCTTTATCGTATTGTTTTTGCTCTTTGTACAAAACCGCCAAATCGTTCTTTGTTTCCAGCGTCCACAGATGATCATCACCTAATCTGACGTACCTTTGCTCTAATGCTTCATTAAACAAACGCTTCGCATCCTCGTATTACTTCTGCTTTGTACATAGTACGGCCAGACCGTTGACGTTGTGGAGTGTTGATGGGTGTTCTTTGCCTGGAAGCTCTATTGCCCTGTCAATAGTGTATATATGGGTAGAGTCGCTTGAGCTTTTTGAGCAAAGCAACCTTGCTCTTTAACCATAAGCCTTTAACAAGTTTATTTTTTGCCATTGTATAACTCCTTCACCTTTAGTTGGAGGGATGGGACCAAAAGATTCTGATATATCCGTTGCTTATGTGGTCAGTAACCGTACAATTCTTGTACTGTTACTTCCGTTTGTTATTGCAGGATATGCTCGGAGTTGTCACAATACTTCCTGGAACAATCGTTTGACATTTATGTCAATTCATAAAATGCTAACACCTGTAATGAAAGGACAACCAATGAAAACGTTACTGAGTGCAATGTTACTTTTGAATGTCATTATGACAGTACGACCTCTCTTTGGGCAACAATTTCCAGCGGTTTCAGAGAATCAACGTATCGAAATGCTAAAGCATCCAAATAACAGGCCGGTCCGTATGGTGTTTGACACAGACACCTATAATGAAATTGATGATCAGTTTGCCCTCGTTTATGCATTAATTTCACCTGAACTGGAGGTGAAAGCTGTTTATGCCGCTCCTTTCAAAAATAAAAGATCAAACGGTCCGAGAGAAGGTATGGAAAAAAGTCATGAAGAAATATTAAGAATCCTGCGTAAATTAGGCAGGTCTTCAGAGGGCTTTGCTTTCAGGGGCAGCACGAGTTACCTGACGGATCTAAGCAATCCGGAAAAGAGTCCGGCCGCAATGGATTTGGTTGAAAGGGCAAAGAAAAGCAGTCCTGAAGATCCTCTCTATGTTGCTGCTGTGGGGGCAATTACAAATATAAGCAATGCTATCCTTATTGATCCAACCATAATTCAAAACATTGTAGTTGTATGGCTTGGTGGTAATGGTCACAATTGGCCACATCAAAAAGAATTCAACTTCAGGCAGGATTTGAATGCTTCCAGAATCATTTTTGATTGCGGGGTGCCTTTTGTACAATTACCTTGTACTCCTGTTGTTACCCATTTTACAACGACAGTACCTGAAATGGAGCGATATGTAGGGGGCAAGGGGGAAATTGGCGATTACTTACTTAAAATTTTTAAGGAATATAGAAAAGACCATTTTGGATGGTCCAAGGTGCTGTGGGATATGACAGCAATTGCCTGGATTGTTAACGATGAATGGCTGCCGTCCGACCTTGTGCACAGCCCGATAGTAACCGACAATTACACTTTTAGTTTTGATCGATCCAGGCATCTGATTAGATCTGTAAATTTTATTCACAGGGACCCGATATTCAGAGATTTCTTTACAAAATTGGATAAGCAATCAAAAAAATAGCCTTATAGTGAATAGCTACAAAATATCATTATATAGTAAATAATATGCCCGGAGATTTTATGATGAAAATTAATCGCCGTAAGTTCTTAAGAGGGGTAACTGCCACTGCCTTGGGGATGATAAGTTTTCCCCATATTATTCCTTCCTCGGCTTTAGGCAAGGCCGGTAACATAGAGCCAGGCAACCGGATTACTATGGGCTTCATCGGATTGGGGGGCATGGGCACGAATAATATGAGGGCATTCCTGAATCAGCCTGATGTGCAAGTTGTTGCTGTCTGCGATGTCGTAAAAGCCAGCAATGAATATGGCCACTGGTATAAGAACGGATGGCAGGGTCCATGGTTTGGGCGGGAATCCGCTCAAAAAATAGTGAACGACTATTATTCTCAAAAAACCCAATCCGGTGGTTATCAGGGTTGTGATGCGTACAGTGATTTCCGCGATGTACTCGCAAGAGACGACATCGATGCTGTTTGTATAACAACGCCCGACCACTGGCATGCGATTCCGGCAATAATGGCCGCAACAGCCGGCAAGCACATCTACTGCGAGAAACCCATGAGTTTAACTGTTGCAGAAGGTCGTGCTATGGTTGAAGCTGTTCGGCGTCAT
>Ga0114918_10005435_pt1 | contig 10943 bp, 3 predicted proteins | sample LantaG_FD_87015 | JGI IMG/M metagenome (GOLD analysis project Ga0114918, IMG submission 87015) | Deep subsurface microbial communities from Baltic Sea to uncover new lineages of life (NeLLi) - Landsort_02402 metaG | ecosystem: Environmental > Aquatic > Marine > Oceanic > Sediment | place: Baltic... | reverse complement strand
TTAACACCTTAACAAGAATGATTTGGGGGGGAGGAGTAGACATGACAGGGACAACAATGGCTCCTTTTTCTGGTACAGACTCTAGGAGAAATCCAGATCTCATGTTACGACAGTGGTCTGCTATGTATTTGGCAGCACAGGAAGGTAATCCTGTGAACATGACCAGTTCATATGGCAGGCCAGATCAGTTTGGTCATCCAGTCGATGGGGCTAATGGCATAGACATCGTAGTGTCATATGGTAATCCATTTGATGACCAAATAACAGATACAACATATCAGTATGATCATTCGTGCTCAGAGATAATCAAAGGAGTACATTTTAAAGGGCAAAGCCGTGAATTAATGGCAGATGGAAGACCAGTATTAGATGTTTACCAGTTTTTTGCTCGTAGCGTACACCCATACCCAACATATAAGCAATCTCGCGGAGTGTAAGACCCGTGATATAATCAGCTTTAAGAGACAGGAGGATATAGATACATGTCAGAACAAGATACATCTGCACCCATGCCAGAAGATTTAGATGAACTAATGGCAGAGGTTGCTGGGAATTATGTAACATTAGAAACACAAGAAGGACAGGAAGACGCTGCCCCGCCGCTAAGCGAAGAAGAACAATTTAGAGAGCAAGCAGCAAGAGAGCTGAATCAAATGCAAGTCCTTGCAGAAGAACGTAAAAAATATATACTTAAGCTCGCAGCAAAATTAGGCATTGAAGAAGACTTACTTGTTGAGTGGAAGAGGCGGCATGGCAATCTCTATACATTTGCTCCTAATGAGGATGATCTTTATATGTGGCGTCCAGTACTTAAGTCTGAGTGGGACCACATGCAAAGAACTTTTGCTAATCAAGACAATGCAGAGGAAAAGATAAGGGAGACACTAATTAAACGCTGTGTCCTTTACCCTAAAATTACTAATGTAATGTTAACCAAGTCACGCGCTGGCTTGTTACAGGTCCTTAGTGACATAATCATGGAGGGCTCATATTTCTTTAGTATTGACCGCGCTCTCAACATGGTCACAGAACTGTAATGAATGGACTGGTTGCAACAAAAGTTAGAGCACAATGGGAAAGTATTGCAGTTTCGCTTTCCCGATGGGGTTTATTTATCTATACGGCACCTTACCTGTAAGGAGCACAGATTATTTTCTAATCTCTATAATGCACCCGCTACTGTGCTCGGAGAGGTTGATGACCTCATAGCAAAGACTGTTGTCCTGAATCCGTTTTTCGATGACGACTGGTTGGTCGACAAGAAAGCCGGCATATGTAATACCATTGCAAATTTGGTGATGTATTTAGGTGGGGATCATGCAGATGACGTTGATGATAACTACCTAAGTGGATTGATGAGTGCTAGCCAAATAGAGTCTCAGTCACTGATGTCTTCTATGTATGGTCGTATATGTAGTGTATTTCATGGGTATAAGTTTTCTGATCTAGATGAATTGTCGTTCCCAGAAATAGTTAAGATTTATTCTGCTGCAGAAAAAACTATGATAGACATGGGCGTGATTAAAGACTTCTCTAAGCTTGCTAAAGCAGCAGACTCACAGCCCACTACTCCAGACAGAGCCGTTCCACCAATGCAAGGTCCAGCACATGAAGAAGAATTCAAAATGCCTTCTCTAGCAGAAATGCAGAAGCAAGGTCCAATGATCATTAGTGAAGATGAAATTAGACGTTCTGAAGCTGAGTTTGGCGGCGAAGAAAACTTGGCAGTTATTAGAGATGCCGTCGCTGAACAAGAAAAAGAAAGGAGACGCTTAAAGAAAAGTGCAGACAGTGCTAATGTTACATACGACCCAGATGAAGCAAAGAAAGCAGCAAAGCAATATAATGATAGTATAAGCGCAGCAACTATGAGAAAACAGGCTGGCGCTAAAGTCAAGAAGAATCGTAAAAGGAGTAGGTAGTGCCACTGTTTAATCCTGTCCTGACTGGCTCAGTAGAAGTCCCTTTCTCAAACAGGACAAGACATTACTGGGCAGTCCCAACAGAAAATGAGAAGGTCAGAGAGACCTCTTATAGAGACCAGGCTCTTAACCTTGCAGCCACTGTGGTTGCAGGAACTGCCATATATCATTCTCCGCGCATTGCTAAGAAGAACCCAGTAAACTTTTGGTTTAATGCTGCTAGAACTGTAGAGGAATTCTTTCCTTTTCGCATACCGGCTACATTCCGCGTAAGTGAGCTGTTAAGCCCAAGCTTACATCGTACTAATCCACACACAATTCTGCTCTCAGGCATGAAGCCTATTGATAAGTTAAGGACTAACCATTATCTAAAGCAGTTTCTTGGTGTTAGTAAAGATGTAGACATAAATAAGTTTACTGAAATAATGTTCTCTCCTGAGGAGAAGGGGCCTTTCGGTAAGCTTTATGGCATAAATAAAGCTGGTGGCAAAACCTTATTACATGAAAAGGTAAGGGCGATAAGACCTGGTAGGCTTTTTGAAGCCTATACATCTGTAGTAAGTCCAGGTACACACGGTGATGTCAGAGTTGCTCGTTCTATATTTGGTGGTATTAAGAACACTCGTTGGCTGCCAATAGCTACACAAGGAAGAGTAAAAGACGTCATCATGGCTGGCAGAACTTATGCTGCATTCTCTGTACAGCGTCTTGGCGAGCTCATGGAAAGAGCCGGTGAGGAAATGGCTATACCATCATTCAATATTGGTAAACATCATTTCCGAGGCGGTAGCTTAAAAGGCCTGCTTGGTAATGTTGGCATTAAGCTCAAACCGTCACGTGGCGCTTTCGGCCGTACACTGTTTGGCTACAGCAAGTTTGCTCTATTAATGGGTGGCAGCAGTTTGTTTGTCAGTCAGCTTGATGCATGGAGAAATAGTGACAATGCAGCTTCTCGCATGGCTGCAGTTGTGGGTACGACCGGCATATTAAGCAAGCTTGGTCATCACATAGCGAAGCGCATAGGTAAGAACCCTTTAAAAGGTGGCCTCATAGGAGCGGCTGTTTCAGTTGCTCAGTTCTTCCCAGCATTCAGTTCTGGTATTAAGCCAGGCGTAGCAGGCATGTTCCCACGCTTAAATATGATGAGATCTCGCATAGGCGAATCTTTTCTATTTAATGATATAAGACGCTGGTTTGAAGACACAATGCCTGGTTCTACTGGTGTAGGCACTTCCATATTCATGGGTGGTCTAATTACAGCAGGTATATATGCACAGCAAAGACATGTACATGAGAAGGCCGGCACGCTTCTTCCTCTAGTACGCAAAGACATATATCCACAAGTACGAGAGCTTCAGGGTGAAGTGTTTAATGATCTTAAACTTGGCTCTTATAACACATGGAAGACTGGGCGTACATCTGCTAAAAATAAAACTATAATCTCTGGTCATTTAGATGACATGATTAAAACCAGGGACAATGATGTTGGCAGATTGTTTGCAGATTCTTCTAGAGCCGAAGCAATGGACGTTGCATATCGTGTCAGAGAGCGCATACTTAGTCAGCATAAGCGTCCTTTCTTAAAAGGTAGTTTATTTAAGCGGGAACTTCAACGCATGAGCCATGCTGCTAAAGTCGGCAGCGCAGGTGGTATATTGCGTACAGCTGGCGTTGCTGCTCTTGGGTGGTTTGTCCTTACTGGCGGTCTTGGCACGAAGGAAACCCCTGAAGATTTAGAAGCTACATACAGCGGAGAGAAGCTTGTCCCTGTTAGACGTGGTCGCGCCTGGGAAATGGGAGCGACTCCTTATGAGGGAACAGATGTCCTATATTGGAGACAGCATTGGTATGCTCGCATGGTCGCAAAAGCTAGAACGTCAGGAGAAGGTAGGGGACCCTTACGCGAATGGCTAGAGAAGAATTTTACCTACAACATAGAAAGAGAAAACTATGAGAACCGCCCCCATGCTATAAGCAGCGCTGCTTTTGATGAAGCCCCATTTATTTATCCAATAATTAAACCTTTGGGTGACCTCATTAAACCTGCTAAATTGATGCATGTTGAAGACTGGGCCAGAGTTAATGATAAGGGTCAAATAGAACTCAAGTATGTTGAAAGTGCCCTTACTCCATCTCCTTCAACTGAGCTTGGTGGGTTGGCGCCTGGTGCTCCTGTGAGCCCCTATTCTTCTACACAGCTAATGAGACGCATGTTCTATGAGACCTCGGAGCTGTCTGGTTTAGTTGGGTGGGCAGGTCAGGGCCTTTATACTATGGCCTCAGATGCGCAGCTTCCTTTTGCTGAAGACGCTGTGTTAAGTAGCGCTTCGCAAATAGGTTCGGCTAGAAAGGCCTTCTGGGATGAGCAAACTGGTGGTGCATTCTTAGGCATACCTCTCATGTCTGAGTCAGTAAGACGTTTCTTGCCAGCATATCCAAGTCACATTGATACTTACAACCCTATTGAAAATGCTCTGCCTGACTGGTTGCCAAAAGATCTCAAATATGGGGACCCATATAGCAACTTAAGATATGGCCTAGGTGAAGAGCGTTTGCCTGGCCCTTTGTATGATGAATTATATAACACTGGTGGTGAATATGGTGTAGAAGATAGACTGCGCATATTGGCAGATGTTGCTTCATATAGTAAAGGCTACAGAGATACTGCCAGAGAAGCAAGGGGGATAATGAGGGATGACCCCATGTCTCCTGTGTCACAGGACATGGCTGACACTATTGCTCGTCTTGCTGCTAAAAGAAACAAGATAGATTTTGATTATTATCAAAACAGGCCTAGTGGATATGGTGTATTCGACTCCCGTGGAAACATACGAGATATTAATGAGTCTGCGAAAAGCAAGGGAGCGTTTAGACGCACTCTTGGGCGGGTGTGGGAAGGGTTTGCTCACGGTACCGGCAAGGTACTTGCTCCCATTGAACATGTCGCTCCTGGTGGTATTAGTCCCTGGTCAAAACTAATCCACCAAAGAGACCCTGTTGAGCATTATGAGCAAACCAAAGTATATGGTTCTCAATATAGGTTTTGGTCTCATCCATGGAAGAATTGGCTTAGGCCTGCTCTGAGCAGTGCGCGTAGGAACTGGTTTGGTGAAGATTACATCCCAGGACACATACAAGAGGTTAGAGATACTCAGGAATATTACGATAAACTTAAGTGGTACAAGTATCAACAGCTTTCTAGCGCTGCAGCACAAGCTGGACAATTACAATTAGCTTCTCAATATAGACGTGTTATGAAAAGCACTGTGCATGGTGCAAACCCATATTCTGGTGATTCTTCTATGAAGTACAGTTTGCCATATAGCGACAGGTCTTACTTCAATGCTTTCTCTCAAGCTAAAAGCCAGCAAACGCAAGGAAACATATTAGAGCTTTTGCCTACTAATCAAAGGTCTATGTATGAAGGTGTGTGGAATAGAGAGCGCATGCAAATGCTTGAAAACACTGATCCCATGTCAGAAGAGCTACAAAATCTACGCGTACTTGCTATGGCTGAAGGTAAGCCTATAAACGAAGATCTTTATGCAGAATATGTGCATAAAGGTGCCGGCATGAGTTATGCAGATTGGGCCCGCATGAAGGAAGCAGAGACATTCTTCCACAATCGTCAAATGCCACAGCCTGATTGGATCGGCTGGAGACCTGACGTGGACCTTGAAGATATCAAACTTATGCAAGTCCAGCAGAGAGGGCAAGACCACCATGCATATGACATTTTCAGATCAAGAGTTACGGCCCTTAAAAGAAAGCCCTATTTGGAAGGATCGCTAGCAAACATGAATGCTTCTCAAGACAGAAGTGTGCAAAATCAAAATCCCACCTATATGACTCGTGGGTTAAGAGATATAATGGACTTTAGAGACATGGGCAACTATGATATATCTCGTAGCTATAATAGCCCATATAGATCCACTAGTGCTGTTGACCTAAGTGTCAATGTCGCTCCAGTTGTTAATACCCAGGAGATGTTTAGTTAATGGCGTTTGAGCAAAATGGTAATGGCCCTATTGGTAACTTCCTTACATACACACCATTTGGTGTGGGTGCATTTTTGTCTGGGCGCAAAGCTTTAGAAGTGTTGCGTAGTGACACGGAAGGTGTTATGAGCACAATGGCTGCGAATAGTGCTATTAACAGCAGTGCAATAAATGTTGCCCACAGTACAAGTGGTATACAAAAGCACCTCCGCCCATTATCTGAACCAGATATGATCCTAGCTAATTTGAAGGGACTTGGCATTAACACTATGGAGCTTACACCAAGAGTTATGAGCACTGTAGACAACCTTGCTTCTCCAAGAGCCAAATCGCTTTCCACATTAGCATTACATTCCTTTCTAACCCACCCTGCTACTGGGTTAACAAATAGACAGGTTCAAGGAGTTATGGCCGATGTTACACAAGGAGAAAGTCCACGTGCTGTTAGTGAGATGTTACATCGCTATGGGAACCAGAGGAACCTGCCAACATTCTTTAAGGCCCTTGGCCAGTATGATAAATTTAGTGGTAGAGGTGGTCCAGCAAGCAGGTTTTCGCCACACATTAGTGGTGGCGGCATTTTTCGTGATCCATCTAACTTTAAAATTACAGGGGAAAGACCTGTCATATCTGATCTTCTAATGGATAGTTCTACAGACGCTGGAAAGCTTGTTGAAAGGCTTAAAAGTGAATACAGTGATGTCATAGACTTAGAAAGCATAAGAGAAAGAAAAGTTACCCTACCCGGTACTGTGACTAAGGAAGGTACAAGTGTAGGGTATAACCAGTATCTTGATTTTAGGTTAAAAGGAGGTGGAGCCGTTAAGCGTGTACCTCTTGGATCAAATACATTCATAAAGACAAATAATGGAATGCGCATGGTTAACATATTCCAGTCAGGCAAAGAGTTTTCTACTATGTATGCATTGCCTAAAGCACACATGTCTAAGTCAAGTGACATATTAAATCTTGGTGAAGTATATTTGTTTGGTGATGCTAATGCTGGTTTAGGCTCTAAGTTCTTTGAGGACTTAGATAATGTTAGGAATTCCGCTCTTGCTAAAGGCAACATGGACACAGGAATTGACGCTGCTAGGTTTATGTTATCTGATGATCTATTAAATTTACAAGAAGAAGGTAGTTGGATAAGAAATCTTACCTCTCCTGGTAGCCGTGTTGAGGCCATTAATAGATCACACATTGTCAAATTAGCTTACTTTGGGCAGGCTGGGATAGAGAACATACAGGCATTTGAAGATTTCGCTCTGAGTAGTGCTGTGCTTAATAATGACTTGGGCTTTGTCCCACTTGCTGTTAAGAATGCGCAAACTGGTAAGATATATTTTGGTCCCAATTTACTGCGTGGTGATTTTGCACAAGAGCGCCGTATGTTACAGCCGCATTTTAATCCAGTATATGTTGATCCCGATTTTGTTGCTAAAACACCGAAACGGTTTGGGCCAGGTGGACTGCTGAAAAGATTTGGGCATACAATGGCTACTCCAGAAGGAGCAGCTCTCGAAGCCTTAGGGTCCCCATATTATAAGTATGCTGCGATGGTGCCTATTGGTGAACGACATGCAGAGACCTTAGATACTGAGCTCGGTGAAGGTGTGTTTGCTGTTAAAGCTAAGCGTAGACTTAAGACAAACAGTGACTGGCAGCGTAAGTTCTACGTAAATATGCGCGCAGAGTCTAAGCTAGGAGATTCTCTTGGTTTAAGCGATAGGTTCGGTCATAGATTTGACACTTCAACACCGAAGGCATGGATGAAGAGTAAGCCAATTAGAAAAGCATTGTTTGAAGACCAGAAGAACAGGTTAGGTGCAGAAACATTTGAAGAATATAGAAGTGCTGCATTTAGAGAAGCCCGTACAGAGCTTGAAAGAGAATGGGCTGCTGACATTGCTGGACCAGACATTATTACAGAGCGTAGATTCAGAGCGCTTGCAGCTGACAAAAAGAACATTGTTGCAGAGTCATCTATATTAGATAGACTAGCAGCAGGTGAGCAAGTCAAGTTACAAGAAGGTGACTTCCTTGGTGTGGAGAAAACACCGTTTGGTACTCGTCCAGTCACAGTTGAAAGCAAAATGTTCGGTGAAGAAAGCATTGTAGACGCTTTCAAGTCTGGAGACCAATGGATATTAGAAACCCAAATTAAAGCACCTGCACAGGAAGGCATGAGATTTCATGCTGGTATTAAGGGGCAAATTAGAGGCTGGGAAGAAGGTGGCATGGATGCGCTGAACGAAGCTTTCGGCTTTAAGCACTTTGATAAATATGGATTAGAAATGATTGCAGGTAAGCCTGAATTGCTAAAGAATCCTACATATTTAAGGGAACAGCAATTTGGTGGCTTAGCCATGGTACTAGGTGCAGAGCAAAAGGCTTTAAAGAATGTAGATTTACAGAATCTTACATATGACATGATGGTTACGCGTGGCAAGAGTCTGGGTATTAAGTCTACATTGAAGGAGGGGGAGACTGCATTCATGGGTATGTTAGATGCGGCTTTTGAAGCGAAGTTAACCGATGAAGAGCTTGGCCTAGTCTTTGGTGCAGAAAACCGTTGGGCAGGTAAAGGCAGTGTACTTTTTGACCAGAATGTCGTTGAGCAAACGTTTGGTGCAGCAAAAGCAGCACGAGTTAAAGCAGCCGCCCAAAGTGCTGAGCACATTATAGGTACAATAAGTGTTAAGCCTACTAACATATTAGGTATGACAACAGGTGGTAGAGCAAAGGTCGAACCGCGAGCACTTCAGGCATTAGCTGAGTCATTACCTGAAAATGTTTCTACCTCCGTCATAGCCGACATGTTAGCCAGACTTCCTGATGCAGACCAAGCTAAGTTCCAAGATGTGAGTAAATGGGTGACTAATCCCAAGGGCTTTGGAGGGGACATTATACGGCTTGATAAGGATGAGGTGAAGGGAGCAATACATCCTACCGAAAGACGTCTATTTCAGCTTCCTAGGGCTGCTGTGGAGGATTCTTCAGTAGACAGGTTCCGCTTGTTCGCTGTGCCGTCTTTAGAAGACCTAGGGAAGTGGCAACCTGAAGTTCCTGGTTCTGCTGGTGCTGGTAGCATGGGTAGCTCATATAAGCACACTGTTGAATCATTGTTTGAAGAATTAGCAAAAAGTAATCCTAGTCCAATAACCGCAAGAGCACTAGTACGACAAGCATTTGATGAGCAAATGTTTATGTACAGCAATGCGTCCCAAGGTCTTACAAGGGGCAAGCTTGCTGGATCAGTTGTTGCACATGCTAGTAGGCTTCCTACTATTAGTCCTGTTGGTACCACTCAGAAGGTCAGTGCACAAATGTTCAACATACAAATAACAGATGAGGCATTTGATGTGATGACCAAGGGACTTAAAGAAATTGGTGCAGATGCTGAATACATAGCTAATATGAAAAAGTCCTTTCATACAGGTGGCAAAATCCCAGCAGTGGGTATTAGAAACCCTGTTCTTACAGAGGGTGCTGCACAAGTCACATATGTTTCTCGCCATAAGAGCTCTTTAAGCGGCACAGGTGCACGTGCTAAACAAGCGATCGCTTACATTCCAGAAGCACGCATGACATTTAACGGTGAGAAGTATACTGCAAGCATGTTTGCCGCTATGAGTGCTAATGCTGACCTTGACGGTGATCAAATAATACTTTCGTTACCTGGAGATCGAAAAGCAGCCGAAGAAATAGTAAAGTTATTAAGTGATAATCATACAATACGTACTGCTAAATATAGAATGCAAATGATAGAAAACTCTGCGGTGCTACAGCGCATGACTGAAATGTGGAATAAGGGCAATGCACAGAAGCACGCGATCGATGTAGTAGAAGCGTCTGCTAAGCTATCTAACCTTGGGCAAACTGGTAACATTACAAACGCTATTACTACTCTCATGGAAGCGAATCTTAACGTACCAGTACGCGAAGCAGCACAAGGGCAGTTAAGCGGGAGAAGAGCGTTAGGCATGATGCTCTATGCCCTACAGGAAGGTCCCATCAGTGCTAAGAAAGGTGGCGCATATTCTCCTGCAGAACAAATAGCTTTGAATATAAGAGAGAAACTAGCAGTACAAGGTGAGCGCCCAGGTGATATTAGTGTTGGTGATGACATTGTTGAATATTTATTTGGCACTAGTAAGGGTGGCGGTATTATGAGAAATGAATTTCATTTAGGCGATGTATTAAGTGAAGAAGGCCTAAACATAGACATGATGTATAAAACACATGGCGGTGAAATTAACATGCCTATTAATATGAAAATTACAGAGCAGGATCTTAGGGCGTTCTCTGCATCTATAAATAATATGGTTGAAAACAATGCTGATGCATTTGTAAAATTGCGTCAGATGAAAGCTGGACAAGCGGCGCAGCTTACGCTAGAAGATATTAGTGATGTCATAGACACAGTTGGGAAACATCCATCCCCTTTATTTACCGACCAAATTACAAACATACACAGGGCATGGAAAGCCGGAGCAGGGGCAGGACATGTTAGAAGCATGAACCTTACCACACGAATACTTGCTGCGACTAAAGCTATGGGTAGAAAGTGGAAGTTTATAAGTAAACCTTTAATCATGGGTGGCTTAGCTATGGGTGCAATTAACATGGCTATTGGTGGACCAGGACATGCTAAAGAGCCATTACGCATGCCTGACCAAAACATAGATCCAAGAATATTACAGGCAGTTAGAAGTGGTAATTTACTTCAGCAGTCTGGGCAAGGCCAGTCAATGGAATCATATGCAGCAGATGATAACACTGCACGCATCGCAAATAGGACCATGCCGCAAGACGCATCTTTAAATCATGGCGGGCCATATTTACCTAGCAGAATGTCTATGCCTAGTGCTAGGGTGGCAATGCCTAACACAGCAAGGTACAATGTAAATGTAAATGCTCAGTCTAGTGAACAGGCTAATCGTTTGGCTCAGCATGTACAAGCCCACATTCCACACGCTAGAATAGGGCTAACCGTTAGGGATAGCAATAATAGTATGATAAC
>Ga0114918_10005434_pt1 | contig 10944 bp, 7 predicted proteins | sample LantaG_FD_87015 | JGI IMG/M metagenome (GOLD analysis project Ga0114918, IMG submission 87015) | Deep subsurface microbial communities from Baltic Sea to uncover new lineages of life (NeLLi) - Landsort_02402 metaG | ecosystem: Environmental > Aquatic > Marine > Oceanic > Sediment | place: Baltic... | reverse complement strand
CTGCTGCTGCTGCTGCTGCTGCTGCTGCTGCTGCTGCTGCTGCTGCTGCTGCTGCTGCTGCTGCTGCTGCTGCTGCTGCTGCTGCTGCTGCTGCTGCTGCTGCTGCTGCTGCTGCTGTTGTTCCTGCTGCTGCGTCGCCGCAGAAGCAGCAGCGGCAGCCGCAGCCGCCGAAGCAGCAGCCGAAGCGGCGCCCGGGTAGGAGATCCGAAGCACGTCCCTCCTCGGGTGCCTCGCCCTGAGCTTGGCGGCGAAGTCGGCGACGTGGGCCAGCGACCGAGGGGACCAGCCCCCGCCCCACTGCTTGCCGACCATCACGACGCGCAACCTGGGGAGGTCGGCGATGAAGTCTAAGGGCGAATCCACTTCGAGATCGGTGTTGTCTTCTAAATAGATCTCCTCGAGGGCCGCGGCGCCACCCAGTGCGCGAGGAACGGCGGTGAGCGCGTTCTTCTTCAGGCCGATCGCGCGCAGGAGCGGGAGGCGGGTCCCCAAGTCGAGAGGGAGGCACCGCTCTCGGAGCCTGTTGTTGGTGAGGTCGAGGATCCTCAACCCCGGCATCGACCGGAGCACCGCCGGAGGCAAGTCGACGAGCTTGCACTGCGCGACGTTCAGACAGCCCAGGCGGGGCATGATGAGATTGGCCGGGAACGAGGAGAGAGGGAAGCCGTGGCCGTTGCTGGCTCCGGACTCGCCGAGGTCGTTGTCCTCGAGGTCTGCGGTCTCGAGCGAGCGCAGCGAGGCGACGAAGGCCGGCACGGCGCGGAGGCCGCAGGAGTTGAGGTTGATGTAGCGCAGGGAGGTCATTCCTCGCAGGGCGAGGGGGAAGGCGGGGGGAGGGAGAGAAAGGGAAGAAGAAGAAGGTTGAGTTGTTGTTTCCTCTTGTTCTTCTCCGTCTCGTGCCCAAGTCGAGCGATGAGCAGCGGCGGCAGCAACTCCGACAATTCCTCCACCGCCAACTCCACCTCCGCCGCCGCCGCCTTCCGCCCTCCTCAGCGCGTCCCCCAGATAGATGTTTCCCTCCACGTCCAACGCGGCCAGCTTGGTCAGAGTGCCCAGCTCGGCGGGGAGCGAAGACAGGGAGCAGAAGTCGAGGTTGAGCACCTCGAGCGCGGCGAGGTTGCTGATGCCCTTGGGGAGGGACTCGACGCCGTAGTGGCAAGATAGGGTGAGATGGCGCAGCCTGGAGAGGTTGAGGAGGCCCCTGGGGAAGTGGGGGAGGCCCCACCTGATTTCGCTGGTTGGGTGGTGGGGTGGGGGTGGGGGAGGAGGAGGAGGAGGAGGAGGAACGGCGGCGGCGGCAGCGGGAAGCGCCGCCGCTGCCCCTGCGTTTCCGCCTCCACCAATAATTCCACCACCTCCAACCTCTTCCTCCGCGTCTGGGGGCTGATCGCAGTCCAGCACCAGCTCCTCGAGGCTCGTCAGCCTCCCCAGGGGCTCGACGTCTCTCGCCGAGAGCGGGGCGCGGATGCCCTTGACCGAGAGCGAGCGGAGGCGGCTGCGAGGCGACGGAGGAGAAGAAGTCGAAGAAGAACTTTTCTTCTTCTTCTTCTTCGTCGTCGTCGTCGTCGTCGTCGTCGTCGTCGTCGTCGTCGTCGTCGTCGTCGTCGTCTCTTTCCCTTCCTCTCGAACGACCACCACGCCCGCGCTCGCGCTCTCCAGCGCCGCCCAGAAGGCGGGACCCAGCAGCGCGTCGAGCCCCCTGTCGACCGAGATCTCGGTCAGGTTGGGTCCAAGGATTCTGACGAGCGAGGCCAAGTCGTCGCAGGAGAATTCGAGCAGCAGCGGAGCGACGTCGCGCGCCGAGAGCGGCGACGGGGGCAAGAGTTGCTGCTGAGGCCTCGCTTGTCGCTGCTCTTCGTCTTCGTCTTCATCTTCTTGTCCTGTTCCTACCTCGTCGTCGTCTTGCTCAAAGGCGGCGGCGGAGGGCAGCGCGGCGTGGAAGGTCTCTGCGTCTCCTCCTCTCCCTCCTTCGTTGTTGGCTCCTCCAGCCGTCGTTGCTCCGTTTCCGTTGCCATTTCCGTTTCCTGCTCCTCTCTCGTCGCCGGATGCGCTCACGCACTCGCCGAAGCCGGAGCAGCGCAGGTGCAGCCTCCGCACCGAGGGGGCGCGCCTCTGAGCCCAGGAGAGCACCCTGGAAGCGTGGACGATGCCCGCGGGAGAGGGAGGAACCGGAGGAGGAGTCGGGGGAGGAGAAAGAGCGGGACGGCGGCGGGCAGCAGCGACGGAACAAGGCAGGCTGCTCCTCGCCGCCAAAGCCTCGTTGTTGCGCGCCCGCGCCGTCTCGGCCACCTCCGCCACGAAATCGACCTCCAGTAGCTCGTGCAGGGGGCTGGCCTGCTGCGTCTTCAGCAGAGCGTCCCAGGGCTTGCAGACGAGTGCCAAGGTGTGCCTCGCGGCGCGGCGGCTGCTGCTGCTACTGCTGCTGCTGGAGCTCGAGCTCGAGCTGCTGGTGCTGCCGTCGCTGTCGCCGCCGTTGCCGTTGCCGTCGCCGTTGTTGTTGCCGCTAACGTTCTCGCGCCGCTGTTGCTCTCCCTCCGCGACGAGCGCGAAGATCGTGACGAGCAGGTCGTCGGGGAGGCAGTTGATGGAGAGCTTGCGGGAGGAAGCGGCGCGAGGAGAAGCTGCGGCGGCGAAGGTCCCCTCTCGCGGGCTGCTGCTTTTCCTGCTGCGCTTTGCCTCCGGCGTCGTCGCTGTCGCTGCCGCCGCCGCCGCCGTCGAAGAAGCCTTCCTAGAGCGCAAGGGCGTCGTCGGAGCGCAGGGAGGCGGCGGTGAAGGGGAGACAGAAGGAGGAGGGATCATCATTCTTCCGCGCGAAGGGCGCGAAGGGATGGCGTCAGCGGGAGCTGAGGGCGCGGGAGGAGCAGCCGAGGCGGCAGCCTCTGCCACCTCTGCCGCCGCCGAAGCCGCCGCGGCTCTCCTCACCGACCTTCGAAGCTGCTGCTGTTGCTGCTGCTGCTGCTGCTGTTGCTGTTGCCCTTCTTGCCTTTGAGAATTAGAGTTAGAGATCTGCCTCTGTCGCTGCCTCTGCCTCTGCTGCTGGAGCGGAGAGCTCGGGGGCGGGGGCGGCGCGGCTGTTGTTTGAGAAGAAGAAGAAGAGAAGTTGAGAGGTTGAGGTCGACGTTTTTTTCGTTTTTTTCTCGACGCCGCTTGCTCGCTCGCTAGCTGCGGCGACGACGACAGATGCTGATCTCTCGCGACATCGAAAAACGCTGGCTTCTGGGCATCTGCCGAGACTTCTCCTTTGGTGGAGAGAGCTACATCTGACGTAAAAAAGCTCCTCGTGGGAGGGAAAGGGCGGTCTCAAGGGCGGAAGGAGGTGTGTGGCGACCGACTTTGAAATGGAAAGATGGGGGCCGCCGCCGCCGGGGCTTCGAATGGGGCAAAACAAAAAAACCAAAAAACTCGACGCTTGCTTCCTTCCCTTCCTTACCGCCCTCGCCGTCGACCAGCATCACCCGTGTCTCCTTGCCCTGCGACATCTTTCCCGGTCGCGAGATCCCGTCGGGCTACGAAGGGGGGCCTCGCGAGGGGCGAAAGAGGACGCACGAGAGCGAGAAAGAAAAGAGAAAGAAAAAGAGTGGGTTTTTTCCTTTTTTTTGCCGAAGTTTGAGGACTTTATTTTCTTCATTTTTTTCCGCTTCGCTCTTTCTTCGGACTCACTCGAAAGAAAGAGAAAGAGCGACCAAACTCTCTTCTCTTTCTCCCTTTTCGCCATGTCGGGCTTCACCTCGACGTGGGTCCAGTGCGACAACCCCGGATGCCTGAAGTGGCGCCGGATCTCCAGGGTGTCGGCGGAGGCGCTCGGGGAGCAGTCATGGTAAAGAGAGGTGGCGGCGTCGAAGAGCGAATCAAGAGAGCAGAGAAAGAGAAGAGAGACAGCTCGAGCAACGACATCCGAGTCCCCTCTTTTGCTCACCCGCTTTCCTCTTCATTCTCTCACCTACCGACCCATCAGGTACTGCGAGATGAATCCGGACGTCACCTACGCGTCGTGCGACGCGCCGCAGGAGAAGACGGACAAGGAGGTGGAGCTGGACGAGGACGGGAACGAAGTAAGAAAGGAGAAGAAGAAGGGCGATTGTTTTTCTTCTTTCGGTTTTGACGTCAATGTGTTTTTCGCTTCGTCGTTTTCCCTCGCAAACGAGTTTGATTACTGCTTTCGATGCTTTGGCGACTTAGTTCTCATCTAGAAAGATGCGCTCGTGCGAAAGAAAGAGCAGAAGCAAACGAAAGGGAGCGTGAAACGAGGCGTCGCTTCTGTCCGATTTTTCATTTGCCGAATTAATTCGCTGACGTTTCTTTTCCCTCTCCCGACCTCCTCTCTCTCAAAAACTCTTCTTCTCAGGCCGAACCCGAAGAGGAAGAAGAGGACGACTACGCCCCCTCTGTCCCCATGGAGACCTCCTGGGACGGGCCCTTCGAGGCTGCGGCCAAGTTCATGGGAGCCCGGAAAGGATTCGTCTTCAAGAACGGGCCCCTTGGAGTCGGTTACTACGGTGACGACGCGAAATCGAGGAAACCCGTCTCTTTTGCTCCTTCGAACAAAGGAGCCAAAGCCAGCGCCGGTCCTGCTTCCTCGACGCCGCCCAAGCGCCGCCCCGCCGTCTGGCAGCTCGTCACCGAGAACGTCTACATCCACAGGCACGCCAAGCAGCTGCACGAGGACGACATCATGCTCTGCGCCTGCTCTCCGGTCCCTTCCTCCAATGCTTCTTCATCCTCTTCCTCTGCCGTCGTCGTCGGGGGCTGCGGCGAGGCGTGCATCAACAGGACGCTCAACCTTGAGTGCGTCTCGGGCCACTGCCCCTCGTGCACGCGCGACGACGAGGACTGCGGCAACCAGCGCTTCGCCCGCAAGCAGGGGGCGGAGCTGGAATCGAAACGCGCCGGCCCAAAGGGGTTTGGGCTTTTCTCGAAAGTGGACCTGGTGAAGGGCCAGTTCATCATCGAATACGTCGGCGAGGTCCTGGAGGAAGAAGAGTACGCGAGGAGGAAGAACTTCTACGCGGAAGTCGGGCAGGTAAGAGGAGGAGAAAGAGAGAGAGAGAGAAAGAGGGAGACTTGGTTTTTAGTTTTTTCCGGGGGTCAAGAGAGATAAAAAAATCGAAAAAACTCACTCTTTCTCTTTCTCTTTCTCTCAATTCACTCAAAACCAAACACAGCGCCACTACTACTTTATGCACCTGGGCAACGGCGAGGTCATCGACGCGTGCCGAAAGGTAAGAGAAAGAGAAAAAGAAGAGAAACAGCGAGCTTCTTTTTTAACTTTTCCATCTTTCTTTCTTTCTTTTGCTCTTCAGACCTCACTTCAACTCTTTCTCTCTTCCTTTTATACTCCTCCCCGATCCATCCCCTTTCTCCAGGGCGCCCTCGGCCGCTTCGTCAACCACTCCTGCGAGCCCAACTGCGAGACCCAGAAGTGGCTCGTCCGCGGCGAGCTGGCCATCGGCCTGTTCGCCCTTCGAGACATCAAGGCCGGGGAAGAATTAACCTTTGATTACAACTTCGATCGGTACGGCGATAAACCCATGCGCTGCCTGTGCGCCACGCCCTCCTGCTGCGGCTACATCGGCGGTGGAGGCATCGACGGCGAAGATGGAGGCAGAGTCGCGGAGGAGGAGTTTTCCGATGATGAAGCTTTGGATGCGACGCATGACCCGGAACCGATCATGGTCGACGCTGGCCACGGCACGGGCTCCTCGAAGGGAGTCGACCCTGCCTTACTGTCGGTGATGGAGGCGCAGGTCGGGCTGGCACCGGGGGAGACGCCGCTGGGGTCGAGGAAGAAGAAGGCGGCCCCGGAGAAGCCAAAGGGGGCGGACTCTGACGACGAGGATTTCGACGAAGACAGGGAGTTGGGCAAGAAGAAGAAGAAGACCGACGAAGGGGGGGAGAAGAAGAAAGGAGGTAGAAGGAGGATCTCGACGGAGGAGGACGACTACGATTCCGACGACGACAGCGGCGACGAAGGGGGGAACAGGAGACCCGGGAGGCGGAGGGCAGGAGGCGGAGGCGGCGGCGGAGGCGGAGGCCGCCGCCGGCAGTTTGGAAGCCGCCCCGGCGGCGGAGGTGGGGGAGGAGGCCGCCGCCGCCCCCACGCCTCGGCCTCGATCCAGCAGCAGCAGGAGGCCGCCGTCGTCCGGTACCACAAGCGCCGCTCCGAGGTCGACAGGCGCCTCGACGCTCTGCTGGCCCCCTCGGGCAGGCTGCGCGACGCATCGGTCGACGGCGTTGTTTCTCTGTTGAGGCTGTTCAACCTCTGCGACGTCGCGCAAGACGCTTCTTCTTCCAATAGCGCCTTCTCTGCCGACGGGACGCTGCTGACTTCTCCCAGGCAGCAGCCCGTGCTGCTCGATCCGGCGCTGCCACCTTCGATCGCGGCGCTGGCTGCCTTAGAGGCGCCGGCCAACGCCGCGGGCCGCAGGAGGGCCCGCCTCGCCGATCTCTCTCTTTTGCTCGACGTCGTCCTGAAGACGCAGGCCCCGGCCGCGAGAAGAGAACTGGCCCGCTGCGGCGCCCTCAGGCAGCTTCAGGCGGTCGCGCTGCGCTGCTCGCCCCTGGAAGACGCCGCGGCTCCGGTTTTACGCAAAGCACTGAGGGCGGCAGAGGCGTTGCCGCTCGACGCCGCGGCAGTCCACGCCCGAGCGAGCGCGCAGGGCTCCTTTGGGGACGCCTTGGTCGCCTTGGTGCGAACCCACGGCGACGCCGGGGTGAGGGCGAGGGCGCAGGCGCTGCTGGCGAGGTGGCCCCCTCCCCGGGGGTCCGCGGCCGCGGCGGCGCTGGCCTCGGGGCCCGTGCCCGGGTCGAGGGCGGCCGCGGCGCTCGCGGGAGGTGGAGGCGGAGGTGGTGGTGGCCTTTCTGCTGCTGCTGCTGCAGCTCGTTTGGGCGACGATGACGACTTCGTCGACGACGAAGAAGCGAGGGAGAGGAAGCGCGAGAGGAAGCAGCTGTATGGCGAGGAAGAGCGAGACAGAGGCGGTGGCGGCAACGGCTCCTCCCGGCCCCTCTCCTCCTCGGCGGCGAGACACCAACAGCAGCTCCCTCCCCCTCTCCACCACCACCAACAAAAGCGCGGCCCCGCGGCAGAGATGCCCCCCGGGATCGGCGACAGGGCAGGGTCGCAGCCCGCTGCCGACGCGCCCCCACCGCCGCCGATGCTGCTGGAGCTTGGGGCCGCGCACCTGCAGCAGCAGGAAGCGGCGGCGGCGGCGGCGGCGGCGAGGTTTCATCAGCAGCAGCAGCAGCAGCAGCGAGAGCGTTCCGGATCTCCTCCCCCGCCCCCGCCGGACTCGCCTCCTCCTGACGATGACGACGAAGAGAAGAAGAAGGGCACCGTTGGCGCCGCCAAGGGCTGGGGCGCGAGCTCGGGGTGGGGCGCCGCCGTCGCCGCCGCAAACCCGCCGCCGCCGCTGCCCAAGGCCGACGACGCCTTCCGCTCCTCTTCCTCCTTCAACAACAGCAACCCCAACTTCCCGCCGGACGCCTGGCCCCACCCCACGCCGGACTTCGAAGCCCACGTCCGAAGGCTCGCCCGCGCGCTCTGCGACAGGTACTCGCAGCCGGAGCACCCGCTGGCGATCCCGGCCGACGACGCGGCGGCGCTGGCCGAGAGGGCCGCAACGACGATCGTCGAGAGCGAGCGTTCGGCGGCGCGGGCGCGGGCGCGCGAGGGGGCTGCCAAGCCTATCGACCGGAGGAAGCTGGAGGCCAAAGCGGCGGAGTTCGTGCGCGTGTCAGTGCGGAGGTTCCACGAGAAGAGGGCCGGGCTGATGTAAAAAGAAAAAGAAAAGAAGTGAAATTTGAGAAAGTTTTTTTTGACAATTTTGAAAGAAACGAAAAAAAATAAAAATAAAAAGTTCAACCTTCTCCTCCTCCTCCCAGCAGCGCCGCCAGCGCCAGCCACCCTGCGGCCAGCGATGTCGCCACCCCGAGCAGCGCCATCCCGACGGGAAGGAGCACGTCAGCGGCAAGCTCCCACCAGCGGATCACGGAGGAGGAGAAGTAGCCTCGGCGGGGGCGCGAAGAGGAATTGTTGTTGCCGTTTCCGCCGAGAAGAGGTCGCTCCGAATTCGTCGTCGAAGATGGGTCCTCGATTCCGTCTTCTCCATTCCTCCTCCTCCACCGCGTCACGCCACCACCTCGCACCAGGTCCCTGCCCCTTCCCCCCGGCTTGAAGAGCAACGAGAGGTGGATGAAAGCAGGTAAAACGTAACAGACAGCGCAGACAGGGATCGCACCGGTGACGGCAAAGATCTTCTCGGCCCCCTACGGCGCGGCGAGCGCCACGGCCAGCGCCGCCGCCAGTGGGCCCGCGGTCAGAAGCATCCTCCTCCTGTCGCAGGCCGGGGCGTCCTCCCCGGCCACCATCGTCTCCAGGGTATAACGCAGAGAGTGCTGCATCGGCGGGATCGAGATCGAGAGGTAAGCGACCGCCGCGGCGTCGAGCACGCCGTCGGCCCTGCCGCCACCTAGCCATTCGTTTGCCAAAAGGCTTCCCGCGGTCGATTTCCCGTGCCTCGCCGCGCCCGCGATCCCTAAAGCACCGTACACCAGGGGCGCCACGAGGGCCGTGACGCCCCTGGAGGCCCTGGCTGCCAGGCGAGGGCCGCGAGGGGAAGGAGGCAGTTCGTGCAAGAGCGGGAACAGAACGGGGGCGAGGTAAAAGGCAAAGCCCAAGACTGCTGCTGCCTCGGGTAAGGCGGCAGCAGAAACGGGTCTCCAGATGGGGAACTCCCCGGACACTATGGCCGGTGCACCGGAGATCACGGCAGAGGAGACGACAGAGGCCATGAGGGCGACGACGACGGCGACGCCGCCTGCAGCGGCGGCCTCGAGCGAGCGCATTCTGCGGAGGAAGCAGAGAGGGGTCACGACGAAGAGTGTCAGGAGGAAGGCGCAGAGCCTTCCTCCCGGGAGAGCTAATCCTCTGTGTTGCTGATGATGCTGATGCAGGTGAGAGTAGCTATTACGATTATGACGCTGCTGTTGGAGAGTCTCGAAGAGAAGAAGAGGAGGAAGAACGGCAGCAGAAGCGGAGTTCGGAGCAGCTCCAGCCGGGAACAGCCGCGAGAGCGACCGCGGCGCGACCTCTGCGAGCAGCGCTATGTCCCCGCAGACGGTCCCGAACAGCAGCAGCACCAGGCTTGCCTGCGTCACGAGCTTCAATTTCTCGCCGCCGGCCTCCCCGGCCACGCCGTCGTAGGTGTCGTGGCCGGTCTCCTCCGCCGCGGACATCAGCAGCCGGCAGGCGCAGGCGTTGGCCGCGGCGACGACCAGCATTATTAGTAATCCCGGGAACAACCCGGCTCTCGACCAGGCGAACGGCACGGGGAGCACGCTGCTTCCCAGAATGGCGAGCGTGAGCGTGAAGAAGGACGAGACGAGGAGGCGGCTGTCGGACTCGCCGGCCGCGGCGAGGCGCGGGTCGAGGGGAGGAATCGGGGAAGAGGCTTCGGTCGAAGCACCATGATCAACGGCATCGTCGCCTCCTTCTCCTCTTCTTCCTCGTGACGCTCTTCGGCCTTGCTCTTCTCGCCCCGGTGCGCTTAAAGCAGCACATTCTTGATCTTGACGACATCCTTGAGTCATCGCGATGAGAGCAGACGCGACAGCGAGCTCGCGGGCGAACTAGTAAATTTTTCGAATGCTTTTTTTTTCGACCTCGAGAGAGAAATAAATCACAAGGCCGAAAACGGAAAAAATGACGATGCGACGCGCTCTGCTCGCCGCCGCTCGGCGACTCGCATCGCCCTCGTCTTCGTCGGCGTCGGCGTCGTGCTCCTCTCTTCTTTCGTCCGCTTCCCCCTTTCCGCTCCTCTCTCGAGCGTGCACGTCTTCTCTCGCGTCGACCAGCGGGAGGAACTCGCACTTGAGTGCCTCTCCTTTCGCCGCGAGCGGCATGCGATTCGCGTCGACCGGCGAGCCGTTGAGCGGTGAGTTTATGATGATTGGATTTGATTTGTCCGCTTTTTCTTCCTCTTGTGAAGCTCGCGATGAGAAACCCACTTTCTGGGATCGAAAGCAATAGCCGATATCTTGGTTTTCTGCGAGGAGGAAAGGAGAAAGAAAGGAGCAGAAGGAGTTGAAAAAGGGCAGGGTTTTGCCATGGAATTTGATCGCCAGCTTTTCGACCATGATGATGCCAAACGACGATGACCTTTCGACCTCAACAACCTCGACAAAAAAAAAACTCTTCAACAGGCCGCCCGCCCTCGCCCACGCTCGAGGAAGCTCTCTCCGCGGCGGAGGACCTGCCCACGCGGTGCCCCTTCTCGACGCCGGCGATCCTGGGAGGGCACCTGCTGCTCCCGGAGCTCGCCTCCGCCCTCCTCTCCGGCCCCGAGCCGCCGCCGCTGCCTCTCTCTTCGGGTTTCGGAGGAGCAGGAGCAGGAGGAGGATGCCTCTTCTTCTCTCCGTGGGAACCGCAGAAGGCAGAAGAGCAACAGGCCTCTGCCTCCCCTTCGCTGCCCCCCACCCCCTTGACCTCGGACTTTGACCTCGACTTCTGGGGGACGAGGCTGCCGCTGCCGTCGCCCTCTTTCCCTTCTCCGACGACGCTGCCGACGACGACGACCGAAACGACGACGGAAATCTCCGAACCCCCCGCCTCCAATTCTCCCTCTCCGACCCTCGACTGCGCCACCAAGCGCACCTTCCAGCCCTCGACCATCGTTCGCAAGCGCAGGCACGGGTTCCTGTCGCGCATGCGGAGGAAGGGCGGTAGGGACGTGGTGGCGAGGAGGAGGGCCAAGGGGAGGTGGAAGCTGACTGCTTGAATTTTTGAAACAGAAAAAGACTTTTTTTTCCTCTTCTTTTTTTGTGTGTGTGTTCCGTTTCTCGCCCCCCCCCCCCCCCCCTCCCCCCTTTTTTTTTTTTTTTTTTTTTTATTTTTATTTGTATAAAAAACATACACTCAGTTTCTCTCCTTTTTTTTTTTTTTTATTT
>Ga0114918_10005433_pt1 | contig 10945 bp, 10 predicted proteins | sample LantaG_FD_87015 | JGI IMG/M metagenome (GOLD analysis project Ga0114918, IMG submission 87015) | Deep subsurface microbial communities from Baltic Sea to uncover new lineages of life (NeLLi) - Landsort_02402 metaG | ecosystem: Environmental > Aquatic > Marine > Oceanic > Sediment | place... | reverse complement strand
GTATATTGTTTTTGTGGAATGCGTTAAAAAAAAATTTAAATTCAATTTTAGATTTATTATTTAATTTATTAAAAAAAATAATAAAGATTAGAATTATATTCATGTATATTTAAATTCTTGTTATTATTGTTATTATTAAATATGAATTCGCAATCATCAACACAATTATCCACCGCGTCGTCCTTTGCAACGAATGAAAATAAAGCACTATTGTGGAGTGTTTTGCAAGGTGGCGGAAAATTTGTTGGAATACCCGAATATCTGCAACACAATATTCAAGAAATGTTTGAGTCGACAATTCGTGAAATTGGCGAACACTATCGAAAATTAAATCAACCCGTAAATTTAAATGCGGTAAATAAAGAGGCGGTTGTCATTATTTGTAAAAAAATAGACGCAGTCAAAGAACAACAGCAACAGCAGCAGCAACAGCAGCAGCAACAGCAACATAAAAATCTTCCTCAACAACCATACCAAAAAAAACAACAACAAGTTCCGCAACTGGAAACGGTATACACGGCGCAAGATTTGCAAAAAGAGCGCCAAAATGCATTTCAATCAGAGTTTAAAAAAAAGGAGGAAGAAATGTCTTCTATATTAAAGTTGAAAAAACCGGAAGAAATTAACTTTATGGACGACGTATATGATAAACCGATTGGGAATGATATGGAACGCTTACTTGCAGAAGCACTGGCGTCGAGAGAGAAAGAGCTGGAACAAATAAAGAGTGTTGCATTTGCGCCACCGCCGTCGTCTTTATCTGAGAATTCGGGTATAAAGGAAAATGAAAAACGTGTTAGTTTTGGAAGTCAATTACATGTCATTGAAAATCGGCAGCAGCAGAATGAAAGTTATTATGAGAATGAGAATGAGAATGAGAATGAGAATGAGCACAACGACGACGGTCATGGTGATATAAGTTTTATTTTTAATAAACTGAAGAAAATCAAAACACAAAAAAGTGAAAATGAACAGCAGCGTCAAACTGAATATCAAGGAAATCATGTGAATGAAAATAATAATAATAACATTCACACCACTATTATAAAAATGTCGCAAGATATCGAATACATAAAAACTGCGCTGGCTGAACTATTAGAAAAGGTAAATAAATTATGAAATCATGCTTGTTGACAAATAATATCTTTACTTTCGCATTCGCTGCTGCTGGTAGTAGGCGATTTCGACGATTTCGGCGACGATTTCGGCGGCGATTTTGGCGATTTCGTTTTTAATGGTTTTCGATTCACTTTGCTTTTTGGAGCAAGCGAGCTCAACGTTGACGGTCTTTTTTCACATCGTTTCAATGTGAATTTTTTTGTCAGTGTTGGTGTGTACAGCAAACAAGGTATAGACGTAATAGTCCCATTTATTTTATCATATAAAACGTCTTTTGTTTTTATTAATTTTTTTTGCTCGAGGCAGTAAAGTAAAAAATCATGAAGGAATAATTTGTCTTTTTCGTTCAAGTTGTTCTCGCCGGAATAATGTTCGACGAATGCATTTATTTTAATAATTTTCATTGACTTGTCCAACTTTGCCCATTGTTCTTCCTTGTTCTGCGTCCCTTCTTTTTCAAGAAATGAATCTATATCCACATTTGAGTTGCATTTTGTCAACTGTTTTGTATTTGTTTTTTTTAGCAACATGGATTTATATTTCATGTTTCTAAGTTCGATGCATTCTTCTTTTGCTGAATTATTTACAGTATTGTGATCGACAGCACTGTCATTATTATTATTATTATTATTATGACTTGATGTTTCATGCTCGTTATTGCATTCATTCATTGTTGAATTCAGATTCAGATTCATTGAAACAGATTCAGAAGCCATTCTACTTTATTTTAATTGTGTGTAAATGGTTGAGGTTGATGGAATTCTTTTTCGGTAACTTATATATATTTATGAAATAGAGTTTAAATCTATTTCATAAATAATAATTTGTTCATAATTCAAGATTTATTTATTTGTAAAATAAATAAATATAATAAATGAATAAATAATACAAATATACTGCTGAATTAATTGAATTACTAGAAAATGGAATTAAACTCTAATCAAACTATTGTTTCTATTGAAAATTGTACGAATGATAATACTGTGAATATTGATAATAATGCCGATAATGCAGACAATGCCGATAGTGCCGATAATGCCGATAATGCCGATGATAATAATATAAAATATAAAATGTATCTTTCAGAAGGGATTGGCTGGATTGGAAGCATTTTAGTTTTGATACCATATGTCGTCCCCTTTTCCAAGACAAACGATTTTATTTTAAACACGTTGGGCGCGTCAGGATTATTTGTCGTGTGTGTTACATCAAAACAGTATCAATCTATTGTTATCAATGCTGCATGGATTGTAGGCGGTGTTTATAAATATTTCTCATAGTGTGTATTTTTTGTAGAATTATATAATGTTAATTTGTAAAAATAGAATGATAATTAATAAAATAATAAAATAATTGTTTAATTATCATTTACATTGATTTTGATCGAATTAAAACATCCGCATGGGAGATGACGCACTCGACGGATGCAAACTGCCAACGCACATGGAATATGACAAGCGCGAAACAAAATATGCTAAAAAGTATGTAAAACAACTCATGAATAAGTTGAGAAGTAATCCAAAGCTGAATTTTTTAGAAAACAAACTGTAGAGAGAAAATACAGTTACAAAAACAAACAAAGCATAAAAAAATACGGAAAACCCATAATAATACAAACAGTATTCGCGAGTGAGCGGGCCGAATAGCGTATCCATCATATTCATTTTATATAAACTATTTATATGTATAGTATATATAATATTTTATAATATATTAAAAAATATTCAATATTCAATATTCAATATTCAAAAAAAATAGTATTCACCATTTTCTAAACTTGTCTAAATTTTATAAAATAAAAATGATAAAAAATATCAACGTATTCGGCATTCATGGTAAAAAGTTAGGATTAATGTTGAAAAAAGAGTGTATCGAAAACGATACACAAATAGAATCGGACTCTAAAAAGGTTTCCACGAAATCGGAGGATTTAAAGCGAACATCGTGTGAAAAATGGGATTTGCCGGAGCATTGTTTCGCACACGCTTATCAATTTCGCGAAATATCCAAACTGTATTTGAACATGGAAGATGACGGAGTCGAGCATCGATGTCTTATTATAAAAGAGCTGTCAAATAAAATGGCGGGATATAAGCGACAAGATGTTGATAAAAAAATATTCAACACGGATTTATTTATATCTCTCGAAAATATAGTTGATAAACTATTATGTTCAAAGTTGAAGTGTTTTTACTGTAAGCGCGATTGCGAGATATTATATAAACATATTTATTCGAAACAGCAATGGACGCTAGATCGCATTGACAATACTCTTGGACACAATACGGACAACGTCGTTATGAGCTGTTTGGAGTGCAATTTGAAACGGAGAACCATGGACAGTGACCGGTTTAAATACGGAAAACAAATCGGATTAACATTTCGTAAATTGAATTAAATCAAAATGATGTCATATTTAATTTTTAATATTTCTGTAAAAAATGATATAAACCAAAAACACGTAATTATATCATTGACGCAAATTTCATAATAAATTTAATACGAGAGAGATAGAGAGATAACGTAAAAATAAGTAAGATGACAAACATAGATGATATTGTTGGAAGTTCGGGATACACGACACAAAATGCGCTATTATTGACCAATTTGTTAAAATTCTATGACCAAAATGGAAATTTGGATGTAATGTTGCAAATTATTAACGGTCATTCGAAAATATCGCTTCGAATTATCGACTGGTTCGCAACCAATTATGCAAAAAAATATTTCACGGTATATGCAATTAACAATGAATATTCAAAGGGCTCAAGGCGGTTTAAAGTGTATGTCGACTATAAATTGAAACTCAAAGCGTATTCGAAAAAACGATTCGACCCGTTTTGTAGATGGGATCGAATTACCATTCCGTATAAAAACGGAACATTTATTCAGACGACGATTGGACAACTCAATTTTTTTAAATGGGTGATTGAGAATGATATTGTTCAATACATTGAGCAGCATTATGGAACCATTGAAGACGACATGAATGCGAGAAACAGTACATCGAAACGCTCGTCTTCATCGAATTCAACCGCTTCATCCCTGTCTTCCATTTCATCAACGTCGTCTTCATCGTGCGGAGAAGATTTGGATATTGCAAACGAAGTCAAGAATGAAATCAAGAGTGAAAAAAATAAAACTCGAAAGAAGCGCGAAGAATTGTCAGTTTCGGCAATTAAAAGTATCAAAACAGAAAATGTGGAAGTGGTGGTTAGTTTTGAATAATGGGCATTGTATAATGCGTCATTGTATCAAAACACTTGCAAATAAAGGAGAAACAGGTATGACAAGTATGCCATGACAATCACGATGAGCCATATTGGTATCACGGTTTTATTTTTATAGCCGATTCCAAATTGGCGAACGGTTCCGTCTTTATGAAATACGAAGCTTGGTTTCACATATGCCATAATTCCAAATAAGATAATAAACAGCAGTATAGAAAGTGAAGTGATATTTTGTTTGATAAACAGTCGATTCATATTTATTTATTTTTTAGTATATATAAATTTGTATTTAAGTATATGAATATCGCTAAACCTGATTGTTATTATATCAAAACAAAAAAATATATGAAATTATACATTAACTGTAATTAAATTGTAATGAAAGTGAATGATTACAATTTAATATTTTTATTTTAATATTTATATTTTTTTGAATACCGGCGACGAAATTTTGATTTCTTTGAACTATTTTTTTTTCGTGAGTATTTTCGTTTACCGCCACCACCATTTTCACTCCGTGGTGGTTGTTGTTCATTTTGTCGTTGTTGTTGTCCAACACCAAAATATGCGTTGCGTGCATCTCGAAGCTGTTGTATTGTTAATTGGGGGCGTTGGGGAGAGGCAGCGGCAGCGGCGGCGCTTTGAGACGTGGAAACAGGAGAAGAAGGGGGACTACTAAATAGGGTTCGTCGACGGGGTTCATATTTTACCAACCTCTGTATACCTGCAATAACCGACTCTCTTTGTTTTTCTGATAATTCAGCTGCCCGAGCTTGAAGCGTTTCACTTCTACGTGGATCATTAGCGAAACGCTGCGGTGTTTGTTTTACTATCATACTCGCTTTTCTGCATACAGGACACGTTTGCCTTCCTGTTAGGTCGAACCATTTTTGAATACACTTTGTATGGAATTTATGGTCGCAATCTAGAAATTTTTCTTCATCAACACCACTTTTTACTGATTCATGTGTAGTTGGGTCATGCATAGGTTCCTGACATATAGGACAAATATCCGCCCTTTCGTCTAACTTGTAGTCTTTTATGTTTATTTGTTGCAAAAACTTACTAATTTCATCTCTTTTTTTATATTCTTCCATATATTCTTTAAAATCACCTGAATCACAATTATAAACATGCACACCGCGTGGATCGCATGCTGCCCAAAAACTCTCATTAAATCCGACCGACTTAACATTTTGTAAAGGTACTAATTCAAGCGCTTCGCCTTTTTCAAAACTCCATAGTTTAGCGTGATGAAGTGACCCACTTGCAAAAAAGGGTAGCGATGGATGAACGGCAACACTGAATACAGGTTGTTGTGGTTCTTGTCCACTTTTAAGAGTAGAAAATGTCAAATTATTTTGCGGCAATATTCCATATTCCCCTTCTTGAGTCTTAGATACTTTTATTAACATTGTTTTTAAAGAGCCATTGCTATAACCTATCATAAATGTATGATGGGTCTCATTAGGATATATTATTTTTTCAGATTTGATTGACGAAATGCACGTATGTGATAGATCTGCTGGTTCTGCTAGCAATCGATATGTGTCCCACCACTTCTCAGGGTATGTGTTGTAATGCTTCTCATAAAATCTACGAATATTTTCCGAAAAAATCCTTCCTAAAATATCTTTTCTGTTTTTGTCTCCATAGACAAATATTTCTCCATCACGACTAAATGAAACAAATGAAACCATTACAATTGGATTTGATTGATATTGAGTGAAAAAATATAATCGTTGAGGGTCACGGCGAACTGCACTGAGGGTCTCAGTGGCCTCGGGCGAAAAGGAAAATGAGGGGAAGGATGATAAGAATTGGGGAGGAGCAGTAGGGGGGGGCGATAGATCAAAACGATACATACCTATTTTTTCTAAACTTGTATTTAAAGCAACTGCAATGTATGGTTTGTTTGGATGAAATGCAAAGCATGAAATGTCATTTTTTACACCTTTCCTTATTCTGTCATTTTGTTCTTCTAGTGCTAACATACGTACATTCATCTCATTTGCTTCCTTTATTTGTTTTAAAAGGATATTTTTTCTCTTTGTCATTTCTTCGCGTTCCTGTTCCATTGTTATAAGTTCTTTCTTCAGTTCTTTATCCAGTTCTTCTTTTTCACCCGGCTTATAAGGTCGCTCTATATATCGTTGTAGAATAGTATCCCATTCTCTTGTTATCGTAGTTTGATTTTGAATTTTCATGTTGTTAGCGTATATTCTACCACTTAATGTTAAAATTGCCTTTTCCAACTTATCATGTTCGGCTTTGCCATTCTCAATAACATCTTTTATTTCTAGGTTGTCAAGTGTTGCTTCATATATGGCTTTGAGTTCAGCGTCATTTTTTATTTTTCCCTTTATATCATCACTTATAACAGTGTGTGATGGTTCAAGTTGTTGAACTTGTTGCTCTTGCTGTTGCTCTTCTCTTCCAATTATTTGGCCAATTTCCCATATCAATACACTATCAGAACATGCTGCTGCTACTACGGGAAGAGTCGGATGAAATTCTACACACTCGACAGTTTTTGATAAACCCATTAACTGTGCAACCCTTTTTGGCTGCTGTTGTGCTGAAATTGAAATTATTTTGAATAACATTACAGTTCCTGCATCATCTCCAACCGCTACCAATGGTTGAGTTGGATGAACCGCCATGCGCGTATAAGTTCGCCCTTCCATCGCATTTAGTTCTGCAATTACATCCATAAACCCTCCGCCGCGTTGAACATTCGTATATTTTTTTTTACGAGGTTGTTGTCGTTTCTTTTTTAACGATCGTCTTTTATATTTCATATTGTATAAATATTTTCCTAAATAAAATATTTAATTATAATAACTAATAACTAATATTATAATAACACAATAAAATAAAAATGATCAAGAAAAGATTAAAATGATCAAGAAAAATAATCAAATTGAATTTTTAATGAATAATAAATGGAATATCAGTGTTTCTTAGAAATTTTCTCAAAGAATGAATTTGTTTATTTTATCCCTGATTCCACGCGAAGTTGCTAAAGCCATGATGGACAAACATATTGTAAAAATCATTTTAGAAGCGGTTCAAATGCTGTGTTCTGCTCGTCGCATTCTTCTCCCCGACGACGAGGAAGGCAATGCTCCGCTTTACAAAATTGCACACAAAAATCACCCCGTCACAATTTGGTGCAGAGAATCTCAAGCCAATTTCATTTGGACGCTCGACCTCATTGACGAAATGCACAAGGAATGGCAGTTCCGCTATGACCATCCTGAAACCAAAATCCACAAATCATACACGGTTGCGCAATATTTACGTGAGCACCTTCCAGACGCGTCGCTTTTCCCTCAGCAGCGTCTCACCCCGTTCGCACAAGCCATGCCGGACCAATATAAGCACGAAGATGCAGTCCAAGCGTACCGAAACTACTACATGTCGGAAGAAAAACAAAAAATTGCCACGTGGAACAAGAAACGGGCTGCTCCCGCTTGGTACATTAAAAATGTAAAATAAAATAAATCGTTATAACAAATTATTTTACATTTTTTTGGCTATATTTTTATTCGATTGCAGATGGAGGATGGAGATATGCATTATTTTACCGGCGACCGCGGCCACGGCGTGATGTGCGGCCACGACGGGATGTGCGACCACGACGGGATGTGCGACTACGACGGTAATGACGCTTACGCCCACCACCTTTTGCTTTACCACTTGCCGCCGCCTGCTTTGCTTTTTCTGCTTTTTTGCGTTCTTTGTCCTGTTCATAAGCAAGAGTTGCGAATTCACCATTCCAGTCCTCCCAATTATCTTCCCATTCACTATAATATTTTGGATATTCTTTTTTTAATAGGGCCTTATGAAAAGCATTTTGATTTTTTCCATATTTAATCCAGTCATCTAAATTTATGTTTTGAAAAAATTTAGGATTTTCTCTACTTTTATTAAGTTCAAACAACCTTTCAAAAAATCGAAACACAGTAGATTCAAATTTATTTTTAATGGTTCTGCGTACTTCACATTGACCATTGTCGAAACATTGAATACCCTGTCTCCCTGAACGTAAATTGAATTGTTCATCAATTTGGTCTTTATTCATTTTCATAAACTTAACCAATATAGCAACTACATTTTTTAAAAATGTTTGTATTCGTATATATATTTCACTTCTAGGATCTAATCCGCCTTGCGCAACTGTTGTCATAAATTTTTCAATGATCTGATTACATGTTTGAATAAATTTTTCATCGGAATATTCAAATTCATGATCAAGATGAGGGGGGTGTTCAATAAGTTCTGGAACAAAATTTGTTATTATTTCTCTTAAAGGAACTAAAACTGGAGGTAATTCTGGTGTAAGTTTTAATAAATCAATAAACTGATTCGAAATTTCGAGTAACCATTCTGGATAAGAACGTAATGGTTTTACATGCCAATGTTTTTGTCCAAAATTAATAACTGTATTGCTTAATAATTCCAATATTATGTCAACAAATGCACTTTCGCCAAATTTGTCTTTAAAAAAATTAATACTTTCTATCACATCATCTTTAATTCCATAACCTGTTGATTCTACAATTTTCATACTCACATCTTCAGGTAACCCTTTTAAACTAAGAGACGCTGTTGCAGTATTTCTCATATCATTCATATGGTTTCTAAATGTTAAATAATCCTGTGACAAAAATTTTTCTTCTTTTTTTGACATTTTTCCTAAATTTTATATATATATATTATTATATATAAAATATTTTATACTATTTATATATTCATATCATATCACTATTTTTAGATAACCTCATATGAATTTATGATTTTCTCTCTATTCTCTCAAGATTCAAATTCTGAAACTTATTCTACATCCACATAACTGTCCGGATATAAATCCGCGGAATTCGCGTACTCTTCGTGTGCATCATCTTCATTCATTTCATTTTCTTCATCATCATCATAGTCAGGCGCATCACCTTCGTCTACGACTGCATCTTCACGGGCCAGCGCCTCCGGGTCTAGATCTCCGGACAAGATTGTGCTGAGTATTCCGCGTTCCTTTTTACGATTGTTGATTCTCTCGATGCGTGCCAATTCTTCCGTTTCGAAATCCGGGTTATAAATCCGCAGACCCGTATTTTTACCGATGGACTGCGAACCCATTTTGTATTTCTTGTGATTCAAGTAAATTTGTTTCTGGTCTTCCGACATTTGATCCACATTTTGAACAATGTCATCTCTCTCATCGTCGAGAGAACGCAAATAAGTTTCACGAACGGTTTCAATGTTGCGATTCATTATTTTTTTATCATCCAAAATAAGATCGAAATACGTGGTTAAAATTCGCGACACTTCTTTTTGCACATCAATAGGGTTTTTTTGTTTTAGCCCTTGTCCTTGTCCTTGTCCTTGTCCCGCCTTTTTCTCTCGAAATTGCTTGACAGCATTTGAAAAATGCAAGTAGCAATGAACGGCAACCAAGAAATAATATTCGTATAAAAGGAGCGTAATGTGTTTATTGATTTCGTCGTAAATTGGCGTATTCTCAACAAGATCATTTAGTAAAAGCGCAGTCGATTGTACATTTTTCAAAATACTGCTAATCGGTTTCTTGTTTCCGATTTTATAGAAATTGCCGAGCGTTTTTGTAATGCGCTCATTTGAGAATGCGATAATGGACGATGCGTCGCTGGCAGAAAGCTGTCCGGTAATGTAGGGCGGCAACGACTCAATTTCAGACACTTGATTCAGCAGCATGTTTGGATACACTTGTGTTATATTTTTGATTGCATTTTTAATAAATTCGATCGATACTTCAAGCGTATTGTTTTCGCCATTTAGTAACGTGTTTTCAGTTTTATGAAACATCATAATACCGCCTTTTGTAACGACACCTTGCGTAATATCGGATGGTGTTCTGAATACGGCATTCGCATTTCCTTTATTTTTCATATTTAAAAATGCCGTGATTTTCTCCGTCAAAATTTTGCTATTTTGTTCCACGTGTCGTTGTAAATTTCTTGATCGTTCGGCGGTTTGGTTCTCATTAAATGCTTTTAGCGCAACGAGCACGTCCTTGTCCTTGTCTTTATCGTTAGAAAAGAGTGCAGTTAAAGATGCAGAAGTGGTTGCAGAGACAGATGGCGACAGCATTTTCATCAAAATGCGGTTCAAATTTTCGCTATACGTTCCAATGCGGGCTTCATACATGGGTTTCATTGTACTACGGTTGATCAACTGAAGCAAATGTTGTAAATCTTTAATCGTGTAATCTAGATTGAATTCATTTTTGATTTGAGTAATTAATTTTAATTTATTATCATGCGTCATTCCGTTTGCAGATTTCAAAATGTCGAATATATCCCGATTCTCTCCAACGGTGTTTCTGAATTTGCAAATTTTATGAATTTCGTCGGACAGTGCGCTTGCAATTGGCATTGCTTCTTCCGCTCCTTCTTCTGCTCCTTCTTCTGCTCCTTCTTCTTCAGCCGCTGTTTTGGCTTTCGCCTTTTCTTGTGCTTTAATTGATGCCGATTTCTTTTTTTTTGCGGATTCGGCAGATGCAGCGCTGGCAGTAGCGGCTTTTAGCCCTTTATGTTTACCATAGTTGCAATACG
>Ga0114918_10005432_pt1 | contig 10945 bp, 19 predicted proteins | sample LantaG_FD_87015 | JGI IMG/M metagenome (GOLD analysis project Ga0114918, IMG submission 87015) | Deep subsurface microbial communities from Baltic Sea to uncover new lineages of life (NeLLi) - Landsort_02402 metaG | ecosystem: Environmental > Aquatic > Marine > Oceanic > Sediment | place... | reverse complement strand
TCGCATGCCTGACCCCTCTGATGTGCAGAAAACCATTGCTTGTTAGTTCGTCCATCTGGTTTTACCCGAGGTAGAACCCATGTATGTCGGACCACAATAAAACTCCTGGCTGGGACACGATGAAAACAGTTCGGGCGCTCAGCGAAGCTGCCGATGGGCTGGAATTCTTCGGGGAAATACACGGGGAGTTCACCGCCCTGATGGACGGCGATAGAGTGTTCCTAGAGACTCCGGAGGGTGAGTTCCCTGGAACAGTCAGCAAGGGGTGGTCTCCCCCTAGTGGAGAATGGTCCGTGCTGTGTGTTGACGTCAGAGTCTTCCTTGACTGCAATCCATTAGCTGAGTATCACGTCCACAGGACGTTGCTCAGATCGTTTACAGCACTCGATCGCCTGGCCGCCGTATGATGGCGCATTCCATGGCGAGGAAAGCGAAAAGTCCGATTACGTTCAACTTCTCGACGAAGGCCCTGGATCTCGACGAGCTCTGTCGACTTTCGACCTATCCGAGAACAACCTTCGGCTGGCTTATCGACTTTGATCCAGAGTCAGGAGGGTTCTCGCGAAAACACAGCCACGTTGTGATGGCGGTGGCCCGGCACGAACGCGGACTTCGAATAGTGGTAGACCCCCTTCCTACAACGGGGGGCGTCGCGTTGCGGCGTCTCTACGACGAATGTTGCGCTCTGGAGATAACGCCCCACCTCAGGGGCCCAACCAACCGAGGAGGGGACCGGGTTTGGCTAGAAACGGAGTTGGTGGCGTGGGACGTCTTTCTGCGCCCATACAGGGATTCAGTCCTGGATAAGATTCTCAATGCCGTCGATCGGGGGTAGAACGTCTACAGGATCTAACAGAAGGACCCGTGCAGCATGATGATCTTTACCGCTGATATGAAGCCCCGAGCTTTGCTCCAGAACAAGGGCACACCCCACACCTTTACCTGTGAGTTTTGCGGCGCGATGGACGAGGGGTTCAAGGTGCAGCCGGGTAATCACAGGCGTGAGGCATGGGCCGTCCTACCCGCAGAGTGGGCCGAGTTCGAGGACCGCCGCGAGAAGGCCAAGAAGCAGTTCCGAATTTGTTGTGAAAACGGTGACTGCCAGCACGAGGCAGCTCGCCACGCGGAGTGAGCCATGCACATGAACTTCCAGACTAAGGAAGACATCCAGCGGGTGATCCTCGACTCAATGCTCGCGATCGGGAATCCTGCCAGCGAGCACGAGGTCGCTTTGTGGGTCTGGAATCGGTGCCTAGTCGATGGAGTCCGTTCCGGTGTCTATATGACGGTTTTTTTGGAGATGCGTCATCTCTTCTCAAAGGGTGTTCTTACGCGTCGGACCTTTCAAAAGGACGCGGACGGGCCCTATTATGAGGTGTGCGTCCTCGACGCAATCGTCGCTAACCTTTAGCTCGTACAGCAAAACAGCCAGGCCCAAGGCCTGGCTGTTTCGTGTTTGGTCGGCGACCAAGGATCAGTCGTACTGCGTGTTCGCAGCGGGGAGGACCGGCTCCTTGATGGTGCCTTCCTCGGGGAGTGCGCCGTCGGCGGTCTGCCAACCGAGCTGCTCGATCTGAGGAACCGCGATGTAGTGATCGGGGTAGTTGATGTCCAGGCCAGCGACACGAACGCGGGGGACCACGTCGAGGCCGGCGAGCGAGGACAGGGGAAGGACAGAGGTGGGGATGTTGAGGATGCTGCCACGCAGGAAGGTGAGCCCATCAACCTCAACATCGGCAGTTGCAACGTAGCGCGCCATTTCGTTCTCCTTGGCTCAGGTTCCGTCTGAGACCTTTACTTTACATCACTCGGGGCATCAATACCAGGAAAGTGCCCCAGAAAACAACCGAGCCGCTAGGAAGCGGCTTGATTGCCCTATGACGGTCCCTCGCCTGCGAAAGGCGAGTTAGAGTAATCGTGACAGGGATTGATGCGCCCGGCAAGGGTCTACGCCGATAAAAGGCGTATGATGTAACCTGTAGTGATGCCACCCTTTTGCGGATAAACTGGCGGTATTCCCGGAGTTCCCCATGTCCATGACCGAAGCCGAGATCAAGGGTTACGTGCTCAGGCGTCTAGGCTCGGGCGTAATCGACGTCGAGCTCACCCCTGACCACATGGACGACGTGATCAACGATACCAAGCGCTGGTTTGGCTTTCGTCTTGGCCAGAAGCGCGTGATTCAGGTTCCCCTAACGACCTCAACAAACGTCTATATCCTGGAACCTGACGTTACAGAGGTCCTGCAGGTCTTCCTACCTTCGTCTCACTTTCCGGCCGTCGACACCGACGACTTCAGCTACACCTATTCGCTCCTATTCGGTCAATGGCGATCTCCTGGGGCCTCTCCAATGCCCTACAGTGATTTGGTTCAGCGACTTCAATACCTGAGCATGAGCAAGAAGATCTTTTCGGCAGATCGTGAATGGAACTACAACCGCGACACCCGAGAGCTCTTGATCATGCCCCGACCCTCAATTGTCGGCAACATGCTGGTTGAGGTCTGGACTAGCAATATCGACACCCGCGAGTTTGGCCCTGAGGACGAGAACCTCTTCCTTCGTTACTCCCTGGCGCAGGCCAAGGAATTCCTCGGTGAGATCCGTAATAAGTGGGACAGCATGCCAATGGTCGGTGGTGACAAGGGCCTGAATGGCGAAAAGCTGCTGGAGGAGGCCAAGGAGGCCAAGGAGCAGCTGGAGAAGGACGCAATTAACTGGAGACGAGCTACCTCCATCATCATGGAGTAACTGATGGGCTCTTACAGACCACTGCCGGCCGGGTTTCCTGATCCATACGACCTACTTCGCGACCCTGAGTGGTTACGGAACTACCCTGTCCTCGTGCTTCGTGGGATCCACAGCGTAATGACATCTGGAAGGGTGCGCGGAAACGCGGAGCACCGATTCAAGGGCGCCTTTAACATCACCATCATGGCGCTACTGAGGGCGCATCCCCCACGGCTCCATCGGCAGAATGTTACGAAAAACGGAGACCTATCCAAGGAGGCGCTCTCGCCATCAGGGATTACCCGCGAAAAGGAAGTGCGAGGCGAGGTTAAGCTGTCCCCAAAATCGATCAGACGTTACGGAAATAAGTCTCCGAAGGAGATGAGAAAAGAGACTATCGACAAGCTTGACGAGCTTCGCGTCGATATCGAGATTATCAGGCGCACAACCCCCGAGGAGGGGATGCCTCCTCACCTCGCCGAGACTAAGATCTCAGGGCTACCTTAATGGCTGAACCCCCATTCAAAGTCCCAGGACCTGTTCCCCACGGTGACGGGCTTCCCGTCAACCCCCCATTTACATCCGGCACCACCGGGTTCGACGACACGTTCTTTGGGCCGAACGACAAGCAGTATGTGGACCGCAAGGCCAAGGCCATGTCCAACCTGCGAGGGATTGATCTCTACTACTACAAGCAGCGAGACCAAACCCAGGACATTGACGGGTCGCGCCCCCTCTCGGACGGTCCGGGTCCTGAGCCCGAGTTGGAGCAAAACCCGACGCGGCCCATTTCACTCCGGGAGCGCTCGGGCAACATGTCCCTCTACGGAGAGCCGGTGATAGTCCGTAACCGAATTGATTCGGTGAAGCGGGAGATTATCCCCGACTGGAACTACGCAGAACCCCTATCAATGCGGGCTCTAGCCATGGAGCCAACACAGGAAGAGGATCCCGACGAGAGGGGAACTATCTTCGTCTACAGCCTCAAGCTCCACATTGCCCGAATCCTCCTCGACGAGGCTGGAATCCGACCTCGTGGTGGTGATGTAATCCGATTGCCAAAGCTCCTCGAAAGCTACTATGATGTCAAGCACGTGGAACGTGACGAGCATCGGTTTGGCGCAAGGGGTTACTTCATTGCCTACTCCTTCGATCTGGTGCGTAACTCTATGTTCCACCCAGAGCGAAAACTGGACGGTGGTGGCTGATGACGAAAATGACAAAAAAGGGTCAGAGTTTTGTCTCGGACGAGATCAGTCACCTGATAAAAGACGGCCCCAGCAAGGGGCCACAGAAAAACAAGAAGATGCCACAAAAACAGGCAGTTGCTGTCGCGCTCGATGTGGCTCGTCGCAAGGGCTACAAGTCATCATCGAAGGAGGAAGCCGTGTCAATTTTCGACGGCATCGTGACGCAGGAATCTCAGGGAAGTCTTTTCGACGGTATTGTCGAGGGGGTAACCAGCGGAAGTCTCTTTGACGGGATCGTCGATGGTCAAGGTAGTCTTTTTGATGGCATCATCGAGGGTGAACCAAACGGTGGCCTCTTCGATGGAATCGTCGAACAGGATGCCACCAACTGGGACGACCGGATCGCTCGAACCATGACACTAGCCGAACAGCTGGTGGACATTCGTACCTCGGTCAAGAAGGGCAAGTAGATCAAGTCGATCTACGAGAGGTATCCATGAGCCTAGATGACATTCTGAACCGCCGAACACTTCGCCTCAAGGCGGAGCTTACCGAGGGTGACCGCCCCAAGGCGGGCTTTCTGAGCACGATCTATCCGGCCATGGATCATGGGGCCAACATGCCTCACGTTCTCAAGACGCCCTCCTCCATTCCCTGCTCCAACGACGGCGAGGACGAGGAGATCGACACTGAAGGCCCTGAGAAGGGTGAGAAGGAGGTGGACGAGCCGGGCCCCTCCAAGACTACCAGCGCGTCACTGCGAGTAGTTCCTGGGGAATCAGCCATGGTGCCGGAGGCCCATAAGAAGGCTGCCTTCGAGCTCGGTTACTTCGGCGAGGGCCGATCCGACCGCTTCATCAAGAACTGCGTGTCGATCATCACCGGAGTCAAGCGACTGGAGCAGGACGAGACGGAGGGTGGGGACGTTGACGTTCCTGGCAAAACTAAGCATGGCAAGGGCCGAGACTCGAAGGGTTGCGGCTGCGGTATGACGCCCTGTGGATGCGGCTCCAAGGAGTCTGTCAGCTCAGGCGACGGCCACGATCACACCAAACTCTCCGATCTAGCCAAGAGGATCAAGGAGCCGAAGACCAGTCATGGCTGAGGCAGTTAGACGACTGCGCACGGTCAGTGCGCAAGAAGCTGCTGAGGCCGCCCTCAAGGGCGGCTATCCAATCACCTGTGCTACTTGTGAGCACCTGCTGGCCGCGTTCACTGCGGACGCACCTGACTGTGGCCAGATGCTCACGTGTGGCGGGCCCATCTTTGGCCGCGATTACCCGAACTACGTCGGCCCGCTTCAGAAGGAGCACTACGACAAGATCTGTTTGAAGTGCGGCTCACCAAACGTGGAGTTCTTCGTCTTTGGCGGAATTAGGCGATTCGGGCTGTGCTTCAACCACAAGGGGGTTTTCGACAAGGTCGACGGCCCCGGTACTCAACTTCCCACGGTAATGAAGATCCCCGGCCGGCCGCTCTAGTCGGGCGATCCAGTCTAATAGCCATAGGCTAGTAGACTCATTCGGGATATACTGGGCATCATATCCACGTTTAGGGGTAACGCATGGCCATCATCACGGGAGACGAGATTCAGCGCCTTAGCAGCGCGATCGCCGTCAACGCGTTCTCCGCAACCGCACAGCCAGTTTATACAGCCCCCGCCTCAAAAGAGGCCGTGATCACCCAGCTCGTGCTCCGCTGCGATGCCGCCGTAGGCGTGACTGTTGGTGCGACGGCGAAGGTGGAGATCAACCCGGCAGCCGGAGATATCTTCGTAGCAGAGGTGCTGGTCGGTGTCCTCGCCGTAGGGGATAGCTGGACCTTCGCCGCCGTGGCCCGTGGCCTTGTAGTCCCCGCAGGCGCCCAGGTAGACGTGACCATCACCAACGCCGCAACCGGCACCAGCCAGACCCTGCGAGCCGATGTCTTCGGCTACATCGTTTACTAGGAGGTAGGCCATGGCTGACATCGTAATCAGAGGCGTCGACCAGACTACAGGCCGCGAGCGGAGTGTCGGTCCGACCGATAACGCGGTCGATTCAGGTCTCACCGGCATTGGTGCCCCCTCTGTGAGAGATCGACTACTTCTTCCGGGAGGATACCAATACGGATACTGGAAGCCTAACCCTGGAGTCACGAGCAACGTCGACTGGCTCGTTGGTGATAGCGCGTTCGCCGCACCTCAGATGTCGCAAACCGGTGGCCCGCCAGTACCGACAGTCGGTTCAAATGCGAACGGGTATTTCGTAAATGGTGCCCATCCTGGGGGAGTCAGTGCTTATCTGGTGGAAGGCAACATTCCACGCGCCAAAGAGCTTCTGCCGCGAATTGTGCTCAGGCTCAGCTTCAATCACGGCGACGTGTCTAACTTCAGCGGTGACACGAAATGTGGATTCCGAGATACAGGAGCGACGCCGTTAGCATCAACCGAGTCGATCTGGTTCTCTGCTAGCTTCACCGGTGGCGGCATTGGTCAGCGGACCATCAAGATCGAGCGCCGAGTCGGCGGCGTGTCTCAGACGCAGACGGATACCGCAATGACTGTCGGTTCTACGGTCCACTACTTCGTGGTCGAATACACAGGCCCAAACGACGTGACTTGCACGATCTACGACCAGTCTTTTGCGGTCGAATACACCACGTCGTTCACGGGAGCACCGAACGTCCCGCAACTCACGGCTGGGCACGGGTTCCTCGACGTCGATTCGAGTGGTGCTGCACACTCCTCCAACACGCAGCTTTACATGGCGAAGATCAGCAGCGAAGCCTTCTAGTTCTCCCGAGGCAGCAGCGCAGGCATAACAGCGTAGATGAAGTCGTCTGACACATCCTCACGAGTGCCGTCAGCCCCCGTAACCGTCACCAGCTCCTTGAGGATCCCGGCCTTTCTCGGGCCCTCGAACAAGAATCGGCACCGCTTCGAGGTCATGACCTCTAGGGCGTCCTTGTAATACTTCGGGTTGTAGCCGGCTCTGATCTTCTCCACCCCCTCTGGTGGTGCGAACGTGGTAGGCATGTCTGCCGTGCCAGTCCCGACCGAGGACGACATGCCGTCTAGACTCAGCAGATCGTAGCTGAAGTTGAAGGCCGCGAGTCTATCGTTAACGAGCATTGACCGGCGCAGAGTACTGAGGAGATCTCTAACGTCGCAGTCGATGTAGTGCGCCAGGGTGATCCCTAGCGCCTCTTCGTATGGGGGGTAGTTCCCTTGAAGGACGGTTGAGTAGACCGTGGCGCCGGGGAGTCTAAAGAAAATCTTGGTCCCAGTCACACCAAGTACAGCCGGTTTCCCCGCCACGTCCTTAGTCGTCACCTTGAGGAGCGCCGTTAAGAACGATGAGGGAACAGAGACTGAGAAATCCTCAGACCGTTCAACGCGCTTCTCAGTGATTGACATCCGGTTGTTATCGGTGGCCACCATCCGGAATCGTCCTCCCTTGAGCTCGAAGAGGACTCCGTGGATTGTCAGTCTGGACTCTTCAGCCTTGGCGGAGAACCGAGTCTTCTTAACCATCTCTACCAGGTCGGCGCCGGTGATTGCGAATCCGGCCTTGTCCTCGAACCTGCGAGTCTTGGGGTAGTCACGAGTGTCATCGCCTGTGACCCTGTAACGCCCTCCCTTGGCCTTGAAACTACAGCCACCGCGAGGGTTAAAGATCAGCTGAGCCGTAGCACCTCGGAACTCTTTGAGGAGCTCTGCGAACCTGGCACCGTTCAGAAGGCCTGTCCCCTCGTCCTTGATCACTGCCGCAGGGATCAGGTAGTGGATCCCTGCCGTGAAGTCAGTCCCGGAGAGCTCCAAGACTCCATCACGAATCGTGAACAGAATGTTCGACAGCACGGGCTTTGGGCTCTTCGCCGGCACCACAGACAGGAGCTTCGATGTGGCTTCTAGCAGAGCGTCTACCGGAGCTGAGAAGTTCAGCTTCGTGTTAGTAGCTGTAGTCATACTCTGGTTATACCGGGGTCAGTACATGCAAACGGCGCACAACAAGTGCACGCCGCCTACAGTGTGTGAAAGTGGGGCCCTGAGCAAGCTCCACTGCGGTTATACCGATGTACGAGGGCTTCTTCAAGCAATTAGCCGAGAAGGTTGTCGGCCATCGCCTCGACATCAATCATCAAGTCGCTGAGATCCTTGGTGTTACGAACGACCAGATCGAAGTCAGATTCGGGAATGTAGTAGACCTCGCGCTCACTCTGGTGCTCAAGGTCCGCAGGAACTCTGGGGTTTACGATCTTGACGATCATAAGCCCCATCTGGCCGCCCAACATCTCGCGCATGAGGGCCATTTCATTGCGGAAACGACAGTCGGATCCAATCACCACCCGTGCGTCGGACGCGAGGGCCTTCTCCGCAAAGCGATGCACCCAGATGTCTTCATCAATCTGTTGGCGGCCCATCTCAGTCCCGATCCACTGAAGCCAGTGACGGGCCGACTTTTCGTAGACGTGAAAGTCCAGCTTGTCCTGCTGGGTTCCGTAAGAGGTCGTCTTAGGAATACCTAGGAGGTGGACCGCAATGTCCTTGATCGGATCTGCGAACGCCATGCGCAACGAGCTGACGTTCCGCTGGCGACACACGTCTGCCAACATGTTTGCAGCCGTGTCTTTTCCATGTCCACTATTCCCCGCGAAGAGGACACAAATTCTTCTAGTCTCTGACACGCTACGCTCCGTCCGGTAGGCCTTTGCATGGCTGCCGGGCTGCTGGGTCGATGTTGTGGACCTGCTTACGCACGAAGCCGTCTACGCCGACGTGATTTGGTGTGGCCGAGATAGAGGCCCCGCAAAGCAGGCACGAGGCGTCAACTGACCCGTCTGGCTTGAGGTCCGCCTTGTCCAAGACCGGCCACTGATGACCATACTTATCGGTGCGCGGTGCGGTCACTTGATCGGCTCCAACGCCTCGTCGTCAACGAAGAGGACGAAGCCCGGCCCATAGGGCAGGCGTCTGGATTCCGTCCACTGATAGTCAGGAATGTCGATCACCTTGATCTGGTGGCGTCCCTTTGGGTCCTGAACTCCGGTCATCTCGACCAGGGCGCCACGCAAGAGCGTGCCGCCTGAGTCTGCGACCAGGCTGTAGCGAATCGTGCAGCGGTCCCCGGGCGAGAAGGCGGGCTCCGGGACTTCTACAAGTCGTCGGAGGGCGCTCTTGGCCGCATCTAGTAGCATGTGGCGCACCTTTCTCCTCTTTTCCATTGGGGACTACTCGTCACCGGTTATGCGGCGCCACCGTCAGAGAGCATGAGACCCGTGCCATCACTCGCCTCGGTAAGATTCAAGTCGCTGAACCTGTCCCCATACCTTGAGGACTTACATGCCTGCAACGCCGCGCAGGCAGCAACTCGAATCTCGCCGTCAGCTGCGGCGGCCGCTCTCATTCGGAAAATGTGTTTCCACTGCATGACTGACGCCGAGAAGATGAGTTCCGTCTCCAGGGCATTACCTAGTAGACCACGGGCCGCGCCTCTTGCCTGCTTGCGGGCAGTCGTCTTGGCGTAGGGGTCGTCGGGGTCGATCTTGGCCTTGATGAAAGGCATCAGCTTCTTGACCCACATCTTGTAGAGATCCTTGGCGTCTTCAACGAAAGCCTTGAGGCCCTCACCGGCAATCAACGCCTCAGTCGGCTCTGATCCCTCAAGGTATTGCTGGATCAACGGGTGGAGCGTCCAGGGGCTATCACTCTCGTTCACGTATCGAGTTGATCTCTGAGAAATTGCGCTAAAGTCCCCATGCCTCACGAGTTCGTGGGACATTCCTCTGCTCCCATAGATGTAGAGGGAGATCCACTTCTCGGCGTCTGTCTCAGGCTCGACGATCTCAGTTGCGGTAAGGTCCAACTGCTCAATCGCCATCGACACGGCGGCAACATGAGGCGTGGAGACAAGCCGAGGACAAAGTTCGGCGAAACAGCTCCGAATGACCGCGCCAAGGTGCATTGCTTCGCTGATGGGATAGTCGGGGATCATCTCCGAAAGGGTCTTCGACCACCTATCGAACTCCATTGCGACCCGAATGTTGAGTGTGACCTTGGCTGCTGTTGGAGAGAGTGGGGTCACCCAGACCCATGGTCGGTTCAACATCACGAACGACAACATGTCAATGAAGCCGGCGCTCCGGCCTTCGATCAACAGTGTGGCGTTGTGGTGTTCAGCAATGCTCAAATGCCCCACTTCAAGGATATGCTTGATGTATTCAGCAGATGGGCGCGACCGTTTACTAGTCAGACTGTCGTAGCAAATACGTCCAGCCAGTTCGGTGAGTCTCTCAGCCGGCGAGCCTTCCATCCGTCCTGGACCAGGCTCCCCCATCCTGGACGGGATCCGGATCTCATCAGTGCCGTCCCAGACCAGCTCTGCTCCGATGCCTTCAAACATACATAATCCCTCTGGCTCTGACTAAGAGTCGCCGATTTCGGCGCAAAACGCAAACAGAAGTCGGAATCAGTCGGAGGCGTTGGCTTTACGCTCTTCGATAGTCTCACCGGCGGAGGCGAGCACTCCGGCGTCGCGTCGTTCACGGAGCTTCCGAATGTTTCGTTGAGCCACGTCTGAGAGCTTGTGGCCTGAAACCTCAGCTGTCCCAGCTTGGTACCACAGACAATCTCCCTGCTCCGAGATAATTCTCTCGCGAACAGTGTCCGTCAGGGCAGGGAGCGTGGGGAGATCGTAATGGCCCTTCCTGGCTTTCTTCTTCATCACCTCGATGGTCTTACACGCCGCGACGGTCTGCTCCAGTGCGAAGAAGATGGCCTCCATGTCCTTAGTTGAGTCCTTAGCTTCCAGCGACCGTTTGTAGTGCGTGAGCAGCACCTCGACGAGCTCTCCCGCCTCGCCAAGAGCGCCCATAACGCAGTAGAGAGGTCCGATCTCGGCCGGAAACATGGCGGTCTCAAACGCAATCGCCTGATACTGGTCTAGGCTTTGGATGTGAGTGATGGGGGTTTCGTCGAGCGCCATGGAGGCTCCTAGGGTGTTACGCAGACCGCGTAGCGTGGGTCGTTGATCCAGACCTGAAACT
>Ga0114918_10005431_pt1 | contig 10945 bp, 18 predicted proteins | sample LantaG_FD_87015 | JGI IMG/M metagenome (GOLD analysis project Ga0114918, IMG submission 87015) | Deep subsurface microbial communities from Baltic Sea to uncover new lineages of life (NeLLi) - Landsort_02402 metaG | ecosystem: Environmental > Aquatic > Marine > Oceanic > Sediment | place... | reverse complement strand
CCCCGGAGGTTTTCAGGCCTCACACACTTTCCAAGCGTGCGCAATAAACCGGACTCTGCCACCTCTCCTTAAAGAACATCTTTTATTCAGTTTTCAAAGACTCTTCACGCGACAACCCTAGTCTTAGCCATAATAATGTTTGTGCCAATCCAAAGGTAATTCTTCCTCAAGTGTTTTGTACTCCTCTTTTAGAACTTTCCCTCGTCCTGCCAATCGATGGCAGTTTGGGCATAGAATTACCAAATTCAGGTGGTGATGAGGATCCGGAATTTTCCTTCCTCCAATGTGATGTATGTCACAGACTTCCTCGTCCCACCCACACCTTGAACAGGGTAGGTCTAAGCGCCTCAAGACTTTTAAACGAGTACGAGCACTCATGTCGTAGAAATTTTTGGGTTCTTTTCCTGTCTTGGTCGCTTTCCCAACAGCTTTTCGTTGTCTAACCCTCTGTTTTTCGGTGGCGGGGTTTTCTTTGTGGTAGAGTTTGAGGCTTTCTGAAGCCTTTTTCCTTTGTTGTTCCGAAACCGGCGGTCTTTTTTTGTTGTTGAAACTTTGAGCACAACTACGTTCGCAAAATCTCTGTCTTTTATCTTTTGAGATAAAAGATTTTTTACAATTTTCGCAAACGGTTTTGAAAGGAGCATTCGGCATTTGGTTCCCCGCAAAGATGGTGTAGAACCTATCTGTACGAATCTTACAAATACCGACTAAGTTTGTCAAACTCCTTATTCCTTTCAATGGGCCGAGGTGGAGTCGAACCACCACATCCGAAGAGGGGCGTTTACGGCGCCTTGGGCTCACCTATGCTCAGCCGGCCCTTAATTTCTTCCCAAAATGAAAAAACCCTCTCTGGTCTTGTGCCTGAGAGGGTCTCTTTCGAGCTGGGTTGTGAGGTCGTTACTCCTACAGCCCTCCCTCTCGGCACAAGGCCGACATAAGAGAGTAATAACTGTTTAGGAGTACGTTCGTCATCAACCTAAGCTCCGACTCAGGGTCCCTCCCTGAGTTCGAGACCCCTTTATACGGGGTGTGTCTCTCGCTGTCAACGGTAAAACGACATGGGTTTGAGAATGTGACACGCCTCAATCACAAGAATCGTCTTTTTCGTGTCTTTCCAGGTAAAGGGTTTGGCAGTCGCATCGAGGGGTTTTCTCTTCTTTGAGACATTTCTCATAGGCTTCTTTTTTCTTCATTTTGTGCTTCTGTTCCATATCAAGGCAATCTTTGAAAATAAAACATAGGCCAAGAAGAATGGTCCCCATGACAATCCACCAGGTGACTTCTACATAGTGTTTCATTCAAACAACTCCCGGGGTCTTGTTCGTCTGCTTTTTTCAGGGATCTTTCGATATCCATAATCTTTTTTCTTCATTTTAAAGTCCTGCTCGGACTTCAGGCCCTTTCTCCCAAGTGTTTCATTGAGTCCTCACTTCGGGATATTGAAGCTGTCCAAGATGATAAACGGAGCCTGCACCTCATCGACTTTCTGTTTGTCCTCCCACTGTCCCGCAACGAGGAGGCACTTCTCCCGTGCGTATTTTTCCTCCTCTGTTGCCGGTTCCTCTATCGGAAGTTCGTTGGGGAAGAGTCGAGACGATACCCTCAAAAATGGAAGGATGAAGTCTACGCCGTCACGATCTATCTCTCCCCTCATCCTCTCATCTACTTTTTTAAAGAATTCCCTAGTGAACATTCGGAGATCTGAGAGCGCTTCTCCATCGACCTTTTCCTGGGGAACCAGGCATGTTTCTTCCTCTCCTGAAACCGTGTCGGTCAAGATGATTGCATAGAATGCCGACTGGGGTCCATAGCCTTTCCTAATTAGGCTGGCGGCCAGTTCCTGTAGAGATGCGGGGTCTTGTTCGTCTGCTTTTTTCAGGGAGCTTTTGATATCCATAATTTTTTTCTCCGTATAAAGATAAGGCCTCCATTGGCCTCAATGCCCCTACCCTAAAATAGAGGGGAAGGACGGCACAGGAAGATTATTTTTGGGGGGATCAAGTCACGTCTGCCTTCCTTGCGAGGTAGTGATGGACCTGCTTCTCCGTAAGCGGGTGCAACAGCATGTTCTTACGATTATCATTGAACCACTGCCACGTGCTGTTCCCGGTTTCGTGGAGGCAGGCTCAGGCTTGGGCCTCGCACCTCCTTCGGGTAGGTGTACTTGCTGACTTTGGCAGTCCCCTGGACAAGGAGGTGCGGCTTTGAACCGGTTTGAGCTGTTGGCATGTTTGTAGGTTTCCTAAGCGAACTGGTGACGCCTGCGTTCCTCAAGGGCGATGATGAGTAACTCCGTCGTGACGCCAGCGAGGTCGTCGAGGATGGCGTCCTTTGCTGCCGAGAGCGCCGCCTTCGTGATCTCGGCGTGGCTCAGGTCTGAGGCGGCTTCGACTGCCGGTGCCCAGTCGATCTCCTTCGTCGGGAACATGGCAAGGCAGTTTCGAAGCACCTGCTCGGCTTGCGGCCCTGATGGGAGTTCGTAGCGGACAACATCGTCGAAACGCCGAAAGAGTGCTGGGTCGAGAGACTGCCGATGGTTCGTGGCGGCAACGACTATGCTGTCGGAGTCGTCCTGCTCGATGAATTGCAGGAAGGAGTTCAGCACTCTTCGGATTTCGCCAACATCTTGACTAGCCCATCGCTCGCCGCCGATTGCGTCGAATTCGTCGAAGAGATAGACCCCCCGTTTCTCTGCGATGGCGTCGAACACGAGCCGCAGCTTGGCTGCGGTCTCTCCCATGTACTTTGTGATCAATCCATCGAGAACAATGACGTAGAGCGGCAGATGCAGTTCCCCGGCGAGAGCCGAGGCTGTCATCGTCTTCCCTGTGCCCGGCGGTCCAACGAGAAGTAGCTTTCGCCGTGGGACGAGTCCGAACGACCGCAGCTTTCCCTGGGCCCGGTGCTCCCGAAGCAGCTTCCGAAGCCGGGTGTCGGTCTCCTCCTTGAGCACCATCTCGGAGAAACAGGTGTCCGGGTAGGAGACGGCGAGCAGACCTGCCAGGTCGCCCCGGGGGGTTGCGATGGGGATCGGCTGTGGTGAGCGGTGCCTGGAGGCTCGCCCCTTCGCTTCATCGATTAGAGCTTTGATCTCGCTCGCAACTCGACCATGCCCCTGCCGAGCGGAGTGCGCCGCAATCTGCATGGCGATGGCATAGAACCGCTGTTCGTCGCCCGCAAGGTGACTCTTGATGAGGGCCTTGATCTGGTCTGCCTTGGCCATGTTAGGATCCTCCCTTCATGTCGAAGTCTTCACGTACCTTGGCGGTCCGCTCCTCCCCATAAAATGACCGAAGATACGCCAGCCACTCGCTCGGGCGCAGCTTGCTCATATCGTGGCGGAGTGCCCTGTAGGGTAATCCGGCACGGAAACACGCGACCCCGACCCAGAACTTATGCCGAGTCAGATACGCCGCGTACTGCAAATTCATCTTCAGAAATCCGATCATTCCCTCTCCAAACAGTTTTAGGAATCCGTTATCCTCAGGTTAGTACTCTAAATGTAGAGGAAGTTTCCTTATTGAGATCGAGTCCACCCCCTTCTTAGGGTAGGGGAAAAGCATTCCTGCCAATAATAACCTAGCAGGATTTCTTTACTCGGGATGTGAAATGACCGCTGAGACCAAAAGGTTAGCTCGCCTTACCGCTGAGGGGGATGAAGAAGCCGCCAGACAACTGGCGAGGGTGTTCCTTCGGAAAGGGTACATGGAAACCGAGGGGAAGCCTCGTTGGATTATCCAGGACAAAGACACCGGGAAATACTGGGGGGCGGCTTTTTGGTCGGATACTCCACACCTATACGGCAAAGGATGGGCCATGAGCAGGGCACATAAGTTGAAGAGAGGGGATCTTGAAGGTAGTCCTCCTTGGCACAGCAAGAAAAAACACGAAAACCTCGAGGTTCTTGAAATTGTATACGCAGTCATCCAAAGGGAGACTATTTAGGTTCAAATCCTTTTATTTCTGGAGGCAGCTATGCCGAACATTGTAGAAAACAAATTTACAATTCTAGGGCCCGCTAGTGATGTCGAACTTCTGAAAGCGGAAATCAAAAAAGACGGGGAGACTTGTGGGGGATATCATGATTATGAAGTCCTCCTGGGTAGTCTGAGAGATCTCGAAAAACCGGGACAGGTCATCCTTCGAGAGATCCATTCCCTGCAGCTGCAGACCTAATTTTTCTATTCCTCGGAAAGATTTTGTCGGAGGATTTCGTAGATTTCTCCCTCGAGTTGATCGTGGGGAATTTTTAGTTGATCCGCAAGAGCGTGGACTTCGGTGTCCACAACTTTCGGCTTTCTAAAAAGGTCCAGAATCTCTTGCCTATGTGGGGTCTTTTCGGAAGGGGGGGCCGGGTCCTCTTTTTCACTCCCCCTTGGCATCATAGAGCCCTCTCCCGTGGAATCCTCATAATCCTGTCTCAGGCGTAGGAGAACTTCCGGCCTAGTTTCGGATTTTCCATGGCGAATCTCAGAAGCTTTTTCCGGGCTTCTTTGAGTCGGGCTTTTTTCTCATGTTTTTTCTCCATCTGTATAAGATGGGTGTAATATTTTGGATCCTCCATCAGATGGTCCATGGCTATCTCTTTCGCAATAGCCCGGTCCTCTGTGTGTTCCATCTCAACCTTGATCCCGAGGGTTATTTGCTTTGCGTCAAAGTCACTAGGCTTTTTCCCTTCTGCGAGACCACCAGGTATTTTACCCGCTTTCTTTTTCATTTTCTTGTCCCTTTAAATGAAAGTTTCCCCTACTATGTTTTATATAGGGAGATTCTTAGGGTAGAACATTTCGGGAGAACCTTTGAACATGCACATCGGATTTACAGGGACACAAAGAGGGATGACAGAGGCTCAAAAGAGAGCCCTCAATAAAATTCTTTCGCGTTTATTCTCCAAATATGAAGGGGTGAAATATTTCCATCATGGGGATTGTGTAGGGGCCGATGCCGAGGCACATGAGATAGCCAAAGCCCTTGGATATCTCATTTTTGGGCACCCTCCCCAGGAAAATTCTAAAAGAGCCTTCTGCGAGTTTGAAGAATCCGAGGAGCCTTACGATTACCTGTATCGAAACACCCGAATCGTGAAATGTTCGGAGATCCTTATCGCGACCCCGGAAGAACATTCAGAGAAAATTCGGTCTGGGACCTGGTCAACGGTCAGAAGAGGAAGGAAGTATAAAAAGAAAATCCTGATTATCTCACCAGAAGGGAGCGTTCGTAAAGACGATATTCTAACCCAATAAGGAGAGTTTTATGAAAAAGTTTATTCTATCTGCTCTTATGCTTCTAATCTCGACCCCGACTTTTGGTGTCGAGATCTCAGAAGAATCAAAAAAGGCTCTAAAAATAGAGTGTCCTGAAGACTGCACCCTTCAATATTTGGAAGGTATAGATTCCCTCCCAAATGAATTTTCTAAAGACTTGTCGTCGTATGCTTTCAAGTCGTATTATTTATGGGGGAAATATTTCTCTTTTTGCAGAGACTCTAACGGCCTCCTACAAGGAGGATTCAAAGCAATTGATAATACGGACGATGTTATAATCACTGGGAGGTTTAAAGATTCTCTTTTTCACGGGGAATGGGTCCATTATGGTCAGTATTTCCAGAGGGAAATATATCAAGAGGGAGAAATGAGTTGCTGGTCCACTTACACATACGAAAACGGAGATGAGGAAGAATACTTTAAAGATTGGGAAACTTGTTATGGCGACGAACCTTCTTCTACTGGACGGGGCCGAAAAGTAATCAGTGTTCTCAAGTGGCATAAGAACGGTATGCTATCTTATTCCTGTCAGGAAGGGGGGCGATGCTTTGGTTGGTGGCCGGACGGGACTCGTTCCCATGTCTTGGATGAGGGAGTAATTGGGTATAGCGTTCGATGGTACGAAGATGGGACCTTTGAGGAAGCCACATATTGCTACGGATTTCACAACTGTGTAGAAGTTACTGAAGCCCAAAAGTCTATTTTAAAGTTTTTGATAATTCCAGAAAAAGGTTGGGAGAAAGAACCGAAAAAGAAAACAAAAAAGGCTCTGAATAGTTGCCGACAAATGGTTAAAAAAATCAAAAAACACCACAAGAAAATTCGGGCGGGTGAAAAAGTTGATTACGACGCCTATGAAAAGGTGACGTCAGAATATCAAAATGCTATTGACACCCTGATTTCGGTTGAGCTGGAATTGCAAGAGTACACGACGTTTACAATTGAGGACCACCTTGAATTCTCACGAGAGATGGCCGAAGCTTGCAGCATATGGAGGGGGAAAATATGACTTATCCAGAAGAGCCCGGATTTGTGAAAGGTTCAGACACTAGTAGGGCAGCCGCAGAAAGTATGGTTGAGATCTCTCCTACCTTGAGAGGTCTCCTCTACCGTCAATTTCTCCTGTTAGGGGAGAGAGGGGCCACGGACGATGAGCTTGAAAAGTTCACGGGTTTGAAACATCAAACGGTTTCGGCTCGACGTCGAGAATTGGTCCTCGATGGATTTCTACGAGAAAATGGGAAAAGAACCTCGAGAAGTGGAAGAAAAGCAAAGGTTTGGGTGGTGGTCAACCCAGAAACCAAATCGGTGCCTCCCCGGAGATCCCAACAGGAACCCCCAACCTTCTCCAAGGAAGAAATCGCCACTTTCCGGAGTGCCAGTCTCCCTGCAATCCACGCTGCCCTGAAACGGCGTAAGGGGCAGGAAGAGGTTGCGGTTGATTACGGACCTTATGGATATTTGGTAGCTATCCACACAAAGGAAAATTGGATAATTCGATGGACTGATACGTTGGTACAGGCCAGGTACTGAAAAATTCAACTTTCTTCTTGAGGGCTCCTTTCAGAAACTTGATGGCTTGATAGGCTTGAAAAAAGGATATTCTCTAATGCCATATATTATCAAAAGAAAATATTTCAACGGTTACCGATGCTCTTGTTGCTATCAGGAGTGGGAATCTGTCGAGGTGGAGGACACTCTGGAGGATGCCATAGCAGGGCATCTCCCAGAGGTAAATGAAGGGGGGGATTTTGATCCTTTAAAGATCAAGATTATTGATGGGGCGACCGGGGAGACCCTTGCCTGGGGAAAACTTGAGTGGCCGATGTTCGGAGGCTACTCGGGAAACAGAGCTACCCGCTGGCATGGATATAATGGAACCGAAAACTTCGATAGTGCTGGTAGTAAAGAGGAATGGGAGAAGACTCTTCGAGGGATCGAGATAGAGATAGAGGAAAGGCAACTGCGGGAGGCAGAACAGAAGGCTGAGGCGTCTTTAAATGAAATGGATAGGATCCAGAAAAGATTGAAGAAGCTTTCCCAATGATTCCGGAGCATGAAAAACAAGACCGCGAGGCTCCTGAAGAGGATGCGAGAGTGCAACTTCTAACGCAAAACGCCGGGGGGAAATCACAAGCCCTTTCGAACCTTCTGCTTCGCAAACCTGGTTCGGGGGGTCGGATCCCTTCCCTGGAATCTTTCGTGGAGAAAATCAATGGACAGAGCTGAAATCTTTGCCCCCGAGAATGCCCTTTTAGACAAGGCAAAGGAATATTCCTCCCCCAGTTCAAAATATCGATTATTCGTGACCCCTTTCAATGTCGGGAAGAATTTTTGGAACTATACGGAGGGGATTGTCTTTCGATACGGAGACGACAAACCTCTTTTCAAAGTCCAAAGAAATTATAGTGCCTTCCCCTTTGCATTCGTCGAAGGTCACCCAAACGGACATGATTACCTGCTTTGTGGTGAGAATTACCAAGGTCAAACGGTTCTGGAACTGGACACGGGTAAGCGGGTCGATTACCTCCCAGAAGAAGCGAAGAAAGGAGTTGGTTTCTGCTGGGCTTTCATCGAACCTTCCCCAAGTAAAGATCTAATTGGAGTCCTTGGATGTTATTGGGGAGGAGCCTGCGAGGCTATGATCTATGACTTCTCCGACCCGATGTCAGCGCCTTGGCCGGCGGCCTTCGATGGAATGGGGAAAGGAGTTGTTGAAGATCTGACCTGGATAGGTCAGGAGGAGTGCAAGTTCGAGGTTTCCTATGAAGTGAGGAAGTCGGACGGGAAACCAGAATACGAGATGACACTCGAGGAGTCAGAAGAGACAGAGGAAGAGGCCAAAAGATTGGGTTTGGAGGAAGAGGATATGTACGAAGATCGAAAGAGCTTAATTACAGTTTGGAAAAAATAATTGGAGAACCTGGAGCTGATGTTACTATCGGTGAAGGGAAAACAATAATAATCCAATTGCGGTAAAAAGCTGATATTCATTATAGGGAGAAGCATTATCCAGGAGACTTCCATGATAAAGATCAAACAATCCGGGTCCGTTTCCATGTTTCCGTCTGCCAAATCTAAAAAGATCGGGGGACGAACCTACTTATTATCAAATCAAGGCCCGAATTCGGACCCGAGCCCTGAGTATCGATGGATCTGGGCCGTCGATAAATCGAAAGGAACGGTAGCCCATTGGAGTGCTCGGGAAGGAACCAACAAAAGTTGGGGTAAAATTACAGACCCCTATTTCAAAAGGGTTCTTCAACAGCTTCAGAAAAAGAGGCAGCTGAATCTCCTGGATCACAGTGATTTCCAGACCCTTGAGCGTCAGATGTCACAGATGGAGAACTCCACGAAGAACTCCCTCCAGAAGTCGATCGAAGAGATAAAAACCGATACGGATCGAAAGACTGACCTTGCCGCGATGGATTATTTCCGAGAAAAAATAGAGCCCAAAATAAGGCCACTCACCAAAGCCATCGACCGCGGAATGATCCCTATGGGCTTTGATTATATCTCTCAGTTCCCGGAATCAAAGAATTTCCAGGCACGTATGTACGTCATCGGGAACCTTCTTCACAAGGAACTAGCAGACCCAAATTTCTCCAACTGGGTAAAGAGAAACAAAGGCTTCGACCCCAATAAATATGACCGGCAAGGATCACATTGGGCCCTGACGGAAGCCCGAGATAAGATCTACAACTATTATAAGTCCCTGTTTGAAAGAGAGGGGGCCTAGCCTCCAAAGTCTTTGCACCGTTCCTCTTAAGACTATGTGAGACATATTTGGCCGGACCAATCCCTCGAGGGCTCCCTATGGGGATCTACGCGGTGAAAAAACCTTCGAGGCTCGGGCCATCCTCGAACCTTCCCCGGGTCATGCACCTTAAATCAGAGGTGTCTGCAAAATGGAATTGGTAAAGAGTCCGTGAGTGTCTATCTCCACTCAAATTAGAGTAAACGATTCGGATACAAGTAGTGATTGAGACCGGAATGTAACGGTAACGGTGAAATATGGTGAAATTAAGGTGTCCTTATCCTGGGTGCGACGAACATAAGAAGCAGGAAGAAGATCCTCTCTGTCCTTTCCACCAGAACTTTTGTTCTCCGGAAATGTGGGAAAAGAGTAGACTTCTTTTTCTCATGGACTCTCCCCTTGTAGGGAAGATCCCTAAAACGATCCTTTACCATGTGAAGGACAGGTTTACACATACCAAAGACGTCCTTTTCAGGACGTCTTCCTTCCCTAGATTAGAGGCTCAGTTCACATCTTCCCCGGAAGATGTGACTCTTCATAAGGAGATCTTGAAGGAAGCTCGGAGAATGGGGGTAAGTAAAAATTACGGCCCCACTCAAAGAAAACCCACCTTGTCTCCCTTACCGAAAATACAACTAGAGATTTTCAAAACTCTGAAGGAAAAGGACTCTGTTTCCGAAGCCTTCTTTTCAGTCTTACCTGACGGGGCCGAACGAACCCCTCTCTCAGCCTATTTTGCTACATATCAAACTTTACCTCTCCTTTTAAAAACAACACATCCCTACGGGGAGGACTTCAGATTCGGAGAGCAGGTCGAAATCAGATTCTTTGGCGGGTCTCCAAACGCATGCGCTCAATTTCTGGAAATCTGTAATGATCTCCTTCAGGATCTAGGCTTTCATACAGAGGGGCGCACTGCTGGGGATCTCCGATACAACAACACCTACGCTGGGTTCCCCCTTCGGATAAGAGCCCACACCCACCAAAACCTGGAACTCAAGGGGTCTAATCTCCACACGGTAATTCTCGAAGACTTCGGGGAGTGGGATCTCCCGGAACATGTGTGTCAGAAGAGCGTATGGGCGTCCACCTTCCCACAAACTTTTATCTCCCATTCTTGTGGTGGAAGATATATCATAAACTCTCCACCACCTAAACCGGGAACTTTCTGGGAAGTCCTAAACTCCAGAAAAAAAGATATTGTTACCTACACCACTTTGCCTCCGAGGTTTCCAGAAGAAGAGTCTGTTTCTCTTGGCAGGGATCCTGTGTGGCTCTAATTCGTTTCGGAACCTGAAAAAAGGTGGAAAATTTTGAGTCTTCAACGACTTTTAGCTGAGTTGGTAACTCACCTTCGCAGGGGTGGGTGGGGACAGGATTTAGGCTATCCCCTTTTTGAGTACCCAATAAAAGAGGGGGGGCTTTATGTTGAAGGGAACAGGCTTTCTCCTAGTGCTTATCCACCGAAACCTGTTTCCTTCACGAGCATCATCGATACAAGTGACTGGCCCGAGAAGGTTTGCCTCGAACTCTTTTATCAATTTAAGACCCAAGAGATAGGAAGGTGGTCTCGGTTCAGGGTATACCTCGTTACGGGTTGTCTACCGGTTAAAAAAGGGAGAGAGTTCTCTTCCGGTTGTGCCCAGATTCACGAGATGGACCACCTCACAGGGAATTCAGAAATCGAAATGGAAGGTTCCAAATTACGTCTCGTTTCGACTCCCTTGAAAATGCCGAAGAGGAGAGGCATTTATACGGTGGTTCTCCACCCCGGTGAGGATGGTGGAGTCGTGAAGGGAATCTGTTTTTTGAATGCTGTCCCTTAAAACCTGATCAAAGTTGATCATAAGGACTTATCCGCACACGTTGATAGCTTTCCACAGCTTGTAGGGGTCCCTTCTCTGGAATCCATTATGCTTTCTAT
>Ga0114918_10005430_pt1 | contig 10945 bp, 6 predicted proteins | sample LantaG_FD_87015 | JGI IMG/M metagenome (GOLD analysis project Ga0114918, IMG submission 87015) | Deep subsurface microbial communities from Baltic Sea to uncover new lineages of life (NeLLi) - Landsort_02402 metaG | ecosystem: Environmental > Aquatic > Marine > Oceanic > Sediment | place: Baltic... | reverse complement strand
TGGGGTGGGGGGGGGGGGGGGGGGGGGGGGGGGGGGGGGGGGGGGGGGGGGGGGGGGGGGGGGGGGGGGGCGCGGGGGGCCCGGGGGGGGGTGCGTGTGCGGGGGGTGCGCCGCTCGCGCTCTCTCTTCCTCTCCTCTCGTACCTGACCGCCTCGCCCGCCTTGTCCGGGTCGCCGCCCGCGTGCGCGGCCTGCGCGTCCGATGCCAGGGCGACCAGCTCATCGAGGAGGCGTTCCTGGTTTGGAGAGAGGCGAGAGAGGGTGGGTGGGCGCGGCCGTGAGAGAGGGAATGATGAGAGGGGGGACGCGCGCTCCGACGCAGCATGGAAAGGGAAAGGGGGTCGCGTGTGCGTGCGCTTTTTCCTTTGCCTCTCTCATTCCTCACCCCTCTCACCTCGTCCTCGTGCTCCACTGTGTACGCGGGCGTGACGTTGGAGACGCGGGCGTCCAGGGCGGGGTAGATGACCTGAGGAGGGAGAGGGTGCGTGCGCGTGAGAGAGAGGGAGTGGCGGTTGCCTCGGGCGGGGGTCCGATGGTCGGGTGCCGTGCGTGGGCAGCGGGCAGGCACACGCTCTCTCCCTCTTCTCTTTCCCTCTCTTCTCACCTCGTCCTCCACCGCCGAATGGTACTTGTACACCCGAGCCAGGAAGCGGCAACGGGCCCGCACGGACGCCAGGGCGGCGGCCGGGGTGAGAGCGGGCGGGGCGGGCGGGGCCGCGGTGGTGGTGCCGGCGCAGCACTCTTTGTTGCTGCCATCCGCACCCCCTTCCAGCCCCGCCACGCCCGCCACCAGGGCGGCCAGTTCGCCCCGGATGGCGTCGTGCAGGTGTTGGTACAGGACGCGGGCTGGCTCGTCCCCGGCAGGGCCGGCGGCAGCGGCCTGGCCGGCCGGCACGACGCCCGGTGGTGGTGGCGGCGGCAGCAGGGCGGGGGCGCCTGCCTGAAGGGCGGGCGCGCCGCCACCGGGCGGCATGGCGTGAAGCGGGGGCTCTGTGTGTCTGAGCGTGCGTGCGCTGGGGCCGCCCCAGCCGTGTGGGTGGGTGGGTGGGTGGGTGGCGGCACGTGCGCGCGCGCGCTTTTGAAAGCGGGCGAATGTGAGTAGTGGGGGGCGAGTGCACCACTCGCGAGGGGGGTCGACGACCGACCTGGCGCGGCTCGCTCCTGGCATGTGCGCGCCTCACTCGTTATTTTTGTTCAGAGGGGCCGGGGCCAGCATCACTGCGCCGATCCTCCTCTTCCCGGGCAGATCCACCTTGACCCAGCACGCGTGTCGCCTCAAGCACCGTCCTTTGAGTCCGGCTGACAGGGAAAAGCCAGGGACGGCCTGCAGGCAGCGCTCCCTCCGACGCGAGAGCGAGCGCGAGCGGGCCCCGCCCCGTGCGTCGACAAGGCCAGCAAGCGCGCGCCTTTTTTTCTTTCCCTCTGCTTTTGTGATGAGCAGCGACACGTCCGTCGGCGTGGTCAGGCGCGACCCCGGCGTGCCCGCGCGGTTCCGATCCCTGGACCTGGACACCCTGCCGCCGCCCCGGTCGCGGAAGCGGCGCCGCCCGCCGCTGCCTGGAGGCCGCCGCCTGCGGCTCGCATTCTCCGCCCCGCTCGCCCTGCGCGGTGACCTGGACGACGACACCGCCCACGCGGCCGGCGTCCTGCTGGCGATGGCCAACTCGCCCGTCTCCAGTGAGCGGCGGGACGCTGAGCGCAAGGTGCGGGCGAGGGGTGGGAGTGGGGATGTGACGGAGGCGGCGCGGCGGGGTGAAGAGGGGCGGGGGCTGTGCGTCGAGAGCGGGAGCGCGCGCTCGGCCCATGCGCCAGAATGGGAGCGCGCGGGGGACCGCGGGGTCTCCCCCCTTGGTGCGCCCTGCAGGCGCCCCGTCGCACGCCCCGCCCCTTTCCACGCTTCTAGTTGGGCTGAGGACGAGACAGATCATCGACTGTGAACAACGCGCAACTCATCAAGCCCCCGCCCTCACCTCACACCCTCTCCCCTTTCAACACACACAACCACACGCAGGCCCCGCCGCCGCTCTTTGCCGCGGCGGCTAGCCCCGCCCCGCCCGCGCCACCCAGCCTCCTCCTGCCCGCCTCGCCCCGGGCCGGCGTGCCCGCCCCGCCGCCGCCCCTCGACCGGACCGCCCTGCCCACCCAACGCCCCCTCCACCCGGACCTGGCGTCACCCCTGGTCCCGGGCGCGCCCCGCCCCCCACCCCCCGTCTTCGAGTGCCGGGCCTGCGGCGGGGAGGCCGGGCTGCGCGGGTCGGCCCGGGCCGCCTTCCACTGCCCGGCCTGCCCCCTACCCCTGGACGCGGAGGGGTCGCCCCTGCCCGCCCGCCGCGCGTCCTCCGCCCTGTTCAAGGGCGTCATCATCAGCGTAGGCGAGGGTCTGGCCCTCATGGCCCGGGCGGGCGTGTCGCCCAAGAAATCGCGGTCCGGGCGGCGCCCCACGGCGGCCGAGCGCGCGGCGCGAGCGGCCGCGGCGATGGGGGGCGGAGGCGGGGGCGGCGGCGACCCCACCGCGGCCGCGACCGCGGCGGAGGGCGGGCTGGTGCCCACCCCCCGCGCGGGCGGCGGTGGTGGATCAGGCATGCCGACGGCGGCCGGGGCCGCGGCCACCGGCAGCGGCAGCCCGCCCACCGACGACATGACGCCCGAGGAGGGAGGCGGGACCGGGGGGAGCCCGCCCGCCCGCCGGGGCGGGGCCGACCCCACGGCCACCGGCGGCGGCGGCGGCGGCGGGGGCGGGCGGTGCAAGTGCGGCAAGCGCATCTCCGCGGCCCACCCGCCCTGCAAGTCGGAGCTGATGCTGCTGTGCGAGCGGTTCACGGCCCGCTTTGGCGGCGGCGGGCTTGGAGGTGGTGGAGAGGGCGGTGGCGGCGGCGGCGGCGGCGGCGCGGCCGCTGCTGGGGCAGTCGCGTCTGGCGCGAGCGCGGCGACCACGGCCGGCGGCCTCTCCCCCGCCGCCACCGCCCCTCTCCCGCCCTCCCCGACCCCCATGCGCCTGGATGACGTCGCCGCCGCCCTGGCCGTCCCCCGCCGCCGCCTGTACGACATCATCAACGTGCTGGAGGCGGTGGAGGTGGTGGCCCGGGTGGGGAAACTGACGTACGCGTGGCGCGGCACGGCGGGCCTGGCTGGGCTGGCGGCCCGCCTGGCCGCCGCGGAGCGGGCGGGCACGCCCGTGGACGGGCGGCGGCGGGGTGGGGCGGGCGGGCCGTCCCCACCCACCGCGTCGGGCTCCTCGCCCGCCGGGTCCAGCGGCGGCGGCGGCGCCCAGACGACGACGACCACCACCACCAGCGGCGGGTCGGAGGGCGGCCCTCCGCCTGCCCCGGCGCCCGCCGGCGGCCCCTCCGCCGCCGCCGCCGCCGCCGCCCGGGCGCCGCACTCCCTGTGGGCCCTGTCTCGCAAGTTTGTGAGGCTGCTGCTGACGGCGAGCGGGCCCACCTCCCTAGCGGACGCGGCGGCGCAACTGATCGACGGCGCCCCGCCGCACGCCGCGACGCCGACCGTGGCAGGCGGCCCCGCCCCGGGCGCGGTCGACCCTCGCCGCGCGCAGGCCCAGGTCACGGCGGAGCGGCGCCTGTACGACATCGGGTCCATCCTGTGCAGCGTGGGACTGATCGAGAAGACGTACGTGGGCGCGCGCCAGCCCGCCTTCCGGTGGACGTTCCCCTGGGGGAATGGGGGAGGGGGGGGAGGTGCGGGCGACGAGGTCGGGGCTGCTGCTGGTGGGCCAGCGCCTGCTGCGCCGGCGGCGGCGATGACACCCGCCGCACGCCCCGCCCCGACTGCTCTCCCGCCACCCACGCTGGCGGCCGCGACGCGGCGGTCGGGGCGGCGGGGCGCGGCGGCGGCGGCGGCAGCGGCGGCAGCCGTCGCGCCACCCCAGCCACCCGCCGCCACGCCCACCGCGCCCGCCGCGCCCGCGGCCGCCCCGGCCTCGCCGTCCCCCTCGCCCGCCACCTCCGGCGCCGGGTCCGAGCACAACGCGGCGGCGGCCGCCCCGCCGGCGCCGGCTTATCCGCCGCCGCCGCCACCGGGATCCATCGCGGCGGCGGTGTCGGCGATGCTGACGGCGGGCGCAGCGTGGGTGCCGCCCGGGGCGCGCGCGGAGGAGGCCGCTGCCGAGCCGCCGGCTGCAGCTACCGCGCCCGCCGAGGCGGTGGCGCCCGAGACCGCCGCCCCTCCTGGCCTCGCCCTGCCCGCTCCGCCCGCCCTGGACCTGGGCGGCGCGCCGCCCGCGTCGCCCCGGGCGGGGGGCGGCCATGCGCTGGCGGTGTGAGGGGGAGGGGGATGGAATGGAGAGGTCTTTCTTTTTGTTTGTTTTGGGCGGGCTCGTCTTCTTTTCTTGTGGGGGTGGGGTGGTTGGAGGGGAGAGGGGGGAATTGAATGGGTGCACAACGAACGGGGGATGTGAGAGAGACGGGGGATGGATGGCGCTCACGGGGACGGAGGGGGGTGTGGGCGCGGAGAGCGATTTGTGAGAGGCGTGGTTGGGTCCACTCTCAACTTTTGGGCCGCTGTCGCCCGCCCCCGTCGGGCGCCTCTCTCTTCTCATCTTTCGGGCAACAAACCCCAGCCCAAACCCCTCTTTTCCGCCTCGCCTTGTGTGCCTGACGAGGCAGAGGCTGATCGGCCGCCATGAACGGCGGAGAGCACCAGGTGCGGGCCGGGAGGGGGGTCGCGGAAAAAAGAAAAAAAAGAAAGAGGCCACATTCGCCCATTCGCCGCCACACGTGGCGGCGAACCTGTTGAGCGCCCCCTCTCCGCTTTCACCCCCCTCTCTCCCTCCTCCATCCACCTCTCAGGCCCTCAACGCCCTATACACCCAGCTGGATGAGGCCCGTCGCTCCGCCGCCGCCTCCCAGGCCCGGGTTGACATCCTGGAGCGGTCCCTGGCGGTCGTCAGCGGCGGCAGTGGAGGAGGGAGCAGCGGCAACGGCGGGCCCGCGCTCCCGCCCCCACCGCTCTCGCTGTCGCCCACCCTCCCCGACGCGTCCGCCTCTGACCCGGCCGGCCTGTTTGGCGCGGGCGACACCGCCCTCGTCCCCCGGGCGGCCTTAGAGCTGCTCAAGCTCAAAGACCTGGCCATGGACAGCGTGGTGGAGGGCATCACGATCGCGGACGCGTCCCTGCCTGACATGCCCCTCATCTACGCGAACCGCGCGTTCGCTCGCATCACAGGCTACTCCGTGGCGGACACGCTGGGTAAAAACTGTCGTTTTCTGCAGGGCCCGGGCACGGATGCGGAGGAGGTGGCCCTGCTACGGGCGGCGGTTAAGGGTGGCCGGCCCTGCGTGGTCCAGCTGCTCAACTACCGCAGGAATGGTGAGTGATGAGAATGGAGAGGGAGAGAAAGGGGGGAGGAGGTTGGGGGGAGAGGAGAACTCTCGCGCGCTCCAACCTTCAACCCTCTCCATCCCCTCGCCTCTCTGTCACGCCTCCCTCCCTTTTCTCTCCACCCTCTCCTCCTCTTCCATTTCAGGCGACCCCTTCGTCAACTATTTGTCCGTCACCCCCATCCACGACGCGCGCGGTGTGCTGACGCACTACGTCGGCGTCCAGTCAGACATCACGGAGCTGGTCGCGTCGCGCAAGGCGGCCCTGGCGGCCCGCCACGCCGCCCAGACGGCCGCCGCCGCGACGGAGGCTAAATCCCAGTTCCTGGCCCGCATGTCGCACGAGATTCGCACCCCCCTGAATGGCATGATCGCGGTCGGGCAGCTCCTGGCGGAGACGGCGCTGACGCCCGCCCAGTGGGATCTAGTGAACACCATCCGCTGTTCGGGCGAATCTTTGTTGACCCTGATCTCAGACATCCTGGACTTTTCGCGGGCCGAAGCGGACGCGGTCGCCCTGGCGCCCGCGCCCTTTGCGCTGCAAGCCACCGTGGAGGCGGCGGTCGAGATCGCGGGCCTGCTGGCCGCCCACAAGCGCCTGCACGTGGCCTACTACATTTCCCCGTGCACGCCACCTGTCCTCGTCGGCGACGCGGCCCGCCTGCAGCAGGTGCTGCTGAACATCCTGAACAATGCCGTCAAGTTCACGGAGGTGGGCGGCGTCGTGCTGGAGGTGTGGGTGGGTGGGGATGGTGGGGGTGGGGGTAGCGTCGCGCCTGCAGCCGCCGCCGCCGCTGCCCCCGCCGCGCCGCCCCCGCCACCCCTCCCTCCCGCTGCTGCTGGGAACGGCGCCGATGCTCCTGCTCCCGCAGCGCCCGCGCCCGCTCCGGGCGCCCCGTTCTCCTCCTCCTCCCCCTCCTCCTCCGGCCTGCCCCCGCTCCCCCCGCCCCCCCCCGACGCCGTCCGCGTCTGCTTCTGCGTGCGGGACACGGGCATCGGCCTGGCGCTGGACGACATCCCCCGCCTCTTCCAGTCCTTCTCCCAGGTGGACGCGTCGCCGACGCGGCGGCACGGTGGGTCAGGGCTGGGCCTGGCCATCTCGCAGAAGCTGTGCGCGGCGATGGGCGGGCGGGTGGACGTGGCGTCCCCCGGGCCGGGCCAAGGGTCGACTTTCACTTGGTCGGTCCTCATGCGCCTGCCCGGCCCCGGCGTGCCCCGCCCGCTGCTGCCGCCGCCGGGCAGGGGCGGCCCCGGTGCGCGCGCCCTGCTGGCGGGCAAGAAGGTCCTGCTCGCCGAACCGTGCGGCCTGATGCAGGCGGTGCTGGAGCGGGCCCTGGTCGGCTGGGGCGCAGCAGTCGCGACGGTCGCGTCCGAGGGAGAGGCCATCGCCCGCCTGGCCCTGCCGCCCGGCGGCGAGTCGGCCGCCACCGCGGCGGCCGCGCCGCCGCCCCCACCCGACTGCGGCCTCACCCTGCGCGGGTGCGGCGAGGCCGACGCCACGCCGCCATCGACGTCGCAGCCGCCCATGAAAGGCCCCTTCGACCTGGTGATCATGGACACGGGCGCGGCCTGCCTGCTGCGAGCCCTGCTGCACGCGCCTCCCGCGGTGGCCGCCCGCGTCGTCTTTGTGGGCTGGCCTGGGCGGCACGAGATGGAGACGGCGGTGGGCACCGTGGAGGAGGAGGACGAGGATGGCGAGGGCCGGCAACCGCCCCCCACGATGGCCGAGGATGACGCGTCCTCCCTGCTGACCGCGCTGACGGTGGCGGCCGGCGCGGCGGCCGCCCGCCTGGGCGGGCCTGGAGGGGGTGGGGGCGGCGGTGCGGCGACGGCGGCGGCCGCGGTGGCGGGCGCGCCCGGCGGCGGCCTCCGCGCGGCAGCCGCGCCCGCCGCGGCCGTCCGCGGCGGGAGCGGTCGTGCGTCTGGCGGCGCCGCCGCTGTGCTCACGGGGCGCCGCCTGGGCTACACGGTGCTCACCCGCCCCGTCCGCCAGGCCCGCCTGTGGGTGGCCATCGAGGAGGTCATGTCCGCGCCCCTGCCGCCCGAGGAGGAGGAGGAGGAGGAAGGCGGCGGCGGCCGCGGTGGGGACGAATGGGCCGGGTTTGGGGCGTCTGGCGCGCCGCCCCACCTGCCCGCCCCGTCCAGCGACGACGGCCGGCCCGGCCACGCCCGCTCGACCGTCCCGCCCCGCCCGCCCACCCGGTCCGCCTCCTCCATCGACCTGGGCGCGACGGAGCACATGCACCGCATCGCGTCGGGCGGGGCCCTGCACCGGGCGCCGCCCTCCCGGGCGCGGCGGGCGGGGAGTGGGGGGCTGGGCGCCGGTGCTGGGAGCGGGGCCCTGCCCGACCTCTCCCCGCCCGCCTCCGACGCGGGCGTCGAGGCCGGCGGCGGCGGCGGAAGAGGAGGCGGCGGCGCCGGCCTGCTGTCATCTACGCCGGCCCCGCCCTGGACGGTGGCGCAGCAGCAGCAGCAGCAGGCACGCACGCCCGCCGCTCAGGCCGGCACCAGCGGCAGGACCGGCGCGCCCGGCGGCGCGTCCGGGTCCGGCCTGCGCGTGCTGGTCGCGGAGGACAACGCCATCAACATGCGGGTCGCCCTGGCCGTCCTGGACCGCATGGGCCACACCCGGGTCACCCGGGCGGAGGACGGGCAGGCGGCCCTGGAGGCGGTGGCCGCGGCGGGCGGCCTGGACGCGTTTGACGTCATCCTCATGGATCTCCACATGCCCCGCCTGGGCGGCCTGGCCGCCGTGCGCGCCCTGCGGGAGGCCTACCCGGCCGCGAGGACGCGCATCGTGGCCGTCACGGCGGACGCGTTCGACACGGCGCGCGACGCCTGCCTGGCGGCCGGCTTCCAGTCCTTTGTCAGCAAGCCGTTCCGGGTGGAGGAGCTGTCCGCGGCGCTGACGGCGGAGCGGGAGGACGTGCGGGTGCGGGTGGAGGGTCGGTGATGTTGTTTGGAGCGGGAGAGAGGATGAGCGAGCGAGAGGGAGAGAAGGCCGGCGGGTTTGCAATGCACCAGGGACACCAAGGTGCTGTGGGAGGGAGGCGTGCGCCAGGACACCAAGGTGCTGTGGGAGCATGGGTCGCCAGGACAGACAGGTTGAGCTGGGACACTCTGACCCCACGACGTTGGGTTCTTGAACGATGGTTGAGAGGGGACAGACTCACACTCACACCAACGCGGGCGCGCGCGTGCTTTTCTCCCCAATGCGGGGCTCCCTCCGCGCCGTCCGCGCCATGGCCACGTCCCCCACTCGCCCGCCCGTCCTCCTGGCCGACCGGCCGCCCGCCCGGGCCGGCGACCCGGTCCACGCCATAGAGACGCCCGCCCTGATCGTGGACCTGGACGCGTTCGACGCCAACTGCGACCGCCTGGCGACCCGGGCGGCCGCCTGGCCGCACGTCCGCCTGCGCCCGCACGCGAAGGCGCACAAGATGCCGCAGCTGGCGTCCCGCATGGCCCGCCTGCTGGGCCCGTCGGCCTTCGCCGGCCTGGCCGTCCAGAAGACGGGCGAGGCGGAGGCGATGGCGGCAGCCTTTGCGCCCGGCGGCGGCGGCGTGCCGCCCGCCGCCACCCTGCTCCTCACAAACGAGGTGGTGTGCCCGGCCCGCCTGGGCCGGCTGGCCGCCCTGGCCGCCTCCCTGCCCGGCCGGGTCGGCCTGGCCGTCGACTCGGAGGCCGGGGTGGCCGCCGCCGCGGCCGCCGCGTCGGCCGCGGCCACCCGACTGGGCGTGGTCATAGACTGCGAGGCGGGCCAGGCCCGGTGCGGCGTGCCCGACCCGCCGGCCGCGGCGGCCCTGGCCCGCTCTGTCCTGGCGCACCCGGCCTCCCTAGCCCTGTGGGGCGTGCAGGCATATCATGGTGGCATCCAGCATGTGCGGGCGCGGCGCGAGCGGGAGGCGGCGGTGCGGGGCGTGGCCGCCCACGCGGCGGCCGCGGCCGCGGCCGTGCGGGAGGTTGTGGTGGCTGCCGGGCCGTCCGCCGCCTCCTCCACCACCCCCTTCCTCATCACGGGCGGCGGGACGGGCACCTGGGCCCTGGACGCGGCCGCCGGCGTGCTGACCGAGGTCCAGCCGGGCTCCTTCTGCTTCGGCGACGCGGACTACGGCGCCAACGAGGAAGGGCTGGCGAGCGGCGGCGGCGGGGATGGTGGTGGGGAAGAGCACGCCTGGGCGCAGGCGCTGTGGGTGTTGACCCAAACGATGAGCGTCGCCCCGGGGCGGGCGGTCGTGGATGCCGGGTCCAAGGCGGTGGACACGGGGTCGGGCCCCCCGCGGCCGGCCGGGCGGGCCGCCGGCCTGGCGTACGCGGGCGCGGGCGACGAGCACGGCGTGCTGACGGTGGTGGCCGGCGGCGGCGGCGGCGGCCACCACCCGCCCGTCCCGACCCCGCCCGCGGACGGCGGCGCGACAGCGGCGGCCTGGGGAGGGTCAGGCTCCGCCGCCGCCGCCGCCGCCGCCCTCCCGCCCCTGGGCGCCAAGGTGTGGCTGCAGCCGTCGCACTGCGACCCGACCGTCAACCTCTACGACTGGATTGTGGGCGTGAAGGGCGGCGTGGTGGAGGGCGTGTGGCGTGTGGCGGGGCGGGGGCCGGGCGTGTGATGGAATGGCCCGGAGGTTGAGGAAGAGCAAGGAGAGGAGGACGCACCAGGGCCGCCTGGCCGCCGGCCTTGAAGGACGCTGTCCCCGCGGGGACCAGGCCGCCCTTGGCCGCCGCGGCCGTGGCGGCCCATTCCTTTTCTTTTTTCGTTTCGGGGCTCTCCCTCCCGCATGCCCTCCGGCCCGGGCTTCACGCACGGGGTGAGTCGAGCCGGCGTTGTGCATGCGCGTGCGCCTCATCGCTTGCATTGCAGCGCCTGACCCCTCTCACTCTCCACAACACAGGACGTCCTCTTCACGGGTGAGGGCGAGGGCGGCGGCGACGGCGAGGGCGTGCCGCCACCGCCTCCCTCCACCTCGGCCCGCGGCCCGCCCGCGTCCTCCCGCCCGCCCGCGACGGCCGCCCCGCCCCTGCCGCCCTCGCACATCGGCTACCAGCTGCTGGCCAAGCAGGGATGGACGGCGGGCGGCGGCCTGGGCGCGCGCGAGCAGGGCGGCAGCGAACCCGTGGAGGCGCGCTGGCACGGGCGGGGCGGCCTGGGCGCGGGCCCGCCGCCGCGACGGCCGCCGCCCGCCGAGGCCCTGGGCTGGGCGGCGCCACCCACGCAGCCTGCGCCGACAGAAGAAGCAGTGTCGGCTACCCGATCCGCGGCGACGGAGGCCGCCCGACGGGCGGCCGTGGGGCGGGCGCTGGCGCGCGAGTGGGAGGAAGAGGGCGGTGATGGGGGTGGCGGGCAGGCGGGCGGCGGGGGCGGGGGCGGCGCGCTCCCCAAGGCCGCCGCCCGCCTGCGGGGGTCCAACCCGCTCCTGTAGACGTGAACAGAGGTAGAGAGAGAAACGGGCGCAGTGCCCCCACCTCCGTCACGGCCGTATTACAAAGAGGAAGGGGGGGGGGGGGGGCCCCCCCCCCCCCCTCCCCCCCCCCCCCCCCTCTTTTCCCCCCCCCCCCCCCCCCCCCCCCCCCCGCCGGCGGGGCCTTCGCGGCCCCGGCCCCCCGGGCGCCCCC
>Ga0114918_10005429_pt1 | contig 10947 bp, 10 predicted proteins | sample LantaG_FD_87015 | JGI IMG/M metagenome (GOLD analysis project Ga0114918, IMG submission 87015) | Deep subsurface microbial communities from Baltic Sea to uncover new lineages of life (NeLLi) - Landsort_02402 metaG | ecosystem: Environmental > Aquatic > Marine > Oceanic > Sediment | place... | reverse complement strand
TGCTAAAGAATTTATATTTGCAAGTGAAGGAAGATATAAGATGTCTTTGCACCATTTGGTCGGGCTAATAGGGGAAGTGTTGATGTGCAACCATTTGTAGATTTAAAAGAAAAAAAGATTAATTTTAATCCATTTCTGATTCCAACATTTACTTTTTCAAAAGAATCTAGATCAGAAAGATTATTTAATATAAACATAAAAATAGGAAAAGAGATAGATAAATTACGAACAGATTTATCTGGACAATCTTCTGCATTTGTACTCGGAGTATATTCTAAAGCCCAAACAGAATATGATGTTGCATTTAAAGAAACCCAAGAACTTATAAACAAGGGGTTGCCTTTAGATACCGGAACTTCTTTTTTATCAAATAGAGAATCTTTAATAGAACAAAAATATAAAACTCAAATAGAAGATTACAATACAAATCTAACAGAATCATTTGCTGGTTCTGTTGCTAGTATAGAAAAAAAATATAAACCCATACTAGGTAAAGTTACTTATGGTACATTAGATGTTGGAACTGGATTACAATATGGAGTACCTTTATTATTAGAAACTGGTGTGGCTTTATCATCTCCATTAGGTGCTGGGTTAATTGGTTTAAAAGAATTTATTACTGGTGCAGAAAAAGGAGATGTAGCACAAACCCTAGGTGGTACAGCATTATTAGTCTTACCACAAGTTTCCCTATTCGGAAAATTAGGTAAAGAAATAAGTGTGGATGCAGGTTTAGGTAAATTAAAAAATCAAGGGTTTAAATTTGGTGATGTAAGATTTACAGGCACTAATGATCTTAGTGTTTTACAGGGAACAAAAACTGCTGGAGGATTAACTCAGAATATAGATGTTATAGGAAATGTGTATGAGAGTGGACCTAGTATGTTCATTCAACCACAATCAAAATATGTTTCATCTATATCTGGTACAATAGATTCTGCTTGGGAGGGAGGTTTATTTAAAATTAAACCACAAGCCTATTTAGGAATACAGGTTGGTGAAATAGGAAGTAAGGGATCAATCTTACCAGTTAAAGGATTTAAAGAAGCAGAATTATTTGGAACCATAGGTAAAGGAACATTAATTACTCAAGCAGAAAGTTATGGTGTGTCTGATATAAATAAAGCAACTCTCCAATCTTTAATTAAAAGTTTTAAATCAAATGTAAAGTTATATGATAATAAAGTAACTCAAGAAGGATTTACTGGATTTTCAACTAAAGTAGGAGATGATTTATATATATCCATAAGTGGGAAGATAACAAGTATTGGTCCAGATAAAGGATATACTCTTACTGGTTTTGATTTCGGTGGTATGGATTTAAAGGTAGCTAAGCAAGGATGGATGGTAGAATCACAATTAAAAGATTTTACATTAACTAAAATAATTCCTAAATCTAATCTAGGCGGATTAGGTATGGGAATAGAATTTAAAGCAACACCATCAGGATTAAGTGGACTATCTCAGATATCAAAACAAGAACATTTAATTGGTGCTAGTTTAATTAATCAAGGTTTAATACAAGAATCAAGGGGAGGATTAATTCCAAAGATGGTAACTAAGTCTAACTTAGGATTTAGTGGGGGGGGTTTTAGGGGATTAAGTTCATTAAGTTCATTAAAATCTAATGCAGTTTATAAAACAACAAAAACAAATTTAGGATTAAGTCCAGGTGCTTTTAATGTTAATTCAAAATCATTAAGTTCTTCCTTTGTAACAGGAGGATTATCATCATTAAGTAAAACAAGATTAGGAACAGCTTCTGGAACAGGATTATCTCAACCAAGTTTATCTGCATTATCTCAAGGACAATTACAATTAACTAAACTTGATTTAAGTACAAAAAGTGTTTCTCAATCCTCATTAAAACTTATGCCATTAAATGTAATGGGATTTACTGGATTTGGTGGTGGGGGGTTTGGTGGTGGGTTTGGATTTCCTCCCTTAGCATTACCTAGTTTTGGTAGTGGATTAGGATATAAAAAACCAAAGAAATCATATAAGAAAAGAAAAACAAAGATAAGACCAAGTCTTACTGCTAGTCTATTTGATATTCGTGGAGCATTACCAAAATCAGGGGCATGGGGTATAACTCCATTTCAAATAAGAAAGATGCCACTTTAGTTCTTTATCATAAATGTTTATATACCTTTATCTAATAATTCTTTTATGGATGACTACATAGACCAAAGGGAATTATTAAGATTAGAACAACAAAGACAAGACCAAGATCCCAATTCTATATATGCTGATTCTATGAGAGAGGAAAGGATTAATAATATTATTCAACAATTAAATCCAGATAATCTTGTGGAAGATATTGAACATAGGATTAGGGGAGAGAAAAGAAATAGATATAGTAAAGAATGGGAACCAATAAATCCTAATTCATTAAAGAGAGTTTCAGATTTATTAATAGAAAATTATATTTCTTTTTTATCTAGTTTACTAACACAAAATACTTCTTTATCAAATTTTAGTGCGGGAGAAATAAATAATTTAATGATGATGATTGTAGAACATATAAGAGATGATTTATCAGATAATGCAGAAAATTATGGATTTATTACTTTAGATAATTATTGTAACAGAATAATTGATTTTAATGAAATGAATAGGATAGGTATGATTATATGTGGAACTACTTTTGCAGTATTTAAAAGGGCACAAAATGGAATGGAAGCTAGAAGAATATTTAGTTCATTAAAGGTTTCTGAATCATTAAATCAAGCAGATAATAAAAAGGGGTTAATTGATAGTTTAAAATTTTGGAAATAACAATATGGTAACAATAGATAAAGATAAATTTAATAGATTAAAACAATTAGATAGAATTGAATTTAGACAAAGGTATTCTAAAATTAAAGAACTCCTTAATGAAAATAATATGTATTGGGTTGTGCTTATGATTTTAGTTTTAGGTTGTTTTTTATTTATATCTAATATTTGGCTAATGATTCGATTTGGAGAAACTCTAGACTATTGGATAATTAAAGGTTATATTATCTTTAGTTTAATATTGGGTTTTGTATCACTTGTTTTAGATTTAATAAATTGTTTTAGATATGTACATTATGAAAATAAGTTAATAAATGAATTTGGAGTTAAAAAGTAAATGGCTGATTTTGGGGAAGTTTTAACAACAATAGGGGCTGGTGGTGGAACTACAATTAAATGGTTATTTATTATAATCGGAGTTATCTTAGTAGTTAGTTTAATTGTTGGATTATTAATTTGGTGGAAGTGGAGCAAGAATAAATATAATCTTAAAGTAGAAGTTAAAATGCCTAGAAGCGATGGTAAGATAGTTTTAGCAGAATGGGCTAAGGGTGGGTTTAATGCAACCAAAGGAGTAGTATTTATTAAAAGAGATAAGATGAAAGCTGTTGCTATGAAAGTTATAGATATAAGAAGATATCTACAAGGTTCAGATTTATTAACAGTAATCCAAGTTGGACCCGAAGATTATAGGCCAGTACTTAATGATTCATGGACTGAACATACTATTACCTATGTGGATGAAAAAGGAAATTTCAAAGAAGTAAAAGAATCTATATTAAATATAAAAGTAGATACTGGTGAATATAAGGCATGGAAAAGTTCTTGGGATAATGCTGCGAAAAGAGCATATAGTCTTACAAGTTTCTTACAACAGTTTGCAGTACCAATAAGTATAGCCATAGTTTTATTAGCTTGTTTTGTTGGGTTTGCAATCCTATTCACAAGAATAGGTAGTATCTGTGGACAATAGAAAATGTATTTAAATAATAGATATTAATCTATAAAATGGAAAAATCATACTTTATAATAATAGCTATGATATTATTAATCAGTTCTGTGTTTGCACTTAAGGTAGATATACCTAAACCTTCTGTTACTGATATTTCAAATGAAAGTGTTAACAGTTCAAATTATTGGAATACTTCTGCTGGAGCATTTTCTGGAATAAATACTACACAGTTTGAAAATGATGGTGGATTACTTCATGCTGTTCAATCTTGGTGGGATGGATTATATTGTAAATTAACTGGTTGCACAATGACTGGTGCAATAACTATGGGTGGAAATAATATTATTAATGCAGGAAACATTACTTCTTCTGGAAGTACTCATAGACTAGATGTAACAACTGGAAATCAAACATTAACATTAGATAGTGGAGGAATTGCTTATTCTTGTTTAGAATTATTAGAAAGTGGAGCATATGGTTTTAGAATTTGTAATGATGGTGCGGGAAGTAATAGATTAGTTATTTCAAGTTTTGAAGATGGTTACGAATGGATGTGGATTGATAGAGATGAAGGAACAATTAATTTTCTTAACGATACAATATTTACAACTGTTAATGTTACAACAATAAATACTGAAGGAAATGTAACTGCAGATTATTTCTTTGGTAATGGTTCTCAATTAACAGATGTACCTGGAACACTTTATTATTCAGACGAAGTTTGGATTAATAAAAATAGTTCTAATGCATTTAATTTCAATGAAAGTAAACTGGCAACAACATACTACAATGCAACCCAAAGTTTAGCAGTAGTAGGAACAATAGACGGTGGAACAATAGTTGATACTCAACATCCAGATGGAGATTATGATGGAATTACTTTTAATTTTTCAGAAGCAAGTGGAGGTCCTGGATTAGATTTAAGAATTAACTTTACAGGAGTTCCTAATTTTAATAAAGGATATATGAGATATAAAACAAATTCTCTTTCAGGAGATTATCCATTAGTTCAATTATGGAGTTATGATGATTTAGAATGGGAGGGGGGATATGGTTATGTTTCTGAATCTAGTAATGATTTTTTTCCTTTACAAAATGATGTTTTAGATAGTAGTTCACATTTACAAGATGGTGTAGTTCAAATGAGATTATATAAAGAAGCAAATGGAAATACTCAAAATGAATACTATGTTGATATGTTAGCAATAGTTGATGGTTATGCAACACCAAGTGGTAATGTAGATTTAACACCTTACTGGAGATATGATGATAATGATGAAGATAGAAATTTTAGCACTACTGGATTAATTAATGGAATTAATATTTCTAATCTTTCTAATAATTATTGGGATAGTTTGGATACCCCTGATGATATTTCTACTATGCTTTATTTTTATAATAAAACTGATATTGATGACGCCCTTAATTTAAAGTATAATTCAAGTAATCCTTATAATTTTTATAATGATACAACATTAGACCTTAGTGGATATTTCATATTAGCAAATGAAAACAATGTAACTAATTTAACTTATATGACTGAGATAATGGCAGATGGACAAATAAGAACTAAGGGAAATAAAATAGTAGGAGGAGATATAGCATCAAAGAGTTTAGGTTCAGGAGTTGGATTTAAAGAAAGTGTTAAATTAAAAACAGGATATAATGCTATTTCATTCGCATTTAACTTAACAGATAATTTAGATTTTACAGACAGAGTTATACCTGTTTATTCTACAGATAATTTATTAGGATATTCAAGTCCAATTTCTTATAATATAAGAAAAATAAAGTTTACAAATGATACTGGAAGTTGTTATTATGGGGAAACTGGATGTGCAATTACTAATTTAAGATTAGCAAAACCAAAAGGAATAAATGCAAGTGCATATAATAAAATTGATAAATTAAGTATAAATGATGCTTTTTGGTTAACTTCAAGTAGTAATGGAAACATAACCTTTGAAGGTGTAGGAGGAACTCCTGTTGGACAAACTTATGCTTGGGCTGATATTAGGGTGGATAATGGACAAGGTGAAAGAGCAATTACAGATATAGTTGCAGATGGAAGTGATTGGTTGTTTAGACTCTCTGGAGAAAAGGAGTTTTATTATTATGATGGTGTTGCTTTGAGAACAGTTTGTGATAGTGTTATGGATTGTTATAGAATTTTTCTTAATCCTTGGGAAGGCATTTTGGTTTATTCTAATGTAAACAATTTAGTTTTAATAACAGATAATTCAACTTATGGAGGATACTTAGCAGGTACAGATGGATATTTTAAAAATCTTTATGGAGATGGTTCACAATTAACTGGAATAAGTGGAGGAAATGAAAGTTTCAATCAAACATTAACAGATGAACTTTATGCAATTTTTGGTTATGGAGATGATTGGAATAAAACATACGCAGATACTTTATATGCAGATATTTCTGTGACAGGTGGAAATCCATTTAACCAATCTCTTAATACAACTGATGAAGTAACTTTTGACAATGTAACAACTACTCAATATATAACCGCCGAAGGAGGGTTTAGAAGTTTACCAAATAATTCTTCGATAATAATAAACAATTCAGGACTTAATAATATTCCTATTTTACAAGGTTATAAACCAGATGGAACTCCAACTTGGGTTGCTCTTAAAAATGGTTTATGGCAAATGACAGAAGGAACAACAATGTATACTTATTGGAGAGATTTATTTTCAGTCGCAGAATCTTATATGTTATGGACACCAGCTACAAAGAACTTAGATTTTACTGGTTTTGGGGATATTAGTTTTGGTTCTACTTCGGCTATTTCAATTTTAAAAACTCTTACAGTTTCTCAACTTGCTACATTTAATGGAGGAATATCTTCAACAAAAAGAATCAAAGGTTATAATGGTTTAATCGTAACAGGTAACGAAACAAATATTACAAGTGGTGCAAGTTTACCTGTTTATATTACTGGTGGTGTTGGAGGTGATGAAACTTTAGGTGGAGAATTAGCAGATAATATTCAAGGTAATCAATATTCAGGAACTAATTGGGCTTATAGAGGTTATCCTAATCTTGATGTGATACATACAACCACAAATAATAATGCTCTTGCAGAAAGTAGTTCGGCTTTTAGTCCGACGATAGGATTAAAATATAAAATTACAATTAATTTATCTGGAACTGTTGGAACAACTTACGCAACTTTTGGTGGAGATACTTCTGCTGGTTTAGGTGCAACAAATACTTTTTATGTAACAGCAAATACAACTGACGCAATACAAATCTATTCAAATGGAAATGGATGTGTCGTTGATTCTGTTTCAATAAAAGAAGTTACTGCCCCCCCAACTCATGGATTTGATGTTATTTTAAGCGGAGGATTATCAGGCGGAGATGGAAGTGGTGAAAAAGGAAAAGTTAAATTAAATTCAGGTATGAATGTTTCATTAAACAATTTAACAAATATTAATTATGGATGCTTTGATGAAGCTTGTGCAGTTTATGTTAGATATAACGGAACTTGTATAGTTAGTTCAAATGATGCGGAGGCTAATTGTATATAATGAAATTAAATCACTACGAAAAAATTGGAATGGTTAGTATGTTTTTAATAGTAATCTTTATTTCTTTATGTTTAGTTGGAAGTGTTAATGCAGAAACAGAATTAGTTCAATTAAATGAGGAAACAGTATTAACCTTTTCATGCACACTAAATAATGAAATACCCTCAGATTCTGCAACTTATAATATTACAGTAAAATATCCTAATGGAACTATATTTTTAGATAATATTGAAACTAATGCTATTGGAAATGGTGCATTTGAATATACTGCTACATTTACAGAATTAGGAATGTATAAAGTTTTAATGTTTTGTTGGGATGGAATTTATAGTTTTTCTGATGAAGGTTATTATAATATCACTCCAACAGGTTATGAAATTAATACTGGTAAAAGTTTAATCATATTATTAAGTCTAGCTATGATGATAATAACTGGAGTATTATTATTTATCTTTGGCTTATATGCTAAGGGAATAGTTAAAATATTTTCTATAGGATTAGCAATAATTTTATTATTCTATTCTTTTGGAATTTTAATAAATGTATTAAATATTGGTATAGGTGAATATGTTAATCTTACTAATAATTTTGATAATCTCTATGTTTTGATGACAGTATTATTATCTGTTGGTGGTGCTGGATTAGTATTATTTTTAGTATATTTTGCTTTTGAGGCATTTAGTAAAACTCGGGGTTTTAAAGATTGAAAATTTCTTATATAGATTCTGGACTTGGAAATAATTTTGGAGATGAAATAGAATTAAATAAAAATCTATTAAAGCCAGAATATAAACAGATACATGATGCAGTACTAAAACATGAATTAGAACATACAAATAATCTTTTTACATTACATGACCTAAAATTAGATTTATCTTCTTCTAAAATAAACTCTTTTGATGTTATTAAATTTATGTGGAAACATCCTAGATCATTTAGTCAACTCCTTCCTATTTATTATACTAAGAAACATGGGTTTGTTTATGATATAAACTTAATAATAATTTACTCTTTCGGTCTAATTTTCTTTTCTCTTATTTCTTTTATAGCTTTACATGTCTAAGAAAATGTATTTAAATAGGTATGTTCTAAATTAACTATGGCTAATAAATTTGTACATATAATGGCTAGTCCATTATATTTTGATAAGATATTTGAACCAAATAGAAAAAGGTTGGAATTAAAATTAGGCATTAAACTTTCTCAAACTAAGTTTACAGAATATCTTGCTAAAAATAAATTGGGTATTGAATTTCCTAAGATAAAGAAATTACCTTTATTATTTAAGAAAAGGGGGAAACTATGAGAAAAATAAAAATAACAAAAAAAAAGGAGACGTAACAGATTCTTTAGCTTTATTGATAACTCTATTTATCCTTGCTGTAGGATTATTTGTACTAGCATGGATTATCCCCCAAATAGCAACTGGACTTTTTTCAGCAAATCTAAATACTACAGACGAAGGAACAAACGCAATTAACCACCTAAGTAATTTTGGTACTAATGGAATACAAAGGGGATTCTTCTTTTTATTTATTGGGTTATGTATTGCTGAATTAATTAGTGCTTTCTATATAGATTCTCATCCAATATGGTTATTTTTATATATAATAATGCTAGGATTAACTATAATCTTAGGTGCTTACCTTGGCAACACTTATGAGGCTTTAATTAATCTAGAAGCGTTTTCATCATTCAGTCAAGGGTTTATAACGATAGTTATGCAAAATATAATAAAAATTGTTATTGGAATTGGTGCTTTATCTATGATAATAATCTTTAGTAAATTTGGGCTTGGAGGAAGTAATCAAAGAATGTAAAATGGAAAATAAAGAAATAGCTTATCTTTTTGTAATAATTTCACTTATAGTATTAAATGTAGGATTGTTAATCTCAAACATTCCAGGTAATAAAATAACCTCTAAAGAAGTAGAAATAAATTCTAATTGTAATAATTTGACTTTAGAAGAAACATCTGTTTGTTTAAGAGATTGGGTAATTACATTTTATAATTATACAATAAGAAATGACACAATAAAAGATTTAGAAGATATTAAATTAAATGGTGGTGATTGTTTTGATTATACAATGCTTTATAAAAAATACTTAGATGATTTAGGATTTAGAACAAAGGTTGATCCAATATTTCCAGATAACAAAACAGAGATGGGTCATTCATTTTTAATTGCTTGGGATAAAGAATTATCTGGATATTGTAAATTAGATTTATTAGATGTACAATGTTTAAATTTTAAAAAAACCTTAAAAAATGACACAATTTAATAAAAAACTAAGCCATAGGAAGGCACAGGATAAACTTTTATTAGTCTTTGCTATGTTTACTATGGTACTGTTTTGTATGAATAATGTTAGTGCACACCTAACAACATTTAATAATAGTGTTACAGGGAAAATAAATGGTGCAATTAGTTTTGATGGTGTTGATGATTATATTGTAGTTAGTCACAGTGGAGATGAAAATCAATTCACAACTTCGCAATGGATTAAAACAAACAAAGCATTAAGCCACCAGGGTATTTGGAGAACAACAACATCTGCTGCAAATAGACATGCCCTAAGGATTGGTTCAACTGGGGTTTTGGTTTATGATATTTCAAATGGGACAGGAACTGCACAAGTAATAGGAACAACTGTTTTAAATTCAAATACGTGGTATCATATTGTAAGTGAATTTTTTGGAAATGGAACTGCTAGGATTTATATTAATGGAAATTTAGAAAGTGAAAGAAATGACTTAACTGCAACTTCTGTGGATATAGTCGCCTTAGTTATTGGAGATGCTTTTAGATATAATGGACTACCATTCTATTTTTTCAATGGTTCAATAGATGATGTTAGAATTTATAATGTTACATTAACAGAAGAAGAAATACAATCAATTTATAATAATGGAACAGGAACAGAGGATATTCTAGTAAATCCTTGGGTTTATTATAAAATGAATGATAATGATTTAAATAATGTTATTGTTGATAGTATAAATAATACTAATGGAACTTTAATAAATGGATTAAACAATTATACCTCTGAAAATTCTGTTGCAGGAACAACTTCTGAAAATTTAACTTTTACAGGTAATCAAAACATTACTAGATATTTATCTGTACCTGCTGGATATTTAATTAATTCTAGTAATATTAGATTAGATGGATATAGAAATTTAAATAATACTAATGGAATAAATTATATTAGTGAATATGAAATAGATTTAGGAGATGCACACCATCATGGTTTAACTTTTGATGGGACCTATTATTATGTTGGTGATCTTGCAGAAGATGTTATACTAAAATATGATACTTCTTTTAATTTAATAGCCACATATAATACTAAATATAAAACAGATGGTGCTGGTTCTAGTTCATCATATCAGATATATGGAATAACTTATTATGATGGATATTTATATACTATTGAAACCCCTACTGGAGTTCTTGGTTCACCCCAAATAGGAAAATATACAACCACTGGAACATGGCAAAGTTATACTGCACAATCAATAAGTTATGCAAAATATATTGGTAATAATATAACCCATTTATTAATTGGAAATGCAGGAGGAAGTATAAATATTTTAGATTCAACATTATCTGTAATAGACAGTACTACTATTACTGACTTTCCAGAAGAAGATATTTATGATGTAAG
>Ga0114918_10005428_pt1 | contig 10949 bp, 8 predicted proteins | sample LantaG_FD_87015 | JGI IMG/M metagenome (GOLD analysis project Ga0114918, IMG submission 87015) | Deep subsurface microbial communities from Baltic Sea to uncover new lineages of life (NeLLi) - Landsort_02402 metaG | ecosystem: Environmental > Aquatic > Marine > Oceanic > Sediment | place: Baltic... | reverse complement strand
GTGAGGGATCTTGTGATGCTGAGGCTATCGCCAACGTATCACAAGATCCCTCACTGTATGGCTCTGCGTAGTGTCTCGTCTGCATGACCCGTTCGGGATGACAGATTCTGCCCGGGAGCCTGACAAGATGCGATTGCCCTGCCTGCAGTCCCGCTACACGCTTGTAGATTACCCTTGATTCCGCCCGCTGCAACCCGGCCCCACTTGCATTTCAGGGTGGGGGCGAATCGTCAAGTCAATGGGCACGGCTGAACTAGCGAGGCGTACACCGCCCATCCTGAAACGCCCGACCAGAGAGCCGGCCGGGGTAGTTTTGGCCCTGACGATCGTAGGTCCAAGGTGTGCTACTGCGCCAGAATTGCTGTGCAGCCTCAAGTTCTCCAGATGGCTGTCTGGCTTTGGCCTCAAAGCTGAAATGCACCCCTGCGCCATGATAGAGAGACCGACCCACAAGCGGGGTGAATGGGCAGAGCTGGGATTTGCGGAGAAGTTGCGGCGACGGGCCGCTGCCTCACACAAAGCAGAGGGTTGTTTTCGACGTAGACTATAGGCGCGCCAGGAATTGCTCAAGCGGACAAGCGGCTCGCGGAGACGTCACAGCGGCGGTCGTGCCCCTTTCGTGGCCCACCACGTGGGGTTCACCAAGAAACCTGTGCCGGCCGAATCCGCCAAGTAGCAGCCTGCCACGGTGTACCCGATTGCGTGGTGATTTGTGCTCTGTCAGATTGACCTGTACTTCAGTTAAGCCCAACTCCTCGCTGTTGGAGGCCCCTTGGTGGGCCTTGATGGCTCAAGGTCCGAACTGGTGCTCTCTTCAAATGCCGGGTGCCGCCAACTGACAGCTGACACCACGCCGGCCGAAAGCCCGAAGGCGACTGCTACGCTGCTAGCTGCGCCAACACGAAGCTGAGACCGATACAAACGACGCCGGCGACCGCGGTCTTGACGCCGTAGCTGATCACGTTTTCCCGGGAGATGTTTCCCAGATAGGTGCCCAAGCCAAACAGCGCCAGCAGCGCCATCGCGACTGACCCGTAGTATGCATAGGTGACAGAGGGCAGCAGAGGCACGAAGAAGAAGGGGACCAACACCATGAGCGCGGCGAGGAAGGGCGACAAGCCATCTACCGCTGCGACCAGGACCACAGCCATGCGCGAGGCCTTGCCGATCTTGGTGTCCCGAAGGTTGGTCAGTGTGAACCGTTCGAGTTCGCTGATCTCGTGGCGCCGCTCGGCCGATTCGGTGAGGTAGGCGCCCCAGCCACCCGAAACGCCGATCGCCAGCGCGGTGGAGAGGCCGGTGACGAGGACGACGGAGGCATCCTGTACGCCGACGAAAAAGCTCCCCATGACCACGCCGATCATCGTCAGCACGCCGTCGAAGGAGTTGTTCGCAAAGGCACGCCGTGCGATCCCGCCGACCTCTGAGAGCTTGGTGTATTCTTGCCACTTCGAAATCTGTCTCTGCAACGGGTTCATCTACCTGTACCTTTCCTGTCTTGTTCTGTCTGTATCGGACTCGCTCGATCCTCACCATATGCCCTGCAAAGGCATCGGTCGGAGGAGTAGCGGGGCCCAATGGCCGTTCGCTGCGCCCATGCGGATCTTACCACAGAGTTGCGCCAGCGCACAGAGGTGGTCGGTGCCGGGCGCCGCTCAGAATGGGCAGGGGGCAATTCGGTGGTCCAGCATGCGCCCTCTTCTTGGGTGTTGGCCCCCGTTCTGAAATGCGCCCTTGATCAGGGCGCTGATCTCCATACCGGCAATCTCTGCTATTCTGCTATAATGAGGTTGGTCACCCCTCAACGAGAACCAATGTAGGAGGCGGGTATGACGAGTGCTTTGCGCGTGCGCAGTGAGATGCGGAAGCCGCTGTCCGCAAGATCCCCGGTGTCGGCCCCCATCCGTACGTCCCTGCATCCTCTCCTGCGACTCCAGCAGACAGCCGGCAATCGGGCTGTCGCTCGACTGCATACTGGCGGTTATCTGCAGGCCAAACTTGCGATCGGTGCCCCGGGCGATGTTTACGAAGAGGAGGCTGATCGCGTCGCCTCCCAGGTGATGCGACAGATAGGGCCCAGCATCGGCGCGCCGCTGTCAGCCGGCGTTCCGATCCAGCGTCAGCCCATAGAGGAGGAGGAAGAGCTGTTGCAGATGCGTCGTGGAGATCCCATCCCCTCGCTGCAGCGCCAAGAGGACGAAGAACTGGAAGAGCTGCTGCAGGCGCGTGGGAAGGATCCTATCCCTACGCTGCAGCGCCAAGCAGAGGAGGAAGAAGAGGAAGAGCTGCTGCAGGCGCGCCGCACGTTTCCAGTCCCTACTGGTTTCCCGGCAGCGAAAGCCGCCCTGCCCTTGAGGCCCACGTCAGAGCCCGCCGCCACAGCGGCACCTGAGATGTCGATGCCGGCATTGACCGGCGACGTGGAATCCCGGTTGGCTGCCGGTAAGGGTGGTGGTCAGGTGCTGGATCGCGGATTTCGGGCCGAACTAGAGGGCGCGTTTGGTTATGACTTCAGCAGCGTGCGCGTACACGCCGGGACGCCGGCGGATGAGCTCTCCGGCCGTCTCAGCGCCGAGGCCTTCACAAGCGACAGTGACATCTACTTCCGCGCGGGGCGATACCAACCCGGCACGGAGACAGGCCGGTTCCTTCTCGCCCACGAGCTTACACATGTCATCCAGCAGGGCGCTGTGGTGCCTCGAGCGGAGATGAACGACGGAGAATGAGAGAATCAGCGAATGAGCGAGCAGGCGAGCAGGCGAGATAGCGACAAGGCGAGCAGGCGAGCAGGCGAGAAGGTGTGCAAGCGGCGGGGTGTTTGGGTCGACTTGTGAATAGCAGGTAGACAAGACGGCGGGATAGAAATACCCCGCCGTTTTGTCTACCTGCTTCACTTGCCGCAAGCCCAATGCCTCACGTGACCACCCTATCGTCTGTTCGCTTGCTCGCCTGCTCGCCTTCTGGCTCATTCTGTCCTAGATTTCAAACTCCGCCACGAGGAAGGTATGGTCAGAGGGGCGTTCGGCGCGCCGTGCATCGATGTCGATCCAGGCGCAGGTGGATCTGGCCGCCAAGGGCGGCGTGGCCCAGATGTGGTCGATGCGCCAACCGATGTGGCGCTCGATGGGGTTCCTGGCCCGGTAGTCGAAATAGGTGAATTGGTGGGGCTCATCGGGATGGTGTTCTCGGAAGATGTCGATAAAGCCCCACGTCCGCACGTTGTCCAGGGCGGCCTGTGCCCGGGGATGGAAGTCGACGTGTTCACGCAGCGTCTTCGGGTCGTGGACGTCGATGTCCTCCGTGGCGACGTTGAAGTCACCCACCCAGACGACGGGGTCGTTGGGGGTGAAGTGGGATTCAAACCAGGCGCGCAGCTGTTTGAACCACCTCAGCTTGTAGGCGAACTGCTCGTGCTCGATGTCACGGCCCTGAGGTACGTACGTATTCACGATGTAGATGCCGTCGAAGCGGGTGTAGAGCAGCCGCGCGTGGTCAGAGCCATCATCAAATCCAGCCAACACTTCGGTTGGCTCCACTTTGCTCAGGGTAGCGACCCCGGCGCTTTGTTTCTGCCCGGCGAATGCTGCGTGATAGCCGGCCTGTTCGATCCGGGGAAGGGGAAAGTCTTTGTCCTGTACTTTGGTTTCCTGGACGGCCAAGATGTCGATCTGCTCGGCATCCAGCCAGGCGAGGATCTGATTCAAGCGAACCCGGATGGAATTGGCGTTGAAGGTGCCGATTTTCACGTGACTCATAGGTGGTGCCCTCGTCTTTCTCTATCCCTCGATCTCTTCGATGGCCTCTTCCGGCGTCTTGTTGCCGTACATCACGGTCAACAGACCAGGCAGGTAGAAGTCCATCGTATGTACGGCAGGATAGATGGCGTTCTTGATCAGTTTGGGGGTCAGCGTTTCTCCTTCAAAGTCCAGGCTGCTCTTGTAGCGCACCTCGCCATCGGCATAATCCAGCTCGAAATTGCCGATGCGCAGGCCGAAGTTGGCCCGGGTGATGTATTCGGCCACGGCCAGCCGGACCTCCGCAGGGGCTTTCACGGGTGCGACGGCGTAGAACAGGAACTGCTCCAGATCCACCCTGATCTGGGCGTAGCAGCGTACGTCGCCGTGGTCGCCTGAGAAGTAGACGCGGAAGATGGTCTTGTCCTCCAGCTGCTGGGGATGCCAGCCATCGTCGTGCAGAAACTCGCTCAGGGTGGCGAAGGCGCGCCAACCGTTCAGGTCCTTAGGCGTTTCGTTGTTGGTGTCTCGCTCGGGAAGTGGCTCGTCAGTGCTCTCGGGAGGAAGCGGCGACTCTGTCATGCTCTCTCTCCTCGGCCAGGGACTGGCTCGTAGATTGATCCTATGGCGCAGCGTACGTCCGTAGACCCTAACCCCGTGGGGAGATCGGCCAGAACTCGAACAGAGAGCCGACCGATTCGCCCTGAACATTGCGGCGGATCACCTCGCCGAAGATCCGGCCCACTTCCAGGACGACCAGGCGATCAGGGCGCCGCTCATCGGGCAGCGGCACGGTGTTGGTCACGACGATCTCGTCGATCACGTCCAGTTTATTCAGGCGTTCCACTGCCGGCCCGGTGAAGTGACCGTGCGTGCCGACCACGGTAACCTGGCGGATGTTCTCCTTGGTGGTCATGTAGTTCACGATCTCGGTAATCGTGCCGGCGGTCGCGATCTCGTCGTCCACCAAGACGATATCCTTGTTCTTCACATTGCCCATTATGCCGGTGATGGCGACGTTGTTGTCGCTCAGACGGATCTTCTCTCCCGCAGCCATAGGCAGCTCCAGCGCACGCGCCAGCTTACCAACGCGCCTCGCGTGACCGACATCGGGCGCGACGAGGACCGTGTTGCTGAGGTCCTTCTTGCGCAAGTAATCGACCAAGACTGAGTGAGCGGTCAGATGGTCTGTGGGCACGTTGAAGAAGCCGTGGACCTGAGGTGAGTGCAGGGTCATGGTGATGACCTGCGTCGCCCCGGCGGTGACCAGTAGATCGGCAATCAAACGCGCCGCAATGGAGATGCGCGGCGCGTCTTTCTTATCAGAGCGCGCGTATGAATAGTAGGGAATAACGGCACAGACTTCCTTGGCCGACCCCCCACGTGCGATGTCCAACATCAGGAGAAGCTCCATCAGGTTGTCGCTGCAAGGGGGACACAGCGGCTGGACAATGAAGACTTCCTTGCCCCTTACACTCGTGCCAAGCTGAATGTAGAAGTCGTCATTCGAGAACTTGCGGATCGTCGTGGGGCTGACTTCCAGTCCCAGGGTGTCGGCAATTGATTTAGCTAGTGTCGGGTGCGCGGACCCACTGAACATTAGTACATTCTTGAGCGCCGGGCCCTTGTTGTGAGGTGCCGGCTCGGCAGCCCCAGTTGTCTTGTCCTGAGTCAATGCTTGCTCCTTCTTGTCCATAGCATCATTGCGGGTGATATCGCCGAGAGCTCACTTGACTGCCAACAAGCGTAAGAGCCGCATCCCTACCTATTTTAAGTTCCTACCGGTTGTGGTCAACCCCCGGCAGTCAATCCAGGTTCATGATAGTGATGGGCTCAAGGCTACCGACCGGCGCGAAGCCGAAGATTCGTCCATAGAAGACCAGTTCCGCGTCCAGCGCGCGTTTGATATTCTCAGCGCGCCGGAAGCCGTGCTGCTCGCCTTCGAAGGGCAGGTAGGCCACGGGAATACCTTTCTCTTCCAGCGCGGTGACCAGGGTCTCCGCCTGTGCCGGCGGCACGACGCGGTCCTCCAGCCCCTGGAAGAAGATGACCGGGCTGTTGAGATTGTCCACGTGAAAGATCGGAGAGCGCTCGATGTAGATGTCTTCCCGCTCGGGATAAGGACCAACGAGCCGGTCCAGGTACCGAGACTCGAACTTGTGGGTATCCCGCGCCAGTGCACCCAGGTCGCTGACGCCGTAATGGCTGGCACCGGCGTGGAAGACGTCGCGGAAGGTCAGGGCGCAGAGGGTCGTGTAGCCTCCTGCGCTGCCGCCCCGAATGGCGAGTCTGTTGCCGTCCACATCATCTCTGTTGACGAGATAGCGAGCGCCGTTGACACAGTCATCCACATCGATAATGCCCCAGGCGTCGCGCAGTTGGTTGCGGTATTCACGCCCATAGCCCGTGCTGCCGCCGTAGTTGACGTCGAGGACGGCGAAGCCCCGGCTGGTCCAATACTGAATGGAAAGGCTGAGGGCGCTCGTTGTCGAGCCCGTGGGACCGCCGTGGCTGAACACCAGCAACGGGGGTTTCTCACCCTCCGGCGCCGCGAACTCCCGGTTGTGCGGCGGGTAGAAGAGCCCAAAGGTCAGGCGTCCCGTCCCGTCGACATCCGTCGAGGGGACGGTGATGGATTCCGGCATTGACAGGACGCCGGGGTCGAGGGTCAGATCCGTGCTGTGTCTGAGGATCTCCGCCTGACCTGTCGCCAGATCGAGAGCTACGAGCACCCACGGTAGTTCGGGCGAGCCGCCATTGAAGTAGACGCGGTCGGTGTCCGCTACTATGTTGCTAAACGACGTATAGGGTGTGTCAATGACGGTAAGTGCGCCGGTAGCGACGTCGAGGGCGGCCAGATGATCGATGCCGTTCTGGGTCCACATACAGACGATCGACCTGGGCGAGGTGTAGGCATAGGTTGACAACCCAAAGATCCACTGCGGCAGACCGAACTCTGCCTCCATCTCCACCAGGCAACGAGCAGTTCCATCTTCCCAGCGGTAGAGGTTCCACCAACCGCTGCGATCCGAGACAAAGGTCAGCACGCCGTCCGGGGACCAGGTGGGCTGGAAGATGGATTCCGAGTTACCCCCTGCGATCATACGCGCGCTAGTACACGCGCCCTTGTCATCGATCTCGGCAACCCAGAGCTCACACCCGTCCCACGGCATATTGGGGTGGTTCCAGGTGAGCCATGCCAGCCGGCCGCCGTCGGGGCTGAGCTGCGGAGAGGCATAGAAGTCATTGCCTGCCACGAGGACTTGTTGTTCCGCACCATCGGCAAGCGATATCGCCGCGATGGTGTTGACCGCCTCACCGTCGTGGCGTTGCGTCGTTGCTTCGCGGTGATCCTCACGCACACAGAGGATGCGGTCGCGACGCCGATCCACCAGGCCATTGGCATAGCGGAGCTCTGTGTCCGGCGTGATCGGGCTGGGCGCTGTGCCGGACGTTGTGCGATAGAGGCGCTGGTCGCTGAAGTTTGAAAAGATGACCGTGCCATCGAAGATGAGCACTGCAGCGCCACCATATTCGTGAACGCGGGTACGGGCGTTGGTTGGGGGCGGGTTAACATCCGCAGCGCTCCCATCGGGCATACGTTTGACGATGACGTGGCGGCCACCCTCAGTCGGTCGGCCCTCCAGCCAGTAGACAGTGTCATTGTCCAGCATAGCACTGCCGATGCGGACGGTTGCAGAGACGATGAGATCTGATGTGATCGGGGAAGTCCAAGCCCCATATGGGGCGATGCATGGTCTTGCCATCAGTTTCCCTCCTTGTGACGGTGGTCTCGGCCGCGACCCAGGTGATCGTACGGTCTGAGTCAATACATAGTGTACCCTATGCCTTGCCGGCGGGCAACCGGATTGACTTACCAAGTATCCAGGTTATAAACTGGTTCATGATCGAGCAACCAGAACGCCTCTACGTCCAGATCGGCCCACACGCTCTCGTCGATGCGCTGGATCGGTGTTTAGATGAGAACGACCTGGAGTGCATGCGAGGCCGGGTTGCGGATCTGCAGAACTCCATTAACGACGCCCCGTTGACGGAGACCCCAGGTGACGGCAATCTGTTGGGGGATGAGCTGTCACCCGCAAGTCCCTTGACTCTGCGCCGTGACGTGCTGTTAGGCGAGCTGCAGCAGGTGCTCGATGCGCGCACGCTACGTCGGGCGCGCTACTACCTCGCGCGCCTGCAGAAGGGCGTCACCGAAGTTCGCACGAACGCAGTGAACGACATCAACCTCAACCGGTGGAAAGAGTATGACGACATCCTGACTGACAGCCTGTGGCTGATGGACCGCAGGGACAATACCGGTGCTCACGAGGCCTCGTACTGGGGGAACTTCATCCCGCAGATTCCACATCAGTTGATGATGCGGTATACAAAGGCTGGGGACTGGGTGCTCGATCCATTTGTGGGCAGTGGGACTACGCTGATTGAATGCAAGCGGCTGGGGCGCAACGGTCTGGGGGTCGAACTCAATGCAGAGGTGGCTGCTCGTTCGTCTGCAGTGGTCGCCGAGGAGCCGAATCCCTATGGCGTAACGGCGGAGATTGCGGTAGGGGATAGCGGTGAGGCTGATTTCGGTGCCTTTCTAGCGTCCTATGGCGTCCCAGAAGTACAACTGGTGGTGCTGCATCCGCCTTACCACGACATCATCCACTTCGGCGATGCGCCTGCTGATCTTTCCAATGCGCCCTCAATCGAGGCGTTTGTCGCACGATTCGGTGACGTCGTGCGCCGAGTCAGTCAGGTCTTGGCGCCCGGACGCTTCCTGGCCGTCGTAATCGGCGACAAATACGAAGGTCGCGCGTGGGTGCCCTTGGGCTTCTACACAATGCAGGCCGTGATGGCGCAGGGACTGACGCTGAAGAGTGTGGTCGTGAAGAACTTGAATGGCACCCGTGCAAAGCGCGACCAGCAGCCCCTTTGGCGATACCGTGCATTGGTGGCGGGCTTCTACGTCTTCAAACATGAGTACATCTTCATCTTCCAGAGCTAGGGTTCACCTGCTCCCTCGATGGACTGTCAATTCCATTGGACGCCACGTACTGTGATATGTTTGCTCGGTTCTACAATGGCAGAGTTGTTTGTGCTGTATACTGTCTTCCGTTGTGGCTACCAGATATACCCCGGGGACAGTCGCCAGATGACTCATCAGCCTGTGCCCAACGGTCCTGAGAGTGCAGCTCCGGCTACAGGCGTACATAGTGTGCAAGCCGACGATTCCATGGTAGCTGCCATCCGGGTCTGATGTGTTCAGCCGTGGCCTGCTGGCAGGGCGATGTGCTTGGACGGCCCTGCTGGGCGCGCGTCCCGAGCCCACGTCGATCACATGCCATGGTATGGTCCCGGACAAACGCTGTGTCGGCGCCGGTGGCACGAGCAAAGCGGGCGAGATGCCCGCGGTCCACGGATGCTGCCTGCGTGCTGAATGGTGTGCATAGACACGGGGGCTGCCGGAGTCTTCTGCAGGCCTCATGTGACCTTCAGGAGCCCGGCTTCACTCTTCGGGGGAATCCGGCGCCGAGCGCACTCCCCACCACGATGACTGCGCTGTGCGGTATTCCGGCGTGAAGCGCTGCGGCGGCTGTGCCGGCGTGAACGCACTGCTGCTGGCAACATCCTCCCCGACCTGGGGGCCCCGTGCTTGAGCCTGTGCAGCACCGCCCGCGATGGCACGTACTACAGGGTCAGGACGTCGCGACCCTCGACGTCGTGATCTGCGGTTGGGTGAATGAGCTTGTGCCACCAGACCGGCACGGAGGGAAGACAGAACGATCGCTTGAGTCTGCCCTGTACCACCGCAGCTGCTGTGCATTTGGCCGACGTCTGCCCGAGCTCCGTGCAGGGGGCGTGCCACTCCACAGCGCGGGGAAGGGTCTGCTGGGTTTGGGGGAGCTCGGGATCCGCGCTTCGCAGCAGGGGTGGCAGCTTCAGATCCTCAGCGGCGTGTGTGGAATGATGGGGCTTTGGGGATGCACGCGCTGTGAAAGGGGCTCGGGGATCGTTCAGGAGTAAGCAGTACGGGAGTAAGGAGTAAGCTCTGCGAGGTGTGGTCTGCTCATCTCTGCTTCCCTACTGCTTACTCCGTTCTCCTTACTCCTGCTGCTCCTTACCACCCATTCTTGTGGACACGCTCCACTTTGTAGCGGTCGACGCGACCTTTCTCCTCAGCGGGGTGACCCAGCGCAATGATGGCCAAAGGCTGGATGTGCTGCGGCAAGTTGAAGAGCTCGTGGACCTCGTTGACGCGGTCTTCGTCCGGGTAGACCCCCATCCAGACGGTGCCCAGATCGAGGGCGCGTGCGGCCAGCAGGATGTTTTCGGTCGCGGCGGCACAATCTTGCGGCCAAAAGTTCGCGGAGATCTTCGTATCGCCGCACACCACGATGGCCATGGGCGCCTCGGCGAGCATCCGCGAATAGGGGTGGACTTCCATAATGGCGTTGAGTTTGGCGCGGTCGTCCACCACGACGAAGTGCCAGGGCTGGCGATTGCTCGCCGAAGGCGCGTTCATGCCTGCTTCCAGGATCGTCTTCAGGTCTTCCTCGGTAACCGGTTCGTTGCCGTACTTGCGAATGCTTCTGCGGGTGAACAGAACTTCAAGGGCATCCATGGTGTGAGCCTCCTGAGCAGTCTAGGTGGGTCGAACTGTCTGGTTCGACCCTGGGCGAACGAGCACGCAATCAGTTTCCTTCGGGGCGGGTATCTCCGCTGCTGGGAGGGCAACCACAAGGGTTGCCCCTACATATGCTGCTTTGCATCTTCGTAGGTCGCCGTACAGGCCCTACGGTGCAAGCGGCGCCTCGGCGACTGTCGCATTGGCCTCGGCGAGCAGGGCGTCCAGCCTGGTCCGGATCTCCGGGATGGCCTCGCTTAGCGGTACGAAGTCACGCTCCTTCTCGCGGCGCAGTTTGAGCTCGACGGCCCCTTTGGCCAGCCCGCGGCGGGCGACAGTGACGCGGAGCGGCAGGCCGATGAGGTCGGCGTCGTTGAACTTGATGCCGGGGCTCCGGTCGCGGTCATCATAGAGGACCTCGATGCCTGCGGCGACTAGATCCTTGTGGAGTTGGTCGGCCACGACGCGTGCCTCACCGGCTTCAGGGCCCAGAGCGACGAGGTGGACGTGATAGGGTGCAACCGAGATGGGCCAGATCAGCCCGAAGTCGTCGTTATGGGCCTCGGCGACGCAGGCCAGGGCTC
>Ga0114918_10005426_pt1 | contig 10949 bp, 8 predicted proteins | sample LantaG_FD_87015 | JGI IMG/M metagenome (GOLD analysis project Ga0114918, IMG submission 87015) | Deep subsurface microbial communities from Baltic Sea to uncover new lineages of life (NeLLi) - Landsort_02402 metaG | ecosystem: Environmental > Aquatic > Marine > Oceanic > Sediment | place: Baltic... | reverse complement strand
TGACGATGATCGTGGCCGTCTGCACGGCGCGGAGTCTCTGCTGGACGTACGTCTGGACGAGGAACCCGGCGGCCGTCGCGATGAGCCCCGTCACGAGCAGCGCCGGCCAGACATCGCCCGTTCCCCACCCCGGCGGCGGCCACGCCACCGGCTCGACCAGCGGCCACGCGAGCAGAAAGACCGCCGTGGCGGCAATCAACTGCCCTTGCGCCAGGACAATCGCGTCGTGATGCTTCGCGTGACGGTCGAGCAGCGCCATGTGGAGGCCGAAGCACGCGGCCCCACACAGCGTCAGGACGTCGCCAAGGGCCACGCCGGTCCGCGCGGCGCCCGTCAGCAGCGCCAACCCCACGATGCTGATGCCGATGGCGCCCCACAGGGCAAGCCGGGCCCGCACGCCGAAGAGGATACGATTGGCCAGAGGTGCGAAGACGATGAACAGGCCGGTTATCAGACCGGTGTTGGTGGCCGTCGTGTTGCGCAGGCCGAACGTCTGGAACAGGTACGCCGCCGCCAGCACAAGGCCGATGGAGCCACCGACCTTGAGCGTGCGCCACGTGGCCCGTCCGGTGGCAACCAGGCTGATCGCGGCAGAACCGATGACGAAACGCACCGCCAGAAACGACACCACGCCGTAGGTCTCGATGGGCCCTTTCATCAGCGCGAAGGCCCAGCCCCACACGGCGACGATGGCCAGCAGCAGGCAACATGACAGGAGACGATTCATGGCGACTCACACCCGCGGCTCGGACCATTGTCGGTCGTCACCGGCCATTATGGCGGCGGCGAAGGGTTGCGGCAAGCCCCGACGCGTGGGGGCGTGGATGCAGCCATCGGCAAAAAGGCGCTTGCCTTCGGTTCCCATTTTCGGTAAAGTATCTTGTTGAAAGCGGTCGTTAACGTCAGCAAGGGAAGCCGAAACCTCGGCGCCGCAGGGACGGGAGTGGCCGCCTCCCGTTGCCCACGTGCAGTAAGGAGTTTGTCATGACGCAGAAGCAGGAGATCATTGAGTCGTTTCGAGTCCACGAGAGCGATACCGGGTCCCCTGAAGTCCAAATCGCCCTTCTGACGGAGCGGATCAACCACCTGACGGAGCACCTGAAGACGCACCGCAAGGATCATTCGTCCCGGCGGGGACTCCTGAAGATGGTCGGCCGAAGGGCCAGCCTCCTCAAGTACTTGGCCCGCGAGGATCGCGGTCGGTATCAGGCGGTCATCGAGCGGCTGGGCATTCGCAAGTAACTCTCGGAACTTCGCACAGGAACCGGCCGCCCCACCTTCGCGGGCGGCCGCAGCAACGGACACGTGAGAGAACAGCCTGCTGACGCATCGGACGGCGGTGGGAGCGTGAACGGATAGGTGTTGTCGGCAACGGAAAGGTTGGGAAAGAGAATGGCAGTGGTAAGAATTGAACGCGAGATCGCAGGGCGAACACTCAGTATCGAGACGGGCAAAGTCGCCAAGCAGGCGCATGGAAGCGCCGTCGTGCAGTACGGGGATACGGTCGTCCTGGTGACGGCCACGCGGGCCAAGCCCCGCGAGGGTATCGATTTCTTCCCCCTGACGGTGGAGTACCGCGAAATGACGTACGCCGCCGGCAAGATCCCCGGTGGGTTCTTCAAGCGCGAGGGGCGGCCATCCACCAAGGAAACGCTGACGTGTCGGATGATCGACCGGCCCCTGCGGCCGCTGTTCCCGGACGGGTACAAGGACGAGGTCCAGATCGTCGCGCTGGTTCTGTCGGCCGATCAGGAAAACGACCCGGACCTGGTGGCGATGATCGGAGCCAGCGCGGCCCTGAGCATCTCGCAGATCCCGTGGGACGGGCCGCTCGGCGCCGTCCGCATAGGGATCGACGGCGACGGGTTGATCGTGAACCCCACGCACAGCCAGCGCGAGGTGAGTCAGATGGACCTGACCGTGTCGGGGTTTGAGGACTCGATCAACATGATGGAAGTCGGCGCCCGGGAAATCCCCGAAGAGAAGGTCCTTGAAGCCCTCGAGATGGCCCGGGACACCATCCGGACCATCATCGAGATGCAGCGTGAACTCATCGAGAAGGCCGGCACCGCGAAGCAGGAGTTTGCCGGCCCGAAAGACGTTTCGGCCCTCGAGACGCTTATCGAGAAGGACTTCCTCGACCGGATCAAGCAGGCCAAACACATCCCCGGCAAGATCGACCGGGGCAGGGCGTGCGACGCCATCAAGCAAGAGGCTATCGAGGCCATCCTCGGCCCGGAAGGGGAAACCGAGGACTGGACCGCCGCCGATTTCAAGGCCGCGTGGTATGGCGTCGAGGACCGCCTCATCCGCAAGATGCTGCTCGCCAGCGAGCGGACCGACGGCCGCACACACGACCAACTTCGGCCCATCACGTGCGAGGTGGGCGTTACGCCCAGGACGCACGGGTCGGCGTTGTTCACGCGCGGCGAGACGCAGGCCCTCGTGCACACGACGCTCGGCACCGGGCAGGACCAGCAGATCATCGACGGCCTGCTCGAGGAGTACCGGAAGCAGTTCATGCTGCACTACAACTTCCCGCCGTTCTCGGTGGGCGAGGTCAAGTGGATACGCGGCCCGTCGCGCCGCGACATCGGCCACGGCGCCCTCGCCGAGAAATGTCTCCAGGGCGTCATGCCGTCCGAAGACCAGTTCCCGTACACGATCCGTATCGTCTCGGACATCATGGAGTCGAACGGATCCAGCAGCATGGCGACCGTCTGCGGTGCCACCCTCAGCCTCATGGACGCCGGCGTGCCCATCGCGGACCCCGTGGCAGGCGTTTCCATCGGACGCATCTCCGACGGCGACACCGACCTGCTGCTGACCGACATCCAGGGCGAGGAAGACCACGTCGGCGAGATGGACTTCAAGGTGGCCGGCACCCAGAAAGGCATCACGGGCATCCAGTTGGACCTGAAGGTCCGCAGCGTCTCGCTTGAGGTTTGCCGGCGGGCGCTCGCGCGGGCCAGAGAAGTCCGCCTGGAGATCCTCCGGACCATGCTCGATACCATCCCGGCGCCGCGGGAAGAGATTAGCCAACACGCGCCGCGCCTGCTGCAGATCAAGGTCAATCCGGACAAGATCGGCAAGATCATCGGTCCCGGCGGCAAGACGATCAAGGGCATCGAGGCCGACACCGGCGCACGCGTCGAGGTTCAGGACGACGGCACGGTCACGGTTTCCCACGTGGATGCCGCCCAAGCCAAGAGGGCTATCGAAATCATCGAGGGCCTGACCGCCGAGGTCGAGGTCGGCAAGATCTACACCGGTACGGTCGTCTCGGTGAAAGACTTCGGAGCGTTCATCGAGATCCTCCCCGGGCAGGACGGCATGTGCCACGTCTCGGAACTGGCCGACCGTTACGTCAAGAACGTCGGCGACGTCGTCAAACTGGGCGACACCGTTCGGGTCAAGGTCATTAAGGTTGACGACCAGGGACGGGTCAAACTGTCGCGAAAGGCCGCCCTCAAAGAGGAACCGGAAGGCCAAGCGGCCCCAAAGCAGGAGTAGGCGCCACGTTAGCCGCCGCGCTTGTCCCCGTACGGATCCCAGTACGGACCCGTATGGCCCCGTAGGGGCGAGGCGAGTTGCTTCCGGCAGCGCGCACCGGCGCGGTCGGCATGGTCACGTCAACGGCGGTCGTGGCTATGTGAACAGCGTTAGCCGCCGCGCTTGCGCGGCGAGTCAGCCAAATGGAGGCCCGCGTGCATCCCCTACTGGTGTTCGGACTGGGCCTGGCAGCAGGCGTCGTTCTGGCCGCAGGCCTCGCCACGCTGATGGCCAAGCGGGCCGAACGCCGCGCCCGCGACTCCGAACGCCGTGCCCGCGAGGCCGAGCACCTGGCCTACGTCGGCACGCTGACGGGCGGGCTCGCGCACGAGATCCGAAACCCCCTGTCCACCCTCAACCTGAACCTGCAACTGCTGCGCGAAGACTTGCAGCATCCGGGCAGCCAGCCCGACCCGCGACTGCTGCGGAAACTCGACGCCCTCGAGCAAGAGGCCGCACGCCTACAGCAGATCCTCGACGACTTCCTGAAACTCGCGGGCAAACAGGAGGTCCGCCTACAGGTCCGGGCCGTCAACCCCATCGTCGAGGAACTGGTGGCGTTCTACGAGGACCGCCTCGGGCAGGCGAACGTCCGGGTGCGGACCAGTTTGGCCGAAGATCTGCCCACCGTGGCCGTCGATGCGGCGCGGCTCAAGCAGGCCCTCTCGAATCTCATCTTGAACGCCGAGGCCGCTATGGCCGACGGCGGGGAACTCATGATCGGCGCCGAGGCCGAACGACGCGGCGTCCGCTTGCACGTGACCGACACGGGCGCAGGCATCAGCCGGGCGGACCTGGATAGAATCTTCGCACCGTATTATTCTACCCGTCCGGGCGGCACGGGACTGGGATTGCCGACCGTCCGAAGGATTGTCCAGGAACACAAGGGCACGTTGGAGGTCCACAGCGAACCGGGGCGCGGCACGCGGTTTACGATTCATCTCCCTGCTGCCGCCGCGACCGAAGCCACATGACGGCCGCGCCGAGCGATTCCGGCGGCCAACCGGGTGGCGCGGCGCGGCGCGGCGCATCCGATGGGCAACACCATGCCTGACGAAACGCAAGCAACCGAGCGGGCACGCATCCTCATCGTCGAGGACGACCGCACGCAGGCCGACGCCATCAACGAGGCGCTCGCTCGCGTCGGGTATGCCTGCGTCGTCGTCACCGAGCCGCGACGCGCCATCGACCTCCTGGACGACGACGGTTTCGATCTGGTCGTCACCGACCTCATGATGCACGAGGTTGACGGAATGGAGATCCTCCAGGAAGCCAAGCGCATCGACGCCGCGACCGAGGTCATCGTCGTCACCGGCCACGGATCCATCGAAACCGCGGTCCAGGCCATGCGCGACGGCGCCTGGGATTACATCACCAAGCCGTTGAACCTCGGCGAACTGCGCGACCGCGTGGCCAAGGCGATCGAGCACCGGCGCCTCGTCAACCGAAACCGGCAACTGACGGCCCAACTGCAGGAGCGTTTCGGGTTCGAGGGCCTCATCGGCACGTCGGCCGGCATGCGCCGCGTTCTTGAAACGTGCCGCCAGATCGCCCCGACCGACACCACCGTCCTGATTGAGGGCGAGAGCGGAACCGGCAAGGAACTCGTCGCCAAGGCGCTCCACAACAACTCGCCTCGCAGCAGCGGCAACTTCGTCGGACTCAATTGCGCCGCCCTCAGCGAGGGCATCCTCGAAAGCGAACTCTTCGGACACGAGAAGGGCGCCTTCACCGGCGCCCTTAGCAGCCGCAAGGGACGCTTCGAACACGCCGCCGGCGGCACGCTGTTCCTCGATGAGGTCGGCGACATGCCGGTGGCCACTCAGATCAAACTCCTCCGGGTCATCGAGGACCGCGAGATCGTCCGCGTCGGCTCCAACGAGCCGCGACGGGTGGATGTGCGGCTAATCAGCGCGAGCAACCGCAACCTGGCCGACCTGGTGAAGGGTGGCTCGTTCCGCGAGGACCTGTACTTCCGCTTGAAGGTCGTGCGGATCGTGCTCCCGCCGCTTAGGGAGCGGCGAGAGGACATCCCACTGCTGACCGACCACTACCTACGCCGCCTCGCCGAAGAGCACACCAAGTCCGTCACCGGCATCACGGCCGAAGCCCAGGCCGTCCTCGGCGCCTACGACTGGCCCGGCAACGTGCGGGAACTCGTCAACGCCCTGGAGACGATGGTCGTTCTGGCACGGAGCGAAACGCTCGACGTCCACGATATCCCGACGGAGATCCGTCCGGCGGCAGGCGAAACTGCGGCCGAGGGCCTGACGCCCGGCATGAGCCTCGAAGATGTCGAACGGGTCGTCATCGAGCGGACGCTCGACGAAACGGGAGGAAACCGCCAGAAGACCGCCGAGACCCTTGGCATCGGAGAACGAACCCTCTACCGCAAGATCAAGCAATACGGCCTGAAGTAAGTTGATGGTGCCGTCCTCGGGCGTCCTGTGTCGGCCGTCTCCTCACGCCGTTTGGCCGAATTGCCGATAGACATGGCGCAGGCCCAGCGCGGCCTCATGCACATGTGCCGGCGGAAGGGCAGGGGCGGGGGGGGAAGCGGAACCGACATGATCACACGGTGGTGGAATGCTGCTGGCGCCGTCTGGCTGTTGCTTGCCGCCGTCGCCCACGCAGCGCCGGTCGCGCCCGCCGCCGAGGCCGTCAAGGCATTCGACGTGCAGTATGGTGGGCGTATTGCGGCGGCGACCGCGTCGTCGGAGGCGGCCGACGACATCGCGCTGGCCGCCGAACTCCTGGCCGCCGCCACCGCGTCCGAGACCGAGCCGGACCTCCTGCCGCTGCTCTGCCGCAGCGCCTACGACCTGGCCGTGAAGCACGTCAAAGGTTATCGCGCTGCCATCAAGGCCATGGCGCTCCTTGCAAGGAAGGCGCCGGAATAGAAGAATGCCTGCCAGGACAGAATACTCGACGTGTACCAGAACCGCTACGCCAAGAGCCGCGGCGCTGAGAAGGCCAAGGCCGGCGAAGACCTGGTCGCCGCAATCGTCCGTTTCGCCGACGCCCACCTCGAGACCAAGGACTTTGCCGGCGCCGCCGGCCTCTATCGGCGAGCCATGCCACTGGCGGCCAACCTCCGCAACGTTGACCGCTATGAACTGAAACTCAAACTCGACCACGCCAGCACACGCCAGGGCTTTCAGAACCAGGCGGAAAAACTCAAGGCCGCCCTCCGGGACAACCCCAACGACAAGGCCGCCCGCGACGAACTCGTCCGCATCTACATGGTGGAGTTCGACGCCCCGGCTGCAGCGTCAAAACAACTGGACCTGAAGATCGACGACATGGCCTCCAAGTACGTGTTGCTCGCCGGCATGTCCATCGAACGTCTTCCCGCGCGTGCCCTCGCCGAACTGGGGCACTGGTACCGCAGCCTGGTCGCCAAGTCCAGCGCCCAGGGCCGGCTCATTGCCCTCGTCCGCGCGAAGACCTACTACGAGCGTTACCTCGAGACGAACTCCGCTGCGTCCGCCGGGCGTGCCGACGTGACCGCCGGCCTCCATGAAGTGGACAAGGTTCTGACGAAAGTCGCCACGGCCGTCCTGAAGATCCACGTCCTCAGCGATGCGCGGTTCAACGCTCGGTACGCAAAGGACTTCCCACGGTCGGCAAACGTCGGCGCGGGCGGCAAGGGGCACGCATCGAGCCACTGGGGCGCTCGGCTTTCTCAGAACGTCTTCGGCGGAGCGCGATCGGGCATTGCCTGGTCGCTCAACGGTCCCCGGGGATGGTTCCTCGCCCAATGGGAGCCCCCCGTCCGCGGACGCTACATCCTGGTCATCGCTCGCGACGGCAAGGCCGGAACCGACTCCTGGGGCAACGCCACCGTGGCCGTCAACGGCAACCGGCCGACGAAGATCGAAGGCATGAGTTCCGGCAGAACCATGATCGTGGACCTCGGCATGGTCGTGCCTATCACGACGGTGCGGTTGAGCATCAGCGGCACGACTTACCCGGGCTTGGCAGGCATCGAAATCCATCTCTCGAGGCGCCCCGCCGCGCGGGAATCGTTGACACCTCCCGCCTCGCTGGTAGAATAGGACGGTCATCTGATGCGTCCATGCTCTGGGAGAACGGAGGTGCCGTCATGACCCGTCGGTTCCAAACGCTACTGCTTGCCGGTGCTGTTCTCCTGGTCTTGTGCTCCGCCGCGGACGCCGCTGCGAAAGCCGCCGCCAAGAGCGCCGAGAGCAGCCCCGGGCCCGGCCTCGGCCCCGAGGAAAGTATCGAACTGCCAGCCGGAGACTGGGTCGAGGTCCTGCCGTTCGTGATCCCCGCCCGAGACGGGCTCTTCAAGAGCGGACGGGAGGAATGGAAGCGGCAGGGGAGCAACATCACCACGGCCCCCAGGGGCTATGGTGCGTCCGTCCTCGCCATCCCGGTCGTCCCGCGGGGCAGTTACCAACTCGAGGTGAAGTTCGCGACCGCTTCAGCCAACGGATACGTCCACATCTTCCTTCCCGCCGGGAAGAGCTCCCTCGCCCTCGCCCTGTGTGACGAAGCGTCCAGAGCCGCCTACAGCACCGAACCAGACGAGGCCGTCCATGGCTTCAGCGGACTTGAGACGATCGACGGCAAGAACGCCCACGCCAACGGCACCGGACGCAAACTCACGCTGCCGGCCAAGAGGATCCATATCGCCGAGGCGACGGTCAAGCGCGACGACGACAAAGGCCGCGTCACCATCACCGCCACGCTCGATGGCAAGCGGGTTGTCCGATGGAGCGGCAAGCAGGAGGTCCTGCTGGCGGTAAACCAGCGGCACAGAAGACACCTCGGCCTTGCCGTCAAGGCGATGCGCGTCCTCTTCGCTTCGGTCCGTCTGAAAATGCTCTCGGGCAAGGCACACGCCGAACTGCCGGAGAAACAAAAACCACCGGGAAAGGCAACGGGCCTCCGCTTCAAGATCCGCCGGGGCGCGCCCTGATCCTCCACAGCACGCCGGCAAGGCCGTGAGCCCCTCACGCCACAGACGGTTGCTCCTGCGCTGCGACCGCGCCGCCCGCCGCGCCTCAGTTCTGCTGTGGCTTCGGCCTGCGCACGGGCAGCCCGGGGTGGCGGAGCAGGCGCCACGCTTCGCGCAGCGTCGAAAGGATGTGACTCAGGCGGACGGTGCTCTCGCCGCCCGCGCGGGGCCGGTGCGTAACGGGCACCTCGTCGATCCGGTATCCGAGGACGTTCGCCTTCGCCAGAACCTCGGCGTCCACGAAAAAACCCTCCGAGGCGATCGCGATCTCGTTGAACACCTTACGCCGGTACAGTTTGAACGCGCAGTCGCAGTCGCGGACACGTACCCCGAACACCAGGCCGATCAGCGTCTTGAATCCCCACGAGAAGAACTTTCGCATCCACGGGTCGCGGCGGTCGGCCCGGTAGCCCGTGACGATGTCGGCTTGGCGGATGCCGTCGGCCAGGAGACGGATCTCCTGTGGATCGAACTGGCCGTCGGCGTCCATGTAGAAGACGAGCGGCATCTGCGCGCTCGTGAAGCCGCTGCGAAGCGCCGCCCCGTATCCCCGGTTGGGCTGATGATGGATGACGCGGATCTCGGCATAGTCGCCGGCCAGCGCGTCGGCGAGTTGGGGCGTCGAGTCGGTCGAGCCGTCGTCCACGATGATGATCTCGAACCGCTCGCACACCTTCCCGAGCGCCTTGTGCAACGATTCGGTTACCTCGCCCAGGCACGCCTCTTCGTTATAGGCCGGCAGGACCGCGCTGATGGCGGGCCTTGGTTTTGCGGATTGCGGCTTTTTGCTCATGGCTCGCCCGGCCTCTTCGGCGTCAGAATCGGTTCCAGCAGTACCATCGGCCGGCGATGACCCGGTGGCGTTTGGTCCACCAGACGCCACTGGAGTCCCGGGTCGGACCACCGCCCGTTCTCATGCGCCTTGCGGTCCATCACGACCAGCCACGGCCGGGCCGTCGCAAGGTCCTCCTTCAGGTATCCCACCATGTCGCGCTGCGTCTCCAGCCCAACGGCCAAACGGTGCAGCATGAAGGCCAGTTCGTGGCATTCTCCCACGGCCAGAAAGATTCGCGTGCGCGGGCCCCGCTTCTTGGCGTGCATCGACACGGTCGTGGCAAACGAGGCCAGGCCGCGCGCCTGACCCAGCACCGGCACGATCGTCTCCACAAACAGCACGAACCCCAGGAGCGTGGTGCAGACCATCAGCGCAACCGCGGGAAGGGGCCGGTCGCGCCGGATCAGGACGACCGAAGCCACGGCGCCGACCATCATCGGCCCCGCCAGCAGCATCGCGATCCATTCACGGTCGGCGATGAGATCCGCGACGGCGGCGAACGTTGCCTGGTCGGTCCGGTTGTGGAACGCCTCAAACAGGTGCTCCCGAACCGACCCGGACAACGCGACCAGCAGGAACCCCAGCCCCAGAAGGAAGGCCGCCGCCGCCACGACCGTGAAGGCCGCCTCGATCCACTTCCGAAGCGCCGCGTCCTGCCGGTGAGCCCCAAGGTAGTAGTCCAGAAAATAACCCACCAGAAGCGCCGCCCCCGGATACGCTACCAGCAGATATTCGTCTTTGCGGAACGAAATGGCCGAGAAGAAGACGAACGATCCGACGAACCACACCCCCGGCAAGAGCATCGCTCCGAGATGCCCGCGCGACATCCGGCGCCACGGCTGCACGAGCGCGCCAGGAAGAAAAACCACCCACGGGAACAGGTCCCGCGCCATCGCCGGAAAATAGTACCACCAGTACGTGCTGTCCTCGAAGACACTGGTCCCCGTCGCACGGCCGAAGACGTGCATGCCCCAGTACACGCGGCTGAACGCTCCGCCCGTTGCGGCGTGGGCCGCGATGTGCCACGGCGCCGCCACCGCCAACAGCACGAGCGGCCCGCTGATCGGTTTCATCCGCCACAGCGGGCCCCAGAACCCTTCCTCTCGCATCCGGGCCAGCAGGTACAACCCGACCGCCAGCAGCGGCACGACCAGCGACGTGGCCTTGACCAGCGTCCCCAGGCCCACCAGCGCCCAGAACAGCCAGTACTGCCACTCGCCTCTTGCTGCGCGGCCCGTACGGGCCGCGCAGCCGCCCGCTCGCTCACGCTCGCGGCTGGCAACACCGCCACGGGCCGCCGTGGCGCCGAGACGCGCGCGTGCAAAGAACAGCAGCGACCCTGCCACGCACGCAGCAAGCATCGGGTCCAGAAGCCCCGCCCGGCTCCACCAGAGCACCTGCGGCGTGCTCAGAAGGACCAGCCCCGCAATGAAGACGGTGCGAACCGAAACCGGCGTCTTGCCCGGGTAGTACACGATGACGACCAGCACCACCAGGCTGACGGCGCTCGGCAGGCGGACCGTCAGATTGGTCACCTCGCCGCAGACGGCGCTCGCGCACGCGACCGCCCAGTAATAC
>Ga0114918_10005425_pt1 | contig 10950 bp, 10 predicted proteins | sample LantaG_FD_87015 | JGI IMG/M metagenome (GOLD analysis project Ga0114918, IMG submission 87015) | Deep subsurface microbial communities from Baltic Sea to uncover new lineages of life (NeLLi) - Landsort_02402 metaG | ecosystem: Environmental > Aquatic > Marine > Oceanic > Sediment | place... | reverse complement strand
CCGATAGCGCGTCTCGGTTCGGCGAGCCTGGTAATCGGTGAAGGACGAAAGGGCGGCGACGCCGAGCCACTGTTCGGCCCCTGCCGCCCAGACCTCCAGGTCAATCGTCTTGGCGGCGGCGTGGCTCAAGGACCGCGCGCCGCGGAGGAGCCGGCGGTGCGGCACCTCCAGGAGCGCGAGGATTTTCGTTGCCGCCTCGACGGCCCGCGCGAGTTCCGCCTCGGATTCCTCCGGCTGGCAAAACGCATAGACTTCGACGGTCGGAAACTCGTGCAGCCGAAGGAGCCCGCGCCCCGCGGCGCCGCCGTGGTCCGCCTCGCGGCGAAATGCCGGGCCCGAAGCGACGAATCGCGCGGGCAGGGCGCCCGCGTCGAGAACCTGTCCGCGGAAGAGGTTCGCGAGGTGCGGCTCCGCGCGCGGGGCGAGAAAAAGATCGGTGTCATTACCGTCAACTTGTTGCGCAGCTGGTTCGCCGCCCCGCTTGCGGGGCGCTGGCTGTTCCGAGCGCGGGGCAAGCCCCGCGGCGAACCGTCGCGCAAAACTTATGCGACACCGCTTAGATACCGCATACATCTTCTCTTCCAGCCCCGGGAGGTGGGCCGACCCATCGAGGGCCTCGCGCGTCGCGACCGGCGGGCAGCGGACCTCCTCGTAACCGAACTGGCGCGCGTGCATGTCGAGCATGAGGGCCGCCAGAGCCCGAAGGAGCCGCGCGCCCTGGCCCCGCCAGATGAGAAATGCCCGTCCCGCCGATGCCTCGGCTGTCTGCGCGAGATCAAGCATCCGGATCAAATCCCAATGCGTCATCCCGCCGCGCGCGGGCAGGGAAGCGGGCTCATCCAGAACGGCGGTTTCTTCGGGGACCTCCGGGGCGGGGAGGTTCGGCAGGTCGAGGAGGGCGAGGTGGCGCTCGGCGTCGAGGCGCGCCAGGTCGCGCCGGGCGCGTCGGAGTTCTTCGGCGATCTCGAGTCCGAGGCGTTCTAGGTCGTCGGTTCCCGGCGCGCCGGGAGCGGTTTTAGCGCGGGCGATCTCTTCGCTTGTGCGTCTGCGGCGGAGGCGGAGGGCCTCGGCGACGAGGTCGCGGGCGGCCCAATGGGCGTCGAGTTCGACGGCGCGGTCGAGGGCGTCGGCGGGCGCGCCGCGGCGCGCAAGTCCCGCCCGCACGCGCGCCGGTTCCGTGCGAATGAGCCTCGAGTCGAGCATGGCGCACCCCGAGGGCAGGACGAGTGGCTGGCGGCCCGTCACTTGTCAACCGTTGGGTGCCACGCTTTCGCTTGCGAAAGCGTGTGCCCCGCGGCGGAAGATCATGCTTTCGCAAGCGAAAGCATGGCACCCGCGCGCCGTCGGCGGTCAGTCGCCGCCGCCCTGGCAGCACCCGCCCTGCACCAGTTTCGCGAGTTCGATCTGGTTCTTCGCGAGGCGCCGGTGGGCGACCATCCACGCCAAGCCCATCAGAATCTGGACCGCGAGGACCACCATGACGAGGCGGCCGACCTTGTCCACCGCGTTCACCACGTTCGTCAGGTCCGCCTGCGTGACGACTTCCACAACTGCTTCGGCGAGCATAGGCGTCTCCTCCTGGGACCGATGTGTTCTTTGACCGTCTGAGTTTCCCGCGCCGGGCGGGGCGAGTCAACGAAAAGAATTGCCGGTTCGAACCGGCGGCGCCTCTTTGTGCTTTTCGAGCCGCCCGCGGAAGCGGGCGGTCACGTTCCCCGCCATGGCACGTGCCACGATAGGGAACGTGACCGGCGGCTCCCGCCGCCGGCTCGAAAGGCGCAAACTCCCGCACCCGGCTCGAAAAACGCGCGAGTTTTCCGCCCCCCGCTCGAACGGCGCGACGGGGTCTTGCATCGCGCCCGCCATTTCACTAGAACCGGTTTCATAACCAAAGGGTGGCGGGTCTCCCGACCCGCCACCCTCCCAAAAACCTTAGAAATCGCGGCGGTTCGGGAGAACCGCCGCGCAAAAATAGATTATGAAACCAGTGCTATGGTGCGGCGGGGAGGTCTCATGGGCCAGGTGCTGCGGATCGGTTCGCGGGCGAGCCGCTTGGCGCTCGTCCAAACCGAGTGGGTGGTGGCGCGCCTGCGCGCGGCGTGGCCGGACCTACAGATCCGGGTCGAGCCGATAAGGACCGCGGGCGACCGGGACCGCGCGACGCCGCTGGCCGCCGCGCCGGCCGGGTTGGGGGTGGGCGTCTTCGTCAAGGAACTCGAGCAGGCGCTTCGGAACGGGCGGATTGACCTGGCGGTCCATTCGATGAAGGACGTGCCGACGCGCGTGCCGGAGGGCCTGGAGGTCGAGGCGGCCGTTCCGGCGCGGGCGGACCCGCGGGATTGTCTGGTCACGCCCACGGGCGAGGCGCTGGCGGACTTGGCGCGCGGGGCGATGGTTGGGACGTCGAGTCCGCGTCGGCGGGCGATGCTGCTGGCGGCCCGGGCGGACCTTCGCTTCACGGACCTGCGGGGCAACGTGGAGACGCGGCTGGCGAAGTTGGAGGCGGGCCGGTGCGACGCGACGGTGCTTGCGCGGGCGGGCCTGGAGCGGTTGGGATTGCTGGACGCGCGGGCGTGGACGTTGCCGGTTTCCGCGGCGCTTCCGGCAGCGGGGCAGGGGGCGCTGGGTCTGGAGTTCCGCGCGGGCGACGAGCGGGTCCGCGGGCTCGTCGGGGCGGTGGACGATCCGGCGTCGCGCGAAGCGGTCGTGGCCGAGCGCGCGCTGGTGCGCCGTCTCGGGGCAGGGTGCCGGACGCCTCTGGGCGTCCTTGGGACGGTGGACGGGGCGGGGCGCCTCGCGCTGGAGGCGTATCTGGTGGGCGCGGACGGGCGGGAGAGTCTGCGGGAGCGGGCGGAGGGGCCGGCCGGCGAGGCGCCGGCGATCGGCGTGCGATTGGCCGAGACGCTCCTTGGCGCGGGCGCGGCGCGGTGGATCGAGCGGGGAACCGCCGCGGACGATGCCTGAGGGTGCAGCACAAAAAAGTGGAACTTCTTCGGCTGGGGGGTGCCACGGTTTGCTTGTCAAACCGTGTGCTGCACACCGGCCCCACCGATTGACAAGCAATCGGTGGCACCCCTGGACGTTGCCACTTTTTTGCTGCACCCACGCCTGAAAGAGGAAAGTTTTGCGCCGCCTTTTCCGATAAGAAGGCGGGGACAACCGACGCGGAAGCGTAGGCGCGGCAAGAGGGTACAAAGGCTCTTGCCGCGAATGCTTGCCGAACGTTACTTTGTCAACTTCGCGGTGCTTGGCTTGGGATAGCGCGGTGGGCATTCCTGCCCACCGCGCGGTGGCCAAGAATGGCCACCGCGCTACCGTTTGATTTGAAGCACGCGAAGTTGACAAAGCAGCACCAAGCGGATGGTCCACGGAGACTAGGCATGAGCACAGTCGTTCACGTCACGCACGAAGCGATTCAGAAGGTGGGCGGCATCGGGGCGGTGCTTCAGGGCTTTTTCACCGCCAAGACCTACAACGAGGGCGTCAAGCGTTCGATCCTGGTCGGCCCGCTCGGCGGCCCGGAGGACGAGGCGCTCCTGGCGAAGAACGGCAAGGTCCTCTATTCGGGCGTGAGCGGCGTGGACGACGGCGGCTGGGCCGCCAGGTTCCGCCCGGTCCAGGAGCGTTACGGCGTGCGGATTGTGTACGGCCGGCGGACGTTCCGCGACAAGGCGACCGGCGTCGAATCGAGCCCCGAGGTGGTCCTGGTGGACGTCAGCGCGCCGAACTTGGACCGCCTGGGCGAAGTGAAGCGGATGCTCTTCGAGCGTTTCGGGATCAAGAGCGACCTGTACCGCGAGTGGGAATACGAGCAGTACGTTCGTCTCGCCGGCCCGGGTCTGGCGGCGCTCGACGTGCTGGGCGCCGCCTCGGACGGACCCGGCATCATCCTCGCGCACGAGTTCATGGGCATGCCGCTCGCGCTGGCGGCCATCGCGCGCAACTCCGCCGACTACCGGACGATCTTCTACGCCCACGAGGTGGCGACGATGCGGCGGATCGTCGAGGGCCATCCGGGGCACGACACGATGTTCTACAACGTCCTAGAGGAAGCGATGGCCAAGGGCAAGTTCGTCGAGGACGTGTTCGGCCTCCAGGCGCCGTTCTTCAAGCACGCTCTGGTCTCGGCCGCGCGGTTCTGCGACGCCATCCTCTGCGTCGGCGACTACGTCCTGGAGGAGATGAAGTTCATGGCGGCGGACTTCGCCGGCAAGAACATTCGCCTGGCGTACAACGGCGTGCCGGCCTACGAGATCTCGGTCGACGACGTCGAAGAGTCCAAGGAACGCCTCCAGCGGTACACGGAGGCGATCCTGGAGTACCGGCCGGACTTCGTCTTCAGCCACGTGACGCGCATGGCCCTGTCGAAGGGCATGTGGCGGGACCTGAAAGTCCTCTGGCACCTGGAGAAAAAGTTCCGCGAGACGGGCAAGACGGGCGTCTTTTTCCTCCTGTCCAGCCAACTGGGCGCCCCGCGCAAGGGCCACGAAATCCTCGACATGGAGAGCCGCTACTCCTGGCCGGTCGGCCACCGCGAAGGCTACCCCGACCTGTCGGGCGGCGAGGCGGACTTCTACGTCCACATGCAGAAGTTCAACGCCTGCGTCCGCCAGATCAAGGTCATCCTCGTCAACCAGTTCGGCTGGACGCGGGCGTCGTGCGGCACGAAGATGCCCGAGGACATGGACTTCCTGGACATCCGCAAGGGGACGGACATCGAGTTCGGCCAGTCGATCTACGAGCCGTTCGGCATCGCCCAACTTGAACCGCTCTCCTTCGGCGGCCTGTGCGTGATTACGAACATCTGCGGCTGCGCGGGGTTCGTCGAGAAAGTGACCGGCGGCAAGGCGGTCCCGAACGTTCTCGTGGCCGATTACACGCGCATCGAGAAAGACGGTGGCCTGCACAACGTGCTCTCCATCGGCCCCAAGGAACGCGACGCCGTCGAGGAAAAGGAGGCGGACCGCGTCGCGGGCGAGATCCTCAAGCGCCTCCCGGCGGACCGCAAGAGCCGCGAGGCGTTCATCCGGGGCGGCTACGAACTGGCGCGACGGATGTCGTGGGACGTCGTCTCGCGCGATTATCTTCTGCCCGTCCTTGACGAGGTGGCGAAGGCGTGAGCGCGCCCGCGCCCCCGGCGACTTGGCGAGCCCGCCGCCCGATGCGAATAGCCGGTTTAGCCGCCCACCTTGGCGGGCGCGGTCTTGAATCCGTCGAAAGGATTCCCCATGCCCCAACGCATCGCGAACCTCGAACAGGTTGTCGGCGCCCTGGACGCCGGCGCTCGCCTCGCGTTCGATCGGCTCTTTGAGTTCACGGTCGGCGAGGCGCGTGTCCTTCCGCCCAAGGCGATGGAGGACTGGATCGCCAAGGCGTTCGCCTACCTCGCTCCGACGCGCGAGGAAATCCTCTCGGCCATCCGCCGCCAGAAAATCGTCCACGTCGTCAACCGCGTCACCGGGCAGGGGACGCTCTTCAACGCCATCCGGGCCCTGAGGCCGATCGAGGCCAAAGACGATTCGGACCTTCAGAAGGAGATCGAGGCCGCCCGCGCCAAATGCGCGTTCTGCCGGCCTCTGGACCTGACGCCGGAGAACACCTTCGGGCGGATCGGAGAAAAGACGGCGGCCAACGTCGCGGCATACGACGCCTGGCACGGCCTGGTGATCTTCGAGGAACACTCGCCGCTGCATTTCCAGAGCGACGCCTTCACGGTCGCCGAAGTCGCCGACCTGCTGGCCACCGCCCGCGCCTGGGCCGAGAAGGTCCATGCCGAGGACCGCGAGGCCCGCTACTTCTTTCTCATGTGGAACTGCCTGTGGAAGGCCGGCGCGAGTATCGTCCACGGCCACGCGCAGATGACCGTCGCCCGCAAGTTCCATTACGCGAAGGTCGAACGCCTGCGGCGCGACGCGCTTGCCTATCAGCAGGCGCATGGCGCGAACTATTTCGATGATTTGGTGCGGGTGCATGACGCCTTGGGCCTGGCGGCGCGGTGGGGCGGGGTGACGGCCCTGGCGCACCTCGTGCCCATCAAGGAAAAGGAACTCGTGCTCGTGGCCGATCGGTTCGATTCGCCGGACCTCGCGCCGGCCATGCACCGGGCGCTGAAGGCGTACGCGCGCCTGGGCGTCGAATCGTACAACATGGCTGTTTACATGCCGCCGCTCGGCCCCGCCGACCCGGCCTGGGAAGGATTCCCCGTGCTGGTGCATTTCGTGGACCGCGGCTCTCCCGGCGCGAAGACCGCCGACGTCGGCGCGATGGAACTTTACACCTCGAGCGTCGTCTCCAGCGACCCGTTTGCGCTGGCCCAGACGATGAAGTAAGGCATTTCGGATTGAGAGGTGAGACCGCGCAGGCCTGCGATGTCTCGTAGGGCGTCCGCCCTCGGCTACCGCGCTCCTGTTCACGGCACTGACTCTTTGCCTTGCGCGGCGCATCTGTGAGGCCCGTTTACGGGTCTTGACCCCGCGCAGCGGGTATAGGCCCGGCCCTTTGGGCCGGGTTAGGGTGGCCCTTCCCTATTCACCATCTGAGCCCGCTTCAGCGGGCTTCCCGTCATCCTCCGGTTCGGCTCGCTCCAGGCGTTCGTGCACCGTTCCTCGCGTGTGGTGCTCTCGCTGATTGCGGACGTAGTGTAGCACCCACGGCAGGTCCTTGGTGCCGAAACTCACAACGCCATACCCCGCCTGCCATTCCAGCACCTTCCGATTCGCTATCTCGTGGTTGATGTGGTGCGAACTCGCGCCTTTGAGTTGCCCAATCCACTCGCTAATCAGGAGCGTCGGCGGAATGCTGACCACGAGATGAACGTGGTCGTCGGTTCCCCCGACATCGTGCCAGAACACACCCGGTTCCTGCATGCCCCGGCTGCGCAGAAAACGGTGGAGTTGATATTCGATGTCGTCCTTCAGGACAGGGGAGTTGTCCTTGACGTGCCAGGTGACGTGCAGGTTGATCTCGCTGTAGGCGTTTCGGGACATGGCAGATTCCTCGGATGAAGCCCGCTGAAGCGGGCTCATTAGAAATCTATATGGATAGATTATATGGCCGCGGCACCCCCTGACCAGGGCCCAAGGCCCTGGCCTACACCCTTCGGGCCAAGGCCCGTAAACGGGCCTACCAGACTCGGCCACATGTTCCACCATCTGGCCGCAGGGCAATCTGAAACCGGCTTCACCGTTCGGACCGTCGTCCGCGGTCGCGAGAAGCCTTGCACCACTTCACACGGATGAAAGCGGGCTTGTCCTTCTCTCCGCTCTCAACCTCGATCTCATTGGGACGAGCGCTACGAACCTTAAGGCCCCAGTTGCCTTTGCCAGTCTTGCTTTGTCGTTGGCTCCTTGAAGTCCGTCGAGCCTCGGTCAAAAGCGGTAGCAGGTCGGCCGCTTTAATCGTTGCTCTCAACAAGGTGTCCTTCTGGACAAGCAGCAATGTGCCATCTTTTTTTATCTTTTCCTTACTTGTGTCCGAAACGTCCCACCAATAGACGAAAGGTTCGTAGCGCCTCGAGGATTTCACTATGGACATGGTTCTGACCCTCCCCCACATGTTTCTTCTAACTTACCGCCCCAGTTCCCGTCCGCGGTCGCGTGCGGCTTTGACGGCTTCGGTCCGATTTTGGCAGGCCCGCACCGTGAGAGCCGAACGGCCCGGGTCCCTCTTGGGTCACTTCTCCTCGGAGAGAACCCTCCGCAGAGGGTCAACCAGCGGCGGCAGATCCACTCGGACCGTGTCCCAGAGCACCTTGAGGTCCACGCCGAAGTAGGCGTGAACCACGACGTTCCGAAAATCGCGCATTTGCCGCCATGGGATTTCGCCATGCTGCTCCGCCACGGCGGAAGGGACGTTGCCCGCGGCTTCGCCGATGACGGTGATGTTGCGAACGACGGCGTCAATCGTCTTGCGATCCTGGCGGAAGGCTTCGAAGGTTATCCCCCGCGTGTAGTCCTGAATCTGACCGATGGCGTCCAGGATATCCTCGATTCGCATTCGCCAGTCTCTAGGCGGCATGGATGGCCTCCCGGAGGATTCGATCTCGCATCCCTTCCCGCAGGGCGTCGGGCGTCGCCAGGTCCACCCCGCAGCCCAGGATCTCCTCGAGATACTGCTTCAGGCTGATGAAGTGGAGGAGGCCCACGGGCCGGTCTGGTGTGAACTCCACGAGGACGTCCACGTCGCTGCCTTCTTTCGCCTCGTCGCGCGCCACCGAGCCGAAGACGGCCAGCGACTTTACGGAAAACGCCTGCAGTTGCTCCCGATGAGCCGTCAAGACATTGAGGACTTGTTCACGTCGCATGGGGATTACCTCCTTCCCTCGGCACTATATCCGGCGGCGACCGGGGAGGCAATGTTTCCTGGGCGGCTTTACCGCCCCAACTCCCGGCCCCTGTCGCGGGCGGCTTTGACGGCTTCGGCGACCATCTTCGGAAATCCCAGGGCGTCGAAGGTGCGGATGGCGGCTTCGGTCGTGCCGCCGGGACTTGTGACTTTCGCGCGCAGCGCTTCGGGCTCTTCGTCCGACTCCGCCAGGAGCCTTGCGGCCCCTTCGAACGTCACGCGCGCAAGTTGCTTCGCATCCTCCTCCGAGAGGCCGACCTCGACGCCCGCCTCGGCCAGCAGTTCCGCGAGGTAGAAGAAGTACGCGGGCCCGGAGCCCGAGACGGCGGTGACGGCGTCGATGAGCGTCTCCGGGACGCGGATGATCTCCGCGGCGGCGCCGAGGAGCCGCTCCGCCGTCTCGAGGTCTTCCGGCGTCGCCTTCGATCCGGCTGCGATCGCTGCGATGCCGCGGCCGACGACCATCGGCGTATTGGGCATCGCGCGGACGACGCGCGTCCCCGTCGGCGCCAGCGCCTCGATGTGCCGCGTCGAAATCCCCGCGCAGATAGATATGAGGAGCGAGTCCGGCCCGAGGAGGCTCGCCACCGGCACGAGGGCCTTGTCAAACACCTGCGGCTTGACGGCCAGGAGGAGGACCGGCGCCTGCTCGGCCACCGGCCCGCTCTCGACGAACGTGCGGATGCCCAGGTCGTCCTCGAAGCGTTTTCGTCGATTCGCGTCGGGGTCGGCGGCGAGGATCTCGTCGGCCTGGAGCACCCCGGCCCCGAGGATGCCGCGCACGATCGCCTCGCCCATGTTCCCTGCGCCGATCAGGCCGAGTTGGATTTCACGCATCGTGCGCCCCCGTTGTATCGTTCGAGTCCGCCGCGCTCGCGCGTCGTTTGAGTCCGCCGCGGAAGCGGCGGGTCACGTTCCCCGCCTTGGCACGTGCCACGGCCGGATGAGGCTGACCGGGTGCTTCCGCACCCGGCTCGAACGGCGTCATTTTTCTTTCGCCAGGATGCCCTGCTCGCGCCACATCGTGACGAGGCGGTTCGCGTTGTCGGTGAGGGTCTCGAGGTTCTCGATGAGCGTGACGAGTTTCAGATGCAGTTCGTCGTCGGCCACGAGTTTGCCGAGCGTCCCCTTGCCCTGCCGGACGCCGTCCACGATGCCGCCCACGTTCGCGATGAGTTTTTGCGCGTCGTCGGCGCCCTTCTTCAGTTGATCCGCCAGCGCGCTCGCCTTCTCCATGGCCTCCGTTGCCTTCGTCCCGCTCTTCTTGTACACCTCGGCTGTCTCGCGGATCGAGGCGAAGGTCGTCCGCGCGTCGGCGAGCGTTTTAGAAAGGTCCTCCGCGCTCTTCTGCGCGCCGGCCAGGAGTTGCCCGAACCCGCTCTTCGGGTCCTTCAACTCGTCCTGGAGCGTCTTGGCGGTGGCCTGGAACTGCTTGACGGCGCTGGAGAGGTTCGCGGGCTTTTCGCCGGCCGCGACCTCCTCCACCGTCCGCGGGGCCACCAGTTCCTCGAGGCTCTTGCTCAGCGGCTCCAGGCGCTTCAGTGTCGCGATGCCCTCGCGCACGTCCTTCATGACCTCCTCCGGCAGAAGGCTGGGCGTCTTGATGACGCCCTCAATCCGCGCGGAACCGTCCTTCGGCAGATTTTTCGTCGACGGCGTCTTCGTCTCGAAGTCCAGGAAGATGTCGCCCATCGTCATCTGCTGGGCGACGAACTGGGCCTCCGCCGGAATGTCCACGTCCTGGTCGATCCGCATGTGCACCCAGACGCCCGGCCGCTCCGGCAAACTCGACACCACGTCCACCACGTCGCCCACTTCCATCCCGTCCTTGTGGACGCGTTTTCCGGCCCGCACGCCGATGCTGCTCGGCAAATGGCCGCGAACCTCGTACCGCGTCCGCACGAACCGCGCCATCCCCTCGAACCACAGGACGAGCACCCCGAGCAGCACCAGGCCTCCCAGCACGAACAGGCCCACGACGATGTGTTTGCGGTCGCTCATTCTTTCGGTTCCTTCCGAGCGTCCAATCCAATGACCCCCCGGCTGTCCTCCGACAGGCTCGCGTCGCCGCGCACGAACCGCTGCACCCGGGCGTCGCCGTTCGCCCGGATTTCCTCCGGCGTCCCGTCGGCGATGATCCGGCCCTCGTCGAGCATCACCAGGCGGTCCCCCACCTTGTACGCGCTCGCCATATCGTGCGTCACCACGATGCTCGTCGTCTTCAGTTCCCGCTGGCACTTCAGGATCATCTCGTTGATCGTGTCGGCCGTCACCGGGTCCAGACCGGTGGTCGGCTCGTCGTAGAGGATCACCTCCGGGTCCATCGCCAGCGCGCGGGCCAGGCCCACGCGCTTCTTCATTCCGCCGGAGAGTTCCTCCGGCCAAAGGTTTTCGGTCCCCGCCAGGTCCACCATCGCCAACTTTTCGCGCACGATCCGCTCGACCTCGTCCTCGCCCAGGCGCTTGTGTTCCCTCAGCGCGAACGCCACGTTCTCCCGCACCGGGAGAAAGTCAAACAGCGCCGCCCCCTGGAACACCATCCCGAACCGCGTCCGGATGGGCACGAGGTCCCGCTCCGCGAGGTCCGTGATGTCCGTCCCGTCGATG
>Ga0114918_10005424_pt1 | contig 10952 bp, 8 predicted proteins | sample LantaG_FD_87015 | JGI IMG/M metagenome (GOLD analysis project Ga0114918, IMG submission 87015) | Deep subsurface microbial communities from Baltic Sea to uncover new lineages of life (NeLLi) - Landsort_02402 metaG | ecosystem: Environmental > Aquatic > Marine > Oceanic > Sediment | place: Baltic... | reverse complement strand
ATTTTGAGGAAATTTTTGAAGAAATAAGAACGATATTTCCTATCCCCGACCAAATTCATACAGAGATAAGGAGAATAAAAGACCAAACAGAGTTAATAAATTATTTATTTGGTTTAAGCAAAATTGCTTTGGATAAAAAACAAGAAAAAGAGGGGATAGAAAATATGGAAAGGATTTTAAGATTTATTTCCATTAAAACAATTAATTTTTTATGGTCTGAACACTTAGACACCATGGAATCATTGAAAGGCTCAGTGAGCTTACGCGCTTATGGAGGGAGGGATCCTTTAATTGAATATAAAACAGAAGGCAATAAACTTTTTAGACAATTCCAAAATTCTTTAAATTCTCAAATAAGCCGAACTATATTTAAACTCTCTATTAAAACATAAATTGAGCGTAAGATATAATAAACAGAGCAGAAGATGAATATCTGCTCTGTTTTTATTGGGGTTGAAAAAAAACCAGATTTATTGTAAGGTTAAATTTGGATAAGTCAAATAGGTTTATTTTTTATGCTTAAAAAAGGAGTTGGTTCTAATTTATTAATTATTTTTATTTTGGCCATTTTAGGCCTGAATTTTATTTATCCTAGATATTTGAATCAAGGGATAGATTTTTTTAATAGTTTTGAATTCTCAATTCTTAATTCCGAAATAACATTATCTCATTTTCCAGAGGTTAATTTTAAATTAGGGCTTGATTTACAAGGTGGTAGTCATTTAGTTTATGAAGCAGATTTATCAAAAATTGAGGCCGGTGAAAGAAATGATGCTCTACAAGGGCTAAGAGATGTTATTGAAAGAAGAGTTAATCGTTTCGGGGTTGGGGAACCAGTGGTTAGGATTCAGGAACAAGGCGAACATAAAAGATTAATTATTGAATTACCTGGGGTTAAAGATGTTGAAGAAGCGATTAAAGCCATTGGGAAAACACCTTATCTGGAGTTCAAAGAAGAGATGGCCGAAGAAGAAACCAGAGCAATTTTAGATAAATATGAAGAGTTTCAAGGTAAAAGTTTAGAAGAAGTACTCCAAGTCCCAAATTGGCAAGACATATTAAAGGAAGACCCTTATTTCAAATCAACTAAACTAACCGGGCAGTATTTAGAGAAAGCTGAGGTTTCATTTGACCAAACAACTTTTGAGGCCGAAGTACTTTTGCAATTTAATAATGAAGGAAAAGATATTTTTAAAGAAATTACCACTTCAAATGTTGGGAAACAATTGGCTATTTATATTGACGATAGTTTGATTTCTGCTCCTACGGTGAGAGAAGCCATTCCCAATGGGAAGGCGAGAATCACGGGAAAATTTACCACCGAAGAAGCTAAGGATTTAGCCCGTAATCTTAATGCCGGTGCTTTACCAGTTCCCATAGAATTAATTTCCCAGAAAACGATTGGCCCTGTTTTAGGAAAAACTTCTTTAGAGAAATCTTTAGAAGCCGGAATGATTGGATTTTTAATAGTGATTTTATTTATGATTCTTTTTTACCGTCTACCGGGAATTTTTGCTTCTTTAGCCTTGATAATTTACGGAGGCCTTGTATTAAGTTTGTTTAAACTTATTCCCGTAACTTTAACTTTGGCTGGGATTGGAGGAGTTATTTTATCTGTGGGAATGGCTGTAGATGCTAATGTTTTAATTTTTGAGAGAATGAAAGAGGAACGAGAATCAGGAAGGAGTCTTGATTCATCTATCCGGATTGGTTTTGCCAGGGCTTGGCCTTCAATTAGAGACGGCAATGTCACTACTTTAATAGTTGCTCTTATAATGTTCTTTTTTGGAACCAGTTTTATTAAAGGTTTTGCCTTAACTTTAAGTTTAGGAATTTTAGTAAGTATGTTTTCAGCTATATTTATTACCAAAACATTTTTAAAGATTTTTATGGGAACAAGATTAGAAAAAATAAAATTCTTATGGGATTAATATGACTATTCAATTTATAAAATTTCGTAAAATATTTTATATATTTTCAATAATCACTATTGTCTTATCTATAGCTAGCATTTTTATTTTCGGATTAGAATTGGGCATTGATTTTACCGGGGGAAGCATGCTGGAAGTTGAATATGAAAATGAAAGGCCATCTATTCAAGCGATCCAAGAAAAAATACCCGAAATTAATTCGGAAAAAGTGATAGTCCAACTGGTTGAAGAAAAAGGTATAATTTTGAAAACTAAGAGCACTTCCGAAGGAACCTACCTAGAAACGATAAAAAAATTAGAAGAACTGGGCACACTTAAAGAAGATGCTTCTCAGTTTGAAACAATTGGTCCGGTCATTGGTAATGAGTTAAAAAATAAAACTCAAATTGTGGTTATTTTATCTTTGATGGCTATTGTTTTTTATATTGCTTTTTCTTTCCGAAAGATTTCTCGACCAGTTAATTCTTTTGCTTATGGATTTACAAGTTTAATAGCTCTTTGCCATGATGTAATTATACCTCTTGGTATATTTGCCTTTTTAGGGAAACTTTACGGAGTTCAAATTACAATTCCTGTAATCACAGCTTTTCTAACAGTTCTAGGATATTCTATAAATAATTCCGTTGTTGTTTTTGACAGGGCCCGAGAGAATCTTTTAAAATCAGGAGAAACATCATTTGGTTCTATAATAAATAAAAGCTTAAATGAAACATTAACCCGTTCTATTAATACTTCTTTAACAACTCTTTTTGTGCTCTTTGCTATTTTCTTTTCGGGAGGAGAAACATTAAGATATTTTTCATTAGCCTTAATATTAGGAATTAGTTTTGGAACTTATTCTTCTATATTCTTAGTAACTCCCTTACTTGTGAGTTATTTAGGATGGAGAGAAAAACGCTTGCATTAATTTTATTTTTGTTGTATAGTATAATAATTAACAATTAATTATAATATGTCTCAATTTAATTATGCAAAAATTTGTGAGGATATTTTTAAGACTCTACCTCTTCGTCAAAAAGAAATTTTAGAAAGAAGATTTGGAATTCTAACTGGCGAAAAAGAAACCCTTGATTCTATTGGTAAAGATTTTAATTTAACCAGAGAACGAATCAGACAAATTGAAAAAGAAAGTTTTGCCAAAATGGAAAGAGAGAAAGAGAAAAGAGAACTAAAAAAGGTTTTCTTTTATTTTCAAAAATATCTCAAAGAAAATGGAGGCCTAAGAAGAGAGGACGTTCTTTTAAATGATTTAGGCGGAGATAAATTTAATAAACATATTTATTTTTTGCTTACTTTTGCTGATGATTTTTTCAGAGTGTCCGAAGACGATAAATTCTATAGTTTTTGGACAAATCAAAAAGAAACTCTAACAAAAATAGAAAGTATTTTAAATTCTATCCTCAAAAAGTTTGAAGAAATAAATAAACTTTTATCGGAAGATGAGATTTTTAAAAAAGTCAAGTCCGAACCAGAAATTTTGCATTCTTTACTTGAGATAGCAAAGAAGATTGAACGAGATAAAGAAAATAATTATTATGGCCTGACTGATTGGCCAGAAATTAGACCAAAAGGAGTCAAGGATAGAGCCTATCTTATTTTCAAAAAAGAGCAAAAGCCATTGCACTTTATAGACATTGCTGAACTCATTGGTAATAAATCTCACGCCCAAACAGTACATAATGAATTAATTAAAGATGAACGATTTGTTTTAGTTGGTCGGGGGACTTATGCTTTGAGAGAATGGGGGTATGAATCTGGTACGGTCCAAGAAATTATTTCTAAAATTTTAGAAAAAGAAAATAATCCAATTTCCAGAGAGCAATTATTAAAAAAAGTTCAAAAGCAAAGATTAGTCAAAGAAAATACCATCTTATTAAATCTTTCTAATGGAAAGCATTTTTTAAAGGATGAAAATGGAAATTATAGTTTAAAAATTTTTTAATTATATCCATAATATCCAATGGTTGATTTTTTAAATTTTATAGGCATTAATGAACCAGTTATTTCTACTCTAACCCCTTTTTGGGTTGTAATAAAAAATTGGTGGTGGCTTCCACTTCCTTTTATTTTATGGTTTCCTCTTAAATTTTTCTATCTTTGGTTCATCCAAACAAAATGGGACGACACAATGCCTGATATTTTGCTGGAGGTTAAAATACCAAAAGAAGTGGAAAGACCCATGAAAGCAATGGAACAGGTCTTTAGCAGTTTTTGGACATTATATGACCCTCCTAGTTTTAAGGAAAAGTGGGTTCAAGGTCATTTTTTGCTTAATTTCTCATTAGAGATAGTAAGTATTGAAGGAGATATTCATTTTTTTATAAGAGTGCCTAAGGTACTTCGAGGTATGTTTGAGGCAGCTGTATATGCTCAATTTCCAAATGTTGAACTTATAGAGGCGGATGATTATACAAGAAATGTTCCCCAAGATATTCCGAATAAAGAATGGGATTTGTTTGGCTGGGATTTTATGTTTCTCAAAGAATCTTGTTATCCTATAAAAACATATCAAAATTTTTTTGAAGAACAAGAAGGAGCCAAAGAAGAAAAAAGGATGAGCGCCTTGTCAGTTCTCTTAGAAGGAATGTCTGATTTCAAAAAAGGCGAACAAATGTGGTTTCAAATTATTGCTAAACCAATAGTTAATGAAGTTGAATGGATAAAAGAAGGTAAAGAAATTATTGATAAATTAGTGAAAAGACCTTTAAAACCAAAGTTAAAATCTATAGCTAAAGAAGCTTTTGATGTTGTTTTTTCGGGGACTATTCCTGGGCAAACAGAAAAACCAAAGGAAGAGATAATTCCTCCGGAAATGAAATTAACTCCAGGAGAAAGAGAGGTTGTTCAGGCCATAGAGAATAAAATTTCAAAATTAGCATTTGAAACAACTATGAGATTTGTTTACATTGGAACCAAAGATGTTTTCTTTAAACCTAGAGTTAAAATTCCTTTAGATTTTACAGCGGGAATTAATATGGCTAATCTTAATGGTTTTAAGCCCTGGAAAAAAACATTACCTAAAATTGTTCCTCCGGCCATAGCCAGAGAAAGAATGCTTTATTTAAAAAAGAAACAATTATTTAGGCGATTTATTAAAAGACAGTCTCCTTTATTTCCAGCTTCTGGCGGGACATTTATTCTTAATATTGAAGAACTAGCGACTCTTTTCCATTTTCCAGGGAGAACAATGGCTCCGACATTAAATCTTTCCAGGGTGGAAGCAAAAAAATCTGGGCCACCTGAAAATCTTCCTATGGAAGAATAAAAAATTATTATGTCTGATATAAATTTCTTTGCTACAACTACATTTAGAAATCAAAAGAAAAAGTTTGGTATTAAAACTGATGACCGACGTAGACATTTTTATATTGTTGGGAAAACAGGTATGGGGAAGAGCGTACTTTTAAAAAATATGGCCATTCAAGATATTAGAGATGGTCATGGTATTTGTTTTATTGATCCTCACGGAGAAACTGCCGAAGAACTTTTGGATTTTATTCCCGAAAACAGAATTGAAGATGTAATTTATTTTAATCCTGCTGATATTGAGCATCCCATTGCTTTTGATGTTATGGAAGATGTTGCTATAGAAACTCGTCATTTGGTCGCTTCAGGTTTGATGGGAGTATTCAAAAAGATTTGGCCTGATGTTTGGTCGGCCAGAATGGAATATATTTTGAGTAATTCCATTTTGGCCCTTTTAGAACATCCCGATTCAACTCTTTTAGGTATAAATCGCTTATTATCAGATTCTGCTTATCGCAAAGAAGTGGTAGAAGGACTCAGTGATCCTGTGGTTAAGGCATTTTGGACTCAAGAATTTGCTCGTTATACCCAGCGTTATGAAGTTGAAGCAACTGCTGCTATCCAAAATAAAATTGGTCAATTTATTTCATCGCCTTTGATTAGAAATATTATAGGACAAGTTAGAACGTCTTTTGACATTAGAGAAGTAATGGATAGTGGCAAGATATTAATTTTAAATTTATCCAAAGGAAAAATAGGCGAAGATTCTTCTCGTTTATTAGGGGGATTGCTTATAACAAAATTACAATTAGCAGCCATGTCTAGGGTAGATATGCCCGAAGAAAAAAGAAAAGATTTTTTTCTATATGTTGATGAATTCCAGAATTTTGCTACGGAAAGTTTTGTTAATATCTTGTCGGAAGCGCGAAAATATCACCTTTCTCTGATTCTATCTCACCGATACATCACTCAAATGGAAGAGACGGTGAGAGATGCCGTTTTTGGTAATGTAGGTACAATTGTTTCTTTTAGAGTAGGGGCAGAAGATGCTGAATATCTAGAAAAAGAGTTTATTCCGGAAATTATCGCTGAAGACTTAGTCAATCTTCCCAAATATCTTATTTATTTAAAACTAATGATTGATGGAATTGCTGGCCGTCCTTTTTCAGCTCAGACATTATTTCCGTTTAAAAGTACGGGAGAATCTCAAAAAGAAAAAATAATAGAATATTCTAGAAAAAAATATAGTGCTCCCAGAGAAGTTGTAGAAAAACAAATTGCCGAATGGACCGGGGATTATATTATTCAGAAACCATCTAACCCAGATATTATGCTTTATGATGCTAAATGCAAAGGGTGTGGAAAAGAGATAAAAGTTCCCTTTAAACCAGATGGAGTTAGGCCGGTGTATTGTAAAACATGCTTAAAAAAGACAGCCGAAGAAAAAAAAGAGGCCTCTTTTAATGAGAGTAATGATGTTCCAGAAGAAAAAATAAAAACATTTTCTTTAGAAAACCTTTTACCCCAAAAAATCAAGAGGAATAAAAAACCAGTTTCCAAAGATAATTTGAAAAAAGCGTTAAGTGAGGCCTTGCAGAATCAAGAAAATAATTCTGAAAAAAATATAAAAAAAGGAGTAATAAAACCAGGGGAAATAGTAAAATTTTAAGAAAATGAAAACTCTTCCAGATTTTGATTTTAAGAATAAAAGAACAATAGTCAGATGTGATTTTAATGTGCCCATAGAAAATAAGAAAGTTATTGATAATTTTAGAATAAAAGAAATTTTGCCTACTATAAATTATTTAATTGCCGAAAAAGCTAAGATCATTTTAATGAGTCATCTTAATAGTCCCCAAGGCAAAGATAAAAAATATAGTTTAAGGCCTATTGCTAAAGAGCTGGAAAGATTATTAGACAAAGATGTGAAATTTTTAGATGACTGCAAGGGTAAAGGTATAGAGAAACAAGTAAATAATATAAAACAAGGCGAAGTTGTTCTTTTAGAAAATTTAAGATTTTATCCTGAAGAGGAAAAAAATGATTTGATTTTTGCTAAATCTTTAGCCCAACTAGGAGATATTTATATTTCCGAAGCATTTGGAGTATGTCATCGTAAGCATGCCTCTATTTCTGTCTTGCCCAGATTAATGCCTTCCGGTATTGGTTTTTTATTTGGTAAAGAAATTACTAGTTTATCAAGAGCGAGAGAGAATCCAGATAGGCCATTTGTTGTTATTATTGGGGGAGCTAAAATTGCTTCCAAAATGAAAATGGTGGAAAAATTTTTCCCCAAAGCTGATTACATACTTTTAGGAGGAAAAATAGCCAATGTCATTTTAACGGTAAAAGGAATATGTTTAGGCCGGGCTTGGCCAGAAGAGGATATTGTTAAAATAGTTGAGAAAATAAAACTTACGGATACAAAAATTCATCTTCCCATTGATGTTGTTGTTTCTCCGGATGAAAAAACTGGAGAATATATAAGAGAAACAGGTCCAGCTTTAGTGCGCAAAGAAGAGGGAATTTTTGATATTGGACCAGAAACAATTGAAATTTTTGAAAAAATTATTAGACAGGCCAAAACAATTATTTGGTCAGGAGCATTAGGATTAGCCGAAAATGAAAAATTTAGTAAAGGAACCAGAGCCATTGCTAAAGCTATTAGTAGAAATTATGATGCTCTTACTATTGCGGGAGGAGGAGATACGATTAAGTTTTTAAACCAATATGGACTAGGTAGTAGATTTTCTTATACTTCCACGGGTGGTGGGGCAATGCTAAATTATTTAGCTGGAGAAAAAATGCCTGGCCTAGAATCCCTGAAATAATTTTATGGCTGAAATTAAAAATCTTAAAAAAACAGCTCGACGCATTCAAAAAGCTATTGAAAAGAAAGAAAGAATCTTACTTTTTGCTGACTCAGATTTAGATGGAGTAACATCTTTTATTGTTTTAGAGGAAACCATTAAAAGTTTGGGCGGAAAAATTGAAGATTCTTATTTTTTTGGAAGGAGCTTAGAAGAAGCATTTGGATTGAACAAAGATGCTTTAAAGTATTTTAAGAAATCTGCTCCCGGTTTATTAATTACTTTAGATTGTGGAATAACTAGTTTTAAAGAAATAGAAATAGCTAATAAATTAGGATTGGAGACAATAATCATTGATCATCATCAAGTTTTGAATAAATTACCAAATGCTTCCATTGTTGTTGATCCCAAACAAGAAAAAGATAAATATCCCTTTAAAGAATTAGCAGCAGTTGGAGTTACTTGTCATCTTTCACGACTTCTTTTTAAAAATAAATGGGAGGCAGGGATTAAAAAAAATATTATGGAGCTTACAGCCTTGGGAACATTGGCAGATATGATGAAAATATCTGACGATAATGAAGTATTTATAAAAGAGGGAGTTCCATCTTTGATAAAAAGTCCCAGACCAGCTTTTCAAGCACTGTTAAGTAAAATTGATAAAGATAAATATTCTCCGAATGAGATTGTAAGAAAAATTATTGCTATTTTAAATATTACCGAAACTAAAAATCATATTCCTCAAAGTTATTCTTTTTTGACTTGTCCTGATAAATCTTTATGTAAGAAAATGGTTGAAGATCTTATTGAACAGAATAAAGAACGTCGATTAAAAATCAGAGATATAACTGAAATTATAGGAGAAAAGATTAATGAACAATGGCCAGTTTCAGTTATTTTTGAGGGTAGCAAAGATTATTCTCTTAGTCTAACAGGTGCTTTATCATCAAGAATTTGTAATAAGTTTAAAAAACCATGTTTTATTTTTCAAAAAGGAGATAAGGTTTCAAAAGGTTCAGTGAGAACTCCCAAAGGCATAGACAGTGTAAAAGCTATGAAACAATGTTCTGATTTGCTTGAGGTTTTCGGGGGACATGCGCAAGCATCAGGTTTTACAGTGGAAAATAAAAATTTGGAAAAGTTTAAACAATGCTTATCACAATATTTTTCTAAAATTTAATTAAAATTATGGAAAAAATTATTATTTATATCGATGGAGGTTCTCGTGGCAACCCAGGTCCATCTGCATTCGGTGTGATTCTTTGTAACAGTAAAGGAGATATTTCAAAAAAATATTCGGAATATATTGGTAAAGCAACTAACAACGAGGCAGAATATCAAGGATTAATTTTTGCTTTAAAAAAAGCCAAGGCATATTTTGGAAAAGAGAAAATTAAAAAAATGGGGATAGAATTATTTTCTGATTCCCAACTTTTAGTAAAACAAATGAATGGTGAATATAAGGTTTTAAATTCTAAAATTCAACCACTTTTTTTAACAGCTTGGAATTTAAAAATTGATTATAAAAATATAAGAATTTCTTTTATTGCTCGTGAAAAAAATGAAGAAGCAGATAAGTTGGTTAATCAGGCTTTAGATGCTCAAACTAAAAGCCCAAAGCTTTTTTAGGGACATTACTTATGGTTGACAAGTAAGATTTTTTTAGGTATTCTAAGAAAGTCCAAGCAGACAAGACAATCGCGCGCCACTTTTTATAGAAGGTGTCGTGAGGAAAGTCCGAACACTCAGTTTTCCGCTGTTTTTAGAAAAGCTGTCTAAAAAAGGCAGAAAACAAGGGTAGCGGGTAACGCCCGTCAATCGTAAGATTAGAGGTGCGACCAGAGACGCCAAAACCCGAAAGGGTTAAGGCACCCTTAATAGTTTCAAACTAAGAAGGGTGAGTTCTCCAAGTAATTGGAGAGGTGAAACGGCTAAACCCTTATCCGGGTGCAAGAACAAACAAAGGTAGTTCGCTTGACTCAAAGAGTAATCTTTGGGCTTAGATAAATGATTGTCATCCACCAGTTGGTGGAACAGAATTCGGCTTATTGTCTGCTTGGGCTTTTTATTTAAAATAATGATTGCTAAATTATTAAATTTTAAGACAAAAACAATTACTTTCGCCGCAGCTGTTTTGGCAAGTTCTGCTCTTTTGAGTCGTGGCTTAGGGATGTTAAGAGATAATCTTTTGGGCAATCTTCTTCCCAAAACACAAACTGATATTTATTTTGCTGCTTTCCGAATTCCTGATTTTGTTTATGGCATTTTAATTAGTGGAGGAATAATAGCCGCTTTTTTACCTGTTTTTTCAGCGGAATTCAAAAAAAGTAAAGAGCATGCTTGGGCTCTGGCTAATAATGTTCTCACTTTTTTTCTTATTTTATTAATTGTTATTTCTTTTATATTAGCAATATTTACTCCTCAAATTATTAATCTGCTTGTTCCGGGGTTTGATATCGCCCAAAAAGCCCAAACTGTTGCTTTAACCAGAATAATGTTTTTAAGCCCTATTCTTTTGGGTATTTCCGCAATATTTTCTGGTGTTCTCCAATATTCTAATTTATTTTTGGCTTATTCTCTAACTCCGATTTTTTACAATATCGGGATTGTTATTGGAATCGTATTTTTCCTACCGTTATTCAACTTTGACTTAAAAGCGCTAGCCTATGGAGTTATTCTAGGCGCTTTTCTGCATTTATCAATTCAGATTTTTCCTTGTATAAAATCTGGTTTTCACCCTCGTTTTTCTTTTAATTTTCGCCATCCGGGACTGCAAAGGATTTTTAAATTAATGGTTCCCAGAACAATTGGAGCAGGCGCATTCCATCTTAATTTAATTATCATAACTTCAATCGCTTCCACTTTATCTCCTGGTTCAATCAGTGTTTTTAGTTATTCTAATAATTTACAAGGTTTGCCTATTGGTCTGATAGGAATATCTTTTGCCACAGCTGCTTTTCCTGTT
>Ga0114918_10005423_pt1 | contig 10952 bp, 10 predicted proteins | sample LantaG_FD_87015 | JGI IMG/M metagenome (GOLD analysis project Ga0114918, IMG submission 87015) | Deep subsurface microbial communities from Baltic Sea to uncover new lineages of life (NeLLi) - Landsort_02402 metaG | ecosystem: Environmental > Aquatic > Marine > Oceanic > Sediment | place... | reverse complement strand
GGGGGGGGGGGGGGGGGGGGGGGGGGGGGGGGGGGGGGGGGGGGGGGGGGGGGGGGGGGGGGGGGGGGGGGGGGGGGGGGGGGGGGGGGGGGGGGGGGGGGGGGGGGCCCTGGGGAGACGAGGGGAGGAGAGGAGAGAGCGCGTGGTGTGTGAGAAAGGCGAGGCTCCGTCCAATTGGGCAGCAGTGCGCGAGGCTCAGTCCTATTGGGCAACAATGCGCGATGCCCTCGCTCCACTCACCTGGCGGGCGGCGGACGTGGCCAGGCCGGCCCACAGGCGGGGCGGCGTGCGGGCGTGCGCCGATCGGCCGAGGGCCGCCGACGCCGTCGCCGTCGCTACCGCGCCGCCGATGCGGCCGCTGCTGGCGGCGCCCGCGCTGCTCCACTCCCGCCCGACGGCGTACGAACAGGAGGACAGGGCACTCGCGCACCGCCGGGCGGCGACCAGGGACCAGAGCGCGGCCTGCATTCCAGAGAGAGAGGGTGGACGTGCGTGAAGAGGGCTAGCCTTCGGTCTTCGGTCTGAAAACCCACCCCAACCTCAACCCCCATTTTTCACTCATCATCATCATCGCTGTCCCCCACCCCGATCGCCCCCAGGAACGCGTCCTCGTCATCCATGTGGTCGTGGCCCGTCGCCCTTGGCAAGCCCGCAGGCGGCGGCTCGCCCGCCCCCCTCTCCCCCGGCCGCGGCCGCGCCCATCGCGCGCGCTCGGCGGGCGGGCACCCGCGGGTCAGGCTGTACGCGACGATGGGCACCGCCCCGCCCACGCCGCCCACGACGGCCTCCGGCCCGCCCCAGTCGTACCGCGGGTCGTCCAGGTAGTGGCCCCGGCGGAACAGCGGCGGCGCCCAGGTGATGGAGAGCAGGAGCCCGCCGGCGGGCGTCAAAACCCGGTGCGCTTCCCCAAGGGCCGCGTGCATGCGCGCCGCCACCTCCGGGGGCGGGGCCCAGGGGTCGGGCGGGCGGCCGTCGTCGCCCGCCACCTCCAGCACGTCGAACGTCCCCTTTTCCAGGATGGCGTCAAAGGAGGCGGCGGGGTAGGGGAGAGAGGTCATGTCGGCGACGGCCGCGCTCAACGCCACCCGCCCGCCCCGCGTGCGCCGGGCGATGCGCGCCCCCATCCGGGCGACCGCGGTGGGCGAGATGTCGGTGGCGACGACGGCTTCGAGCAGGGGAAGCATCCCTGCCTCCCCCTCATCCGCCAGGTCAAAGGGCAGGCTGGACGCGCCCGCGCCCAGGACGAGGACGCGCCGCGCGGCCGACAGGGCGGGGCGGCACGCGCCTGCCAGGCACCCGTCGCCCCACCCGCCGCACCATTCGTAGGCTTCCTCCCCGCCCGCGAAGCGGGCCTCCCAGTAGGTCGGGTCACCATACGACGCGACACCCGGCGGGAGAGCCATGGAGGGGAGAGAGAGAGAGACGCACGCACGCGCGCTCGTCTCTTTCTTGTTCAACCTTCAGCCGGCCTTCTCTCGCCTCGCACTGCCGCCAGGGCGGCGCGCGCCGACCCGGCCGCGCCCGCAAGGTGCGACCCCGCCACCCGCGCTGCCAGCCCCGCCGCGTCGGCCAGGCCCCGCTCCGCGCCCGCGTGCGAGGCGAAGGCCGGCGCCCGGGCGTGGGCGGCCGCGACCGGCAGGAGGGCGGCCTGGGCGGCGGTCGCCGCACGGTAGGCGTCCTCGACCGCCTTCCCCACGGCCGCGGCCGCGACGCCGTCCGGGTCGCCGCTCGCCGCGACGGCCGCCAGTCCCTCCGCCAGGTCGGCCGCCGACTCGGCGGCGGCCGCGGCGGCGGCCTGGGCGGCGGAGAGGGAGGTGTGAGTCGGGGAGAGGACAGGGTGGTCTGGTGAAGTGTCGGCCATATGCGGCGCGGGGGGAGGAAAGGAAACGAGGGTAGGGTGCCGCTCGCGCTTCGGGAAGGGTGCGACGGCCCGGGATGCCTACTGTGAGGCCTGGCGCAGGCGCTGTGGGCGTCGCGGGATTGGCCGGAGGCCGTGGGCGTGTGCTTTGCGCCGGGCAAAGACACAGAGAGAAGAGACGAGCGAAAAGAACAGTCTGGCCGATGGAAAAGAAAACGCCGGCGCTGCTCACTCCTCAACAAAGGACACGCACAACTCTCGATGGACGGCCCCGCGGTCGAAGACGAGGGCCCGGCCGCGCTCCTGGCGTCCGCGACAGCCGCGGCCCGCGCCCGCCTGCGGCGCCACCTGGACGCCGTGGCCCCGCACACCCGGCGCCGGTGGGCGGGCGCGGCGGCGCTGCTGCTCGCGTACGTCGCACGCGTCGCCTCCCTGCGCGCCTTTCACATCGTCACCTACGGCCTGGGCATCTACCTGCTGAACCTGTTCCTGGGCTTCATCACGCCCGCGGTGAGCGCGTGGGGTGGGAAAGAAGAGAGAGGACAGGAGAGGCGCGCAAAGAGAGAGAGCGAGAGCGCAACGAGCACCCCCCCTCCCCCTGCGCACGCGCGCGCGCGCTCCCCTCTCAACCTCCGCCCCCTTCTCCTCTCATTCCTTCCAGGTCGACCCCGAACTGGACGCCCCAACCCTCCCCTCCCGGCGCGAGGACGAGTTCCGCCCCTTTGTGCGGCGCCTGCCGGAGTTCAAGGCTTGGTGGGCGGGCGTGCGCGCCATCGCCCTCGCCTTCATGCTCACCTTTGTCCCCGCCGCGGACGTCCCCGTCTTCTGGCCCATCCTCGTCCTCTACTTCTGCCTCCTGGCGGCCGTGACGCTGAAGCGCCAGGTCAAGCACATGCTGCGCCACCGATACGTGCCCTGGGACCTGGGGCGCAAGACCCGGTATGGAGGGGGGAGCGGGAGCGGCGGGCGGTCCAAGGGCGACGCCAAGTGATTTTTTCTTAGTTGTGTTAAAAATTCTCTCTAATCCCGCCCGCCGCCCCGCGCCCGCCACACCACCACACCCCGCTTGCCCACCCTGCACACGATGCGGGTGATGGGCAGTGTCCAGGCCGGGATGGCGGCGTCCTCCATGCCCGCCACCGCGTCCGCCAGCGCGGCCGCCGACCCGCCGGGAGCCCAGGCAAAAGACACGTGTGGGGCCGGGTCGGGATAGAAAGGGGGCAGGCCGACCAGGGCGCCCGCGTCGTCGACGGCGGCCACCGCGGCCAGAAAAGCGGGCGACGGTGGGCCACCCGCCAGCGTCAGGAAGCAGGCGGTGCCCTCGTCATTGGCCAGGGCGGCCAGGGACGTCAGGAGGAGGTCAAACCCGCCCGGCGGGAGGGCGGGTTCCGCTCCCGTCAGCGTGCCGGCCAGCCCGTCCGTCAGGGCGGGCACGTCCCGCCCGGCCAGGGGGGCCGTCCGGGACAGGGAGACGTGCAGGGGGGCGGCGTCGGCCGGGACGGCGCCTGGGGCCAGGGCGTCGACCGGCGTCAGGCCGGGGACGGCCGGAGCGAGCTGAAGGAGGAGAGAGAGGGGTGGGGCGAGGGATGTGGGACAGATGTATCGGATGTGGATGGGGGGGGATGGATGGAGAGGGGAGTCGCTGCTCTCTCTCTACCTCTCTCTCTCATGTCTCACCTGCGCCACCAGCGCCCGCAACGCGTCCGCGATGGCGGGCGGCGGCACCGCGGGCACGTGCGTGTGCACCGCGAACTGCCCCGCCGCGTGCGGGAAGGTGCGGACGCGGGGCGGGGGCAGGCGTGGGGGTGGAGCGGCGGGGGTGGTGCTGGTCGGGCCGGGCTCATTGTCGCCTCCTCCTCCCTCGCCATCGCTGCTGCTGCTGCTGTACTCCACCAGGCCGAGCATGGCGAGTACACACGGTCAGATCCTCCAGGCTCCTGCCCGTGGGGACCGCGTGCGCGCGTGCGGCGGGACACGCACGCACGCACGCACGCACACAACAATTCGAGTGTGAAAAACTGGCCACGCTCTTCCTAGTAAAAAAATCTCACTCCCAAACTCTCTCTCTCCTCACGCCCCACACGCCCACCACCGCGCTCGCCCTCCCCCTGCCCACACAGGGGGACGCGAGAGCAGGTATCCAGTACAAGCACATGACCACCCGCCGGTGCGGCCCGACCCGCGCCCTGCCGGGCCGGGCGCTCTCCTCCTCGCCCGCGCCGGGGCCTCCGCCGCCGCCACCAATGGCGTCCGCGCTGGCAGCCCTCCTCCTCCGCCGGGCGAGCGGGCCTGCCAGGCAGGCGCACTCCGGCCTGGTGCGCCTGGTGGACATGCGTAGCCTGGCATCCGGAATGGGTGGCGCCGACCCCGCGTCCCCCGCCGACCGCCGGCGCATGGCGTCCGCCGCCGCCGCCGCCGCCGCCGCCGCCGCCGCGTCCGCGCCTGCGCCCGCCGAGGCTGCTGCTGTCACCTCCCCACCCACAACCCGGGCGGCCCTCGCCCGCCTGCGCGTGGGCGAGCTGCGGTCCCTGCTGGCGACCGCCGGCGTCGCCGGCGCGGACGACCTCAAGCTCAAGGCCGACCTGGTGGAGGCGGCCTGGGCGGCGGTGGGCGGGGCGGGTGCGGGTGGGGCGGAGCAGCAGCCTGTTGCTGCCGCCCCAGCCGCGGCGGCGCTGCCACGCGCGGACACTGCCACCGCGCCGTCCCCGTCCCCTCTCCCCTGGGCGGACGCCGTGCCGGCCCGCACCGGCCTGGCCGTCACCTGGCTGGGCACCTCCTCCGGCGCGCCCACCCCGGCCCGCAACGTCTCCTCCATCGCCGCCCGCACGCCCCGGGGCGCGCTGCTCGTGGACGCGGGCGAGGGGACGGCCGCCCAGGCCGCCGCGGCCGGCCTACACCCCGGCGCCATCGGCGCCGTCCTGATCACCCACCTGCACGGCGACCACTGCTTCGGCCTGGCCGGCCTGCTGACGGCCGTGACCCGGGCCCGGGCGGGCGCGGCGGCGAGTGCCGGGGTCGGGCCGCCGCCGCCGTTTCTGGTGGCCGGCCCGCCCGGCCTGGGCGCGCTTGTCGCCTCCTCCCTCCGCTTGCCGGGCGGCCTGGACGGGGCGGGGGCGGGTTTCCCGGCCCGCGTGCTGGTCGTCGAGTTTGTGGTGGACCCGGCGGACGGGCACGGCCCCGTCAGCCTGGCCGAGGAGGGCGACGAGCCGGCCACGGTCGCCCGCCTGGACAGTGTCCGCCTCGCCCGCCGCCCGCCCGACCGCACGCGCGCGGCGGAGGCCGCCCTCCGAGCCCGGGCGGCCTCCTCCTCCGGCGGCGGCGGCGGCGCCACAGCCTCCTCCGACGAGGAAGATACCTACGGTGACCGCCGCCGCTACCCCGCCCCGGCCGCCCCGCGCTTCCGCCGGGGCCAGGCCGCCGTGCACGAGGTGTCTGTCGTCCCCGGCCTGCAGTGGACGCTGGACGTGAGCGGCCTGACCGGCGCGCCGCGGCCTTCTCCGTCCTCCGCCTCCCTCTTCGCCCCGCCTCCGCTCGTGGCAGTCGCGGCCCAGCTGCAGCACCGGGTGCCGTGCTGGGGCTACGCCCTGAGCGAGGTGGTGGAGGAGGAGGAGGAGGAGGAGGAGGAGGAGGCGGGCGAGGGACGAGGGGGGGCGGAGGGCGACAGCTGCGGCGGCGGCGACCCGCCTGGCGCTGGTGAACCCTCTTCACCCCGCCACGCCCGCCGCCGCCCGCGCAAGGTCGTCCTCCTGGGCGACACCTGCGACTCGACGGCGATGGCGGGCCCGGGCGCGGGCGCGGACCTGCTGTCGCATGAGGCGACGTTCGCGCACAGCATGGCCGCCAAAGCGAGGATAGCGCAGCACAGCACGGCCGCGATGGCGGGGGCGTTTGCGGCCCGCCTGGGCGCGCGCACCCTGGTGCTGACCCACTTCTCCTCCCGGTACGCCATGCTGCCGCCGGGAGGCGGCATGGGCGGCGGTGGCGGGCGGTGGAACGCCGGCGGCGGCGGCGGCGGCGGCGGCGGCGGCGGCGGAGGTGGAGAGACCGCGGGCGACGCGGACGCGGCGATTGACGCACCGCCCGCCGCGATCCGGGGCCTGGTGCACGAGGCGCGCCGGGCGTTTGGGCGGGGCCTGGGCGGGGGGCCGGGCGCCATGGAAGGGCGGTCGGTCGTTGCCGCGGCGGACGGGTTCACGGCGCACGTGCCGTACTGATACCGGGTTGAGAGGTGGAGGTGCGGTGGTGTTGCCTCAAGAGAAGGGCGGAGCGCGCGGTCGGTGTTAAACACTCCTCCGAACTCGCCGGGGGCACGCCCCACCCCCTCTCTCTCCCGATGGCTTTCTCAGACACCACCATCGCGGTGGCCTTGACGGTGGCCTCCTCGGCCGCCTCGGCCATCGGGAAGGCCAAGCAGAAGGCGGCCACCCGAGGCCTGCCGGCCCTCGGCGGTGGCGCCGGCGGAAGCGGGCCGTCCGGCTCCGGCCGCTCTGTCCTGCGGGAGTACCTGCGCTGCCCCGCCTGGGTGGGGGGGCTGGCCCTGGACGTGTTGGGCGGGCTGTTTATCATGGTGGCCTACTCCATGGCGCCGGTGCGAGGGGTAGCGGGCGGAGGGAGGCGGCGTGGGTCGGCAATTGCCCGTCGGCGAGGGCTGTCCGCGTCGACTCGAAAAACACACCATGCTCTCTCTCTCTCTCGACCAAACCTTCCTCATGCCATCCCCAGGTCTCCCTCGTCCAGCCCGTCTCCGGCATAGGCCTGGTCATCCTGGCGATCTACTCCCACTTTGCCCTGGGTGAGCGCATGTCGCGGCGGCAGTGGGTGGCGGCCGGAGCGGCGGCGGCGGGGACGGCGCTGCTGGGTGCGACCAGTGGCGGCGGTGGCAAGGTTGAGGGCACGCCACCGCCCGACGCGGCCCGGGCCGTCCTGGGCCTGGCCGCGGCTGCTTTCTTAGTCCTGGCCGCCCCCCGCCTGACACGCCGCCTGCGGCGGCGAGCCAGCGGCAGTGGTGGCAGCGGCGCCCGGCGGAAGGGCGGCGGCCGGGCCGGGCAGCCCCCCCCCCCGCGCTCCGGCCCGGCGTTTGGCCTGCGCGTCCGGTCCGCATCCTTCAACGGCAGCGGCGCCTTTTCCGGCGGTGGTGGCGGGCCGGGCGGCGGCGGCGCGGGCGGTGACAGCGACACCGCGGGCGTGGCGGGCCTGGCGGGGCGGGCGGGCGCGTGCTACGGCTTGGCGGCCGCCGCCTGCCGGGCGGGTTTCTCCCTCCCGCCCCTGGCCGCCGCCGGCCCCGGCGCCACCACCGCCGCCGCCATCGCGGGCGTCACCGCATCCATCGCCCTGTCCGCCGCGGGGACGGCCCTGCAGACGGCCGCCCTGAAGCCGGGCAACCCCGTCGTCGTCGTCACGCTGTCCGCCGTCGCGGCGATGGTCACCGGCGTCGCCGCAGGCGTGGCAGCCCTGGGCGAGGTCGGCCGCCCGGCGGACGCGGTGTCCCGCCTCCTGCAGATTCTGGCCTGGGTGCTGACCGTGGGCGGCGTGTCCGTCCTGGCGGGGAGCAGCGGAGGGAGCGGCGGCGGCGGCGGCGGGTGGGAGGAGGACGGCGGTGGCGGCGGAGCGTCCTCCAGCCTGCGGGCGGGCGCGATGGGCGCGGCCGCAGCCCTGGACGCCGCCCTGCCGCCCGCCGTGCGGGCGCGCCTGCCGGTCGGCGTCGCGTCCGAGCTGCGACGGGCGGCCAGCCTGGCGCGGGGAGGGGCGCACTGCCACGCGGTGTGAAAAGGAGGCGAGAGTGTGGGGGAGCGGACGGCGTGTCGAGAAAATTGAGGAGAGAAGAGGTTGAGAGGAGCGAGAGGTGAGGTGGTGCACATCTCCGCACGAAAAAGGAAGGTCGAGAAGACGCCCTCACGCCTGCGCGCCATGGCGTGAAAGGCTCGCTGCTGTTTGCTCGCCTCGCCCTGACACATGCTGCGCCTGGCGGCCTCCAGCGCCCGGCGGCGGCGAGCCGCCGCCGGGTTCGGGCCGCCGGCCGGCAGCAGGCCACACCGGCCGAGCGCCGACGGCGCCGGCCAATTGTTGCTCGCAGCCCGCTCCTTTGCGGCCGGCCCGCCGCCCCCAAACTTGCCGCCCCTCCTGTCCGGCTCCGTGCGGGCGTCAGTGGAGCGGTGGGTGACGGGCCTGCGGGCCGGGCCCCGGCCGACCGTGCCCGCCCCACCGCCATCCAACAGCCCGACTGTCGCGCCGGGCGTCCTGGCTGCCCTCCCCGCCCGCCTGCCCGCCTGGGTGCGCGCCCGCCTGGCGACCGCGCCGCCGTCCGGGTGGGCGCCCTCGCCCGGGCGCTGGCTGCCCGCGGAGTGGACCATCCGCCCCGCCTTCCCCGCTCGCCGCGCCATCCTGGGCGCGCTGAACACGACTGAGGCGGGCCGGTTCATTCAGGCCACCCTGCCCCGGGCGGTCGCGGCCGCGGTGGCGCTCCCCACCTCCACCCTGGCCCTGCCCGCCCCGCCCCGCCCCGCCCCGCCCCTGTCGTACGATGCCGCCTCCGCGGGGCGGCTGGCCATCTTCATGCTGGCCCTGGCCGCGGGCGGGGGCGCGGCCCGGGTGGCGCACCGGGCCCTGCTGGCCCTGCGGTCGGCCGCGCTGGCCGCGCTCGCGCTCGCGGCCGCCGCCTGGCGGGCGGCGGCCCTGGCGGGGCGCACGCTCTACCTGGCCGCCCTGTTCACGCCCGTCCTGGTGCGGGCGTCGGCATCCCTGGACCACCCCCCCGGGCACCCGGCCCGGGCCGCCTGGGCCGCCGCCCTCACAGCCTGCCTTGAAGCGGCGGGGCCCGCCTTCATCAAGTGGGGCCAGTGGGCGGCGACGCGGGCCGACCTGTTTCCGCCCGACGTCTGCTCCGCCCTGGAGAAGCTGCACTCCCAGGCGCCCGCTCACGGGTGGGCGGTCACGGAGGCCGCCATCCGGGAGGCCTTTGGGTGTGCTGACGTGGTCGACCTGTTTGACCATTTCCCGCCGACCCCCGTCGCATCCGGCTCCATCGGCCAGGTGTACCGGGCCACCCTCTCCCGGGAGGGCGGCCGCCGGGCGGGACTGGACCCGGGGACGCCTATGGCGGTGAAGGTGCGCCACCCGGGCGTGGAGGCCGCCATCGCGCGCGACTTTGCGATTATGATGGCCGCCGCCAAAACCGCGGTCGCCTTGTCACCCTCTCTAGCCGCCGCCCGGGCGGATGAGACACTGGCCCAGTTCGAGGCGCCTCTCCGGGAGCAGGTGGACCTGGGTCGGGAGGCCGTTCACCTGCACCAGTTCGGGTACAACTTCCGGTCCCGACCGGCCGTCCGCTTTCCCCAGCCGGTTTATCCTTTAGTGTCTGAAGCTGTGCTGGTGGAAACGTTCGAGGAAGGGGCACCCATCGGGCCGTATGTGGAGGCCGGCCCGGCGGGACCGTACGGGACGGCCCTGGCCGAGCTGGGGACGCGGACTGTCATCTCCATGGTGAGTTGTGGGAGGGAGAGGGGCGCGTGCGGGAAGGGAGGAGGGGGTAGGGCAATGGAAAGCGGGGGGCGGACATCTCGAGCTGCGCGTGCCCCCCCTCTCTCCCTGTCTCACGCCGTCCTCTTCCCTCTCTTCTCTCTCTCTCTCTCTCATTCCCACTGAAACAGCTGCTGATCGACAACTACGTGCACGCCGACCTGGTGAGTCGTGTTTGTGTGGTTGCGTGTGTGTGTGTGCGGACTGGAAAGAGAAATGGATTGGACAAGACGGTGGTTTGCTCTCCCCACCCGTCTCCATCCCCTCTCCTCTCACCCCCTCACCCCCTTTCTCCCTCTCCCCTTTCCCTCATCCATCCAGCACCCCGGCAACATGCTGGTCACCCTGGACCCGCCTTCCTCCGGCCCCCGCGGCCTGGCCATCCGGGCTATCCATGCCGCCCGCGTGGCGCTGGGGCTGGCCGCAGGGCGCGCCACCCCTCTAGACGCCTCCTGGTGCCCCCGCGGCTGGCTCGTCCCCTCCCTCGTCCTCCTGGACGTCGGCATGACATCTCGCCTGACAGAAGCGCACCAGGGCTGCATGGTCCGCCTATTCACGGCCTTTGCGCGCGGGGACGGCGCGGGCGTCGCACGCCACGCCCTGACCTTTGCCCCCCCCGGCGGCCAGACCTGCCAAGACCCGGCCGCCTTCACCCACAATATGGCGTCCTACTTTGAGGGTTTGGACGCGGAGCGCGCCCGCATCGAGGCGACGGGCGCACCGCCCCTGGACGGGGGGAAAGCCCTGGCGGGCGTGCTGGAGCTGGTGCGGACGCACCGGGTGGCGCTGCCGGGCGTCGTCGCGTCCATCCTGGTCGCCGTCCTCGTCCTCGAGGGCTGGTCTTCCCGCCTGGACCCGCACTACTCGCCCATCCAGGCTGTGGAGGCCCTGGTGGCGCCCGAACGCACGCGGTGGGGGCGGCTGGCGGTGCGGGTGTCGGAGCATCTGGACAACGCGGCCGACGCCCGGCTGGATGAGTGGTGATCAGAACAGGGTGAGGGTGGATGGATGGATGGATGGATGGGTGGGTGGATGGATGGGATGGAGGGGGGAGAGTGATGGGTCGTCGTCCGCTCCTCCGTCTCGTGTGCGCATGTGCAAAGTCTGCCTTGAAAGGGCCTAGGAATCTTTGGTTTTTGAAAGTGCGTTCGGATTGGAGGGCGCGGGCGATGTGCGGGGCCGGGCTGGGCACACCATGTTGTGATGTGGGGAGGGGGACGAGAGCACACCGGTTGTTGAGAGTAGAGCAGCGCGCCGCGTTTGCTCCCTCCGCGCACAGCCGTTTTTTCCACGCTCCCTCCTTCCTGCCGCCCAGCTCGTCAAAGGGGACCCCCTCCGTCCACCACCATGCTGCTCTCGTCTGACTGCTACAAGCAGGCCGGCCTGGCCGGCCTCCTGCGGGCGTCCGCGACGTCGCCTGCCAAGTGAGTGTGGGGGAGAGGGGGGCTGTTGTGAGAGAGAGAGCCGCCGGCGAATCGACTCGCGCGCGGGGGGAGGGGGGGGGGGGGGGGGAAACCCCCCACGCCCCCCCCGCGTGGGGTGGGGGGCCCGGGGCCGTTAAACACCCCGACCGCCGGTT
>Ga0114918_10005421_pt1 | contig 10956 bp, 12 predicted proteins | sample LantaG_FD_87015 | JGI IMG/M metagenome (GOLD analysis project Ga0114918, IMG submission 87015) | Deep subsurface microbial communities from Baltic Sea to uncover new lineages of life (NeLLi) - Landsort_02402 metaG | ecosystem: Environmental > Aquatic > Marine > Oceanic > Sediment | place... | reverse complement strand
CTTCAAGCTAAGCGGGGAGACAGAAGGCTACCACGGTATCTATCAGGGAGAAAACATCTGAGCCGCCCGATACGACTACGCCACAAGGCTCAGTGCCGCCGGCACGATAGTAAAGGATACCGGACCTTCCCCCAGAAGCTCGCCATCGGCATGTACCAGGAAAGGCTCCGCTGACTCAATGGAGACGCGGGTCGCCCGCTCCATTCTAACTTTAGGGTGGCTCAGGTGCGTGCCCTGATATACCATAGGCAGTGCTTTCAGCAATTCAAACTTGCCGATATCGCCGACAACCACCACGTCCAGCAACTTATCACCCACTTCCGCCCGGGGCGCCATGCGCATTCCTCCCCCGAAGTAGCACCCATTAGCCACCACCACACTCAAAACCCGGTCAGGCTCGACTTTACCTTCGATATTCAGGGAAACCAGCTTGTTCCGATAACCAAAAAGGGCCCTCAGCAGCCCACCCAGATAGGGAATGGTACCACCAAAGTATTTGGGAAACCTCTCCGTAGCTGCTACCACCGCCGCATCAAAGCCGACCCCGGCGGCATTAACAAAAAAGCGCCTTAAAGTCTCTTTCTGCTTCCGATACTCAACAACACCAACATCAATCAGCAGCCTCCGGGAACTGGTCAAGAATGAGCAGGCCCTGCTGTAATCCCGGGGAATACCCACCGAGCGGATAAAATCGCTGCCGGTGCCGGTGCTAACTATACCGAGAGCGGTGCTAGCCGCGTTGGGGGAAGAGAGAATGCCATTGGCTACCTCATGGACTGTCCCATCACCACCGACCGCCACCAGGTACCGGTAACCGTCACTGGCGGCTGCCCGAGCCAGCTCGATGGCATGACCCACCCCTTCAGTATACGCATAGTCAAACGAGAGACCGGCACGCTTAAGCAGCCGGCCAATGCGAGGCCACTTCCGGTAGGTGGAATTGGCCCCTGCCACCGGATTAACGATTACCTTAGCATGCAGTAGCGACATCACCCCTCCATGACAACTTAACCTTTTTAATTATACTACCAGCGACGTCAGGTAGCTACTCCAGATAGCTTATTCGGGACGAGGGTTTTTTCTTTATGTCAACTTCTATGCCGGCTTCTTCAAACATATCAACGAAGGCATCATCATCATAACGACCGAAGCTGACAAACCGCCTTATCCTGGCATTGACCAGCATCTTGGCACACAGCACGCACGGCGTGTGGGTGCAATAAATAGTGCTCCCTTCAAGACTCGTGCCGTGGAGGGCCGCCTGGATGATTACATTCTGTTCGGCGTGAATGCCGCGGCATATCTCCTGTCTCGTCCCCGATGGGATAGCAAGCTCGTCCCTGAGGCAGCCAAGTTCAAGGCAGTCCTTTAGTCCAGAAGGGGCCCCATTGTAGCCCGTGGTCAGGATATGCTTGTCCTTTACCGCCACTGCCCCGATGTGGTGGCGGCGGCAGGTTGAGCGCTCCGCTACCACCGAGGCCACCTTCATGAAATATTCGTCAATGTCAGGCCTGGTCAATTTTTTCATCTCAGTCGAGAGATAACCCGCTCCGTCTCCTCCCGCAAATTCTCCAGGGAAGACTCATTAATGATGGTGAAATCAGCCATCGCAATCGGCCCGCCCTTGTTGACCTCCTCTATCTCCGCCCGGTCTCGACTGGCTGCCTCCTCCAGCGTCAGGGGCCGCTCTCGCCTGGTGCTCAGCCGAAGATACCTTGCCCCCGGCGACGCCCAGACAGCGACCACCCGGAAGCCCTCCCCGTAGTGATTCTTCAGAAGGTCGTATTCCTCCCAGGAATAAAGCCCATCGATTACCACATCGGAACGTTCCCGCGCCAGCCCAATCCGGGGGAGGTTAAGCCGGGCGTAAGCCGCCATCCCGTGCTCCTGCCTGAGGAGTTCCCTGATATAGCGTTCGTTCTCCTCTGTCAGCTCAAGCCCCTTTTTTTTAATTTCCGCGTCGGTAATATCGCCAAACCTTATCCGAGTAAAGCCGTTCTCCTCGAATACCCCGGCTACCTCCGACTTGCCGGCACCAGCCATCCCCACTATTGAAACAACCCTCATCGTTAGACCTTAATTGGCCTCATTATAAGCAAACACCGGGCAAATGACAATGGCAGGAGGCTTTGCATTTAATCCGACATCGTGTAAGCTATAATGACAGCCATTTCCCGGGAGTGAGGAGTAATAACCGTGAGCTGGGTTAACACCGCGATACTGAGTGCCGCCATCCTCGGGGCGGTCAACATCATTGATAGCCACCTTCTCTCCAAACGGATGCCGGGCTTACAGGCTTTCCTGCTGCCGGTAGGCATTATTCATTTAATCTACGGCATAATCCTGCTCGTCCTGTTTCCCCTGCCCGACGGCACCGGCCCACTGCCGATAGTGATAACGGTAGTCTCCGGCATCCTCCGCACCGGTGCCGTCACCATCATGCTCTACAGCCTCCAGCGAGAGGAGGTATCGCTGGTCATACCCGTAGTCTATACCTACCCTATTTTTGTGGCCATTATCGCTGCGCCGCTACTGGGAGAAAGCCTGGGCTACCTGGGCTGGCTGGCGATAACCATCGTCGTGGCCGGGGCCGTAATAATATCAGCCCGGGAGACTCCCTTCAGCGCCGCCACTTTTCGGAGCAAACCGCTACTTCTCCTTCTGGGTTCAAGCCTGCTTTTCGCCCTGGCCGATATCACCAGCAAGTATGCCCTGAGCTACATCTCCTTCTGGAACATGTTCTCCCTCAGCGCCTGCTGCATGTCCGGCACCTTTTTGCTGCTGTCAGCACGCCCCCATATCCTGAGACAGCTCTATAACATGAAAAGGAGAAACCCGGCTATGGGTCTGCTCGTCTTTAACGAGACGCTGGCACCGCTCGGGGCAGTGCTGTCGTTCTGGGCGCTGGAGAGGGGGCCTGTATCCCTGGTATCAACTATTGTCGGCAGCCGTCCCATGTTCGTGGTCATCTTCGCCCTTGCCCTGAGCCGCATCATGCCCAAATTCGTGGACTGGCGGCCGGGGAGGCTACCCTTACGACTCATAGCTACCGCGATGATTGTCGGCGGCATAAGCATCATCCACCTGATATAGGTAACAACCTGTGCTATAATCTGTCTATATGGTAAAAATACCCGGGACTATCGACCTGTCAGGCCAGATTGAAAAACAGCTCCCCGCCGAGTTGGCCGGCTTCATACGGACCGCCGGTGAGATTACTTCCGGTCAGGGGCAGAGCCTCTACCTTATCGGTGGCGTGGTCCGTGACCTCCTCCTGGGAAGGGCAAACCTCGACCTTGACCTCGTGATAGAAGGCAGCGCCATAGACCTGGCACAGAAGCTGGCACCGCTCGCGCAAGGGGAAATCACCACTCACCCCCGGTTCAACACCGCCAAGCTCAGGTGGCATAAATGGGATATCGACCTCACCACTGCCCGCTCGGAGACCTACGCCAGGCCCGGAGCCCTGCCCCGGGTAAAACCCGGTCCTTTAAGCGATGACCTCTTCCGCCGCGACTTCACCATCAATGCCATGGCTATTTGTCTCAACCCCAGCCACCATGGCGAATTGATTGACCTGTATGGTGGCATGGATGACCTCAAGCATAAACTTATCCGCATCCTGCATGAAAAGAGCTTTATTGACGACGCCACCCGCGTCTGGCGCGGACTCCGCTACGAGCAGCGACTGGGCTTCAAGCTGGAGCCGGTCACTTTAAAGCTGCTCAAACGAGACATAGATATGCTGGATACCATCAGCGGCGACCGCATCCGGTATGAACTGAAATGTATCCTCGGGGAAGAATTCCCCGAAAAGGTGCTGCGCCGTGCTGAAGAGCTGGGAGCACTGGTCAAACTGCATCCCTCCCTGAGAAGCGACAGGCGGCTGGAAAAAAAGTTCGGCAAGGCACGGGGGTTTGCCTATCCTAACCTGCCACCACGGGGACTGTACCTGGCTCTTCTAACCAATCCCCTAACCAGCGGAGAAATCGAATGCCTGATTTCATATCTCCGATTACCCAAATTAGTAGCGCAAATAATCCGGGACACTGCCAGCATCAAAGCCAGACTGGAATCGCTGGCCGATCCAGGACCCGCCCCCAGCCGTATTTACAATCTCCTCCACGGCTATGCCCCGCTGGCAATTGTAGCCACTTCATTTGCCGCTGACTCACCCGTAGCCCGCCGGCACATCGAGTTATACCTTGATAAACTCCGCTATATCAAGCCGGCCCTCAACGGCAATGACCTGAAAGAAATGGGAATAGCCCCCGGTCCTCAAATTAAAGAAATACTAAACCTGCTCCGTGAGGCCAGGCTGGACGGGAAGGTAACATCTAAGCAGGCTGAGGTGGAACTGGTGAAGGGGTGGATGGCAGAACGCACCCTTTAGCATCTAATCTGCCTCAATAGCTTTAAGCGTCTCCTGGTCCTATACCATCTAAGGTCCCCGCCAGATAAACCTCCAGCCCCTGCTGTTGGAGACGAATATATATCTCCTCCGCCTGAAGCCTATCCCGCATGAGGGTAAATAGCGCCGGGCCCGAGCCCGCCAGGTGAACATCGGAAGCACCCGCCTTAATGATGTGCTCCCGATAGACGCTCAGCTCCGGGAAGTAATTAAAGGCCACGTTCTCAAAGGTATTAAACAGCAGGGACGAGGTAAATTCTTCCCCTGATTTTAAGCTCTCTACCAGTCTGGCTGTAATCTGCCCACCGGTGTAGTGGCCCCGCTTCAGGCTGGCATAGAGCTGCCCTGTTTTCTTCCGTATTCGGGGCAGCGGCGGCATCACGATTACCGTCCACATACGGGGGAGCGGCGGCAGCGGGGTTACGACTTCGCCCCTCCCCTCAACCAGGGCCGTACCCCCATGCAGAAAGAAGGCACCATCCGAACCCAGCTTCGAGGCCAGGCCGGCCAGCTCCTGCGGCGACAGGCCCAACCCCCAGAGCCGGTTGAGGCCACGCAGGGTGGCGACAGCGTCACTCGTGTCCCCACCCAACCCCGATACCAGCGGGATGCGCTTCGTAAGCCCTATTACGGCCCCTTCAGCGCATCCGGTAAACTCCTGAAGCAGACCGACCGCCCTGGATACCAGGCTCTCCCCGGCAACCCACCCGGGGGCATCAGGCTTAAACTCAATATCCTGGCCCAACCGGAAGCGGAGGCTATCACACAGGTCCACCGCCTGCATAACACCGCGAACCTCATGAAAGCCATCCTGGCGCTCCGCCAGGACCTCAAGGGTCAGGTTTATCTTGGCTGGCGCCAGGACCGTCAGCATGCCAGCCCTCCAGCCCGGGTAACCACCCGCCACAGCCGTGTCCACTCGTCAAGGCCCAGGGTCTCCGCCCGCCGCCGCGGGTCAATACCCGCCTCCTCGAGCAAGGCCAGGACCTCGGCCTTGGGCAGCGCCAGACCCCGCCCCAGGGAATTAGCCAGCTGCTTGCGCGAGGCACTGAAACCAGCCCGCACCAGCCGGAAAAAGCTCTCCCTATCGGTTACCACCACCACCGGGTGAGAATACGGCCTTATCCGCAATATGGCCGAGTCAACCTCCGGTACCGGGTAGAAGCACCGGGCCGGCACATAGCTAACTACCTCCGGTTCCCCGTAAAACTGCACACTAACGCTCATGAGACTCATCTTCCCCGGCCCCGCCGCAATCACCTCCGCCACCTCTTTCTGTACCATTACCACCATAAGCTCAGGTCTCACTGAAGCCTCAAGAAAATGACGCAGCGCCGGAGCGGTAATATAGTAAGGAAGATTGGCAACCACCTTGTAACCGGAGGGAGCGGCCGCTGCCGGAGAAAAATGCTCCCGCTGCTCGTCAAGCAAAGCCGCCGGGTCGATGCGAAGCACATCACCATCGATGATGGTAACATTATCACAGGAAGCCAGGGTCTCCTTTAAGACACGGGCCAGCTTCTCGTCCAGCTCAATACTGACCACCCGGCCGGCCTCCCTGGCCAGCTCCCTGGTCAGCACCCCCAGGCCGGGACCAACCTCCACCACAATATCGGCAGGGGTGAGCTCCGCCGCCCCGGTAATAAGCCCAAGCACCGCCCCGTCAACAAGGAAGTGCTGCCCCAGTCCCTTTCTTGCCTTAAGCCCGAAGCGGCGCAGCAACCCCCTGGTCTGAACCAGAAGCGACCCTTCTGGCCCGTCCCTTCCAGCCATGCGCATCACCACCTAAGCTATCGCATAACCGCCACCAGTACCGATGGCCGGTCCCTCTCCAGAATAACTTATGAGGCCGTGCACCTGCCCTCGACCCTGCCTGACAGCTTACTCAAGCCAGCCAGCTCCAACCAGGTAGCCCTGCGGCACCCGGAATGGCTATTTACCGCTGCTTCCTCCCGGACCTGACGGGGTTCATAGTACTCCGCCGCGCAGGACCCGGCTTTCAACACCGCTTAGCCCGAGCAGTCCTACCAGACAAAGGCCTCAAGCAGGGATTCAACCCCGCTGTAGCGGATTGCGGGTCCAGGGCACCGCTAGCTCCCCGTCTAGCACGACCTCAATGAAATGCTAATCTGCGCCCGCTGCTTTGTCAAGCAAAAACAGGGAGCCCGGGTATACCCGGGCTCCCTGTAGCAGATTAACAGGTTTAGGTTATTACTCCTTGGGTTTGGGCATAACTGCCTTGAACATCTCCTCGTCATAGGGATGCCCTTCGGCAACCATCTGCCGCAGCTTGATAACATCACAGCTGGTGGTGCCGGTTACATTCTTGGTATTGAAGGCGCTCATGCCCATGTCAAACTCACCATAGGCTCCCGCATTGGCTGCCCACCACCAGATTATCTCCGCCTTGGTCCTCTCATAGGCCACCTTCTTTTGCGCCCTTAAGAGACCATATGATACCGCCACCTGCTGGGGAAAGAGAGTGGTAAAGGTCCAGGCCATATCCATGCACGCCTTGTCCAGCAGGGACATATCCGTCTCCATCGAGCGTGCCAATTTCTTGGCGGCAGACCTTTCTGCGGGGTCGGGCAGGAACTCACCATAGACAATCTCACCGTTCTCCACCCACCTGTCGGTGATGACCTCAGGATTGCGGATAAACTCGCCGTCCTTCTTCAGAATCGGCACTACCTGGTGGATATAGTTCTTGCGATACATCTTGTAGGCGCTCCACTGCTCGCAGGAGACTGCATTCCACATGGCGTCCTGCATGGTCATCTCCACCGATTTGAACTGGCAGGCACCGCCCATAGCGGTCGAGCCGTGCTGTGGCCCCACCTGACCAAAGCTAGCCGTATCAGCGGCAATACACAGGTCACAAACCGCGCCGAGCTCTTCACCACCACCAATGCTCATACCATTGCAGCGGCGAATAAACGGCTTGGGCGATGTCCAGACCTGGTCAAAAGCACGCCAGTAAACACTCATGTACTCCTGGCAGTCCAGCGGCCTCATCACATAGTGCTCCGCGTACTCCGGAACATTACCGCCGGTGCAGAAGGCCCTGTCGCCGGCGCCAGTAAAGACAACACAGACCACGCTGGGGTCATGTGAGGCCTTATCAAAGGCGACCGCGGTGGCGGCCAGCATATCCAGGGTATAGGAGTTATACTGCGCCGGATTGTCCAGTGTAATCCAGGCAACATAAAGGCCATCGACCTTGTTACCCTGGGGGTCAACAATCGGTTTCAGTTCGTAAGTTGTTCGTGGCGGCTCTGTCCGCTGCAGCCGCTCGTCACTGGTGGTCCGGTGATTGAGGATTTCGTTCTTTGGTGCTCTTGGTATCCAGTCTAATGCCATTTTTTCTTTCTCCCTCCTTAGTTTTTTATTTTCAGAAGTCGGGCTCTAACACTATTCGCTTCATCAGCCCACCCTTATGGGCTTCCTCGTATGCTTCCTTGATGGTGCTCATCGGCCTGGTCTCAACAAAGGGCTCAATCTGTATCTTACCCTGCATAACCAGATTAAGAACCGCAGGGTAGTACTTGGGCAGACAACCCCATGAGCCCATAATGTCAGCATCAAATGCCATCAGCCTCGACAGCGAATACTCATTCTTCTGCATGCCAAAGCCGCATATCACCAGCTTGCCGACGAACGATAGCAGCTCCAGGGCGATTGCCTGACCACCCCCGGTACCGGTCCACTCAAAAATCTTCCAGCCATAGTTTCCCGGCAGTCCCTTCTCCTTGCAGTAGGCACGGAACGCGTCCCGCATATCCCTGGGGCTCTTGTCCACCGAGCTGATAATATGGGTGGCACCAAAATCAAGGGCTCTCTTCAGCTTCTCCGGGTTTCGGGCGATGCCGATAACCTCTTTGGCACCCAGGGCCGCGCAAACCTGAGTCGCATGTACGCCAAGGCCACCGGTAACACCGATGATGATAACCATATCCCCGGGCTTGACCCCCGCCCGCATTGCCGCCTGATAGGGTGAGGTTACGGCGTCGGCAATCACGGCAAAGTGTGACAGGGGAATTCCCTTCCTGTCTGGAAGCTCGCACAAATCTTCGGAAGGGACTACAATATGGCTGGAATTACCGCCATAAATCCCCATGCTGTTGCCGGGCATTTTCTGTGCCAGACAGCGGTTTCCCTTGCCGGAGGCACAGATAGGGCAGTTATTGCACGGCATCACCGCCGGAATAATTACCTCTTTACCAAGCCACTTAGCATCACCAGCGAGCACGGTACCGCTTATTTCATGCCCTAAGGTAAGCGGCGGTTTATTCACCGTGGGCACACCATCATAGAAATAGCCCAGGTCAGTATGGCAGACACCACAGCCCGCAACCTCAACCAGCACCTCCCCCGGCTTGAGTTCAGGGACATCAATGCTCACTTTTTCCAGTTTGCCCGGCTCTACCATCTGCCAGGTCTCAATCTTGTCAGGTATTTTTGCCATTTTTCTTCCCCCTCACTCTGTAATCCATCAGTAACCTCAAGACGAAGCCTTCATGCTAGCAGTCTATCACCCCCCACATCAAAGATTCTTCTTTTTACTTTATTCAGGCAGTCCAGCTAATAAGTTTAGCTGTTTATCCCATTCCCTGTCAACCTGAACCTGCCATCATACTCCTCTGAAAGCTTGTCATATATGGGCGATACCATCATACACGGACCACACCAAGGGGCCCAGAAATCAACCTCTGTGGGAATGTCTGACCTGAGAACCTCCTCCTCAAAATTTTGGTCCGTAACTTCTATTACCTTGCTCACACTACCTCCTTTAGCGTTCGTCCCTATTTCACGACCCTTTTTTGAAATTCAAAAATTTGCCCTCTCCTAACCCCTATTCCTTCTAATACCTCAAGGGCTCGCGATTCCGTTTCCATTCTCTTGCTCTTGAAAATACTTAAAGGCAGACATAGCGGCAGTGACACCATCCCCAACCGCAGCCGCGATCTGGCGAGGCGAGTTCCTGCGGATGTCACCAGCAGCGAAAATACCAGGAGCTGAGGTAGCCATTGTTTCATCAGTGATGATATAGCCGGCATCGTCAAGTTCCAGAATATTGAAAAAGAGATGGCTATTGGGCATGAGCCCTACGGCAACAAAGACACCATCCACTTTCAAGCTAGACTGTTGACCTGTTTTAACATTGCGTAGTTTAAGCTCCTTCAGTACTTTGTCCCCTGAGGCCTCTTCCACCACCGTGTTCCAAATAAACTCCAACTTGGGATGGGCAAATGCCCGTTCTTGGAGAGCCTTTTCTGCCCGGAGCTGGTCTCGCCGATGTATCACGTAGACCTTACTGGCGTGCTGGCTCAGCTCCAGAGCATCGGTGATGGCAGTATCACCTCCTCCTACCACCGCTACCTCCCGGCCGCGGAAGAAGAAGCCATCGCAGGTAGCACAATAGGAAACACCGCGACCTGAAAAGTTCTCCTCACCAGCAACCCCCAGCTTACGATACTCTGAGCCAGCAGCGATGATTATGGTTGCAGCCTCAAATCTGCCCTCAGTGGTAGCGACACTATAACCTTGCCCCTCGGAGATGTCTGTAACCTCAACGGCTACCACCTCCAGGCCGTATCTGACAGCCTGTCGGTGCATGAGTGAGCCCAGCTCGGGGCCGGCTATACCCTCAGGAAAACCGGGATAATTCTCTACCAGCGTGGCATTTACCATCTGGCCCCCCAGCGGCCCACGCTCCAGCAGCAGGCTCCTGAGCCCTGCCCGCGAGGTATAGAGTCCGGCGGTCAGCCCGGCAGGACCACCTCCAATAATGATTACTTCATACTTAGCCATTGTCTACTCCCTTTCATGATCTCTGAAGCTACAAACCCTTCCAGCCTTCCTGCTCCATAGCTAAGAAAGCTCGCCGACTTCGCTACCACACATGGCATCTTCCTTCCAGCAGGTAGAAGGCAAAGATCAACGCTCTTTCTCTTTCTCCTCACATTCCGGGCAGTTTCCCTCAAGATACAACTCGACTTTGGTCACATTGAAGCCGTGTTCACGCTGTATCTCGTCCGCTAGTTTACGAATCAGAGGACTCTCAAACTCTATGACCTTGCCACAACACTGGCACACCAGATGTTGGTGCTCTAGCGGTTGCTTTATCTCGTAGTAGCAGCGCATCTTCCCCAGCCTCTTCTCATCAATCAGTCCCAACTGCTTGAAGAGATTCAGACTGCGGTATACCGTAGCCGGGCTGATGGACTCGTCTCTGCTACTGGCACGCCGGTACAGCTCTTTGGCATCTATGTGCCCATCCGCCTCGCGAATCAGGTCAAAAAGTAGGCGCCGCTGGCTGGTCAGGGGATGCCCCTGCATCTGGCTATCCTGTTTACGATTGAGTCGCAATCTCATACTCGCATCATAGTCGTTTCTATCATCCTTGTCAACAGGCAGAGCCTTCCGGCTCTACACTATTAAGTGTGAAAAGGGATAGTTGAAAGCACCCGCTGACCTCTGTAGCCTTAGGGTTAGAGAAACTCAAAAGGTAAGGAGGTCGAAACGGGTGCAAGATGATTGTATCG
>Ga0114918_10005419_pt1 | contig 10957 bp, 12 predicted proteins | sample LantaG_FD_87015 | JGI IMG/M metagenome (GOLD analysis project Ga0114918, IMG submission 87015) | Deep subsurface microbial communities from Baltic Sea to uncover new lineages of life (NeLLi) - Landsort_02402 metaG | ecosystem: Environmental > Aquatic > Marine > Oceanic > Sediment | place... | reverse complement strand
GAGGGATATGGAAAAACCCTCCCCTCCCAATTTATTTGGTGCGATAAGTTTAAAATTTTATATTATCTACTTTCTTTGCAAATTTCTGGAATTTTCCCCACCTAGTTTTAAGTTCAGCTTTAATTACTTTAGCTCTCTTCTTAGCTTCAGGAGATGTTAAAGTACTCTTTACTATCTTACTACCTCTTTCTTGATTTGGATTTTTTTGTTTTTGAGTTAAACTTCTTTTTAATTTGTGGTTTATTTGCTTTCTGGACCACTCTTTTATTTTTAGTATTTATTCTAGTCTTTCTTTTTTTCAACCTTGAAACTCTACGCATTGGAGTTTTAAGTGGTTTTTTTATCATTAACTTATCAAACTGTGAACTTGTTACTATTCTGTATGATAAATTAGAAGGAGTTTGAGATTTAATCACTCTTGCTAGTTCCATATAAGCAACATTATGTTTAGCTAATATTGCACCAGACCATCTTTTACTTCTTTTAGGTTTTAATAAGACTATATATTGTACCATGTTTTTTCACCTTTTAAAAATTGTTTAATTTAAAAAATAAAAAAAATACCCTAAAGGGTATAAAAATTGTTTATTCTTCTTTTCTTGTAAACAAACTAATAATATATTTGCCCACAATGGCCAAAACTAAAACTGCCATGAAAGTTCCAAATATTCCCATTCCTTGTGCAAAACTGTCTGCTGCTGCTTGAGCAGTACTGTCAGCTTTGTATGAAAGAACACACGCAAGATCTGTACCTACGCTACCATTATAACTTTCATCCACTACTATTGAACCAGCATTGTTTTCATCGCCTTGTGTTAATGTATAACCTGTTGATAAATCCGATCCTGTTGAATTTTCACACAAAGTTATTGCATATACATAAGGATATGTTGCTGCTGTACCAATATCAATACTCGTATTTACAGCGACTATTGTTAGTCCTGTAACATTTGTACCAGTTGTTTTAGTTCTAAGCTGTTCAGAATAACCATCAATTACAGCGATACCCATCAAAACTATGATAGATATTGCTATAACAACAATTGCTGCTATTGATAATTTTTTCCATTCCATCATAGAACCTCACTCACTTACTTGTCAGTGAATAGTCCTATGATATATTTACCTACAATTGCAAGTACTAATACTCCAACGAATGTTGCAAATACTGTCAAACCATCTGTAAAACTATCTGCTGTGGTATTATCAATTAGGTTTGTATCCTTAAATCCACTAACTACTGCTAGTCCTGTAAGAACTACTGCTGATAAAGCTACTACTGCAATTGCAGCACCTTGCATTTTTTCTAAATCTAAAGCCATTTATTTTTCCTCCAATAATCTATATTAAATAGATTCTATAAAATATAGATTTCAGAACATATATAAATTGTTTTTTTAAAGAACTATATATTGGAGGAAATTAGTATATTAATAGAAAAAATAAAATGTATTTTATAAACTATATATTCTATGATATGAACATTTATATAGTCATTATCATTTAATTTCCCTCATTTTTTATTTAATATTTTACCAAGATCCTCATATAATTGTTTTAAATATTTTTTTTTAATATTCATTATTTGAATTAAATTACCATCATCACCACCAAAAGTTAAATAGTATTCTTTATTTTCTTCATCTATTCCTATTGTATTACAATTACTAATTTGAATATTCATTTTAATCTCCTACATTTTGATATTCCTTTATATGGTTCTTTTGGTTTAATTTTTTTAATCTTAACTCTCTTAAACCTATTTTTAACAAAATCATAAAGCACCCATTTCTTCATTCTTTTATTATATTTTTGATATTTCATGATAAATCACCTAACTCTTTGTTGAATATACTATCAATGCTAATATTATAGTAAATATTGGAAATATCCATAATTGAGAATCAGTTAATAAACCATAATAAATACCATCTTTAACTATAAATATAGCACGAAATATAAAACTTATTACTGTGGTTGCTGCTCCACTATACATCAAATTGTTTAATATTTGATCTCGTTGTCTATTTGCAGCAATAAAAATAATTACCATAAAAACAAGCAATAAAATAAAATATAACCAACCACCATAAATTGTATGATTAACATTAATATAAAATTCAGATAAAGAAGAAACATTGGTAAGATTATTTAAATGTTCCATTGTTATTAATGTTGTTGAATTCTCAAACCCTAATGGCATCTTAAACCTCCCACCCTAATTTAATCGAAATTAAAATAAAAGATATGTATAATAAAATTATAACTTCAAAACCAGTTATTATGATTGGAGGTATTCTTAATGCTGCACCTACAATTATTAATATATTATGTGGGAAAGTTACAACACCCCATATTCCTTCTAATGCACCTAATGCTGTAGATTTTAAAGCACCCATTAAATCTGTTGTTGCTGCTGGATTTAATATTGCAGTTATACCAGTAGTAAATGAATTAAATCCATTTACAATGTTTAATCCTTGTAATGCTTCCATAGTATTATTATAACCATTATATTGTGCATTAACATCCATTTCAAAACCATAACCTTCCTGAAAACCTTGATACACTGGAATTAATAAACCTACCATGACAGCAAACAAAATTAAACCAGCTACATAATGTCGTAAGTATTTCATTTTCTGGAATACCTCCCTATTATCATTATGATTAATAAAAACCCAATTAATGAACTAGCCATTAACCAATCAAGAACAGTAACACCCATAATAAATACTACAACAACACCTATAATTCCACCAATTAACATCCCTTCACCATCACCTGCATAAAATAAAACTAAACCCATAATAATAATTAAAGCCATAATCAATCCTACACTACCTAAAATACCAGCAACAGTATTATCTTTATAAAAAGATAAATCTGGACTACAATATGCTGAATATCCATCTTGAGTAATTAAACCACGTACAGTATATGGGAAACCATTATCCTCCACACTTCTAGTCATTGTATATGATGATGAATTAGTACAATTAGAATAAACTAATACATTACCAGTAATATCTGATCTATAACCTAAAATACAACCTTGTATTGAACTAGTACTATAATCATTAGATTCCCAAGTCATTTTTGCAGTACTATCATTAACTTTTGTCATACTACATAAAATCCCATTAAAACCTATCAAAGGACTTAAATCTACTGGATTTGTATCAACATAATAAGTTAACTCATTTGTGTTTTCAATGTGACAAGTAGAATAACTCTCATCAGTATACAATACTTCGTCTACAATCACATTATATGAATAAGACTGAGTAAGTAGTTTCAAATTAGCAACAGCATTACCTGAGGTTATAGGAGTACTCTCGATTAAATTTTTTGTTCCATTAATATTGCAACTATAAATTAACATTGTACCATCAACTAATTGATAATTTGTAGTTAACCAATTATAATTTATTGAAGTTGAATTTGATATAGTAATCATATAAAGATTAATCGAAACTCCTGGATAAATATTTGATACTAAATAAGGAACAGATCCATCAATTGCAATAATCCTAGTAATATAATTATCTTTACTTAATGTAATATCACCATACAAATTAAAATTATATTCAAAATCTAAAGGATTAATATTGACACATATAGTATCATTAGTATTATTAGTAAATGATCCAGTAGTATCATAAACATATGTTCCATCATAAAAATGTAAATTGTAACCCATATCAGTAGTAATTAAATTATTATCTAATTCATCACGATAATAAAAAGTTGAAACATTATAAGGATGAGTTGAATTACATTCACCAAATCTTAAAGTATAAATTGTTTGATTAGCATTGCTTGTATTAAACTCTTCTACACAATCACCAAAACAATCTTTAATTCTTAAATTAACAAACCATTTATGAGTAATATTAGTTTCTGAAAGTACTGTGAAAGTGTTTGAATAATTAAAAACTAAACTACCATTATTATTTGATACAGTAGTAGGAGTATAATTAATATTATCAATTTGAATATTACTCAAATTATAACCTAAAATTGGAAATCCTGATGAATGATAAGCTAATGGGTTATAAGTAACATTTAATTCATAATCAGTTTCAAATCCACTTATTACTTGGGGGGTGTAGCTTTCAGTTAAAGTTGCAGTAGAATTATCAAAATAATATAATACTGTTTTATTTGCAACATTTAATTTCCCAATTGAATTAAAAGAGTAATCATTAACACCACCATAAACCCTAATTATAACTTTATTCTTATTTTGTCTAATTACATCAACATTGAAATTATCAACAGTTTCAAAATCAATCCATTTCCAATCATAAATACTACCTTCTTTAATTATTAAATGTCCAGCAAATTCTGAATCTTCAATAATATCAATATCAGCATCAGATTCAACTATAAACTCATCATAATCTTTTTTATTTTTACTATTAAAATTATTTTTATCTTGTATAGTTTTATCTTTCTTAAAATCAAAACTATACCTGTCTTTTTCTTTCTTGATACTAACATCATCAAATAATTCTTTATCTTTTGGATAAATCTTAATAGTAGAAATATCATTAAATTCTATTTCTTTATTTTCAATCTTATTATTAAAATTATTAATCTCTTTCTTAGTATGACCATCAGCAGTTTCAATATATAATGTATGATTTCCAACTACACCATTAGTTACTGTATCTGTAATGTTATAAAGTGTAATTCCAGTAGTATTATACTCTTGTTGGAATACCTCATTTGAATCGCTATCCCAAACAGTAATAATTGCATAATAATTATTAGTATCATTAACCATAATGTCTAAATTTAAATCATCTTGTAACTCAGTAGAATTATCAGCAGAAGGATAATTTATAGTAATTATGGGATTAATAGTATCAAGAGTTAAAGTATGATTACTTAAAGAAGTATAAGTTCGAGTTCCATCATCACAATGAACATTCCAAATTATAGTACCATCACTAAGACTAGTAGTTCCAAAAGATTGAGATACATTATTTGAACCAGTACTTGTTGATAAAGTATCACGTGCTGCCCAAGTCCCAGTACGATTATCATATAAAGTACAATCCATTGAAGTATCATTAGAATTTTCATATATAAAACTAAAACTTGGATCAATATTTACATAATCACCTGAAGAAGGAGTTAAATTAAAATTAGTATCATATAATATCACCTCTAAATTAGATGAAACATTATAATCTTCATAAGAAATTGGAAAATAATTATTTTCTGACCATACTGTCAAATCCCATAAATTGTTACTTAAATTAGAAATATTAGTAAGGATACTACCATCAGTTGTAGTATAATATAATGTATCAGTAGAATTACTTATACTAATATTAAAAGTTTGAATTGAAACCAATTGTTCATTTCTTGCAGTTAAACTAAAATTACCAGAAGTTTCAACATAAGGAGTTCCATATACAATAAGTCCTTGAGTTCTTGTATTAGAAACCCATGAACTATTATCACTACTATATGCAGTATATCCCAACACTGCAACACCAGCAGTAGCAGACCAGTAAATAGTAGCTGTTGCATCATTCGCGTGAGCAGTAATATTATAAGTATGACCACTTGTTAATTTACTCGTTCCAGCAAATGTGAAATTATATTTTGATGGAGTTGGCCAAGTTGGAAGTTCACTAGTAGTAAATTCTCTAGTAGTACATTCATCAGACAAATCATCACCATAAATACAAATTTTAACATCACCAGCACTACCAGAACTTCCAGCAAGATTTAAAGTCATAATTGTTAAATCTATTGTAGCATTAGGTGTAATACTTTGAATTCTATATCCAGCAGAACCAGTTAAAGTACTAGCTTCACTAGAATCATCAGTATATTCAATAACTTTGACAGTCTCACCAAAAACAGAACTAGATAAAACTAAAATTAAAATACCTAATAATAAAATCTTTTTAAACATATTGACCTTGATCCCTCTTTGCAAATAAAGTAATTGATCCCACAATTATAGAAATTAACATGATCCAATGTAAATTAGTACAAATTAATATTGTAATTGGAAAATGAACACGTACTAAATCAAACACACTCTGACTGGCAATCTGCTGGAAAATATAATTAAAGAAATAACTAACAGTACCATAAAATGCAGCCATTATAATAGTTATTAAAAAGAATATTGGAGGAGTAGCTATTTTATAAGATGCAACACCTAAAGCAATTATCATAGCTGCAAGAATAACACCAATGACTTTATCAAACATATTCATACCAATAGTTAATCTATTTACAGCAGTATCCATATCAGAATCATAAATATCCATAGATTGGTATTGAGTTACCATAGAATCAAACAAAGTATAACCAATTAAACTAGTAAAACCAAAAACAAAAATAACAATTATAATAGTCATTAAATCTTGGCCAACTCCTCCTTTAGAGTTTCTTGATAAATTCTTGCGTGAAAACATCTTCATTTTCTTCCATTAATTTTTTAATTCTACGTTGGATCTCTGAATATTTCAATAATTGTTTACCTTGTAACATACGTTTAAAATTGATATTGTTAACAAAGTCTTGAAACTCTTTTGTATACCATCCAGGTATTCCTGATATTGACATGAATTAACCCCAGTTTTTATCCCATTTATTTTGGTCATTATTTTTCACATCCATTAACCTAACCGAATTCATAAAAAAAGTATAAATACCTAAACCTAAACCAATTAATAATAATATCAAAAAATTAATACGTAATAAAAGAGTTAAATCATAATTTAAATAATCAGCATACAAAATACCAAACATCATAATAAGTTCAATAAAAGAAAGACCATAACCTAATAGTTTTGCACCAGTACCATTATTTAAAAATCCCATTGCAAAGAAATAAATACTCGATATTATAAATCCAATGATAATTGCTATCATTCTTTGACTAACCTCATATTGTCCCTTATCAGTCTCATCAACAACACGAAAATCTGATCTGTCTGTTTTATTTGATTCACCAACAATCGGACTTTCACACGTGATATAACCTTTATAATCACCAGTAGTAGTATAATAATCTAAACTGATATTAAATAGTCCACCTCCAACATAAGACATTAAACGATCTGAGAAATCTAAACTCCAATTTGGATTGTAAACTGTTAAATAACAAGAAAAAGAACTGTTGCATGGTTGACTTAAATCTAAACATAACACATTTAAAGTCACATTTTGATCTGTTGTAAAAGTTAATAAATTGTACTCGGTAGTTTCTCCTACCACAATCGTTGTTAAAAATAATATTCCTAATATAAATAGGCAAATTTTCATACATACCATTTTCTTGAATCTTTTAAGTATAAATAATTTTCTATTATGAACTTAAATTAATATAATTATCAGTTCCATTAATATAAATAGTTCCAGTACCATTTAAATGACTTAAACTACTTATTACGCTGTTTTTGAACATTATATAATAAGGATCAAATATAGTTAATATTGAAGATGGAGCATAACAAGTTTCATTAATAATACAATTCTTACTATTAATATACCATGGATCACCTCCAATTGGACATCCACAAGGACTTGTGATATTTACACTTCCAAAATTAATTACACTCAATTCTGTATCTTGATAACTATCACCATCATATGTAATATTAAATATTAAATTTTGATATCCACTAAGTGAACTGGTAGTAGTACATTCAGCAATCCATCCTGTTCCTTCCGTATAAACAAAATTACCAATTGTTGACCAATCACACCCTGAAGGAGTACAAGTTTCATTAGTTAAATAAGTATCACAAGTATCAGCAGTACCTGAACATCCACCTGTACCACCAGCATGAATATGATCAATTTTACTTAATAATTGATTGCCACCAGAATCTATTGCAGTAATTAACAAATCACCATTAGAACCATAATTTGCATCCACCATACTAACATAACTTGAAGCAACATCATTCAAACAATCAACAGGAGTTGACCAAGTAGTACCATTATCCTGAGAAGTCATACACCTAATGTCTACAGAAGAGGCAGCAGGATAAACTCCAAAAGCCCAAATAGTATTATTAATAGTATCAACAGTCGCACTAACAGCAGTTTCTCTTGCAAAAGTTCTATCAATTAACATCCCAGTTAAAACTTGAGTTGCAACAGTATCTAATTTTGAATCTAAAATGTAAGCTCGTAATTCTGAACTACTATCATAATTTGCAAACGCAATAACAGTTTCACCACTAATGACTAAATCCCCATATGCTTTAGTAGTTCCCCAATCAATATCAACTTTAAGATTCATCTCTGTTTCAAAAGCATCAGAAGTTCCATTAAAAAAAGATCCTTTTAAATTTACTTGAGTTGAAATATCAGTATTATACCAAACTAAAAAAGCATCTTTATCACCATAAGATTTAATACCAACTGGTAAAGGAGCATTATATCCTGTTTCGGATTGTACCCTATATTTTGGAAAACCAGATTCCAATGACCAAGTACCATCTCCACAAGGACTACCCTCTTTAACAAAATTAACATTCCATTCATCGGCTGTAACTACACTATCATCTTCCCATGCCCAGGCAACCATAACACAATTATCTTCATCTAAAGCAATATCAGGAAATGCAACATCATCAGTAGCATCTGTAGATTGCCAAATTATTTGTTCAGCATCACACACAATATAAGGAGCAGTTCCAGTTAACTCACATCTTTTATAATTCACAATATAAGAATTTTCATTAGCATAAACAATATGAGCATAAGTATTAGTAGCATTATGATGAACAGTAACATCAAAACTATCAGCCCTATAAATACCAGCATCTATTCTTAAACCATAATCCCATTCACTTGCATTACTTGCGTTCATAGAAGCCCAATAAATATCATTATCAGTAGAATTACCATAAGCTGTATGCCATCTATTGTTTATTGGATCATAAACTGTATGATGTTTAAATGCAGATTGATATAAACTACCATATACCATTGTAGAACCATAAGTTGTTGTATCTTCAGTAGCTGTTGAAATAGTACCATTCAACCAACCACAATTATAATCTTCACAGATTGTTTCATTAACATAAATATTACAAGAATTTGGAGAACCATCACAAACAAGATAAGAAGTTAAATTACAAGTTTCTAAACCAGTATAAATAGAATTTAAAATAACATCTTCAGTAACATTCACACCATTAGAATCTAAATAAAAATCTGAAGTGATATTAATATTATCACCACCAGTAACACTAATTGGAGAACTTGTTAAGGGATCAGTAATATTAAGAATCATATTACCAAGTGAATAATTAAGGGTTAAATTAAAATAAATATTATTATAACCTACAAAATTTAAATCAATATATCCAGAGGGTTCATCATCTAAAACATCATGGCCTTCCCTAACACCAAAAAAAGAATAACCACTTTTATTAATAGAATTAATACCAGAATTATTTAAAGTAAAAACTATTATATCTGATACAGATAAATCACTTACATCAACCCTATTAGAAAATTCAACAGGATTATTAATTGCACCAATATCATCAAAATTATCTTTTGTTACTGGATACTCACCAGTATAATTTCCAACAACAACTACAAAATCATTACCATCATTAGCAGTAACATCAACACTATCAACAGTAGCTTTTAAACTTCCAGATTCAATGATATTACTTTCTTCCATAGAAGTATTAAAAGTAAATAAATTTCTATAAATCGCATTGTAACTACCATCTGCTTCAACATAAATATTAGGTATAGTAGACCAATATGCAACAATTGAAGCATCATGAATAGTGTCCCATTGACTAATCCCTGAAGCAAAACCAAATAAATTATTATAAGAAATTGTGCTATTATAAATTATTTCAGTACTATTCATACCATATTTTAATTTTTGATCAATTCCAAAAGGAATTGAACCACAATACATATCAGGAGAATCACTTGTTAAATCTTTAATTTTAATTTTCTGTTCATATTTAATATCCAATTCATCTTTCTTTGATTTAACTTTCAAATCAATATCTTTATTTTTATATTTTTCGTCAGTTAAACCAAAACATCCATAAATATGAGTTGCATTGTAATCTAATATTGAAACTGGATAAATAGGATCAATATCAATTTGTAATTTAATTTTTTTACAAAATTCACAATCTTTTAAACTTTTAGCTTCAGAAATCTTAGTTCCTTTAGAATCAGCATACATAGGACCAGAATAAAAAATCATACTTCCAGTTCTATCTTCATATTCAATATTTTTTTTATTTAATTCATAAGTAATAGATTTAATTTTTTTAATCTCTTTATCAATAGAATTATTAAGAGAAATAATATCTTTATCTTTTATTTTATCATTTGCTGATAATACTGGAATTGCAATTATTAAAATTAAAATTATACCTAATAATAAATTTATAAATTTCATTTTAACATAATTGTATTTTCAACCCATATGTTGAATTAATACTACATACTCCAATTGTTATATTTTGAGTATTGATATTATTATCAAATGTTGCATCTCCATTTGTATCTGAAATCATTAATCCATTATTATCATCATTAATAATATAAACATCGGCATTATTCAATCCCTTGAATCTCCAATCAGAACCACTATTATCAATAGCACCAATATCTACTCCTGCTCTCACACCAACATATAATTGGTCAAATGTATCAGTTGCATAACCAACTCTAATTGCACCATTAACAATTTCTAACTTTTCTGATGGAGCAGTAGTTCCTATTCCTACAGCATCACTTAAGTCTGCAGGATAAAGATAACTTCCTGAATTGTTCCATCTATCTGAAGTAGTAATAAATCCTTCTCCACCCCAATCTCCCCATCCGTAAGCTGTTGCACCTAAAGAGGCATTGGTAACAAGCTCATCACTTGCATCCACTGTTCCAGTTATAGTTATTTCCAAAAAATCCATACCTTGTCCTG
>Ga0114918_10005418_pt1 | contig 10958 bp, 9 predicted proteins | sample LantaG_FD_87015 | JGI IMG/M metagenome (GOLD analysis project Ga0114918, IMG submission 87015) | Deep subsurface microbial communities from Baltic Sea to uncover new lineages of life (NeLLi) - Landsort_02402 metaG | ecosystem: Environmental > Aquatic > Marine > Oceanic > Sediment | place: Baltic... | reverse complement strand
TCTTCAAAACAGGCGACGACGTCGTGAAGGAGCACGTCGGAGAACTCCACGACGCCCTCCTCCTTTCTTCCCCCACCGGGAACGAAAGGCGCCGGGGGAAAGAAAAAAAAAGGAAGGGGGTTTAAAAAGGGGGAAAAGCCTTGAAAAAAAAAAAGTTTTTTTTTTTTTTTTTTTTTTTGCCTCTCTTTTTCTCTCCCTTCTTGCACTCTCCAAAAAAAAACGCCTTCTCTCTCTCCACACGCTCTCCCGTGTTTTTTCATTCAATCTCCCGAAATTTGGAAAAATAAGCAACTAACGAGGGTGGGGACGAGGCTCTCTCTCAAAAAACGATGCAGCAAAAAAAAAACGATCATCAAAAACTCTCCTCTCTCTTTCTTTCTTTCGCCCAAAAAAACTCGAAAAACTCAAAAAAGGAGGGCTAGAAGCAAAGGCAGCTCCGCCGCTCTCCAGCTTTTCTCTCTTTAATCCCAGTCCAGGTCGACGGGCGCCGGAGGAGGCACGCCGCCTCCGGAAGACGAATTCGAAGACCAGTTGCTGCCCCCGCCGCGCCCGGCGTCGTCCCTGCGGCCGTAACCGCGACCGCCGCCGCCGCCGCCGCCGCCGCCGTAGCCACCGCCGCCCTCGCGACGCTGGTAGCCGCCTCCGCCGCCCTCGCGCCTGTCACCGTAGCCGCCGCCGCCGCCTCCGTAGCCCCTGCGCTCGGGGATGGGGCCAGCGCTCGCCGGCCTCCCGCCCCCGCAGCGGTAGCACGAGCCCCTCGAGGCGAAGTTGGAGAAGCCGCAGTCGGGGCACGGCCAGTCCCCCTCGCGCGGCGCCGGCGGGCCGCGCTCCTCGCCGTCGTAGTTCCTCGGCGGCCTGCGCTCGCCGAACGACGAGCCCCCGGCCCTGGGGTCGCCGGGCACGACGCGCACGTCCGCGGCGCGCGGCGTCCCGCACGAGAAGCACGAGTCGCGGCGCGCGAAGTTGTCCTTGCCGCAGGAGCCGCAGAACCAGTCCCCGGGCGACGGCACGCGCTTCTCGCGCTGCTCGTACCCTCCCGAGCCGCGGTCGCCGCCGAAGCTGTTCCTGTCGCCGAAGCTCCTCTCCCTGCTGCCGTACGAGGACGTCCTCTCGGGGATGGGCCCGGCGCTGGCCGGCCTGTCCCCGCCGCAGCGGAAGCACGAGCCCCTCCAGGAGAAGTTGCTCGAGCCGCACCCCTCGCAGTCCCAGTCGCCCTCGCGCGGCGCCTGCTGCTCGCCGCCGGTGCGGTCGAAGCGCCTCGCGGAGGACGCCGCGCGGGAGGCCGCCAGCGCCTCGCGGGCCTCGGCGGCCACCGCCGGGTCCGGCAGCGTGCCGCAGCGGAAGCAGGTGTCGCGGGCCGCGAAGTTGTGCGCGTCGCAGGACGGGCAGCGCCAGTCGCCCGGGCGCATCGCCTGCGGCTCGCGCTGCTGCTCGCGGCGGTCCCCGTACCGGTCGTTGCCGCGGCGGTCGCCGAAGCGGTCGTCGCGGCGCCTGTCTCCGTAGCGGTCGCCGCCCTCGCGGGAAAAGCGGTCGCTTCCTCCGCGGAGCGCCATCGCGGCCTGCTTCTCGGCGGCGGCGACTGCGCGGGCGGCCTCGGCCTTCTCGGCGGCGTCGGCGGCGAGCGCGACGGCGCCCGCGTCGGGCTCGGCGGCCATCACTCGAGCGAGCCCCGGCAGCAGCTCGATGGCCGCGGCCAGGAAGCCGGGGCTCTTGACCGTGCGCCCACCCGAGAGCAGGTCGTCGCCGTCGGCGGGGGGCGCGGGCTGGTAGTCCTCCTCCCCTTCCCCGCGCGCGGCGGCGGAGCGCTGTGCCGAGGCGCCGAACCTCGCGGCCAGCACCATACGCATCACGTCCTCGGTCTTGGCCGGGCCGCCCTCCCCGTGGTCGAGGTCCTTCCCCTCGATATACGTCGCCAGGAGCCTCTTGCTCGAGTTGGTGGTCTTGCGGTCCGAGTAGGGCAGCGCCGGCCCCAGCAGCGCCGAGATCTTGGCGGCGTCGATCGTGAAGATCGCGTCGCCGCGCGCCCGCGCAAACGCGAGGTTCGCGTGCTTGAGCGCGCCCGCGGCGGACAGCGCGGCGCCGTCGCTAGACGTCTCGGACCAGTGGCCGTGCTCCTTGAGCTTCGAGACGTGCTCGTCCCAGGCGGCGTCGAAGGCCGCGAGCAGCGCCTCGTCGGTGCCGAACGGGTTGGCTGCGTCGTTCGCGTCGGGGGAGGAGGACGACGCCTCGGCTTCGGCCGACGCGGCGGCGGCGGCTGTGAATCTCGGGCCGCCCATGCCGCCGAATCCGCGCCTCGCGGCGCCGCTGCCGCAGCCCGACAGCGCCGAGAGGCCGCGACCGGACATGAGGACCCTCGCGACGACGGCGCGGCTGACGGGCAGGGTGCGCATGGCGAGCGCGGCGTTGCAGGAAGGCGAGGGAGAGCGGGCGCTTGCCGTCGTCGTCGTCGTCGTCGTCGTCGTCGTCAATGCTCGGGCGACGAATGCTGAAGGCAGCCTCGCCGTCGCCGTCCCGGCGACGGCGGAAGCGCAGCTCCTGCTGCGGCAGGCGCACGCGCAGATCGCACGGGCCGCAGCGGCGGCGCCGCCGCGGTAGGCCTGGGCGTGGGCGTGCATTGAGAGAGAGAGGGGGGAGGTGTCGGAAAGAGGGAGGAGAATTTCAGATGCTAGCCGCCAGAGTCTTTTTTTTCTTCTTCTTTTTCAGCTGTGGCAAAAGTTGCTGGCGGAAGGCTTCGTGCGACCCGGGATGATTTTTTCGAAGAAAAACCCGGGTCACACCTCTTCCCTTCTCCCTTTCGGCAGGCAAAAAGAAAAAACCATGTCGTCCACCTCCCCGATCAGCGCCGCCGCCTCCTCCCGCTGCGTCCGGGACGCCCTCTTCCTGCCCAACGAGGCCCTCTGTCGCCTTTCTCTCCTCGCCGTCGCGGGAAGCGGCACGAGCACCAGCGGCAGCAGCGGCAAAGACAGCAGAGGCGGCCCCAAACATTCAGAGGCGGCCCTGGTCGTCCGGATCGGAGAGCTCGCCAAGCGCCTCGACGCGGCGCTGTCACTGATGCGCGTGTGGTGGAACGCCTCTCTTGAGAACGACGTGAGAAGAGAGGTGGAGCGGGGGCGCAATTGGAGCGGGAAAGAATGGCGAAGGAGGGAGGAGGGGAGGCAATTGCCCAAGCTGTTTCTTTTTTCCGCACGACCTGCCCAGCGTCGCGCCACCTCCAAACCTTTCCTCTCTTCTCTCTCCCTCCCTCCCTCCCCCTTCCCTCGTCCCCACCCCCACTCCACGAAAAAAAACGCAGCCCGACGGCAGCGGCGCCTTCTCCCGCCCGGCATCCACGCCGCTCCCGCCCCCGGCTCTCGCGGCGGTCCAACAGACGGCGTCGGAGGCCGAGGGAGAGGCCTCGCTGCTCTCGGGGCGCCTTGCCCTGCTGCGGGCAGAGCTCCGCGAGGCCGCGGCCGCGGCCTCGGCCTTCGCGGCGGCGCACCTCTCGACCGCCGAGGAGCTCGAGGAGGCCGTACATGCCGCTGCAACATCTGCTACTGCTACTGCTGCTGCCGCTGCCGCTGACGGAGACGGAAATCCCGCTGCCGATTCCGCTCCCTCCCTCCTCGCCCTCTCGGCGCTCGCGCGCCGGAAGCGCTCCCTCGCTTCGCTCCACTCGGAGCTCTCGCGGAGGGCGGGGGCGGTCTCCGAGGGAGGGCCTCGGGCGGCCGAGGGGCTGTTGCCCCTCGCGGAGTGGGCGCGGCGGGAGCTGCCGCCGCCCGCGGGGGGCGAGGGAGGGGAAGGCGGAGCCGCGGCAGCGGCGGCGGCGGCCCCTCCTCTTCCTCTCCCCCCTCCGCTCCGCCCGTCGCAGAAGGCATCGACCTCCCCCAGAGAGCAGGGCAACGGGTCATCCGAAGAAGGAGAAGCGGCGAAAAGGGGAAACAAGAAGCGCTCGCGCGAAGAAGGAGAAGGAGAAGAAGGAGAAGAAGGAGAAGAAGAACGAGGAGAGGCAGCCGACGACGTTCCTTCCGACGACGTTCCTTCCGACGACCGCCTTCCCAAAGCGAGGCCTTCGGCTCCTCCTCCTCCTGCTGCTGCTCCCGCCGCCGACGCCGCTCTTCCCGTCTCCCCCGCTCTCGGGAGCGGAGGCAGCGGGACCGCGGAGGTGGAGCGGCGGCAGCACCAGCAGCGGCAGCCGGGACGAATAGAGCAGCGGCAGCAGCAGCAGCGGCAGCAGCAGCAGCAGCAGCCCCCGGCTCCCCCGTTGCAGCAGCCGCGGCCGGCTCCTCTCCTCTCGCGCCCTCCGTCTCGCCCCAGCGGCGCCGGAGGAGCCGGAGGCGGCGGAGCCCTGGTGAGTTTTTTTTTTTATTTTCTTCTGGCTTTCCCCCCCAAAGTTTTTGGAGTTTTTGTTGAAGCTGTCTCTCTTCCTCTTCGTCTTCCTCTTCCTCTTCTTCACCTCACCTCACCCTTCTTCCTCTTCCTCTTCTTCACCTCACCTCACCTCACCACCTCCGAACAACAGAGCCCTTGGGCGACTCCGAGGCTCTTTGGAGCTGCAGCAACAGCAGCAGCAGGAGGAGGAGGAGGAGGAGGAGGAGGAGGAAGCGGCAAGCATTCTGCTCTCGCTCCCGCTCCCTCCGCCCCTCCTCCTCCCTCCCACGATGGCGGCGTCGGCGTCGGCGACGAGGGCTTTGGCGCGGGGGCTGCCCCCGGGGCGACGCCTCGCGTCTTGGGCTCGGCTCCTTTGCCCTCGACCTCCACGGAGAACAGGAGGGAGCGCTCCAGGAAGCGCGAGAAGAAAATGATTGAGGAGGAAGAAGAAGAGCAAGAAGAAGAAGCGGGAGAAAGCGGCGGCGAAGAAGGCGAAGGAGAAGAAGAAATGCTGCCTCCTCCTGTCGCAGTCGCTGCTACTGCTCCTCCTGCCCCTCATGCTCCTCCTGCTGCTGCTGCTGCTGTTGCGGTGGACACCGAGGATGCAGAGAAATGCTCGAGTCTTGGAGGAGCGGGAGGAGGCAGCAGGGGCAGCGTCGGGAACGAGGGCAAGAACGACGCCGCAGGCTTCGGCGGAGAGGGCTTGCCTCTCACGCAGCTCGCCGCCGCGCCCCCGCCGCTCTCTCTCCGGCCTCCCGCCGCAGAAGCAGATGAAGAAGAGCAGGAAGAGGAGGAGGAGGAGCAGGAGGCTGCTCCAGTGCCCCCCGCCCTGCCTCAGCCGACGCCGCCCCCGCTCGTCTCCTCGCAGCACTGAAAGAGGAGGAAAGAACAAAGAAACGAGGAAATTCATAGGCCGAGAGAGGATTGTTACAATGGGTTGAAGGTTGAAAAAGAAGGCGTGCGTTTTCGTTTTTTTTGTGTGTGTTTTCCCGACTTTGTTTCACGAGCAGCACGACGACTTGCCCCTCCGCCCGCCGCCTCCGCTGCCGCCCCTCCCTAGCCGCAGGCCGCCGCCGCCGCCGCCGCCGCCGCCGCCGCCGCCCGGGGGCCAGCCCCCCCCGCCCTCGCCGAGCCTTTCGACCACCTCCCTTGCGACCGCGAGGAAGGCCTCGTCGACGCCCTCGCCCGTCTTGGCCGAGGCCTCGAAGAACGGGACGCCGAACTCAGCGGCGAGGGCGGCGCCCTGCTCGGCGGAGACGGCGCGGCTCTCGTCGGGGACGTCGGCCTTGTTGCCGACAAGCGCCTGAGTTTTTTTTTAGTTTTGAAAAGTTTGTTTTTTGAGTTGCTTTTCGAGTCGAGAGTTTTCTTGTTCCTCGTCGAGAGCAAAATCGAATCGAAGTGTAGCGCAGGACTCATCAAAGGAGCTCACCCCCTGCGGGAGAGGCAGAAGAAACGAGCAAAGTTCATTCTCCCTGCTCCACAACAATAAAGGCAAGGGAAGAAAGACACCCTGCGCCATTTCCCATTCTCGCGCCGGTCTCTTCGGCGAGCAAAACGCCACACGTTCTCTCCTCCCCTCTCCTGCTTCTCTTCCCCCCGTTCCCCCCCTTCCCCTCCCCTTGCTCTCTTCCTCTCAAAGGGGGAACTCAGTAAGTGAAGAAGAGAAGGGAGAGAGAGAGAAAAAAAAGGCAAAAGAGAGTTTGAAAATGAGGGGTGAACTTTCGACGGCCCTCCGCTTTTTAACGACGCTTTTTTTTTCTTTTTTTTCTTCCTCTCAACTCCATTTCCGAATTCTCGAACTTACCCTCACGACCCCGTCCACGGCGTTCGAATCCACGGCCCGCATCCACCCGCGTACGCTCTCGAACGACCGACGGTCTCCGACGTCGTAAACCAACAAGACGCCCATCGCGCTCCTGTAATAACTCGCCGTGATGGTGCGGAAGCGCTCCTGGCCGGCGGTGTCCCAGATCTGAAGCTTGACCGCCTGGCCGTCGAGCAGCACCTTTTTGATCTTGAAGTCGATTCTGGTGAGTTTTTTTTGGCGGCGGGAGAGGGAGAGAGAGAGAGAGAGAGGGAGCGAGAGAGAAGAAAGAGGGGCGCGAGGTGAGCAAGCAAAGAAAGGACAGGGAGGAGGTCGAGGTCGAGTTTTTTCCCTTCTTTCTTCGTCGCCGTCTCTTGCGATTCCGTCTCTCTCTCTTTCTTTCTTTCTCCCTCTCATTATCTGTCGTCTTCTCTATCAATCAACTCACCCGATCATCGTGATGAAGCTGCTCGTGAACGAGTCGTCGGAGAAGCGCAGCAGGAGGCAGGACTTGCCGACGCCTTTTTGAAGGGAGAGGAGAGGGGAAGTTTTTGATTGAAATTGAGTTGCAAGGTTGAGAGATCGAGAGCATTTGAAAAAGAACTGAGTTTTCTCTCTTGCCTCTTCCTTCCTCTTCCTTTCGTCTCTTCTCTCACCAGAGTCTCCGATCAGCAGGAGCTTGACCAGGTGGTCGTAGTCCTTGGCCCGCGGCTGGGAGGCCATTTTTTTCCTGTTTGAGAAGAAGAAGCTTTTCTTTCTCCGACGAGCAACGGCGGCGACGGCAGAGAAAAAATGACCAGGTCTCGGGCACTGTTCGAAGACTAGAGCGAGTCGTCGTCGTCGTCGTCAAAAGCATCGGCTAAAAAAGAAAAAAAGGAAAAACCAGCCGACATGCCTCTCTGAAAAAAGAAGCGCGTAGGCTAACTGCAGCCAGTGGCTCCCTTCTCGCGCGAGGAGTGCGAGAGAGGTCCTCGACATGCGCAGCTGCTGCGCTCAGGCGGCATCGGCGGCAATGGCGAGCACGAGCGGCAGGCCGTCGTCGGCGTCGCCCCTCGACCCTGTCTTTTTCCTGCGACGGCGGCGGCGATGGAATCGTCCGAATTCCACGCCGCTTGCTTCTCTACATCCTCGCGCTGTGCCAAAGACATCTACAGACCAAGAAGCTAGCACCTCAAGCAGCGGCATGGCAACGGCGGTCGCAGATTTCGAGGAATCGTCGCCGCCGATCCCGCCTCTAACTCCGCCTCCGCCGCCGCTCGCCCGACCTCCTCCGCCGGCGACAGAGAAACCCCCGCCCTCTTCCACGCCGATCCTCTCGGACCCGCTGTCGGCCGACGAGGCGTAGTGGTCCGCGCGCCTCAGCGTCGCGGACGCCTCGGACCTCCCTGCCAGCTCCAGGCCGAGGCAGCACGAGAAGAGGAGGGCGAAAGGCGAGGAAGAAAAGACGGCGGCGGCGGCGGCGGCGGCGAAGAAGAAGGAAGCCTCCACCTCCTCTTCCTCCTCGGACTCGGACTCGGACGGCCTCTCGCCGCGCCCCCGCCAGCAGCAGCAGCAGCGCAGGCCTCCCCCTGTCTCTCTGACCGCACAGCTCGCCGCGGAGCTCTCGGCCCTGCCCCTCGGCGCGGACCCGGGGGAGGTGCTGCAGGGGGTGCCCCTCTGCGGGAGGGAGATCGACCGCCTCCTCGCGCAGCTGCTCGAGGCCCCTGCTCCGGCGGCGGAGCAGCAGCAGCAGCAGCAGAGGCAGAGGCAGCAGCAGCAGAGGCGGCAGCAGCAGCAGCGCGGCGGCGGCGGCGGCGGCTCCCAGGGCGCCGCCGGCGTCTCGCGCGCCCTGGCCGTCTACTACTGGCTCGACGCCAGGAGGGACCGGTACGGGACGGACGACGCCTGGATCGTCGCGAGGCTGATGGGAGCCGCCGCGAGGGCGAGAGGGGGCGTGCCCAGCCCGCCGCCGCCGCCGCCGCCGCCGCCGCCGCCGCCGCCGCGGGGAAGCTCGTCGCCGTCGCGAGCCCCGCCGGGCGACGGCAACGGCGGGGGCGGCGGCGGCGGCGGCGGCGCTGGCGCCGGCGCAGGCAGCAGGAGGCCTCGCGCAGGCAGCAGCAGCCGCCCGCCCCTGCTCCCAGGCGCCGATGCCGCCCTGGCCCTCTACGACCGCTTCTTGCTCCGCGGCGGCGTCCCCGACCTGGTGACGGCGAATGCGGCGCTCGCCGCGGCGGGCAAGGCCGGCGACTGGCGCCGCGCCGTGGAGCTCTACAACGAGATCAGGGGCGTCGCCCCCCCTCCCTCGACGTCTTCGCGCTCGCGCCCGCTGGGCCCCGCGGACGCGTACACCTACACGGCTTTCATCACCGCGGCCTCGAGGTGCGGGCAGCCGGCCTCGGTCTCGATGGAGGCCCTCGAGGAGGCCAGGCGCGCCGGGGCGACGGCGGCGAGGGCGGCGGCGGCCGCCCCGCCCCTGGCAGCCGGCGCCGCCGCCGCCGGCGCCGCCCCCCCGCCGAGCGCCCCCCGCCCCCCCCAGCTCTACACCGCGGCCATCTCCGCGGCGGGCAGGGCCTCGGACCCCGACGCCGCGGCCAGGGCCTTCAGGGCCCTGGAGCAGGACGGAGGCGCGGCGGACGTCGTCGCGTACAACGCGCTGCTGGCGGCGCTCGCGCGCGCGGGCGCCTGGCAGCGCGCCTGGGCCGTGGTCGGCGCCATGCGCCGGGTCGGCTGCGCCCCGAACGTCAGGAGCTACAACTCGCTCCTGTCAGCGTGCGAGGGCGCGGGCGAGGGGCGGCGGGCGATGGAGGTGCTCGACAGGGTGGAGAGGGAGGCCGGGCTCCTGACGGGCTCGGAGGAGAGGGAGGAGGGGAGGGACGGCGGCGGCGCGCCGCCTTCGCCACAGCAGCGCAAGCAGCAGCGAAAGCCGCCCGTCAAGACCCCGCCCGACAAGGGCTTCTACCCGACCTCCATCACCTACAACACGGCGCTCGCCGCTGTCGCCCGCGCCGGCGACCTCCGCGCTGCGAGGCAGGTCCTCAAGAGGGCCGCGCGGGCGCGGTGCGCGCCCGACGCGTACACACTCTCATCGTTCCTGCGCGCGATCGAGCGGTCGGGGTCGGCGCCGGACCTCGCCCGCTGCCGCGAGGAGTTTGCGCGCCTCGTCGCGGCCGGCGCCCTGCCGAACGCCGCCTCGTATAACGCGCTGCTGTCGGCGCTGGCGAGGGCGGGCGACGGCGACGGCGCCGCGGAGGTCCTGGCCTTTATGGAGCGCGGCAGCGCCGCCGCCGCCGCCGCTGCCGCCGCCGCCGCCGCGGGGGAACGAGGCCAGTCGGGCTCCGGCCCCTCCTCGTCCTCCTCGTCCACCTCCTTCTTCTCGAGGGCTCCCCCGGCGCCCGACGCCAGGGCGCGCTCGCACGTCGTGGCCGCCCTGGCGCTCCAGGGCGACCTCCCCGCGGCGCTGCGCGGCTTCCGGGACCTGCGCCGCCGCGGCGAGCCGCCCTCGGCGCGGGCCGCGGCGGCGCTGCTTGCGGCCTGCGAGGCGGCCGGGGCGTTCCGCGACGGAAGGGAGGTGTTCGCCGCGGTCGACGAGGCCGCGAGGGCCGCGGCGGCAGCGGGGAGGGAGGCGGAGGGCGCCGTTGCGGCGGGGGCGGCCTCTCCCTCGGCGGCGCTTCCGTCCGCGTCGTCGTCGTCGGCGGCGGCGGCGCGGGCCCCGTCGTCCCCCTCCTCCTCCGCGTCCCCGTCGGCCTCCTCGGGCGCCGGCGAGGGAATCCTGCTCGCCGGGCGCAAGCTCGTCTACTCGGTCCCGGGCCTGCTGCAGTCGCTGCCGCCGCCGCTCATCGGGGCCGCGCGCGCCGCTGTCGAGGGCGGGCAGGCAGCGCGGCGGTGGGTCGGCGAGAACACGCAGCAGCAGCAGCAGCAGCAGCAGGACAAGGGGGACGAGGGGCGGCGGGCGGCCGCGGGAGGGGGAGGAGGAGGGGGCGGCGAGCGCGGCGGCGGCAATACGGCCAGGGGCGGCAAAAAGTAAAAAGTAAAAAAACCTTTTTTTTTTTCGTGATGCTCTTTCCCTCTCAAAGTCCGAGTGAGGTCTTTTTTCGTCTTGAGTGTCTTTAAGGCGGGGAATGAGCCGAGTTACAGGTGGAGAGGAAAAACGGACTAAAAGTGGGAGGCAACGTTTTCGAGAGGTTTCTTCGCGAAGGAAACAACACAATTTCTTTCTCTCTCTTCTCTCTCTTTTCAAAATCTCTTTCTTTCCCGTCAAAGATAGTCCTCCTGCAGCGCCGTCAGCACGTACAGCGCAGTCCAGTACCCCACGAGCACCGTCGCGCCTGCCGGAGCCGCCCCCGAGAAGGCCAGCAGCAGGCCCCACGCCGTCGCGGCCGACCCAAGGTACTGTGGGTGCGGCACCCTGACCCCCGTGCCCGGCTTCCCGCCCGTCGCCAGCAGGCGGAAGGGGAAGCCGTGGACCCAGGGCACGGTCCTGCCGAGGCGCACGCCGTAGTAGACGCCGTCGCCGCCGATCGTCGCGTAGACGGCGGCGTTGAGGACCTGGCCCAGCGCGACGAGCACGATGCCCGCGAGCAGCGCGGCGGGGGCGGTGGCCGCCGGGGAGAGCGAGCCGCCGCGGGACGTCCACCACGCGGCCGCCGCCCAGAACTGGGCGACTGATTTTTGTGTTGTTTTTCGTTTTCGTTCGAGGTTGCGGGGAGGCGGAGCGGGAGGGGAAGAGGGGGGGGGGGGGGGGGGGGCGGTAATGGGGGAGGAGGGAAAAAGGGGGAAGGCGGACACGGGGGAGAAAACACCGGGGATTTTAACCCCAAGGGCAGGCCAC
>Ga0114918_10005417_pt1 | contig 10959 bp, 8 predicted proteins | sample LantaG_FD_87015 | JGI IMG/M metagenome (GOLD analysis project Ga0114918, IMG submission 87015) | Deep subsurface microbial communities from Baltic Sea to uncover new lineages of life (NeLLi) - Landsort_02402 metaG | ecosystem: Environmental > Aquatic > Marine > Oceanic > Sediment | place: Baltic... | reverse complement strand
TTTCGAATTCGTGATACAGCATATATCCCATGCAGATTGTCGCCGTCAGGGTTGCCGCTACGCCGAGTATTCTGATGTGTGCCGGCTTGAGACTTGTTTCTGCGGAGACGGCACGTTTGAAAACAAGGTATATGATAAAAGTGACAATGCCAGCCGCCAGAAAGGCAAAGACCTGCATCCCGTACCAGCCCTGCGAGGGAACGCCCTTCTCGTTCACCCATTTCCATGTATGTTCCAGCGGATAGTAGCGCGGCAGCTTTATGGCGAACCACATCGTGCAGCAGTAGAAAAAACTCGTGAACGTCACGAAAGCGGCACTGAGTACGTAAGTGACATCAGATTTCTTCATGACCAGGACCCCTTCAGAAGTGTCAGGTAACAACCGACAACGACTTTGTACCAAACGATGATGTTCAGAAGAAAACACAGCGGCACATACAGCCAGAGCTTGTCTTTATCCTCGGCCGGCTGCAGATTTTTACGCAGAAAATAAAACACGAAGAACATCGCCAGGCCCACAGCTCCCCAATGCTCCTTGACCTCGAACAGACCGGTGGCCCAGGGAAGTTGCGGGTCAAAATATTGTTGCCTCATGTAAATCCTGTAAGCCGGATAAATTAACGCTCCGATGACATATACGATCACGTACGACCAGAGGGAGACCTTTGTGTAGAATAATTCGAGCTTCTGGCGGTTGAACTTGCCGCGGAGATAGCTGATGACGATAAGCAATCCATGCGTCATGCTTCCGAGGAGAACGAAAGTCACAAACAAATGTCCCAAAAGCAAAAGGCTATAAAACTTTTCCAGAAAAATCATAAAGCAAATCGTCGATAAACCGACCGGTTCGGTCTCTAAAAACAACATTTTCTAACGCGAACATTATAAGGATTGTCGAGCCGTTCACAAGCGAAATGCCTGCCTGCCGCGCGGCCGCCGCGGGTTTCCGGCATGATTTCCGGCCAATTCGATGCTATTGTGGAAGGTCGGTGCAGTAATTGTTCTGCTTGAAAATGCCTTGCCCGCTCGGGGAAGCGGCGAATTGTACGAATTGCTCAGCCAGCGAACGGTCCTTCGTAAAGGTGAGAATCCCGATGTTTACCGTGGAGATGACGTTTTCTTCGACCGGAATCGGAACCTCAGTTCCGTGCTCGCTGTAGTACCGGGCGATTGCGTCCCAGACTATTGCGGCATCGAGCGAGCCGGCCTGAATCTGCATACCCAGCTCGTTGACGGTCAGCGACTGGAAGGCCACGTTCTTCTCGACGTCATCCCATGCGATATTGTTCTTGGCGAAGATTTGTTTGGTTTTTCGGCCGATGGCACAGGCCTTTGCGTCGCCGAGACCGAGCTTCAGACCATCTGCGAGCAGGTCGCGCAAGCCGTGGATATTTTTGGGATTATCTTTTCGCACCAGGATGGTCGGCACGAAATAGCAGACGGACTGCTGCGAGAGAATCATTCCCTCGGCAGCGGCCTGCTCTACATAGTGTTTGTCGCCGGGCATATAAAGATCGCCCCGCCGGGCCAGCTTAATTTTCGATAGAAGTATCTCGCTGCCGGCATAATCCGTAATGACTTTCACACCATGCTCGCGTTCGAACGCTTCGGCTATCTGCTGCACCGGCGGGCGAATGCCGGCCCCGCAATAGAGTAGCAATTCCTTCGCCGCCGAATCCGATTCTTCGGGCTTCTCGGCCTTGCAGCCGAACAGCAGAATGGCTGTAACGACAACTGTGGCAAACGTAAGTTTTTTCAAAGTGTTTCCCACCTCTTTCACTTCACATAGCCATACTCAGTGAAAATCGCAGGGCCTCGCTTTCGCGCAAATTCCATGAATTGCCTGAGTGCTTCGGGCTGCTTCGTGTAGCTCAGGCCCATTATATGCACGCGGATTTCCTGCTCGTACTCGTAAGGCGTCTTGACAACCTCCAGGCTGTCGGCGAACGTATGGGCAACGCCGTTCCACATAATTCCCGCATCGACGGCCTGGGTCTTTAGAAAATTCCCGATGTTGCTGTGTCCTTTGGTCAGGCGGTTCTCGACGTTTTTCATTACCGCATCTTTTATGCCCTTCTTTTCCAGAAGCGCAAAGACCATCTCCCCACATGTGGAATATTCCGGATTGCTCAGGGCCACTTTCAAGCCGGGACGGGTAAGGTCCTCGATACTTATTATGCCCTGAGGGTTGCCTTTCTGCACCGCCAGAACGGGAGCTACAAAACCGACCTGGACATCGTCCGCCAGAGCGTTGGCATCGCGGGTGTAATCAAGATACGGGTCGTGGGTAATGAAAATGTCGCCCTTGATCCTGGCCTTGACGTGGGGCAAAAGGTCCTCACTGCCCCCGACGGTGTAAACCGTTTCAATACCCGTTTGGGCCTTGAATTCCGAACATAACTGCTCGGTCGGTGGAACAAAGGAGCTGCCGCAAAGGATCATCAGCTCTTTGGTTTTCGGCGGCGTTCCTTTCTTGCTGCAACCGACTGCCAGCAGCAAACTCAACACAACCAATAACGATAGTTGTAGGGTGGGGCTTGCCCCACCATTTATGAATCGGTGGGCTAAAGCCCCCCCTACGATTCTGCGTGTTTGTCCGGTCTGCATTTTTACTCCTTCATTTTCTAAGATCCTAATGTAACTCTCAGCCGCCGCTGCCTAAGCACAGTACCTGTCCGTCTTCGAGGGTAACTATTGCACGTCCGTCACGGTCTATGGCCAGGCCCCAGGGGACCGGGGCAGCCGGCACGGCTTCCGACCAGAGGACCTTGCCGTCCTGAAGGTCCAGGGCGACAATCTCCGATTTGCAGGCCGCCACGACGGCGTTCCTGCAAACCGCCATAGCGACACTGTCCTTACAGTCGTAGTTCCACAACGGCTTGTCCTTAATTCCGAGCCTGTTGAAGTCAAGGTTGAAACGATTACTCGGCTCGGCCATTCGTTCTCTCAGCATTTTTCTGTCAAGCTTATCGAAACACATAATCTTTTTATTCTGCTGGTTGCTCACCCATGCGATATCGCGACCGCCGGCCGAAGCGAGAAAGACCTTGCCGAAGACGGTATTGTCGAAGACTTCGTATTTCGGGTGCCCGTAGAAAGGCTTGCCGCATGCCACCACCTTCTCGCCGAGCAGTGACAGTTCCCACCCGCGGGGACTTTGCGACGTAATGATATTATTTTGTATAAAGTGTCGGAGCAAAGCAGGGTTGTTAAGGCATTTTCCATCAGTAATGTCATAAACAGCCGGCGAGATAGAGGTGCCGCTGGCTAAGTAGAGCTTGCCGTCGTGAAGTAGTTGATGGCCCTGCACGCTCACTCCGGTACGTGCCTGCCGGTCCAGATGACCCGACGTGTTGTTCTGCCATTTTATTTTTCCGGTCGCGGCGTCGAGCGCATAGACATAAGTGCCGTCATAATTGACGATGCCGGCTGCCACGTATGCAGTCCCGTCATTAACCAGCACTCCGCTGGCGGCGGGCCAGGTGGACATCAGCGAACCGTAAACGGGAATCGCCCGCTCTGCCGGAGCTGCACGGAACCGCCAGAGCAGCCGGCCCGTCTGCGCCTCGTATGCGTATACCCATCCGTCGCCGGAGCCGACCAGGGCACGCCCCTTCCAGATTGTCGGTGGAATTCGGATTGCCCCGCCTGTATATGCTTTCCATCGCAAATCGCCGCTGGCAGCGTCGAAGGCCCGGACGATACCATCGGGCCCGCCGGTAAACACAAGCCCACCGGCGGCGACAGGAGCGGTCGGCAGAGGTGCCGCCGAGAGGAATTTCGCTTTCGGTTCGAATCGCCAGAGCAATTTGACCTTATTGGGGACGGTTGCTGCAGAGATGGCGCTGCCGGTGTTGTCTGCGCGAAAGGTGGGCCAGTCGGCCGGGGATTCGGAAAAGTTTGCGACTTTTGTCAAATCGTTGGCGCTCTTCTCAAGACGTTCTGCTTGGGTTGCATGTGGGCTAAACTCGAAGTCCCCTGCCGGTCCGAGGCAGGTGATACCGTATAGCGTAAGCTGGCAATCACAGACCGACGGCCAGAAGTATAATAGACCATTGGCAATGGTTACACCATCGTGACATGGGGGACGCATAGGTGAAATCCAGTCCGGACGCCCGCTGGCCAAATCCAATCGCGTCGTCCCACCTCCGGCCCGGTAGAATATGGCATCGACAGATCCTGTTGGCCGAGTACATGCCCGACGAGCTGTCTTAAACTCCGCTAATACTGCTCCAGTGAGCGGATCAAACTTCTTGCTGAGATTGCCTTCATCAATTTGACCGCTGATACCATATAGACCATCTTCCCGCAGGATTAACTGAAAGTTATTGTAGGAGTTCTCCCAAAGGATGCGCCCGTCTTCGGTTGAAACGGCAAGAAGCTTACCGATTGGAGGACCGGCAAAATACAAGGCCTTATCGTTGCACTGAAGATAACCTGTAGTTCGCCAGTTGGTGCGCCAGTCCTGGCGGTTCAGAAAAGTTCCAAGCGACTTAAATAATTCGGGGGCATTCTCCGGCGTCTTTCGCCATAAGACCTCACCGGTTTTCGCATTCAGACAGGTCAGATACGCTCCAAATCGAAAGATGAAGATTCGACCGTTTTTCATACACATTGCCCGGCTGTCAACCGGCTCATCTTCTCGATAGCTCCACAGGACATGTTTCGTTTTTGGGTCAATGGCCAATACATTTCGACCGAAGCCCCACGGATGGGCTGCGTACGCCTTCTCGCTGTCCCTGATACCGTCAGGTTGATTAAAGCCCTTTGATATCGGGTTCCAAGGCCAGCCGTGCAACTCCCGGCGCCATCGCATTGTCGGGTCTCTTTGTTCCTGCTCTCCCATAAGTGCATAGAGAACACCGTCCTCCAGAGCCATCCATTTCCAGAATGTCCCGCCGGCTTTTTCCACCGGTGGGATAATTTCATCCTTCAATTTGCCGGTAGCTGTATCAATTAGCTTACAGGACTTATCGTCACCGACATACAATGTCGTCGGTGTTGCAATCATTGTATTGCGATGTATCATCACGCCCTCAGTTAGGTCCCGTTGCCAGAGCATCGTGCCATTATAGCCGTCGAACGCCACGAGCTTATTGAGCAGGGGTTCTTCCCGTGTCTTGAAGGCCACGTGTCCGAACGCCTTGAACGCACGACCGGCCGAAGCCACCGCCACCTGAGGCATCGGCGCATAGCGCGGCTCAGCCAGAAACTGTGTCAGATAGGGTGCTTGAACGACTCTGTCTTCTGATTGCGGATTATTGTCCGGGCCGTGATAGGGATGACTCCAGTCATCCACTCCTTCGGGGAACGACTTGATCAGAACTTTGTTGGGTCCCAATAAGGCCTTTCCTTGTGGACGCAGAATCCGGAGCACCTCAGCCTCAACTTCTTTAGGGATTTTGAACAGCACAACAACAGCATCGGCAAGATTGTCGGCTAAATGTATTCTGGTCAATGGCCCTTTTTCCACAAAGATACGTGTCCCATAGAAACCAGCTTCATCAACTATTTTGCGTGCCTTTTCGACGTCTTCTTCGTGTCGCAATTGCACATACGCCAACAGCTCACTGCTGCTCGCAAGCTGTAGAGCAACTTCGCACCTCTTGTCACCAAGCACTACGCAGATTCCGCGAGTAACACCGATTCTCTCAAGAATCGGCCGGCCTTGGTTTGCCGGACAGACGACAGGTTGACTGAGCAAAAGACATGCCGCTGTGATCAACAGGCTCATTCTTATCGTTCTCATTTTTCTCCCTTTCAAAATATTCGCCGGGAATATCGATTTGCTCTTCCGCCGCAATGCTACGAGTTTTAACTCGTAGATGAAGTTATCCGCCAGAGGCGGACAGGCGAAAGCCTGAAAACATAATGCTATGGGTTTTAACCCATAGTAGTTTACTCAACCAACTTTCCCTGGCTCATCTGTAAGCTGCGTGTGGCGTGTGCGGCTGTCCGGACATCGTGGGTAACAAGCAGCACACATCCACCCTCGGCGACATATTGACTGAGGTAGCCTAACACAATATTTGCATTACCCTCGTCCAGATTTCCGGTAGGTTCGTCAGCTAATATAATTTTCGGTTTATTCAAGAGAGCTCGCGCCAGGGCCGTACGCTGCCTCTGGCCGGTGCTAATCTGGGCCGGCACATGGCCGGCGCGTTCATCCAGACCGAAACGACTGACGAGTTCTTGCGCTCTTTGATCAGCCTCTTTTGTCGGAAAGGCCAGCGACGGAGCTAGAATGTTCTGCCGTACCGTCAAGTAGGGAATCAGGTGGAACTGCTGAAAGACGAATCCTATCATGCGGGCCCGCAGTCTGCTTCGCATCTCTGGACTCAGTACGTAGGGGTCCTGTCCATCGAGACTCATCTGTCCGTCACTTGGTCGCAGAAGACCGCCGGCGGTCAACAGTAGTGTAGTCTTTCCACAGCCGCTCGGACCACATACTGCTAAGAATTCCCCCGGCTGGACAGATAACGAGACCCTATCGAGAGCCGCCACCTTGCCTTCCGGGCCGTCATAAATCTTAGTAACATTTTTGAACTCAACCATCTTGTTAACCTAAAAAACTCGTAATTAGAAATCCAAAGCACAAAGCGGTAGTTCGATTTACCATTGTCGCTTTTTGAATGGCATCTTCTTCTTTAGAGATTTACTCTTCTCTCAACACATCTGCCGGGTCCTGTCGAATTGCGACCATGGTCGGAAGCCAGCCGGATATGACAGTTAACACCGGCGCTATAATCAGGGCCAGCAAAAACAGACCAGGAATGAACAGTTCCCCAGCAGTGGCAATTCCTTCCATATCATCCTCCAGCACAAGCCCGAGCCACCTGCCTAAACCGAGACCGGCAAAGATCCCCAAAAAACCTCCAAGCAATCCCATTATAAAGAACTTTGAAAGAAACAAAAACATAATTTGCCTTGCTCGAAAACCTATCGCTCTTTGTATTCCAATTTCAGCCTTACGGTCGCGAACATTGTTAAATGCAAGTAACCCGACCCATACAGCGCAAGCCACCATAACTAAGGGGACCAGAACCGACGCGAAAAATTCACGTTCAGAGCGCATCTGAGTTCTGTGCCGCCTTTCTCTCTCAACTGCTGCCTTTGCTTCCTGACCCACTTTTAATCTGGACTCGGCTCTCGCAATAGCCTTGGTCCCCCTCTCGATAACCTGCGTTCCTGGAAGAATCTGCTCTATCTCTCCTCGAACCTTTCCCAGCAGACCTTCCACTCCCTGGCAAAGGCATTCGAGAGCAAGAATCGCGTTGATAAGACCTTCTTTGTCGAGGAGCTCCTGCGCCTGGCTTAAATGAATCCATGCTGTGAAGTCATCTTTGCTGCCACGTTCTTCGTAGCACTTGTGAACGGTGAATTCTTTGCCAAGAAGCTTGACCTTGTCACCAACTTCCAGTCCGAGACTCTGGTGCAATCCGTATCCGAGCACTATAGTTCCCAGGGGTACCGGCTGAACAAGGGGCTTCCTCGGATCTTTGTGGAGGTTCGGGACTTCACCTCGCGCCCCGACCAGCGTAATCGTGCGATTTTTCTCCGGCCATTTTATTCTTTGCTGCAGGCTCGGCAAGAAATGACGAACGACAATAATTCCCGAATTCGCCAAACGCGTAACATATTCCTCCGGCATATATTCCGAAGGATAACCTTTCATGTGCAAGTCTCGAATATTCTGTTGTTTTGGAAGAATCAAAAGGTTAAATTTCAGTTTCAATGTTGCCTTTCGCATTTCATCTTTCAAAACCGCCATCTTCTTCTCGGTTTCTTCTTCTTTCTCGTTCAATATCTTCTGAGTTTGGAGGTCATGTAACTTCAGCAACGTCACCGCCCCTGTCAGCGAACCAACGGCAACGATAACAGCAAAAGTTCCTAAAATAAAACTAAGCCAGCGGTGCAATATTTCCCTTGCCAGTATGTGCCAAATTTTCACAATTTAATTCTTTCAAAAAGCATAACCAATTTCCAATTAGGTCGGTTACTCCTGCCGCAAAGCGACAGCCGGGTCCTGCCTGGCAGCAAGCATTGCTGGAATCCAACTGGCGGCTACCGCGATTACCATCGCCACACATACCACAAGCCCAAGCAGATCGAAATTTAACATCCACTCATACCTGCTTTTACCGACCGGCTCCGACCAATTGCTGCCGAGAAAGCTTCCAGCCAAGAATCCCAGAATCCCGCCGAAAAGGCCGATTACGATAGCCCTTGACAAAAAAATGTAAAGTATCTGTCGGGAGCGAAAACCCAGTGTGCGCAGTATACCTATCTCCGTTCGTCGTCCTCGTACATTCCCCACTGCCAACAATGCAATCCATACGAGGCATATAACCATTACCAATGAAACCAGAATTCTGACAAAACGTGTCCTGGTTACTCTCAATTGAGCCATATGTTCTCTCTCCCTTTCAATAGCAGCCTTTCCTTCATCCTCCACTTTAGTATAGGCATGTACTTTTGCAAGCACATTTGATGCCTTTTCAATCACCTGTGTGCCTGGGAGTATCCGTGTAATTTCGGCCCTGACTTTTGGCAGGTCAGCCCAGGCGCTGCGACATTCAAAAGCGAGAATCTCGTTTATAAATCCCTTTTTATTAAGTAGTTCCTGTGCTTCCTGCAGATTTATCCATACTGTCATATCATCCTCTGTGCCCAACTCTCCATTGCACCTGTGTACAACAAATTCATTGCCCATAAATCGAATCCTGTCACCAACATTCAGTCCAAGTCCCTGTTGAACTTCGTAACCCAATACAATCTTTTCCCGTGGAACTGCCTCGAGACTCAACTCATGGGAATACAGAACAGGATTAACAGCTTTTTTATCCGATGTCCCTACAAGGATGACCGCCCATTTTTTTTCGGGCCACTTCACCTTCTGACGCAGTCTTGGCACAAGGTGTTCAATAGTAACAATCCCGGACTCCTGAAGCCGAGAAAGGTACTTCTCCGGCATATACTTATCTCCATAATCATCTGTATACCAGTCGCTGAGGTTTTGGTCTTTGGGAAGAATAACAATGTTGAATCCGAGTTTTTGCATCGCTCTCCTAACGTCATCTTCCAGAACACGCATCTTTTCCTGAGTCTCGATTCTTTTTTGTACGAGAATTGATTGCGTCCGAGCATCATGTAATCTCACCAGTGTAAGCGAACCAGCAAGGCATCCTACAGCCACCGCAACAGATAGTAATCCTAATGCGAAATTGAGCTTGCGATGTAGAATCTCTCTAATTATCAAACGTGAAATTGTCATAAGAACTACTATTTGCTCAAAGCATCCTTTACTTTCACATTCGCTATTATTGCAACTCTAATACCTCCGGTTGTTACCGGCTTCCGGACAATCATGGATGTCCCTTTCTGAAACGGCTCATAGCAAAGGTCCCTAAAGCAGCAACCACCAGGATGGCGGCCAGGGAAACAGCGGTCGTTCCCATAACGCCGAAGCCGCGAACCTTCCGCTCCGGTGTTTCGACCGGTGCAGAGAGCGGTTGGGGTGATTCAGTAATCGTCGCGGCAACAACTTGGCCCTGTGCATTGAGACTGGCATCGGCCGCCTCTTCCGGGAATACACCGGTCAGCTCCGGCAGCGGCTCTTCGGCCATCTCGTAGAACTCCTGGTAGAACTGCATCGCGGCGGCGTCCCAGTTAACGCCCATCAGCAAATCGACGCCGGGATTGAGCATTTTGATTTCGCAGCCGCACGGGCCCGTAATAAAAGCGATCGTCTCCCGAATCGTATCGGCGTTGATCCCTTCCGAGGCAAGAGCATAGAGCGTCCGGCCTCGTCCGAATACCGGAAACACAATCGCCTCGTTCGCATAGTCGCCAAGGTCCGACTCGCTCTTCAACAGTATCTCAAGCAGCATTTGTTCCTTTGGATCGGAGCGAGAGATTGTCAGCGTAGAGAATTCGTATGACAGCCCGGGCGTCTCCAGTTCCTCGGCAAGCTCCGTCGTCATTTCCTTGAACTCTTTTGTTGCCGTGGCAAGTTGCTGGTCAAGTATCTGCATGGTCGCCTTGTCTTTGGCGGCGTTGCCTGATTCGACAACCACCCACACGGCCGTTTGGCCGTCCGTCAGACGCTGGGCCAACTGCAGCCGCTTCGGCGACTGAATTAGAGCCTTAACCGCCGCTGGCGTAAATTCACCGGTCCAGAACGGTGCCGCCCGGCCTTTTTGCAAGGGGTACCAGATCGCCAGGGCTGGCAGAGTTTCCGGAACGGCCCCGCCCAAAAGACTTGTCACCTCATTTTCCGCCGATGTCTCCAAATCCATCGTCGAGATTCGAAGATTCAGAAACTCCGCTTCTTCGGCTTTTAACAGCGAAGAGGCAGGATCATCATCGGCAAGCGGGCCGCGGTGGATTATGATGGCTTCATAAGCATCAGGCGCCCAACGCTCCAGAGCATAGCGAAAAACAGGAATCGCGCAACCGAATACAGGCCGGGCCAAACATGCAGAAATCAAAATGAAAAACGCAAAACGCCGATAGTGTTTCATTTCTGTTTTACCTAAGCAGGATTTCAATTATCAGAACTTCCTACTTCAATACGATACCCGATTCGCTATTGTTTGTCAAAACAAAGCACTTTGCCACTTTTAGTAGCGAGGAACAACCGGCCGTTCGCCGCGGCCATGCCATCCCGGGCCTGCAGGGGCGGTTTTTCCTGGGACCAGCGAACATCGGCAGACCACAGCGATTTAATGTCGAAATCCTGCCGGAGCTGCCAGTCCGAGGAATTGGCGTTTTTCTTTCTGGACCGGGCGTTGATTTTTCTTCTGCTGTTTGTAATACCAATTGTGCATAATCAATGCGCTTGTTCGTGTCATTTCGAGCGCACAGGCTGTGTCGCAATTGCTTCACAGAACCTTCATTATCTTTGCCATCTCAGCAAAATTACAGAATTCGTTCGTTACCAGGCAACATCAAGTCTTT
>Ga0114918_10005416_pt1 | contig 10960 bp, 7 predicted proteins | sample LantaG_FD_87015 | JGI IMG/M metagenome (GOLD analysis project Ga0114918, IMG submission 87015) | Deep subsurface microbial communities from Baltic Sea to uncover new lineages of life (NeLLi) - Landsort_02402 metaG | ecosystem: Environmental > Aquatic > Marine > Oceanic > Sediment | place: Baltic... | reverse complement strand
GCATTTTTTATGAATTGGTGTGGAATAATCTTTTTACAGTTTATAATGCTCTCAGCTGTTTCTTTTTTACAGTTCTTATTTGGAATTATCCTGCTCAAACCAATAGATTCTGTTATTAAACATGAACCTTTAAAAATGTTATTATCTTGGATACTTGGTGCAAGCATCTTTGGTATTGCAGAATTTATTTTGGGACATAGAGGAATATACAATACACTTTTCAATATTAGTAATTTTCAAAATGTATCTTGGATTATATTGGGTATTTGTACTGTTTTAATCTTAATTAAAATCAAATACGTAAAGACAAAATTAAGAGAGTATGTTTCTGTAATATGTAAAAATAATATAAATTATATACTTATAATTATATTATTTGCATTTATATTATCTGTTTTTATCGTAGCCAACCTATCTTACGATAATGCCAAAAGTTTCGGGGCTCTAGCAGATAAAAATTGGCATTTATATGAGTTCCCGAAAATGATTATAGAAAATAACGGTTTTCCGGCTGGAAATTTTCAAGTTGGTCTACAGAGCCAATTAATGATTTTTTCTTTTGTAATAGGATTTGGGAAATTAGAAACTATAAATTTTATTAAATCAAACGCATTTTATGGAACATTATCTTTGGCAGTATTTATTATATTAATATATTATTTATGTAAATATATATTTAAGCTAAAAAGCAAAATTTCATTAATGATTAGTATCTGTACGTTGTTTTTTGGAGCAATAAATTGGCCTTTGTTTAGATTGGCACAATCAGAGAGTGGGCAATTTATTACATCTTATCTTGGTTTTTTTAATTCTTCTGATACCTTATATCACAATACGACACAACAGTATTCTATTTTATTGGTGCTAGCTAGTTATATATTAATAATTTTATTTATTACCAAAGAGAATGATTCTTACAAAGTTTTAACTTATTCAGGGATTTTAGCAGTTCTATCTTTTTTTATAAAACAAAGTGCATTCATTTTCCTTGGACCTATAGTTTTTATAATATCTTTTTATAAATTAATTAAAACCAGGAGGCCTAAGTGGCTGATACCTATCTCTGTTATTATTATACCAATAATATTTCAGATATTATATTTTTATATATTCAAAATAGGTGGTACCGAATCATTAAATCCACAACTTGATTTTCTGGGCTTTTATTATATATATTTATTTGAAAAATATCCGTTCTTGAAAAATATATATTTATTGGCATCTTTTATCATTCTTATTAGATCTTTTGGTGGTCTAATCTTACCAACAATATTTTCAAAATATAATATTGATAAAAAGATTATTTATCTCAATAATATAATTTTTATTTATGCATTCTTGTTCTCTGCTTTTTTGGTACAAGATAATACTTATAAAGGTGATGGCAATTTCTCTTGGACATTTGCAGCTTTTTTTATTTTGTATATACCTTATTTATTTAAAATAACATTGGATATTGAAGAAAAAAAAATAAGATATATGGCATTTTTAATTTTGGGTTTACATGTTATCGGAGGGATATTACATTTAGTTGCAATAACAATTAGCGGAGCTTTAATATAATTTTATCAAATGTATCTTTCTTTATTATTGAATTAATTAAGAAGTTTTAAATAGTTAATGCAAAAATGGCCAATAAATCTGCTAAAATTTTTTTAATTATAATATCATTTATCATTTTTGTAATGGGAATTACATTAGTTGGTATTTCATATTTACCTTTTGAATTGGTTAAAACAAAAATAGATGTTTTTACTGTAAACATAACCGCTGATTTTTTTTCAGCAGAAATTTTATTGAAATTGAGATTTATTGGAATTGCTGTAATCCTAATAGGTTTTATGTATAGTGCTGTAATAGAAGAAATCCAGCAGCCTTTTGATAGATTATTTATTTCACTTTCTTCTTTTTTCAGAGAAATTTTTAGCAAATTTCTAAAAGTAATAAGAAAAGAAGATAAAATACATATTTATTCTTTTATTATTTTAATAATTATCGCAATTATTGTTAGACTTTTTTATTTATTCAAGCCGATACATTATGAAGAAGCTTTCACATTTTTAAATTATGCCCAAAAACCATTATTCATGAGTCTCTCGGATTATTCTTATTCCAGCAATCATCTTTTTAGTACTCTTTTGGTTCATATTTCTTACAGATTATTTGGAAATAATCTATGGGCAATTCGATTACCTGCATTAATTTTTGGGATACTCATAATTCCAATGGCTTATACGGTTGTACGTATATTCTATAATAAAAATGCAGCCATTCTTTCAGCCGGTATTATAGCGGCATCTCCAATACTGATAGGGTATTCGACTAATGCCACGGGTTATATTATGATATGCTTTTTCTTTATGGTCCTCTTAGCTCTTGGTAAATATATTTTATATAAAGATAATTTATTTCCGTGGCTACTTTTAGCTGTGTTGTCCGCTATTGGATTTTATACAATTCCAACTATGTCTTATCCCTTTGGAATATTTATAGTATGGCTTTTATTATCAATTATATCTAAAGACACCAAATTTTCTTATATATACTTATTTAAGAGGTTTTTCTTATTTTTGATTATCACGATTATTCTTACATTTATATTATATGTACCGATTTTAATAAGATCGGACCTGATATCAATAATAAACAATAAATTTGCGGACCCTCTATCATGGTGGCATGCTTTCAGCATATTGCCCTCATCGGTGAATTCAATATGGAACCAATGGAATCAAAATATCCCAATTGCGATAAGTATTTTTTTTGCTATGGGCTTTATTGCATCGTTATTTTTACATAAAAAAATAGCAAGTCACAAGGTTCCGATTATCTCTGCGGTATTTATTTATTGCATACCTTTATTTTTAATGCAAAGGAATATACCTTCCGAGGCTGCATGGCTCTTTTTATTACCCATTTATATAATATTATCCTCTGCGGGAATAATTTTTCTCCTTAGATTAATTTTATCTAAAATAAAGAATTACAAATCAATAATAATTTCTATTCTTTCCGTTATCCTATCAATAGGGCTTAGTTTAGTGGTATTTTATTCTCAATCAGCTTATTATTCGAATGAAGTGGGGACACTTAAAGATGCTGAAGAAATTACCATAATGCTAAAAGACCGCCTCGAAACAGGGGACATGGTTTTAAGCAAAAGTCCTTCTGATGCCATATTGATATACTATTCTAAAAAACATAATATACCAGTTGATTATTTTGAACTAAGCTCTGATCTCTATTCTAATAAACGTGCATTTATAGTAGTTAATAAAACAAATGGACAGACATTAGATGAAATTTTTAATTCTTATGGTTCATCAGTTCTTGTATATAGTAGTCCAAAGTTGCTTAAGGAGTATAAATCTGCTTATATTTACGAAACACATAATTTAAAATTTGAAAGTAAATTAATTTTTGATTATAACTCATATAGCAATATAGAATTTCAAAACTCTAAGTTGTCTGAAGATAATAAGGAAATAATAATTGAAGAAGGTGAAGGCAAACTTAAATTGTGTAAAATACCAATAATAATTGAAAGTAATAAAAATTACATTATCAGTTTTGAGATAAGAAAGGTTAAAAATTTAGACAATATTATATACTTTGATTTTTCTGGTGATAATTATGATAAAAGAGAACAGGAATTTATTTTAGAACCTAATAGCATAAGTGAAGATTATACACGAGTAAGCCAAATTTTAAATTCTGGTAGAGTTCCTAATAATACCAATGTTAATTTTAGAGTATTCACATATTCGAGTGGAGAAATTATTATTAGAAATTTAGAGATTTATCAGATTGAATAGGATTGTTTAAATTTTTTAATTATTTTCAAATTTATTTGGTTTTTAAGATGCAAATATTATTTTTTAAACTATTTAATTATAAACACAATGTTTAAGTAGATTGTTACAAATTGATGAATATTAAAAATTACTTTTTTAAGTTTATAAACCATTTACTTAATTTTAAAAGTCCTTTATTAAAATATATGATAGGTTTATAGGACAATTCTCTTTCTGCTTTTTCAATCGAGGCGAGGCTGTGCTTGATATCTCCTATTCTTTCCTCTTTATAAACAGGTTTTATTTCTTTTTTAAAAATATCAGATAGCATTAAAACTATTTCATTTAAGTTTATATTTTTATTACATGCAATATTATAATAATTCCCAAATATATTTTTATTTTTTGATATTAAGGCTAGATAGTTGGAATAAATTACATTATCTATATAGGTAAAATCCCTACTCTGTCGGCCATCACCATATATTTCCAGGGATTTATTCTTAATTGTGTTATTTAAAAATTTGGGGATTACGGAAGAATATATAGAGTTTGGATTTTGTCTTTTACCAAATACATTAAAATAACGCAGGGAAATAGTCTTAAGACCATATAAACTGTAAAATAATCTACAATAATATTCTGCAGTTAATTTGGTAACTGCATAAATTGATTTTGGGTTAGGAGGCATTGATTCATCTTTAGGCAACTTTTTTGAATCGCCATAAATAGATGAAGATGAAGCATAAACAAACTTATTTATTTTATTTTTTACAGACGCTTCCAGTAAGTTTAAAGTCCCGCTTATATTGCTTGAGTTGGAATCAATGGGATTCTCTAAGGATCTCTGCACGGAGCCAAGAGCGGCCTGGTGTAAAACAATATCAATATACTTCGTGCTTTTAAGACAATCATCATAATTTCTGATGTCGCCATTTATAAATTCAAAATCAATATTCTTGTTCTCTTTTGAAGCTTCCGATAATGCACTATCGATATTCTCTTTAAATCCTGTGGAGAAATTATCAAGTCCTCTTACAGGTACTCCTTTTTTCAGGAAGAATTCGGTAAGATTGGAGCCTATAAATCCTGCACAGCCTGTAATCAAAATTTTTATGTTTTTATTTATAGTTAATTGGTTTAAATCCAATACTAGATTCTCCAGTACCTGTATCCAAGTTTTTCTATATCTTCTCTATCAAAAATCCATTTTATATCAAATATATACGGATTGGCTCCGGCCATTTTCGATTTTAATTCCACAAGATTCATTTCTTTAAAATAATTATGCGCAACGCAAAATATGGCGGCGTTGATATTATTTATTTCTTCAAATTTGATAAGGTCAATTCCGTAGTTTTCCTTAACTTCTCTTGCATTTACGATAGGGTCAAATATCTGGGCATTCATATTATGCTGTCTTAGATAATTATATATGTCAATTACTCTGGAATTTCTTGAATCGACAACATTCTCCTTAAAGGATATTCCGAACAAAACGACCTTAAATTTTACATTTTTATTATGACTTGCCATTAATGTCTTTAGTATCTGTTCTCCGATAAAAAATCCCATATTATCGTTTATCTTTCTGCCGGCATTGATTATTTCAGGATAATAATTAATCCCCCTTGCTTTAAAAGATAAATAATATGGATCAACTCCGATACAGTGTCCCCCTACCAGACCTGGCGTAAAGTTTAAAAAATTCCATTTGGTCCTGGCGGTTTCAAGGACTTCTTTTGTATCAATTCCCAGTTTGGAAAATAATATGGCAAGTTCATTTATCAGGGCTACATTTATATCTCTCTGGGTGTTTTCAATGACCTTTGCTGCTTCGGCCACTTTTATACTTTTTGCTTTATAGATTCCTGCCTTTACCACTTTGCCATAGACTTTGCTTATAATATCCAGAGAACTTTCAGTTTGTGCGGAAACAACTTTAGTTATGTTCTCTATGGAGTGTTCTTTATCCCCCGGATTTATCCTTTCAGGTGAATAACCTACATAAAAGTCCTCTTTGTTCTTGAGTTTTGATTCTTTTTCCAGCAAGGGAATACAAAATTCTTCAGTTACACCGGGGTAAACCGTAGATTCATATACTACTATGGAATCTTTAGGCATATTTTTTCCAACCAGTATGGTTGCTTCTTTTATATGACATAGATCCGGATTTTTATAATTATCTATGGGTGTGGGGACTGCTATAATAAAGAAATTTGCATTTTTTAAATCACTGGCATTGCTGGTTAAAACAGAATCCTTTAAGGATAATTTATCGGTTTCAATCTCTTTATTTTCATCTATACCATTTTTTAATTTTTTTATTTTTTCACTGTTTGTATCAAATCCTATAACCTGGAAATGTTTGCTGAACTCTGTAAGCAGCGGCAGTCCAACATAACCAAGGCCAATTATGGCTATTTTCTTTTCTTTACTCTCTAATTCCTTATACAAACCTTTAATTTCCATCTCTTTTAAATTATAATAATGTGAATTTAAATATTTATTGGAAAATATTCGGACTATCAATAATTATTTTATGTAAATATACATTAAATTTAATTTAAATTCTATTATTTTCCGTTTAATAATCATAATGGGTGATATTAATCAATTATTATTTATAAAGCAGAATATAGAAAAAAGAGCCCTATTCCGGAAGTAGATAGCAATGGTTATACGACAGTGCCGATCTTTTCCACGATTACAGTTAGTATGATTGGAAGAAAAGAGTCTGATTTTTGATTAAAAATAAGAAAAAAATATATTATATTGTTGAACCAATTGAATGGTCCACCAACTGGGATGGAAGGTATATAACTAAAAATATTAGTAAATTATTTGACCAGCCTGCAAGAGTAATAAGAACATCCAGATTAATAATATCAAAAATACGGGGTCAAATTCTTCATTTTGGATCAAGAAATACTTTTCTGCCTAGTAATTATAATTATGTCAATAAAGAAAACGATATAATTTTGACTTGGTTTCATGGGACAGATAAGGATTTGGATTATATAAAACTACTGCCTGAAATTTCCAAGGACCTGGCTGTTCTCCATACCTCATGCACAATTACCAAAAAGAATCTAATAAAATGGGGTGCCAGTGAGGAAAAAATTAAAATCATACCAATAGGAGTAGATATTGATCTGTTTAAAAAGGCTGATATTTACAGTAAAGAAAAAATCAGAAAAAAACTGGGTATTCCGGATAGTGCAATCTGTATAGGTTCTTTCCAGAAAGATGGTGAAGGATGGAGGGAAGGAAACTCTCCAAAGCTGGTAAAAGGACCTGATATTTTTTGTGAAGTAGTGGAGAGATTAAAGGAAAAATATCCAATTTTTATACTTCTAACCGGTCCAGCAAGAGGTTATGTAAAAAAAAGACTCTCTTTTTCAGGGGTTCCCTTCAGGCATTTGTATCTTAAAAATTATTTAAATATAGCAAAATTATATAAAGCCTTGGACCTATACTTGATATCTTCAAGAGCTGAAGGTGGGCCTAAAGCATTGCTGGAATCTTTTGCTTCCGGAGTGCCCCTGATCAGTACTGACGTGGGAATGGTTCATGATATAGCTAAAAACGGATATAATGCTATGGTCAGTAAAATAGACGATATTGAAAACCTGGTTTATAATTGCCAGAAAATAATTGATAGTGACAGTCTCAGAGAAAAAATAGTTATAGGTGGTTTTGAGACTGTAAAAAATTTTGATTGGAAAATAATTGCAAAAAGATATTATAAAGAGATTTACTCGAAATTCTTATAAAATAAGTAATATTAATACTACTATAGGATTTTTGAATGATTTATATACCCTTTAATGAAAATACCAGAGGTATTGGTGGACCTTCAACTTTTATGATAAATCTTAAAGGGTACCTTTTAAAAGTAGGGTACCCTTTTATAGATGACCAGAAGAATTATAAAAATGCTGATGGTATTTTTTTCCCAATTTCTTTTAATAGAAGAATATTAAATTTTTTCAAGAAAAATAATCTTCCTATAATCCAGAGGCTTGATGGAGTACATTATCCTTCGAAACATGGAATAAAATATATATATTTAAACTGGGAGATAAAGAAAGATTATTTAAAATATTCGGATTTTGTTGTATTCCAAAGTAAATATAGCAGGACCGAATGCTTTACTATGCTGGGAGAAATAGATAAAAATAAATACAGGATAATTTATAATGGGACTGATAAAAATGTTTTTTTTCCTGTAAATAAAGATTTTGATAAAAGTAAAATAATCTTTGCTGCTACAGGTTCTTTTAGAAATAAAGATATGATAGAACCGGTAGTACTGGCATTGGATTTATTAAAAGAGAGATATGATATTGAATTTAGAGTAATAGGGCCGATCTTAAATGAGGAAGTTAGAGATTTTACAAAAAGACCATACATTAAATGTCTTGGTGAAATTAATAAAAGCGAGATTTCCAGACAATTACAGAAGACAGACATTCTAATCCACTGTCAGCTTAATCCAGCCTGCCCTAACTCTGTAATTGAAGCAATATCATGTGGGATTCCGGTGGTTGGATTTGATACCGGTTCGATGAAGGAAATTCTTTATTTTTGCCCTGAACTTCTGGCTTATGTATCGAAGGATGTTTTTCAAAAATATATGGATTTTAATCATGAGAGGCTGCTGGATAAAATAATATTATGCATAGAAAATTATCAAAAGTTCAAAAGAAAATTCCTTGAATATAACTATTTATATGATTTTAAGGAAACTTATAAAGAATATATAAAAATTTTTAAAATGGTTTTTAAAAAGCAATAGAAGATTTGGCATTGAATAGAAAAGAAATGAGATACATAATTAGTATAATAAAAAAAATCAAGATTAAATTGATATCTAAGATTATTCGGATTTTGCTTGCTGCAGATAATTTTATTTATAGCAGGATCTCGAAGTATGCAGTTATAGTGGAGAAAGGAATCCATCCGAAACACAGGCTGATGAAGTATCATAATTTCTTTTTAAGTAATATCGAACCCGGTGATGTTGTTCTGGATGTCGGATGCGGAAACGGTTCGGTTGCTTATGATGTTGCTAAGAAGGCAAATAGTGTGGTTGGAATAGATATCGATGAGGATAAAATCAGGGATGCAAAGAAGAGCTTTTTATTGGATAATATAGAGTATATCTGTGGAGATATAACGAGCTGGCCGTTTAAACAGAAATTTGATGTGATAATAATGTCAAATGTTTTAGAGCATATTGAAAACAGAATTAAATTCTTGAAAAAAATAAAAGGACTGGGAAGGAAATTTTTGATAAGACTGCCCATGATAAACAGGAGCTGGGTTGTTTTGTATAAAGAAGAACTGGGAGTTGAGTATAGGCTGGATAAGGCTCACCATATGGAATATACAATTGAGAGCTTTACCGGGGAACTGGAAGAAGCAGATCTGAGAATCTGTAATTATTCCATACAGTTTGGTGAGATCTGGGCAGTGGTCGAAAATAAAGTCTGAAGATATATATAAAAAAATAGTATAAATTATGTCATTAGATAACAAAAAAATTGCTCTGGTGCATTACTGGCTGACAGGGATGAGAGGCGGTGAAAAGGTGGTGGAATCCATCTGTGATCTTTTTCCCGATATGGATATTTTTACCCTTGTATATGACAAAAGGAAGATTGCCGAATCAATAAATCAACATAAGGTATTTACCTCTTTTATCCAGAAGCTTCCTTTTGCCAGAAAAAAATATCAAACTTATCTGCCGCTAATGCCCATAGCCATAGAGCAATTTAATCTATCCGGTTATGATATTATAATCAGCAGTGAATCGGGTATCGCAAAGGGAGTTTTAACCAAACCGGAAACCTGCCATTTTTGCTATTGCCACACTCCGATGAGGTATTTATGGAACATGTATTTTGATTATTTAAAGAATGAAAATATAGGATTTTTAAAAAGAAAAATAATAGAAATATTTTTTAACTACTTGAGAGTATGGGACCTTGCCACTGCTTCAAGAGTGGATTATTTCATCAGCAATTCAAATAATGTGAGAAAAAGGATACTGAAATACTACAGGCGAGATTCTGAAGTGATTTATCCGCCGGTTGATGTGGAAGGTATGGTATTCGAAGCTAAAAAACAGGATTATTACCTGGTAGTCAGCCAGCTGGTTTCATATAAGAGGATAGATCTTGCCATAAGGGCTTTTAATGAATTGAAAAAGGAACTTATTATAATAGGAGAGGGTCAGGAATACAGGAAACTGAAGAAAATTGCAAATTCGAATATCAAGTTTTTAGGATGGCAGTCCCAGGAAAATTTAAGACAATACTATGCTAATGCAAAGGCCTTTATCTTCCCTGGTGAGGAAGACTTCGGTATTACTCCTGTGGAAGCACAGGCAAGCGGAACTCCGGTAATCGGCTTTGGTAGGGGAGGACTATTGGAGACAGTTATTGAGGGTAAGACCGGCCTATTCTTTTATAAGCAGGATTATAAAGAGCTTACCAGTGTTATAGAAAGTTTTGAATCCAATACCAATAAGTTTGATTGTTATACAATAAGAGAAAACTCTTTAAAGTTCAGCAGGGGAAGATTTGAAAATGATCTTGTAAAATTCATTGAAGAAAAGTATCAGGAGTATTGCAAAACTTATTTGGAATAGTTTAATAAGGGAGTAGATTTTGAGCAAAGGTTTTATTGGTAAAGATTATAAAAAAAGAGAATTATTTTTTGGAATCATTATCTTTTTAAGTGATTTGATATTTCTGTGTTTGTCATTTCTGTTATCTTTTATATTAAAGTTCAGAGTGGAGTCCTATGAGGTTTTAGGAGTCAATCTTAAATATTACTTCATCTATTCAGTAGTAGGAATACTTTTAATTGTTGTTATTTTTGGCTTAAGAAAATTGTATAGTTTTAGAAACTTATACAAGGGAATGGGTGAAAATGAAGGAGTTGCTTCCAGTGTTATTGTCAGTATTTTTTTAATCATAATGTTTAATTATTATTTTAATAGAGAAGGTTATCAACTTTCCCGTATATGGCTCATTTATTCAACATTGATTTCAATAATCCTGATAATAATAAGCAGAACTATTGTAAAAAGATTGTTTTTTATATTCTTATCTAAAATAGGAATAGGAACAAATGTAGTAATTATCGGTATAAAT
>Ga0114918_10005414_pt1 | contig 10960 bp, 6 predicted proteins | sample LantaG_FD_87015 | JGI IMG/M metagenome (GOLD analysis project Ga0114918, IMG submission 87015) | Deep subsurface microbial communities from Baltic Sea to uncover new lineages of life (NeLLi) - Landsort_02402 metaG | ecosystem: Environmental > Aquatic > Marine > Oceanic > Sediment | place: Baltic... | reverse complement strand
GGGGCGGGCCCCCCCCGGGGGGGGGGGGGGGGGGGCCGGGGCGGGGGGGGGGGCGGGCGGGGGGGCGGCCCGGGGGGGGGGGGGGGGGGGGGCGGGGGGGACCGGGGGGGGGGGACCTTCCTCCCCGTCCTCCTCCTCCTCTGCTGCTGCTGCCGCTGCCGCTGCTCCCTCGATCTCGAGCTCCTGGTCCTCCTCCTCCCCCTCGACGACGGGGGACGGCCTGGGCGACCTGCAGGTGATCGAGGCGCCGATCGTCGACATCGAGGTCCGCGGCGTGCCCGCTCTGAGGTACTTTGCCGAGAAGTCGTGGAAGAGGCCGCTGGCCGAGATGGAGCGGGAGGTGGAGGAGAGGGTCGGGGAGGGCGGTGGCAAGGGCTCGTAGAGAAACGAGTTGGCTCTCTCCAACTTTCTTTTCTTTCATTCATTTTTTGCGGTTTTTGTTTTCATTTTTTTTTTGTAAAGAGGTCGGGAAAAAAAGTATCAACAGGAATCTCCTCTCTCTCTCTTTCTTTCGCTCTCTCTCTCTTTTCTATCCTCATCACTTCCGAGGCTGCCACATCCCTCCCGATCCCGCCGCGGGCGCCCCGCCTCCTCCGAAGCCGGACAGGCCTCCTCCAGGGGCGCCGAAGCCCGCGGGGGCAGCAGAGGAGTTGAAGCCAAAGGGAGCAGCGGGGGCTGCTGCTCCAAAACCGCCGCCGAAAGGCTGCTGCTGCTGCTGCTGCTGAGGCTGCTGGCTTCCGAAACCGCTCAGGCCGCCGCCGAATGCCGAGGGAGCGCCAAAGGCAGAGGAGGAGGGAGCTCCAAAGCCCGAGGGAACAGCAGCGCCAAAGCCCGAGGGAGCAGTAGCGCCAAAGCCCGAAGGAGCAGCAGCGCTTCCAAATCCTCCGACGCTGCCGAAGGGGGACGGAGACGCAGGCTGAGCAGCAGCAGCAGGAGCTCCAAACGCTCCGAATGGAGAAGCGGCAGCGGCGGCGGGGGCACCAAAGGGGCTGCTGCTGCTGCCGAATGCGCTCGCTGGACTCGACGGCGCGCCAAACGCGCTCCCTCCGCTCGCGCGCTGCGCCGCCGCGGCGAAGCCTCCCCCGGCGGACGCGAATGCGCCAAATCCTCCTCCTCCTCCTGTGGAAGAAGAGGAGGGCGGGGCGGGCGCCGCGAGCGAGGCCGCGGCCCCAAACGGTGAAGCAGCAGCTCCAGCAGCCCCAACGGGGGAAGGAGCCCCGAACGCGCCCGCGGGCCGCGAGGGGGCCCCGAAAGCGGGGACGCCTCCTCCCGCTGCCGGAGCAGCAGGGGAAGCCGGGACGCCAAAAGCCGCGCCAAAGGGCGAGGACGACGAAGCAGAAGCGGGTTTCGCTGCCGCACCTGAGAACGCGGAGAAGCCTCCTCCTCCTCCTCCTCCCCCGAAGGACGAGGTCGTCGTCGACGCTGGCGCCGCCGCCGGGGTGCCACAGGGGATGCCAAAGGGGGAGGGAGCAGCCGCCGCCGCCGTCGTCGCCGCAGCAGGCTTCGCGGCAGCAGCAGGAGCCCCGAATCCAGCGATCGCTCCGAAAGGAGACGGCTTGGCTGCCTCCGACGAGGACGAACAGGAAGGAGCGCCGAAGCCAAAGGCATTTGTCGCGGCGGCGGGAGCGGCGGGCTTGCCGAAACCGCCGAGCGAGAGGCCGCCGAAGGAAGGGGCGGCCGCTGGAGCAGCTGCTGCCGCCGCGGGCTCCTTTTCTTTCTCCTTCTCTGCTGCTGCTTCAGGAGCAGCAGCAGGAGCCGGCGGGGCGCCGAAGCCAAATGAGGGAGGAGCAGCAGCGGCAGCCGGAGCAGAAGCCGGAGCGGCGGCGGCGGACGAAGAGGGGGCGAGGAGGCTCGCCGTCAGCTTCTGCGCCGCGGCGACCGCCGCCCGCGAGGGGACCGGGGGCAGGCCTCCCCCTCCTCCGCCCGCGGCCGGCTTCGCAGGGGCAGCAGCGGAGGCAGCACGAGCAGCGGGGGCGGCGGAGAGGTTCGCCGTGAGCTTCTGTGCGGCCGCGACCGCCGCGCGCGAGGGCACCGGGGGGAGGCCGCCGCCTCCAGAGGTTTTTGGCTTTGCCCCTGCGGCGGCGGTCTCCGTGAGCTTTTGCGCTGCCGCGACGGCCGCTCTGGAAGGGACCGGAGGAAGAGCGGCAGCCGCGCCGGAAGAGGAAGAAGCAGGCTTGGCGGCGACCGGAGGCGACAGGCCGTCGAACGAGAGCTTGGCGACGACGCTGCTCTTCCCCTCCTCGGCGGTCTTCGTCTTTGCCTGCTCTGCAGCAGCTGCCGTAGCAGCTGGAGGCGCGACGACGACCGCGGGCGTGCCAAAAGGCGCAGCAGCAGCAGCAAGAGCAGGGGGAGGAGAAGCAGCAGCAGGAAGCGGCGACGCCGCCGCGGCGGCGAAGGGAGGCTTCGGTAGCTGCTGCGGCGGCTGCGCACTCGGAGGAGGAGCGACATGTGCGGCTGCTGCTTTCGCTGGCTTGGCCGCCGCGAGCGCCGGCGCGAACGTGAAGGGGGGCAGCTGCGGCGCCGCGGGCATCTGGACCTGCGGGAGGGCCGGGGTCTGCAGCGGAAGGGCTGCTGCCGCCGCGGCCTCCTCTTCTTCCTCCTCCTCCTCCTCTCCGTCGGGGCGCGAGGCTCGCGGGCCGTCGCGAGAAGAAGAGCCTTTCGCTGCTGCTGCAGCCTGCATCACTTCCTCGACGAGCTCCTCGGTCCACGGCGAAGAAGCGGAAGGAGCAGGCTGCTGTCGCTGACGCTGCCTCCTCGAAGAAGCATCGTCGCGGGAGACAAGAGCGGAGGAGGAAGCAGCAGCGAGCGGCGAGTCCCGGGCCCGGACCCACAGGAGGCCGCCGCGGGCGTCCAAGGAGGAGGAGGGAGGGGGGGTCTTCTTCGAAGAAGCAGCGGTCGCCTCCGCCGCGGGCAGAGCGAGCAGCAGCGAGGAGGAGGGGGAGAGGGCGCCACCGCGGCCGCGGCGGCGGCGCCCCCCGCCGTCGCGCCACCACTGCTGCCTTCCTTCGTCGCTGCTTTCCCCCTCGTCGTCGTCGTCGTCGACGCCTCGACCCTCTCCTCCTTCGTCGTCCTCATCACTGACGCACAGCCCTGCGGCCTCGGCGGCCTCGGCCAGCGCCTCGACCCTCGCCTCCGTCGCCCTCGCCACGGCGGACTGCGCGTTGACGGCGGCGAACAGCCTCGCCGCGGTCTCGTCGGCGTCGTCGAAGGTTTCGAAGTCGAGGGAAGAGGAAGAGGCGGCGGCGCCTCCCAGAGTCCTCCTCCGCTCGTCCTCGGCGTCGAGGTAGGTCCTCAGGTCAGCAACGCGCCGCCGCAGCGCCGCCAGCCCGGACCGCACGCGCTCGCGGGCGTCCGCCAGCGCCGGCTCGAGCGAGGCCTCCTCATCGACGGCGGCGGCGAGGGCCAGATCCGCTGCGAAGGTCTCGCCGTCGCTTTCGTCGTCGTCGTCGCTGCCGTCGCCACTGCGCCTCCTCCTCGGCGCGATGAAGCGAGGCAGGCCGCTCATGTGGCCCGCCAGCGCCCTCGCTCCGGCGGCGAGCGCCCCGAACGCGACCTTGTCGGCCTGCGTGGCCCCCTCCAGGGCCCCCGTCGCGGCGGAGGCGCCCGAGACGGCGGCGCGGAGCGCGTCGAGGGCCCCGGCCGCCGCCGCGGCGCGTGCGGACGCGGCCTCGCGCAGCTCCGCGCGGGCCTCCAGCTCCCGCGTCGCGGCCAGCTCCTCGAGGAAGGCTGCCTCGGTGGCCGCTGCCCCCGAGACGGCGAGGTGGGCGTAGTGGGCCTTTGGAGGAAGAGGAGGGGGGGGGGGAGGCGCCGGAACGACGGGTGCAACGGGAAGAGGTTTCGGTGGCGGCGGCGGCGGCGGCGGAGGGAGCGCAGCAGCAGCGATGGCCCGCGGCTTCTCTTCCTCCTCTTGTTCCTTTGCGGCAGGGGGGGCGACGGGAAGACGAGGAGCCCCAAATGAGAACGCCAGAGGAGGCGGAGGCGCAGAAAAAGCGGCGGGAGTAGTCACCGCAGGAGGTGGCGGGGCAGCGGGAGGCAGCCCGAACGAAAAGAGCGGGGCTGCTGGGGCGGCGGCGGGAGCGGCTGCCGCAGCCGCAGGAGCACCGGCGCCAAAGAGGCCACCTTTCGCCTCCTCGACAGCCTTCGCCGCGGTCTCCGTGGCGAGCTTTGAGGCTCCCGCGTTGGCCTGCAGGAAGTCCGAGCCCCAGCCCGAGGTCGCTGCGGGAGGAGGAGGAGGAGGAGGAGGAGGAGGAGGAGGAGGGGAAGGAGGAGGAGGAGGGGCGGCGGCGGTGCTGCTCTCTGCTTCGTCCTCGGACGACGGCGCCGACGGCGCTCGCCGAGGAGGAGGAGCAGGAGAAGGAGGAGACTTTTCTTCTTCCTCCTCCTCTTCGTCAAAGTCGCTGTCCGAGAGAGCTGTCGCAGCCGCAGCCTCCAGGTCCGCGGCCAGGGGAGGCGCCGGGGAGGAGGCTGCGTCGGAGGAGGTCGCGGAAGAAGAGGGGGACTGCTCTTTGGCCTCCTTCGCTGCTGCTGGAGCGGGAGCTGCTGCTGCGGACGACTCCGCCGCGGCAGCAGCGCTGCTTCCCCCCTCCTCGTCGTCGCTGCCGCTCCAGCCGCCCTCGCTCTCCGAGGGCAGGGCCGCGGCCGCGGCGATCTCTTCGAGGTTTTCCAGAGGAAGAGGCGGAGGAGGAGCAGCAGCAGCAGCAGAAGTGGAAAGGGTAGGGTCGGGAGCCTCTCCTTCTTCTTCTTCCTCCTCTTCGGGGACCGAAACCGAGAAAGTCCCCGGCGGCGGCGCCCGAAGCGCCACGGCGGCAGAGACGACGGACGGCGCGCTCTCCTTGCCGCGCTCCACCCTCCCGAAGGAGAACGCCCTCAGCACCCCCTCCGAGCTCGCGACGAACAGCACCGGCTGCGGCGGCGGCGCCGGCGCCTCGGGGTCGGGATGCGACACCGCGACCTCCGACGCCCGGAGGTCGACGGCGACCCCGCACACAAAGTTGTCGGCGTCGTCGGGGGCCGCCAAGGGGACGCGCAGCGCCGCCCACTCGTCCGTGACCTCCTGAGCGACTGGCGCGGGGCCGAGGTCGTGATCGCTTTCGTCCTCGCCGCTCTCGTCCTCGTTGCCAGGTCCCTCTCGGTATTCGACGAGGCGCACGTGCTCGTCGTTGGCGCCGGCCATCGCCGAGACCGAGGCGCCCCAGGCGGGGACGAGCGCAGAGAGCAGGCAGGTCCCGAAGGAGCGCGCGAGAGGCAGCGAAGAAGCGTCCCCGCCGTCGGGGGCGGAGAAGGGGACGAGAGGGGAAGGGAGCGGCGCCGCTCCGGGGACGACGTTGGCGGCAAAGAACTCAAAGGCCTCTGCCCGCGCCGGTGGGGGAGGCGCTCCTTCTTTCCTCCTCCTCCAGCGGCCCCACCGCAGGAGCAGCAGGGGTGCGACGGGGGAGGAGGACGCGGGGTTCCCGGGCTCGTCCAGGAGGCAGCAAGAGACCAGCAGGGCCCGCCGCCCGACCCAAGAGACCCCGTTGACGATCAGAGAGCCTCCGCCGCCGCCGCCGTCGCCCTCTTCCGGGGCGTCCCGAGACGAGACCCGGAGGGCGAAGCCCCTGCGAGGGGGAGAAGGAAGGGAAAGGGAGCCGGTGAAGTCGTCGACGAAGACGGTGGAGCCCGAGGCCGCGGCCCTCAACACCAGTTCGGGAGAAGAAGAGGCGGAGGCGGAGGCGTCGGCGGTGGGGCGCCAGGCGACGGCGGTGAAGCGGGTCGAGGAAGCAGCAACAGAGGAGGCGAACGGCGCCGGCGCTGCCGAGACCGCTGCTGCTCCTCCGCTTCCGCTTCCTCCCCCTCGGAGCCTCCCCGACCTCGACAGGTCGACATCCCAGGCCCTCCCGTCGGCCGTCAGCAGCGTCAGCCGCGGGGGAGAAGAGGAGGAGGAGGAGGAAGGGCAAGGGGCCCGGAAGGAGGCGGCGACAAAGCACGTCGCCGCCGTCGTCGCCGTCTCGAGGTCCGAGACGGAGACCGTCGCCGAGGGCTCCGTCTCTCCCCTCTCGAGCGCGACGAGGGCGTGCAGGGAGGCCCTGGACGCGGAGACGACGGCGAGCAGGGAGCCGTCGGGGGACGCGACGACGAAGGCGGCGGCGGCGGCGGCAGCGGACGTCCCTCCGCCGTCCCCCCCGACCTCTTCGACGACCTCGAGCTCGGCCAGCAGCGCCTCCAAGCGGGCCTCCTCGGGCAGTGGTTCTGGAAGCTGCCCGTCTTCTATCTTTGTGGCCGCGGCGAGGAGGGGCCCGGCGCGGAAGACGTAGACGCCTGCACGCGTTTTTGTTTTCGTTTTCGTTTTTTTTTTGAGGTGAGGGAGAGAGGAACGGGGGCGCGCCTGACGTCGAGGATGGATTTCTCTCTCTCGAACAATTCAAGCTCTCTCTCTCTCTCTCTTTTCTCTCCCTCTCCCTCTCTCTCTTCTCCGTTTCCATCTCCCAGTCAAGGACTCACGTGCTCCACTCGAGTAGGCCACGATGCCGGCAGCAGGCACGCTCGCGAGCGACGGCCTGGCGCGCGCGGAGGAGAAAGAAGAAGAGGAAGCCGGGGTCGACGATTCGTCGCCATCAAGTTGAGCGAACGCCGCTTCGCCAATTCGCCGGAAGAAGTAGGGCGGCTCCTCGTCGAGGGCCGGCTCGAGGGGTTCCGGGCGCAGGAGGAGAGCAGCCTCTGCCATCGCGGCGGAAGAGCTCAGAACGAGAGAGAAAGAACGAGCGAGCGAGCGAGCGAGCGCGAGAGAGCGTTCTCTTCGTGCTCCCACTTGTCCTGCTCGCTCGCAGCGACTGAGAGGAAAAGGGAAATGAAGAAGCGAGAGAGAGAACCAAAAAAGCAAGCAACAGAGCAGAAAACGAAGAGTTCTTGACGAGCGACCAAACAGGAAAGCTCGTTTCAACTTTCTCTCCCTGTCTTTCTGTGTCTCCTCCTCTCTTCTTCTTCTCTATAGTCCCTTTCTACGCTCCGAGAGAAACTAATCCAAATTTGCACTATCCGAGCAACCGTCTTCGAAGCCCACGATGGACAGGAAGAAAAAGGTGAGAGTCGAGGCGTTGGAAAAGAAAAGAGAAGGGAGGGAGGGAGAGTGGCCAAGGACCCCATTCGCCTCTCGATTGGCTCTCTTGACACACATGCCTTTGCCTTGGCCCTGCCGCCGCGTTTCGACGCCGGCGGTCGTGTCCTCTGAAGAGGCGCGCAAACTTGACCTCTTCAATGTTTCCGCGTGGAGGAAAGACAATTCGAGAGTGAGAATGAGGCAGAGCGCCGATGCTCTTTTGCGATCGACGACGAAGAAAAAAAGCATCGCCGCCGTCTCTCCTTCGTCGTTCGCGCTCCTCTTTCTCTCAACCCCGACCTCCTTCCTCACTTCTCCTTCAACAGGTCGCCTACTTCTACGACCCGGACGTCGGCGGCTTCTACTACGGGCCGGGACACCCGATGAAGCCCCACCGAGTCCGCATGGCCCACGCTCTGGTGCTCCGGTACGGCCTCCACAACCAGATGGACTGCTACCGGCCGCGGCCCGCTTCGTCGAGAGACATGGCCGCGTTCCACTCGAAAGACTACATTTCCTTTTTGGAGAGGGCCGCGCCCGACGCGTTCGGAGTCAAGAACGGGTCCTCGTCGTGGCCTCCTCCGCGGTCTGAGGAGGAGGTCGCCGCAGAGGCAGAGAGGAAGAAGGCCAGGAAGCGGCGGAAGAGGGAGGAGGAGAAGAAGAAAAGCCTGGAGGAAAACGGTGGCGGTGGAGGCGCAACGGCGGCAACAACAGAGGCTGCTCCTTCGACTTCCTACTCCGGCTCTTCCTCCACGGACTCGGACGACGACGACGACGCCTTCCCTCGCACCATGAAGCAGGCCCGCGCCCGCTTCGCCCCCGGAGAGGACTGCCCGCTCTTCCCCGGGCTCTACCGCTACTGCCAGCTGTACTCCGGCGGGTCCGTCGGCGGCGCGGTGAAGCTCAACCACGGAGGCTGCGACATCGCTGTCAACTGGGCTGGCGGGCTTCATCACGCGAAGAAGGGCGAGGCGAGCGGCTTTTGCTACGTGAATGACATTGTGCTTGCGATTCTGGAGATGCTCAAGTATCACGCGCGGTAAGTAAGAGCGGGGAGAGATGAGAGAAGAGAGTTTTTTTTCCTCTCGAGTTTTTTATTTTTCTCCCTTTCTTTACGCCCATCGTCGTTTTCTCTTCTTCGTCAAATAAAAAATACAAAAAAACAGCGTCCTCTACGTCGACATCGACGTCCACCACGGCGACGGCGTCGAGGAGGCCTTCCTGACGACCGACCGCGTCCTCACGGTCTCGTTCCACAAGTACGGCAACGGCTTCTTCCCGGGCACGGGCTCGCTGCACAACGTCGGCGTTGGCGCCGGCAAGGGGTTCTCTCTCAACGCTCCTCTGAGAGACGGCATCACGGACGAGGGTTACGAGGCAGTCTTCTCTCCAGTGATGGATGCCTGTATTGCAAAGTTTGACCCGGGAGCGATCGTGCTGCAGTGCGGGGCGGACTCGCTCGCAGGGGACCGGCTTGGGAAATTCAATCTGACGTCGGCGGGGCACGCCGCGGCCGTCGCTCGCGTTGCCGGCTACGGTAGGCCGACGCTCGTCTTGGGTGGGGGAGGTTATAAGGTCGCAAATGTCGCCCGGTGCTGGGCCGCGGAGACGGGGAGGCTGCTGGGCACGGAGCTGGACGACGAGGTTCCCGCGCACGAATACTCTGAGTTCTATGCCTCGGGGGGGAACAGGCTGCGGGTGCCGGTGAGGAAGACTTTTTCTTCTTCTTTTCTTTTTTCCCCTCTTCCGTGCACTTCCAGCTTTTCTTTCTTTCTTTCACTCACGCGCACCTCTGTTTCTTTCTCCTTCTTCTCCCCTCTCCATTCTTCCCACTCTCCCCCCAAAAATCGCAACAACAACACACCACCACCAACAACAAACCAGCCCCGCGCCGACCTCGACAACGCCAACAGCAGGGAGTACCTCGACAACCTGCGCACCTCGCTGCTGCGGCACGTCGCCGAGCTGATGCCCGCGGGCGGAGCGCCCAACTCGGGGCAGACGCTGGGAGGGGAGAGGCCGCCCGACGCGCCCGTTGCGGCGAAGGCGATGGAAACTGGAGAAGGAGAGGGGGGCGGAGAGGACGGAGAGAGGCCCTCCTCCTCGAGGAAGCAGCCGCTGTGGGACGGGACGAGGGACGAGGCGGAGGACGCTGCCGACGGGAGGTGAAGGAGACGTTTTTTTTTGCCGACCTCTCCCGCACCTGTGACATTCTATTTTCATCGCCCGCTCCTTCTCCGAGAATTCGTCGCCTTCTGTCTGTTGTTGGTGGTTTTCTAGTTCAGTTTTGTGGTTACAAGCGGAGGGGAAGGAAGGGAGAGAAAAAACGAAATCACACCAGCGCGATCGACTCGACCTGCTCCCTCGTCGCCGCGCAGCTCGCCCCCGTCGAAAGAGTCCCCGGCCTGCCCTTGAGGCCGGGCCCGCCACAGGTCCAGCTCCCCGAGGTCCTGACGCCGCAGCTCCAGGAGAGGCCGGGCGGGGCGGAGGACGCGGAAGGAGCCGCAACCTTGTCGCACGCCGAGCCCAGCGCCGGCAGCGCATCGGGTTCGCTGCCGCCGTACCTTTTCCCTCCGCCGCCGAAGGCCTCCTTCCTCGCGCTGCACTGCCCCGAGGAGTACTCGAGGACCGCGGGCTTCTTCGCTTTCGCCGGGGCCAGCGCGAACCCCGTGATGCTGACATGGCTCTCTTTCGACGAGGGAGCGGGGTTGACGAAGGCTCGGCCGGCGTCCAAGCGCACAGACACGGTCGAGTACGGGTTTTCTTCGCCTTGGCTTTCTGCGATCGCGACCCCGTCTATCCTCACGTCGGCCTCCTCGTCGGCGGTAAAAATTTCCCAGAAGCCCGCGTCGCCATTCGCCACAACCTTCCCGGGGGCAGAGAGCGAGATCTTGGACATCGAGAGGCGAGACGGTTTGCTGTTGCTGCTGCTGCTGCTGCTGCTGCTCGTGGTCTCCTTCGTCTCCTTGCTGCGCCTCCTCGACCCGCCTCCTCGACCGTTGAGGAAAGGGATCCAGATGCTCCCGGCCCCGGAGCTCGCCACCTCGGCCTTCTCCGGGTCGAATTCCGACAAAATCACGGTGTCTCCTGGGGCGTGGACGCGCTCGACGTACTGCAAGGTGCCGGCGGGGAGCGCGATCTCGAGCTCGAGCGTGCCGGGGCCCGTGTCAAGGTCCCCGGAGAGCTCGACCGTGAGCGACGTCCCGGTCATTGTGAGGGCGACGGCGCTGATGGCGCCTTTTTCGCCGACCAAACGAGCAGAGAATCCTCCATTGCCGCTGCTGCTGCTTCTGTCGCTTGTGTTTTTCGTCGCAGCAGCATCGACTATGCGCACCGAAATCGGGGCGCAGATGGAGACGCCGCGGAAGGTTTGGAGGGCGATGATTTTTTCCTCTGCAGTCACGATCGATGGCAACAAGAGGATAGAGAGCAAGAAGAGGAGCGTCGCTGCTGCTGCTGCTGCTGCTGCCAGGGGCTGCACGCGCAGCAGCACCATCGTTGCTGCGCGACCACCGGACGGGACAGAGATCGCCCTCGCGCGGAAAAAGCCACGGCCTCTGAACAGGAAGAGGCGGGGAGAAGAACAGTGGGAGAGGTGATCACAATTTCGATGGCAAACAAGGTTCTTAAACTCGGCGCGGGGCCCGGCCTCGCGCTCCTGCTCCCGCTCCTCCTCGTCCAGTGCCTCTTCTGTCTCCTGCTCGTCGTCAGCGCGCGACCAGAAGGAGGGTCGCATCGGGCAGCAGCAGCAGAAGCCCTCTCCTCGCAGTGCGATGCCCAGGGGCCGAGGCAGGAGTGCGGTGAGGAGATCGACGGCCGAATGCTCCGCCTCGTTCTCGTTCGTCGCCCCCCTTCTCCCGACCTCCTCCTCTCACCTCCTCCTCCTCC
>Ga0114918_10005413_pt1 | contig 10961 bp, 13 predicted proteins | sample LantaG_FD_87015 | JGI IMG/M metagenome (GOLD analysis project Ga0114918, IMG submission 87015) | Deep subsurface microbial communities from Baltic Sea to uncover new lineages of life (NeLLi) - Landsort_02402 metaG | ecosystem: Environmental > Aquatic > Marine > Oceanic > Sediment | place... | reverse complement strand
GAGGAGGGGGGGGGTGGGGGGGGGGAGGGGGCTTTTTAGGGTGAGTTGTTTTTTTTTTTTTTTTTTTTTTTTAAAAAAAAAAAAAAAAAAAAAAGTTGTTTTCGAGGTCAAAAAGCTCCAAAAAAACTCACCATTTTTCTTTTTCCCCTCTTTTCCCTTCTGTCCTTTCCCCCCAACCCCCACAAACAAAAAACCATCAGGCCGGCGTCATGGCCGCCCCAAAATCCAGGGACGTGGCCCTGCTCTGGCAGGCCTGGGGCGTGCTCGAGTCCAAGGCCGGCGACGCGCCGGCCGCGCGCGCGCTGTTCAAGGCCGCGGTCAGGGCAGACCCCGCCTCTGAGCCGAGCTGGCTCGCCTGGGCCCGATTGGAGGAGAGCGTGGGCGCCTACGCCCGCGCCGACGAGCTGCGCAACTTCAGGATGCAGGAGCGCACCGAGCTGGTGCTGCCGGCGACCTTTGGGGCGTCGCTGGACCCGGCCGCCGTCGTCGCCGCCGCGACGGGGAGGGACGACTTCTCTTCCGCCTCTTCTGCCCCGGGGGGCGCCGCAGGGGCCGCCGCCGCCAGCGTCATCGCCGCCGTCGCGGACTGGTGGAAGAGGCTGGACGCCGGGCGCGGCGGGGCCCCGGGGAGCAGGGCGCGGAGGGGCAAGGAAGCGGGAGAGCTCGAAAAAAACAGGAAGAGGCCCTCTTCTTCTTCTTCTTCGATCCTTTTCTCGGCGGACTCCGATGACGAAGACGGTTCTTTTTCTGCCTTGCCTTCCCTGGAAGCGATGCGTGCGTTCGACACACCGAGGCTGCCGGCCCTGCCCGACGTCGCGGACAGGAGGAGAGGCGGAGGCGGCGGCGGAGGCGGAGGCGGAGGCGGAGGCGGAAGCGGAAGCTTGGGAGGTGGGAGCTCCGGGAACAGCAGCGCGAGCAGAAACGGCAGCAGCAGCGGCAGCAGCAGCAGCGGCATGAATGCTTCCGCGACCCCGACAACGACCTCTTCGATGACCAGCAGCAGCGCGCGCACCGCCGGCGGCAACGGGAGGGGAGGAGGCGCCAGGAGGCCGCCGCAGCTGCAGCGGCCTCAGCAGCAGCTGCGGAAGGCTGCGGCACCAACGGCAGCCAAGCCCGAAGAAAAAGAAGAGGAGGAGGAGAGCAAGTGAGCGAAAGGAAAAAAAAAATCGGCGGGTCGTTCGCTCTTATTCTTCTTCTTCTTTTACACTCTGTGAAACAACAAAACAACAAAACAAACAACCCCGTAACAAACACCGAAGCAGCAACGAAAGCGCGCGAAAGAGAGACAACGAAGAAAGTTGTTCTCTCTCTCTCTCTCTCTTTTTTTCCCGCTCTTCATCAGTCTCTCAACAGCCCTTTCTTCTCCTTCGCCGCCGTCGTCTTCTTCAAACCAGCCGTCGCCGCCGCAGACGCCCTCGCCGCGGCCTCTGCGACCCTCGCGTCGGCCTCCAGGGCCTCCTTCGAGGCGGGGGGGACCTTCCTCTCGTCCAGGGCCGAGACGGCGGCGGAGAGCGCGCTCCGGAGCCCCTCCGCGGCCTCTGCCGGGTCGACGAGGAGAAGAAGGGCCTGCTCCTCGACCCCGGCGCCTTCCTCGCGAGGATTCCTCGGGGCGACTTCCACGACCTCCACCGGGGTCACCCGGTGGACCGCGCCGTCCCAGCTGTCCCCTACCTCGACGCGAGAGGGCATCAGCAGGAAGCAGCCCTCCAGCGAGCGCTTGCGCCGCTCCCGCTGCCCTTGTCCCTGTTCTCGTTCCTGTTGCGAGAAAGAAGAGTCGCCTTTTTCTTCGGTCCCCTCTCCCTCGCCTTCGCCTTTCTCGATGGGGCCGAGGCGCAGCGAGAAGTTCCGTTCCGGCTGCCAGGCCGCGGCGTGCTGGCCCTGCCGGACGATGTACTTGTACTCGATCTCGACGGGAGGAGGGGGGAGAGCGGAGGAGGAAGAAGGAGAAGAAGAAGAGGTAGAAGAAGAAGAAGAAACACTCAAAGAACTCTCGTCGCCGTCGAAACAACTCCGCAGCAGAGGCAGCTCCATCTCGCCGCTCCACCAGTCGCCCTCGTTCCAGCTCAGCGGGGTGGCCGCGGCGGGCTCCCAGCCGCAGTGAGACCCGACCACGGCCAGCTCCTGCCCGAAGTCGCAGCGGAAGTTGAGCGAGAAGCGGACTTTGGCGGCGAAAGGAGGTTGAGGAGGTTGAGGTTGAGGTTGAGGAGGTTGAGATGGAGGTCGAGATCGAGACGAAGACGGTGCTGATGATGCCATCGCGATCAGAGGTCCTCTGCGCCTACTGGGAGCGGCTGATCGCGTGCTGACTGCGTGGTATGGCAGAGATGATCGCATCGTCGCTGCTGGCGTTTGTCAACTGGATTGAAAGAAAGGAAGCGAGAAAGAGGATTGAAAGCGCTTCTTTTTTGTTTCAATGCCCTCGTTCGCCAGAGTGGTCGTCGGTCGTCGTCCGTCGGTCGACTCGACTCGAGGTCGATTTTTTTTTTCCCACCCGAAAAAAGTTCTCGTGCTCGTATTCTTTATTTTCTTCTGCTTCTCCATTCTCTGTCATCAGCTTTGCAAATCCCAACAAACAAGCAACCCAGGTGAGCATCCACCGTTTTATGTAGACCCGAGTGCTGCATCAGGCGGCTGCTTCCTGCTGCTGCTGCTGCTGCTGCTGCTGCCTCGTGCGGAGCAGAGAAACAGCAAGCATCAGATCGAAAAGAGAGAAGAGAAGGAGAAAGAGAGAAAAAGGAACGTTCGCTCTCCGACTTGGCCATCAAAACTTTTGTCGTCGGCGTCACCATCTCTGTCTCCTTCACATCACGCCGCCTCTTCCCCTCTTTCCTTCCGCATTTCAATTGATCCTTACGCAGGCCCGGAGACACTCCCACTGTTAGAGCGTGGGCGCTTTCTCGAAGCCCAGATCCAGCTCTTTCGCTCCCGGCGGCGCGAGAGAACAGGGGCAATTGAAAAACAAGAGAAAAAAAGAGCGACTCCGACCGCAAGCGAAAGGTTCCCCTTTTGCTTCCTCTTTGCTTCCTCCTCCTCTTTGCTTCTTCTTCTATCTTTCCTTCCTTCCTTCTCCTCTCCTATCCTCCAAAAGAACAAGAAAGAGCCAAAAAATGAAGTTTGGCGCCCTGCTGCGCACCTCGGCGGAGGAGACGCCGGAGCTCGCGGGGCTCTTCGTGGCGTACAAGCAGCTGAAGAAGAAGCTCAAGGCCCTGCCCGTCGCCACTGCCGCCGTTGCCGGAGGCGCGGGCTCCGAAGCCGAAAAAGATGCGGCCGCCGCTGCAGCGGCTAACGCTGCAGCAGGCGCGGCTGGCCCTTCGACGACCACCGCACCTGTTGCTGCTGCTGCTGCTGCTCCCGCCGCCGCCGCCGCAGCAGCAGCAGCAGCGGAGAATACTAACCACGCGAACAACCGTCCGCTGTCGGAGGCCGAGGCCGCGTTTGTCGCCGAGCTCGCCGCCGACGTCCGGTCGTTCAACGACACCTTTATCGAGAAGGAGGAGGACGCCGTCATTCGGCTCCGGGCGCTGGAGGACGACGCTGCGGCGGCTCTGGCCGCGGCGGACGCGGCGGACGCGGAGGTGGCGAGGCTCGCTACGGCGGGAGCGGGGGCGGGAGCGGCGGCCGCTGGTGCTGGAGGAGGCGACAACAACAACGCGAACGCTGCCGCGGCAGCTTCAGCGGCAGCTTCAGCGGCAGCTTCCGCCGCGGCCTCCGCGGCCGCCTCCAACCTCGCCGCGGCCTACCGCCGCTTCGTAGACTTCCACGGCGAGCTGCTGATAGTGGTCCACTGGTCTATCCTGGCCTATACCGGCCTCGTGAAGATCCTGAAGAAGCACCACAAGAGGACCGGGGCCCTGCTGCGCGCGCCACAGCTGGACGACTTGCTGGGGCAACCTTTCTGTTCGGTCGAGCTCATCAGCGAGCTGGTGAGGAAGGCGGAGGCGTCGATCGACGCGCTGGCCGCGAGGCTCGGAGGGGGCAGTGCGGGCAGGGGAGGAAGTGGGAACGCGGCGGCGGGAGCTGTTGCTGCCGCCGGAGGAGGAGGAGCGAGGGCGAGCGGAGGCGGCAGCGGCGGCGGCGGAGCGGGAGGAGCAGCAGGAGCTGCCGCGGCTCTCCTTGCCGCCCCTGCCGCCGCCGACCTCGTCGCAGCAACGCGAGCGCGCCTTTCCGCCTCCGTGGAGGGCGGGGACGGCGGCGCTGGCGGCGCTGGCGGTGCCTCTTCGGACTCGGAAGACGGAGGAGGAGGAGGCAATAACAACAAAGACGAAGGCGACGAAGGAGAGGGAGGGAGCGTCCGCGGCGGGAAAGGGGCCGCCTCCGCTCTGCTGCTCAAGGAGGCGGCGGAGGCCGCCGTCGCTGCCGCCAAGGCGGACGACGACAAGGCGGCGGCGGCTGCTGCTGCTGGCGGTGGTGGTGGTGCGGGGCCCTCGAACGCCGCGGCGGCGGCAGCGACGACGACGGCGGACAGCAGCGGCGGCCGCGCCTCCTCCTTCCTCGCTGATGATGAGGAGGACGCAGGCAGCCCTGGGCCTCTGGCACGCCCTCCACGAGACGGCCTCGACGCCCTCGACGGTCCTGCCCCCGGGAGGACCCGCGGCGGCGGCGGCGCTCGCTGCTGCTGCCGCTTCCGCGGCGGCGGGAGGAGCAGGAGGAGCAGGAGGAGGAGGCAGCGCTCCCGGAGCTTCCGCCGCTGCTGCCGCTGCTGCTAACGCCGCCCGAGAGTCCAAGCGCGCGCGCGTAGGGGCCTCGAGCATGTCCACTGATGCGTCTGCGGCGTAGGAAAAAGCAGGTTTTGAACTTCCGTAGATCGATTTTTGTGTGTGTGTTTTTTTGCTTTTTGAAGAAAGAGAGAAAAAGAAAGAAAGAAAGAGAAAAAAAGGAGAGGTTTTTCGGGTTTTTTTCTTCTTCCTCTTCTTCTTCTTTCTTCTTCTTTTTTTGCTTTCTGCTTGCTGTGTAAGAGCTCTGCGTATTCCATTTTTCTTTTCTTCTTTATTTGTTTCTGCGAATTTCAAAGCGGTGAAGAGAGAGAAGAAAAAGACGCGCGAGAGAGAGAAACAACAAAGAAACGAAATTTTTTAAAAAAAATTTGCGTTTTTTTTTTAAACAACAAGTCTCTCCAAACGGAAAACAAAAATCTCTTTCTCTCTCTCCCCCCAACCTCTTTCCCCTACTACTGCGGCGGAGGCGGGTAAGGAGGGTACGAGCCCGGCGGCGGCCCACCGGGCGGAGGCGGTATCTGCGGCCGGAAGCCAGGAGGGGGAGCCCCCCCCGGCGGAGGGTAGAAACCTCCTCCGGGCGGCGGCGGCCCCCCCGGGTAAGGAGGCATCGGCATGCCCCCCATCGGGGGCGGCGGCCCCGCTCCGGGGAACGGCGGCCTCATTCCCATCATCGGGGGGGCCATCGCATGCGGGGGGCCGCGAGGCATCATATTCGAAGCCGCGGGAGCGCCGACACCCGGCGCCGCGCCGCCCAAGCCTGCCGCCGCCGCCGCCGGGGCCGAGAGAGGCATCCCCCTCCCCGCCGCCTTGCCGGCACCGGGCAAGGTCCCCGCTCCCGCTCCCGCTGCCCCTCCTTTCTTCTTCTCGCCTGCCTGCCTCGCCTGCGGCGGGGGGCCCTCGACGGCCAGAGACAGAACCTCGTCGCCGCGGAGCAGCACGAGACCCAGCACTCGGCGCTGCGAGCGGGGCTCCTTCTCTCCCTTGCGCGGGGGCAGGGGGCGGTGCTCCTCGCAGTCGCCGAGGACGAGGTTCATGTGCCTGTCGAAGGCCATGAAGCTGTTTTTTTTTAGGTGGTTTGGTTTGGGAGAGTGAGCGGGGAGCGGCGTGCGTGAATGAGAAAAGAGAGAGAGAGAGGAAAGAGGTCGACGATGACGACGGACGTTTTTTTTTTTTTTCGATCGCCGGCTGTGGGCGATGAACTTTTGCCTTTCAGTTTTTTCTCCGCAGCCGCTGAGATCTCCAACAAATCTTACCGTCCGACGAGTTGCCGCCCATCGAGCACAGTCACGCGCATACCTGTGAGGTGGAGGAAGTGGTGGAAGAGAAGAAAGAGAAGGCGGTGAGAATGGGGGCAAGATCGAATTTGCTCTTTTCGAAAGCATCACCGAAACGACTTTTTTTTTCGAAAGCGCGCCGGAGACAGCACAATCGCGTATATCTCCTCTGCTGCTGCACACATCAGCGATCACGAAGACTTTAGCCGCGAACTCACGGTAGTTGATGTACTGCAGGAGCTTGGAGCTCTTGGCGACGGCGGACATGATGGGGTGATCTCTTCGTCCGACGATTCTTTGTTTTCGTTTTTTCTTCCTCGCTTTTCCACTTAATTGCTTTCTTCTAGCTCCGCTCGCTCTCCCTGGGAGATATGCCACGAGAGAGAGTGCTCCGGGGGGAGGGGGGGCTGATGGAAGGTGGGGCTCGAAAGCAGGAAAAGAGAGAACGCGTTGCAACTCCTTTCCTCTAAATCTCTCTCTCTCTTTTTTCGGGAGCGGAAGAAAAATTTCTGCTGAGCAGCAGCTGTTTGACTGTTTTTTCACTCTTTTTTTTCCTTCTTTCTTCTTCTTCATCTTCCTTCACCCCTTTCCCCCTCCTCCTCCAAACCCCTTTTCCAAAAAACAACCATGGCCGACCGGGAGGAGGCCGTCTACCTCGCCAAGCTCGCCGAGCAGGTCCATTTCTGCGCCTTGGTCGAGGGAGAGCAGAAAGAGAGCAGCAAGCGCGCGCGCGAGAGAGAGAGAGAGGATGCAGAGACGCGGCGAAAAAGAAGAGAGAGAGCAAAGCTGACGACGACGACGGACGGCGAGCGAAAAAGCGACTCGCTCGCTCCCTGATGCAGAAACCTTCCTCGCCGCCGTTCTCGCCCAGCCGGCACCTGCGACGCCCTGTTCTACACGCACGCGTCTTGGGCACGTCCGAAATGACGCGCCCGCGTGCGCGGATGAGAGAAGCAGTGCAGCGCCACTCCGAGAGAGCGAGCGAGAAGGTGCTCTTCTTACAGGAAAAAGAAGAAGAAGAAGAAGAAAAAAAAAACAGCCATCATCTCTTCCCCTAGCAAGAGAGAGAGAGCATCTGCTTGTTTGCCTCGGTTGACGTCTTTGATGACCTTCTTCTCCCTTCTTTTTTCGCTCACCTCCTCTCCTCTGAACCCAACCCACCCTGACGCCACAGGCCGAGCGCTATGACGAGATGACCGCCGAGGTGAGAGAATGAGAGCGTGGTTGAGAACAAGGAGATGAAAAGAGGAGAAGAAGAAAAAACTTTCAAGCGCGCGATCGGCGTTTTTTCTTTTTCTTTTCGACTCCTCTTCCGAAACACGAAAGGACTCGACCTCTTTTTCTTTTGCCCTTTCTTGCTCCTCTCTCTTCTCGACTCACCCCTCTCTTCTCCCTTTTCCTCTATCCGAAAACGCACGCTGAAAAAACATGACGATCTCTCCAAACCAAACAAAAAAACAGATGACCAAGGTGAGTGTTTCGATGTTGAACTTTAGAAAGAAACGGTTCCTTTTTTTTTAATTCTTTTTCAGAGAAGAGTAGGAGGTAAAAACCGAAAAAGAAAACTCACCTCTCCTTCCTCTTCTCTCTCTCTCTCTTCTTTCTTCTTTCTCTTCAACAGGTAGCCAAGCTCGTCCACGACCAGGAGCTCTCCGTCGAGGAGCGCAACCTGCTGTCGGTCGCCTTCAAGAACGTCATCGGTGAGTTTGGAAGTTGGTTGTTGAGTTTTTCTCCTATTGGAAGAGAAGAAGAAAAAAAACTGAAACTCACTTCTCTTAACGACCTCTTTCCTAAAAAAACACAAAACACTTCAGGCGCCCGCCGCGCCTCGTGGCGCATCGTCTCCTCTATCGAGCAGAAGGAGGAGGCCAAGAACAACGAGGCGCACGTCGCGCGCATCAAGACCTACCGCGCGGTGGTGAGTTTTTCGAAATCGAGAAAGAAAAGAATGAAAAAAACTCGAAAGAGATTTTTTCGAAACTTTTTTCCGTTTTCGTTTTTTTCTCTCTCTCTCTCTTTCTCTCACGTTTTTTTCTTCCTCTTTCCACCCCCTCAACCTCAACTCCCAGATCGAGAAGGAGCTCACCGACATCTGCGCTTCCATCCTGGCCCTGCTCGACGACCACCTCGTCCCCACCGCCTCCTCGGGCGAGTCAAAAGTCTTCTACCTCAAGATGAAGGGCGACTACCACCGCTATCTGGCGGAGTTCAAGACCGGCGCGGACCGCAAGGACGCCGCCGAGCACACGCTGCTGGCCTACAAGGCGGCGCAGGACATCGCGCTTGTCGACCTGGCCCCGACGCACCCGATCCGCCTGGGTTTGGCCTTGAACTTCTCGGTCTTCTACTACGAGATCCTCAACTCGCCCGAGCGCGCCTGCCACCTCGCCAAGCAGGCCTTCGACGAGGCCATCGCCGAGCTCGACACCCTGGGAGAGGAGTCCTACAAGGACTCGACGCTCATCATGCAGCTGCTGAGGGACAACCTAACGCTGTGGACGAGCGACATGGCCGACGGCGGGGACGGGAGCGGCGGCGGCGGCGCGGCGGCTGGAGGCGGGGAGGGGGCGGCGGCAGGAGGCGCGGCGGCGGCCGACGAGGGGAAGAACGAGTAGATAGAGAAAAAAGAAAGGGAGTGGGAAAGTGTTTTCCACTTGTTTTTCTTCTTGTTCTTTCGTTCGTTTCGTTCTTCTTCATCCGCACACAGAGTCTTAAAGAGAGAGAGAGATTTTACGGCAGAAACGGCGGGGGGGGATAAGAGAGAGAGAGAGAGAGAGAGAGAGAGAGAGAGAGAGAAGAGGGAGAAGGAGAGGAGCGAGGAGAGGGAGAATGAGAAATCTTTCTGTCTTCGTTCTTCTTTCTTTTTTCCTTCATAGTTTTTTGTTTTTTTGTTTTCGTTTCCCCCCTCCCCTTTTTACGCCCCCTTTTTTTTAATTTGACGTTCTCTACTTCTTCTTCAAGAAAGGGATCATTCATTTTTTGTTTTTGTTTAGGGAAGCGGAGAGAAAGAGAGAGTGATGTTGTTTTCGGGTTTTTTTGCGTTCTCTCTCTCTACACTCGCTGTTTTGATCTCTCTCGTTATTTTTTCCTCTTTCCTCTCTCTCCACTCCCGTTTCTCTCCCTCTCTCTCTTTCTTCTCTCTCTCTCTCTCTACTCGCCCTCCTTCTCCTCTCCCTCTCCACCACCACCACCACCACCGTCACCCTTCGCCTTCTTGCCCGCCTGCCACGCCGCTTCTTCCTCGGCAAACCTCGCCTTGTCCTTCGCAGCGGCCTCCTCCCACTCTTTTTTGCCGTCGGCGTCCAGCGACCTCCACAGCTCGCCCGTGGCCTTCCCGACCTCGCCAAACGTCAGCGCCGGGTTGGCGGCCATCACCTCGGCGCGCTTGGCGTTGGAGAAGTGCATGTAGGCCGCCATGGGCTTCTTGGGGGCGCCGGCCTCGCGGGGAGCCTGCTTGCGCTTCTGCTTCTTCTTGGCCGCCGTCGCGGGGGTGCCGTCGCCACTGGGAGAGGCCGAGGAACGCTTCTTCTTCTTCGATTTCTTCGCCGATTTCTCTCCCCCTTCGCCGCCGGACTCGTCGTCGTCGGCAGAGTCGGACTCCTCGTCGGAGGACTCGGTCTCGGATCCCGCCTTGAACTCCTCGTCCTCTCCCGAGTCGTCGTCGTCGTCGTCACCGCCGCCGCCTTCTCTCAGCGCGCCCAAGTCCAGCCCGCGACCGCCGCCTCCTGCTCCCGCCGCGGCGTCCCTCAGGTTATCGATCCGGATGCCCTTGGCCTTCAAGAACTCGAAAAGGCCAGCCCACTCCTGCTTCGCGATGCCGCGGAAGGTGTGCTCGATGTTTCCCCCCGCGCCGTCGCGGACCCTCACCGCCAAATCGAAAGTCTTCTGCGAGGCCGCCAGCACGCCGCCGCCTCGGCGAACGAACTCGACGCCGGCGATGTCGTCGAACTGCAAGAGGGTGGGCGGCTTGGGCGCGTAGAAGAAGGCGCGGTCGAGAGGGTACAAGTAGCCGTCGTCTGCCTTGAACGACGCGCGGAGTGCCGACGACTCGCCGTCGGCGGCGCGGAAGGCCGAGGGGCCCGCGCCGGCGCGAGCGAGCTTGGCCCCGGCGAGGCCGCGGAGGGCGCGGGCGAAAACGTCGGGGACGGTTCCCTGGAGGAGGAGGAGGGTTTGTGGAGGTGGAGAGGAAGAGAAAGAGAAAAGGTGAGTTTTGAAGTTTTTTTTTGTTCGAAAAAGAAGAAGAAGAAAAACGCGGGAAAAAAAACTTCTCTTACCGTCAGAACCCGAGGCAGCTTCCCGCCACACGCCGCGTCCTTGGCCGCCAGCACCTCCTCGGCCAGCTTGAGCTCCAACCCGCCCTCCTCCACCTCCTCATCGGCGGGGAACTGAGCAAGTAAGAAAGGGTAATATGTGGAACCTTTGCGGACCGGAGGGTCGAGCGCCACGGCCACCAAGGAATGAGGAGAGTGCGGCCTGGGCAGCACGAGGATGCGGCGGATCGACGCGTACGCGATGCGGTAATCGTGCGTCTGGCCCGAGAGCTGCAGAAACCCGGGGTGCATGTCGACGTCGAAGCGGCCGCGAGGCAAAAGCAAAGCGACGCCCGGAAAAGAGCAGGCGGGTTCGCCTCCTCCGCGCGCGCCCGGGTCGCAGCGGGCGCGCGCCGCCGCGGCGAGCAGCGTCGCTGGCGGGGGCGGGCCGGCGAGAGCGGCGAGCTCGGCCCCGTCGCCGTTTTCGTCGTTCGCTGCTGCCGCTGCAGCAGCCTTGGCGGCGGCCTCCTTGGCGGCTTCTTCGACCGCGGCGGCCGCGGCCGGGTCGTTGTCCAACCCCGCGACGGTGGCGCCGCGAGGGACGTGGAAGGTTATCCCGACCAGCGCGTCGTCCGACGCGCCTCCCCCGGCCGTGTCGTCGGCGGGGAGCTCGAGGGTGACCTAAGGAGGGGGGGGGGGGGGGGGGGGGGGGGGGGGGGGGG
>Ga0114918_10005412_pt1 | contig 10961 bp, 8 predicted proteins | sample LantaG_FD_87015 | JGI IMG/M metagenome (GOLD analysis project Ga0114918, IMG submission 87015) | Deep subsurface microbial communities from Baltic Sea to uncover new lineages of life (NeLLi) - Landsort_02402 metaG | ecosystem: Environmental > Aquatic > Marine > Oceanic > Sediment | place: Baltic... | reverse complement strand
GGGGGGGGGGGGGGGGGGGGGGGGGGGGGGGGGGGGGGGGGGGGGGGGGGGGGGGGGGGGGGGGGGGGGGGGGGGGGGGGGGAGGGGGGGGGGGGGGGGGGGGGGGGACGGGTGAAAAAATGAACACTGTCTCTGTCTCATCAACACACACTCACACACTCAACCCGCCTGCCCTCCACTGCCGCGCGCCTCCGCCGCCGTCCCGAACGCCGCCCAGGCCGCCGCCCGCGCCCGCAGCGCCGTCTTGGCCGCCGCCACGGCCGCCCCCTCCGCGGCGGCCGCCACGGTGGCCGTGTCGGTCGGCGGACCGCCCGCCGCGGCCGCGCGGCCGGCCGCGAGCGCGACCGCGCCCTCATCCCCGCCCGCGCCCGCGCCCGTGTCGCCCGCCGGAAGGGGCGGCTTCAGGTAGCCCCGCGCCGCCGCGACGTCGCCGGGGCCGCCCGCGATGGGCAAGGGGTGGGCCTCCGTGTTGAACACCCAGGCCGTCAGCGGGAAGGGCTCGCCTGAAAAGGCGCCACCTGGCACGCCGCTCCCGCCGCCGCCCACGGGCCCGTCATCGAAGAGCAGCAGCAGATACTTCAGCGTCTCCGCCAGCCAGAAGGAGTCCATGACGTCCCGGTGGGCGGGAGGGAGGGAGAGCACCGAGTCCAGGGCGGCGAAGGAGCGGCGGGTGGGTGGGGTGGCGCTGAGGGCGGCGCTCCCATCACCACCACCACCACCACCCGCCCGCTGCTCGTCCTCACTGGCGGGCCGCTCCACGGCCGCGTGCTTGGCGAAGGCCCGGAAGGCCGCCCACCCCATCTCCCGGTACGCCGGGTCCCGCGTCACCCGCCACAGCACGAACATGGACTCCACCGCCTCCGGGCGGAGCAGGTTGTGCGCGTCCAAGGGTTTGATGAAGAAGGCCCCCCCCCCGGCAGAGGGGTGGTGCTGGCTGGTGGTGGCCGCGGTGGTGGCCGTGCCCGCCGCCGCGGCCGTCCTCCCGTCCGCGGCCCGGCTTTCCGCGGCCGCGTCCGCCAGGGAGACCGCGTTGCCCGCCAGGGCCGACTCCACGGCGGCGGTCGCGCCCGCGAGCGCGGCGGCCCGGCCGTCGTCAGAGACAGCCGGCTTCGCCGCCGCGGCCGTCCTGGGGGCGGTCGCGGCAGCGGCCACTCCGCCGCCCCTCTCATTGAAGTGCACGATTTCGGGCGCCAGGCCCGTGGGCGTCCGCCTGTACATGGCGTAGCAGGTGGCCATGAGGTCCCTCGCGACGTCCAGGTCGAGCGCGTCGGGCGGGGAGGCGCCCGGGCGGCGCGTGTCCAGGCCGTGCAGGGCGCCCAGGGCGAGCAGGCCGGGGAGGAAGCACACGAGGTGGTCCATTTTGGGGACGGCCCGCCCCGCGTGCAGCTCCGCCACGTACAGCAGGCCGGCCGCCGCCTGGTCCGCCGACAGCCCCTCGGACGCTGCGGCGGCGGGGTCGGAGGGGGCCGACCGGGAGAGGAGGGACGACCGCAGGGCGCGCATGGAGGAGACGTACGCGCCCCTCAGCCACTCGTCCTCGGCCCGCTTGCCGCGGACGAGCCAGGCCTTGAGGAGGTACTCGAAGTACGAGTCCCCGCGCGCGCCCAGGGTGACGACGGAGGAGGCGGGCGCGGCCGTGAGGGGGTCCAGGAACATGGGGGGCAGGTGGGGCGGCGTCGGGACGGAGCGGTCCGAGGGGCCGGAGCCGGCCCTGCCTGCCCTGGCCGCGGCGGTCGCGACTCGCCTCAAGGCCGCCAGGGCCGCCCGCGCGGGCGCCTCCTCCCCCGTCGCCCGCGCCAGGAAGTCGTACTCCACCGCCAGGGTCGTCGCCTCCGCCAGGGAGGAGTGCGGCGTCCAGGCGGGCGGGGAGGCGTCCAGGGTGGCCGGGTTGACGTCAGACAGGGGCGCGCCCCCGCCGGCGTGGAGGCCGAGGAGGTTGGACGTCGCGTACGGCGCTGTGCCGCCCGGAAAGGCGGCCGGGTCGGCCCCCCAGGCGGCGATCAGCTCGGCGGGCGTGACGGTCAGGGACCCGTTGCCCGCGGGGGCGAGGCCGGGCGAGAGGCGCAGCGCGAGGTCGGCCGCCCGGGCGAGGAGCAGCGGGTCGGCCGGGCCCGGCACAAACGGGCCGCCCCCGCCCAGCGCCGGCGCCGCCACCGCCGCGGACAGCAGCCCCCCCACCACCCGAATGGTCGTCTCGAACAGGGACATGGTCCTGTCGGGCGCCGTGTCGAGGGAGGCCGCCACCCAGGCCCGGGCGGCTGCAAACTCGCGGCGCATGCGCGCGAGGAGGAGCGTGTCCAGGCCGTCCACCAGGGTCAGCCCCAGCCCCACCCAGTCCCTGCCCCCCCCCGTCAGCGGCCTCAGCTCGTCCCGCCCCCACGCGCCGGCGACGTAGGCCGCCCACGTGTCCCGCACCGCCTCCGCGACCGCCGCGTGGCGGGCGGACGGGGAGGTGAGGCAGGAGAGCGGGTCGCCAGCCGGGTCCTGGCACGCACTCGCGCCTGTGCAGACGCCGCCTGCCACGCACGCCAGAGAGGCGTCGACGGCCGCCGGCGCGGCGCGCGTCGCCTGGTCAGCAGCGCCGCCGCCGCGCATGACCAGGGGCGGCCCCCGGTCGTGGTCGGACAGGGTGAAGGGGTCGGCCGACGCGGCCGCGGCGTCCAGTGCGGCCGCGCGGGGCGGGGGATGGGCAGCGGAGGAGGAGGACGCCGCCAGGGGTTGATGCAGCACGGGCCCGCTGTCGGCCGCGCCCACCGCGGCGGCGGCGGCCGCGTCCAGAACGGCCGCGGACGCGGCCAGGGCGGCGGATGAGGCGGTGCCGCCCCCGCCGGCCGAGGCGGGGTGCGTGAGAGGCGCGGCCCGGAGGGGCGGTGTCGCGAGGGTGGTGGCGGCTGTGCCGCCGCTCCGGAGCGAGGCGAGTCCCGCGCCGCCCAGGAGGAGGACGCCCAGGACCGCGAGCGCGGCGGCAGGGGAGCGGAGCCGCAGGGCGCGGGCCAGGCCGGCCAGGGCGGACTGATGAAAAGAGGGAACGAGAGACAGAGAGACTCTCCAGGGTGAGCGCGAGGTTGAAACAAACAAAAAAAGACGGGCAAAAGGTCTCTCTCTCTGGGCCCAAAAGGTCGGCCCAAAAGGTCTCTCTCTCTGGGCCCCTCTCCCTCTCACCTCGCGCGGCTTGGCGTCCTTGCTGTACGCGATCCGCCCGGACTCCAGCGCATCCTGGGAGTCGACGGCGGGGCCTGTGTATCGTGGAGGGGAGCGGGTGTGAATTGAGATGAGAGTGCGGCGGCGCGCGTGTTTTTTTCGATGGGGCGGGGGCCGAAAAAAAAAGCAAAGGCTAGGCCGCGCGCGCGCCGGTGAGTGCGCGATTCCCTTCTTCTTTTCTTACCTGTGCGGCCGCCGTACATGGTGAGGCGGCGAGGACACGGAAGTGAGAGTGTGCGTGTCTTCCACCAGCGCGCCGTGGTGTGGAGAGAGGGGGCGGCCCGCGCGCGCCAAAACCGAGCAATGGAGTGGGGATGACCCTCCCTTGGCCACGCCACTCTTTCATTACTCTTTCGTCTTTCGTTTCCGAGCGGGGGGAGGGGCCGCGGCACCCTCGCCAGCCCCCAAACACACACAACAATGCCCCGCATCCCCATCCTGGCCGGCCACGCCCCCACCCAGTCCGCCAAGGCGGACGCGGCGGGCGGGTGGCCCCTGCACGAGGCGGCGGGCGCCGGGGACACGGATGCATTGCGCGCAGTCTTGGACGCGCTGGCCCTGGCCTCGGACGGGGGCGGCGAGGGCGCCCTGGACGCCCGGGATGCCATGGGCGCGACCGCGCTGCACCTCGCGGCCGCAGGTGAGAAGATGGAGAGGGAGGGAGAGAGAGAGCCGGGGGGGGGGGCCGCCCTCTCTCTCGCCCTCTCCACCAAAAACAACCTCCTCCCTCTCTCTCTGCATCCAGGCGCCCACACGGCCACCGCCGCCGCCCTCCTGGCCGCGGGCGCCTCCCCGGGCCCGCCGGCCGGCGATGGCCGCACCCCGCTCCACGCCGCCGCGGGCGCGGGGGCGGCGGGCGTGGTGGCGGCCCTCTTAGCCGCGGGCGCTCCGCACTCCCCCGCCTGCGCGGCGGGGCGCACCCCGCTCCACGCCGCCGCCAAGGCCGGCGGCCGAGGCCGGGAGTGCGTGGCTGCCCTGCTCGCTGCCGGCGCGGGCGCGGCCGAGCCGGACGGGTGGGGGCGCAGCCCGCTGCACGAGGCGGCCGCGGCGGGCGCGGGCGGGAGCGTGGCCGCGCTGCTGGCGTCCCTCCCGCCCTCTGCCCGCCCGTCCGCCCTGGCCTCGCCTGACTGGAGCGGGGCGACGCCCCTGCACGTTGCCGCCGCGTGCGCCCTGCCGGGCGGGGTGGAAGCAGTGGTGGGCGCGGTGGTGGCCGGGGCGGGGGTGAGGGAGGGCGAGGGCGGTGGGCGTGCGCGCGGCCGCCCGCCGCCCGCCCTCGCCGCCGCGCTGGCCGCCCGGGACGGGGCGGGCGCCACCCCGCTGGCCGCGGCCGCCCGGGCGGGCAGCACCGCGGGCGTGGCGGCCCTGCTGGCCGCGGGCGCGGCGCCGGACGGGGCGGCCCTGGCCGCTGGCGCGGCGGGCGGGGCGCCGGGCGTGGTGCGGGCGCTGCTGGCCGCGGGCGGCGCGGCGGCGGCGGGGCCCGAGGGGTGTGCGGCCGCCCTGGCCGCGGCCCGGGCGCGGGCGGGGCGGGCGGGGTGTACTGTGGGGGATAAAGAAGCGCTGGTGGCGCTGGAGGCGGGGGTGGGAGGGTAGAAAAAAGCAATTCGCGCGTTTCGCCTCTTTCGCTTCTTTTTTTTGCACTCATCTCTCTTCTTTTTTCATCTACCGCCCGCCGCCGCCCCAACCGCCCCCGCCCCCGCTGCCACCCACCTGACGGGCCGCCTCCGGCCGGCCGGCCGCTATCAGGGCCGCCCGCACCGCGGCCGCCGCCTCCGCGTCCGCGGCAACGGCGGCGGAAGGGCCGGCGCCGCCCGGCCCGCCGCCGCCCCGCCTCCCCTCGCCTCCGCCGCCGCCGCCGCCCCGCCGCTGCTCCGCCCGCGCCAGCGCGCCCGCCGCGGCGGCCGCGGCCGCCGTGAACTCCGCCCGGTTCAGGGCGCCCGACGTCGGGGCGGGCGCCAGGGCGGTAGCCGCCCGGGCGGCGGCGGCGGAGGCGGAGGCGGAGGCGGAGGCGGAGGCGGAGGCGGAGGCGGAGGCGGAGGCGGAGGCGTGGATCTGCGCCTGCTGCTGCTGCCAGGCGGCCCCCGGCAGGCGGGCGGGGAAGGCCCGAAACGCGGGCGGCGAGGTGGAGGGCCGGCCCGAGGAGGCCTGCGGTGCCCCCCAAGGCCGGGCGGACGGCGGGAAGGCGGCGCCCAAGCGTTCCCGCAGCGGCGGCGGCGAGCGCGCGCGGCCGTGGCCGCCGCTCCAGCCGCCGCCCGCGCTCGCCGCCGCCAGCGCGCGCGATGACGCCAGGTCCGCCCGGGCGTAGGCGGACCAGCCGGCCTCGCCCGGGCGGGGCGGGCGCGGCGCGGGCGGGGGCGGGGAGGGCGGCCGCCGCGGCGGGCGGGGGGAGGGGCGTCCCAGGGGGCCGACCAGGGGAGGAGGAGGAGGGGGACGGGCCGCCGGCGGCCCGTCCCCGACCCGCCGCACCCGCCGCCGCCGGCGGGCGGCTGTTGGGAGGCCCCCGCCCACGCCGCCGCCCCCCCCGCCGCCGCCGCCGCGGCCTTCCTCCCGGGCCTCGGCCAGGGCCGCCCAGGCCCGGGCCTCGTCACCGACGCCGCCATCCTCGGACGCCAGCACCCGGCGGGGCGGCGGCGGCGGAGGGGCGGGGGCGGAGGCCGCGGCCGCGCCCCCCCCCCGACCGAGCTGCTGCCCCGCCCAGTGGCGCGAGAGCGCGGCGGCCCGCCGCACCGCCTCCCCGCCCAGCGCCGCCGCCTGCGCCCGGACGCCCGCCAGGAGGCGGGCCTGGGAGGCGGCGAAGGCGGACGTGGCGTCCATGGCGCGGCTGGCGGCGGTGGGCGGGGGCGGGCCGGCGGAGCGTGTGGAACGAGAGGGGGCGGGAGCTGCCACGGCCCGGCGGCGGGGCGGGGGCGCGGCCGCGCCGCCCGCCGCCCGGCGCGCGGCCGCGGCCGCGGCCGGCCGCCCCACCCGCCCCGGAAACGCGTCCGCCCCGGCCCCCATCTCCGCCTCGCAGGGCCGGCAGAACCAGTCGCCCTCCGGGATGGCCCGCCCGAGGCCCGCGCAGTAGGTGTGGTAGGCCTGGTCGCAGCCTGAAACATCATGGAAAAAGAGAGAGAGAAGAAAAATGAGAGAGCGGGGGTTGAGCGCGCGCGGGCGGAAGAAGAAGAAGAAACCTCGTCTCTCTCCTCTCACCGTCGCACAGCAGCAGCAGGTCCTCGTCATGCCCGCCCCCGCACACCGCACAGATGACGGTGTCCAGCCAGGCGACGGCGGTGGGGTCGGCGTCGAGGTCGGGGCGCTGGGGAGGAAGGAGGAAAAGAGAGCGTGATGAGTGGGAGCGGCCGCGATCGCGCGCGCGCGCAGGTTTTTCTTCCTCACCCCCTCATTTTTGTCCCCATCTCTCTCTCCTCACCTGGTTCCGCTCGGGCACGGCCTCTACGCCCAGGATGACGCCGGTGTAAGCCCCGACCCGGCTGGTCCACCTTGCGAGGGGCGGTGGGACGGCCGCCGCGGCGCCGTCGTCGTCGTCGTCGTCGCTGAGAACAATGACGGCGGCGCCGTCCCTCTCCTCCTCGGCCCGTGGCCGCTTCGTGCCGGCAGCGGGTGCGGGAGCGCCGCCGTCTCCCTTTGTCGCCTCGCCCTCATCCAGCCGCACCCGGGTCAACAGGCCGAAGCGGGCCTTGCAGAAGGGGCACCGCGACTCGACGGCCGCCCACCGGGAGATGCAGGCGAAGCAGAAGCTAGAGAGGAGAGAGAAGAAGGAGAGGTGAAAAATGGCGGGGGGGCGAGAGGTGTGCACGGCGCGCGCCCAATTCGCCCCTCTCTCTCTCCCTCTCCCTCTCTCTCTCTCCGCCTCTTACCTGTGCTCGCAGCTGTCCAGGATGCCGGCCTCCGCCACCTCGTCCGCCAGGCAGATGCCGCACGTAAAGGCGGAGGCCGTGGCAGCGGAGGGCGGGCGGTGCGGTGTGCGGCGCGGCGACGACGGCGACGCGGCGCCGCAGTAGCAGTGGCCGGGCGAGTGCTGGTGGTGCGAGGCGGCGGCGGCCCCGCCGGGGGAGGAGGTGGACGGGGTGGGGTCGCACATGTGAGACGGGCGCGAGCGTGGCCCTCTCTCTCTCCCAGGACGCGGCGCGTGCGCGCGCAGCTCTCCACAGCTTGACGCTGCGCGCGCCAGAAGAGACAGCAGTGGAGCGAGCTCGACCCCCCCCCCCATCATTTCTCTTCCTCAGAGAGAGGGAGGCCGCAATGCGCCTCCGCCCCGCCACCCTCACCCCCCGCGGCGGCGGCGGCGGTGGCTTCGCCTCGTCCGCCCGCCGCCCCGCGCCGGCGCCCCGCACGTCCCCTGCCCCTCCCCGCGCAAGCTGGGGCCGCCTCCCCCCGCCGTCCTCCCTCCGCCGCCCGCCCCGGCCCGCGAACGACGACAACGGCGAGGAGGATGAGGACGAGAGCGACGCCGACGACGACGACGAGGCCGGCATGCCCGGCCACACCTCCTCCACCCGGCTGGAGGACGTGGACATCAGCGCTCTGGTGGTGGAGGAGGGCGCGGCCGCGGCGGTGGCCGCCTCCGCGTCGGCCGCCGCATTCGACGCGCTGTGCGCGGAGCTGGCCGCGCAGGGAGGGGGGCCAGGTGAGAAAAGGGTGGGTGGTGGGAGCGGGGCCGCCCTCCTCTCTCTCTGTCTTCGGTGCTGAGGTGTGGCGCGTGTGACAGAGCTTGCAGCGCGTGTATTTTGGGGGGAGGGGGAGAGGGGGCGGGCCCGTGGGCGGGGCGTCGCGGGGGGCCGCAATTGCCAGAACCGGTGAGCCCCCCCGCCCCCCGCCCCCCCCATCTCTCAAACCTCGCCTCATTTTCCACCGACCTCCCTCTCCCCCCCCTCTCCCATCATCCGCATCCCTCCCAAGACCCGTCCCCCTTAACCGTCGTGGACGTCCCCGGCGGCGGGCGCGGCCTGGTCGCCCGGGCGGCCGTCCCGCCCGGTGGCCTCCTCCTGGCCGTCCCCCTGTCCGCGGCCCTGGTGGATGACGGCGACGGCGACGACGCGCTGGTGGCCGCGGCCGACGTGGCCGGTGCGGCTGGAGAGGGGCAGGCCGCGCCGCCCGCCGCGGCCCCTGTCCCCTGGTCCGCCCGCCTGGGCATGGCCCTCCTGGAGGCCCGCACCGCGGCGGCGGCCGACCCGGACCGGGACCCCACGGCCCCTGGCCCGCCGGCCTCCTGGTGGCCACTCCTGCCCAAAAGCCTGGACCTCCCGACGACGACCTTCACGGCCGGCGAGCTGGCGCACGCCTGCCTCCCGCCCGGCCAGGCGGCCGCCGCGGGGCGCGTGTCCCGCGCCCTGCGCGCCGCGGCGTCGGGGCCGCTGGCCAAACGGTTGAAGGCTGTGGCCGTCGCCACCCGGGGCGGTGGGGAGGGCGAGCCCGCCCCGCCCGGCCTGCGCCGGTCCGCGGCCGCGGCCACCCCGGCCGCCCTCCTCCTCTGGGCGGCGGGCGCGGCGCAGTCCCGGGCCTTCGTGGACGGCCGCGCCCGCATCATCGCGCCCGGCATCGACCTGGCCAACCACGACGGGGAGGCGCCGACCGCGGCGGTGCGGGTCGTGCACTCCCCCGGCGCGGTGCAGGGCGTGGGGGCGCTGGCCGAGGTCGCCGACCCGGCGGCCGTCGCGGCCGCGACGGGGCGGGCCGCCCCCTTTCGGGTCGAGCTCTTCGCCGGCCCCGGCGGCCTCCGCCCGGGCCAGGCCGTCACCATTTCCTACGGCCCCCACAGCCTGGAGGCGCTGTTCATGGTGTACGGCTTCGCGCCGGTGGCCGTGGAGGCGGGCTCGGACGCGGGCTGGGAGGAGGAGGGGGAGGAGGGGGAGGGCGGGGAGGCAGGGAGTGGGGGGGGGGAGGGCAGTGGCTTCGGCCCCGGCGGCTCGCCTCTCCCGCCCCGCCCCCGCGCCCGCCCCCGCGCCCGCCCCCGCGCCCCCCCGCGCATCGTGGTGCAGGACACGGCGTCGACGGCCCTCTTCTCCTCCCCCGCGGACGCGGTGGAGGCGGCCGAAGCGATCGCGGAGGCGCGCCTGGGGCCCGGCGTGGCGCGCGCGTCCGGGTGCGGCTCCGAGGCCGACCGGGCGGCGGCCTTGGCGCGCGCCGGGCCGGACGGCACGGGCGACGGGGCCACGCCCTGGACGGACATGAACGTCCTCCCCGTCGGCCTGTCCCCCGCCGCGGCCGCCCTCGCGGGCGCGGCCGCTGCTCAGGTGGCGCCCGCCTTCGCGGGCCGCGGCCAGGCGCCGCCCAACGGAGGGGATGTGGTGCTAGCCCGCATCACGCTGCTGCTGTCCCGCTTTGCGGCGGCGGGCGGCGGGGAGGGCAGCGCGACGGTGTCGGAGGCGGCGGACGCGGAGCTGCTGGCCGCGGGCGAGGCGCGCACGCACGCCATTTCCGGCCGCGTCCTGAGCGCGGTGCGGCTGCGGGCGGGGCGGGCGGCGGTACTGCTGGCCGCCGCCAAAGCCCTGGTGCGGAACAAGGTGGAGGGCGCGGTGAAGGAGGCGGAGCGGGAGGTGGAGGAGGAGGGGTTGGGCGGGGGCGGGGGCGTGTGAAGAGAGTGAGTGACTGGGAGAGAGGAGGTTGAGAGAGAGAAGCGGAGGGAAAGGGCGGGGGCAAGAATGCAAGAATGAATCACTCTTCCTTTCGTCGTCGTCGTTGCCGTCCTCATGAGGTGCGTGGGTGTGTGTGTCCTCTCCTCTTTCCGGTGCATGTTTGCTCGGTCTGACCGCTGTTAAAGGTCCGTCAAAGCTCACAGAGCCCCCGCCTGGGGAGGGCGGCGCGGGCGGGGACGGGGGCGGGACGGGCGAGCCAGGAGCACGCGCACGCCCGACACATGGGAGTCGGGAAGAGCGAGAGCAGCGCGCTGCTCTCTTTTGCCCACGTGGGGCGCGGGGCGGGGACACCACGCGCCCCTCGCCCCCCTCGCCCTAGACCCGGCAACGGCCGCACGGGCGGTTTGGCGGGCTCGGGTGCGGGTGTTGAAAAGGGCGAAAGATGGGCGATGGCGACGGCGACTCGCGCAGGGAGAAGAGTTCCAAGAGCCTGTTTTTCAAAAGAGAGGCCACCCGGGCGCGCGCGCGCGCGCTCTTCGACCTTCCTCACTCCCCCTCTCCTCTCCACGCCCCGACACACGCACAGCCCGCCGCCACCCTCCCAACCAAAACCATGCGCCTCCTCGCCCTGACCGTCCTGGCCCTGGCCTCCGCGTCCGCCTCCACCGCCGCCGCCGCCGCCCGCAGCCTGGCCGAGGTGGGCGCCGTCGCGGCCGCCCCCGCGTCCGCGCCCGCCGCGGATGCCGCCCTCCTCCCGCTCCAGGAGAAGAAGGACCCCAAGCCCCAGCTGTGGCGGGTGAACAACCTGGGCGCGGCCGTCCACGGCGGGGCGGCCCCCTCCTTCTCCGCGGTCTCCGACCCGGCCGCGTTCGGCGCGGCCGCGTCCGCGACCCCGTCCTTCCTCTTCGTGCACGGCATGAGCTTCAAGGGCACGCCCGGGGACGCCTTTACCGACCTGGTCGCCCACTGGGAGACCGCGACGGGCGCCTTTAAGCCGGACGGCAGTGGCGGCTGCACGGACACGACGTGCAAGGCATACATGCTGGTGAGAAAATGGGGGGGCAATAAGGGGAAAAAGAGGAAACAGGGGGGGTTGAGGGGGGGGGGGTCCCAAGGGGACGCAGAAGCCCGGGACAGCCTGGGCGGCCAGGGGGGCACGAAGCGATGGTCGGGGGTGGTGCGTTGACG
>Ga0114918_10005411_pt1 | contig 10962 bp, 15 predicted proteins | sample LantaG_FD_87015 | JGI IMG/M metagenome (GOLD analysis project Ga0114918, IMG submission 87015) | Deep subsurface microbial communities from Baltic Sea to uncover new lineages of life (NeLLi) - Landsort_02402 metaG | ecosystem: Environmental > Aquatic > Marine > Oceanic > Sediment | place... | reverse complement strand
TCTTCTTTCTTTTGCAAAAGCCTTAAGTAGAGTATTAAAAAAATATATTCCTGATCAAACTAAAATTCATGGAGATATTTGTCCAGAATGTGGAGAAAATCTTGTAAGAATTGAGGGTTGTGCGACTTGTCGAAATTGCGGATGGTCTCGATGTTAAAAAATAAAATACTAATAAGAAGGGCGGTATAGATATGATTATAATAACATTTCATGAAGATATTTGTCCAGAGTGCGGATCAGAGTTAGTAAGAACAGGAGGTTGCGTGCATTGTTTAAATTGTGGATGGAGCCCTTGTTGAGAAATATTGGTAAATTAATAGTAGAAAATAAACAAATAGAAAAAGAAAGGAAGTAATTTATGAATTTAGAGTTAGAAAAGCAAATTGTAGAACAGTGGAAAAAATATTATGTTCCAGTAAAAGTTAAAAAGTTAGATACTAGGGCAATTATTCCTAAATATCACACAGAAGGTGCTGCAGCATTTGATATTCATGCCATAGTGGATGAAGGGCAGGTTCTTAGGGTTCCCGCTAATTCTCAAAAAAATCTTAATACAGGGCTTGCTATGAGTATTCCTCAAGGTTATGAGTTAAGAGTTAGTCCTCGTAGCGGTCAATCTTTTAAACATCAGATATCAATTAGGAATTCTCCAGGAATTATTGATAGTGATTATATAGGTGAAATTATGGTTAGTTTTGTTAATAATTCTGATAAAGATTTTATAATTCATCATGGGGATAGGATTTGCCAGGTTAAATTATCAATAGCCCCTAGAGCTGTTTTTGAAGAGGTAGAAGAATTAAAAGGAACAAAAAGAGGAGAAAATGGTTTTGGTAGTACAGGAATCTCTTAAATAATATTACATTTAGTTGTAATCTCTCCATGAGCCCGAAGTATTAGTTCACTTCGGGCTTTTTTATTAAAGGAAAAAAAGCCTTAAAAGACGAATAATATAAGTGTGCCCATTTAAATAAAGGTGTTAGAGTTGGCTATAACAAAAGATAATTTTATAGTTGTGTATATATATGGTAATTTAGATAGTGAAGATTTTGCTAATTATTATATTAATACATATGATATGAGTACTACTAATGTGGACCCTTCTGCTAGTAGTGGAACAACTGCTAATGGGATCTATTGGCAGATAAATGGCCAGAAGGTTGGGATACAATCATCTATAACCTCAGAGGTATTAACAGAAGATCAATTTATTATTAATATAGAAGAGCCCCTACAAGACGCTTTAGAAGCTCCTGAATTAGAGAATAGAAATATTTGGGGAATAGTTTTAGGGTATAAGGTTCCAGGAGGATATTATGACAGCAATCCTAGTAACGAGGATATAATATCTGCTACTTCTCGACTATCAAGAATAAATTATACTTTTTCACCAAAGACTCTTAATCCATTGTTTGGTAGACAAGTTTTTAGTAGATTTGATGCTACCGATGCAACTAAACTTATGATAGTTTCTAGGATAGATGGGCCAAATGTTCAATTTGCTAAAAATATGGTAGATAATGCGGACGATTTAAATAAGCAAAAATTTGCAAATGGAACTTTTTATATTGATCCATATTCTGATAGAGCAACAATAGGGGCAGAAGATTATACTAATTTATTATTAGATTTTAAAAACAATCTTCTTCTAACTCTTAATTTACCACAATGGTCTACCACTCTTGAAGATCCATATATTGATGCTACTATTCCTTTTGTAGAAGGAGACTCTTTTATATGGTCATGGTTCGGCGATAGAGCAAGCACATCTTTTTTTCAAAATACTAGTGCTATTAGAGTATTTGCTTATAATGCCGATTATGACGGAGGTTTTGAGGTTAGAAATGAATCTGGTAAAAGATGGCCTTATCTGTCGCTTAATGCAGGATATGTAGCAACAGCAGGGGCTATGTCTAATCCCTCAATATCTGGATTTTTAGATCCTAATTCTTTTTATTATTCATTACTGAGAGGAGCAACAATAGGAGAGGCATTTTATTTTAGTATACCTCATTTGGATTGGACTGTTACATTATTCGGAGATCCTTTGCCTATAGTTTCTTTTTCTGGAACAGATATAATAGAAGAAGACATTATAGGAGAAAATGAGGTATGGGAAATAATGTCTAAAGACTTAGCACGAGCAGCAGCTAATTTATATAAAAAACAATTAGAGTTACAAGAAGTAGCGTATGGTATAGTAGATTTAACCACAATGGAAAATGAAACTACAGTGTCTCCATCTGTTGGAGATACTAATGATAATTTAGATTATGCTTTGCTTGTTTATCCAGTAAATACTTTATATGCTAGTAGTAAAACATGGCAAGGAGATTTAAAAGCTGTTGTTAGTAAATTATTTGATTTTCCATCATACAGATATACATCTGCAAGCGATACTATTGTAAATCCTACTATTAATCAATATTTGGAAGAGAAGGGATATCGAGTAAGTAGGTTATTGGCAAACATATCCGCCGAATCAATACCTATAGAAGAAGATAATTTATATCCTGAGGGTTGGTGGGAATTTGAATTTATTCTTGAAGATGATAATCCTGAGCAATTTACTAATTATCATTTTTTATTAGAAGTAGCTACTGATGAATTATTTAGTGATATTCTTGTGAGTAAAGATAGTTTAGGAATTAATAGTTGGACATATGAAAAAGAAAAAGAAACTTTTGTTCCATTAGTATTTACAGGAGTATCTTCTAGCTACATAGGTAGGAAAATTAGATATACAAGTAGATTTGACAGTTTGATAGGGTTAAATGAATACCTAACAAGAGGTGAAACATATTATTTTAAAATTAGGCAATATAATGTTTCAACTTCTCAAATATATGGATCGAGAGTTTTTACAAATATAATTTATTCATAGAGATAATACATATGAGAATTTCAAATAAATATAAAGAAATTACTGACAATATTAACGATGCTTGGTTAAGGGGGAGCGATATAGTCTCTTTTGTAAGTAAAATGGGAACAGACCTTAGTGATTCAGAAATTCCTTCTGATGATCTTAATAAGATGAGATTAGAAAATCAAATTAATGCTACTTCTAATCTTCTTACCTCGCATAATATTTATTATACTCCGCAATTAATAAAATTTGTATCTTATTTGCAAAAATATATAACAAATAAATATGTATCAGTAGATACATTTCTTAGTGAGAATAACATAAAAGTTAAATCTACTTTTGCAGATATATCTGAAGCATCAGGATATCCTATACTTCCTATTAATATTTCTGATGTTTCATAAAGGAGAGAAAATGGCAAAAAAACAATCTGTTGGAGATTTAATTAATGAGATTCAATTAGACATCAATAGCACCACAAAAAAAGAAATACCAGATATTATTACTTTTGTAGAAGATCTAGAGTGGTTAGGAATTACTAGTCATCCTTCAAATCCTCTTAGTTTATATCCTATGCAAAAAATTATGCTTAAAGTTTTTTATAGAGGGACTATTGGTAATGAAGATTTAGAATTAACAGAAACAGAAATAGCTTTAATAGAAGAGGCTGGTCTTAATGAAGATGATAAAGGAAATTTTTTAGATAAATACTCTAATGCAGAATTATTTAAAGAATTAGTTTTAGTATGGGGAAGAAGAAGCGGAAAAGATTTTATTGTTAGTATTATAGCTCTTTATGAGGCAATGAAATTATTAGAATGTAAAGGAGGAGATCCTTATGCTATGTATGAGCTATCATCTGCTAATACTATAAATATTCTTACAGTTGCTAACGCTAAGGCGCAGGCAAATATTGCTTTTTCTGAAATTCGAGAAAAAATAGTTTATAGCGAATATTTTAAAGATAAATATGTTAAAGATGGTATCACAGCACAATCTATATATCTTTTAACTCCTCAAGATAAAATTAATAATAAAGATTTTAGAGAAAAGGGGCTACCTCAAAAAAAAGGTTCTGTAGGTATTATAGTTGGTCATAGTAACTCTGACTCGTTACTTGGTATGGGTTGTATTGTTCTTATTCTTGATGAAGTTGCTTCTTATAAAAATACAGGAGGATCTTCATCTGGTGATCGTATTTATGCAGCTCTTACTCCTACAGTTCAAACATATGTTAGAAAAACATATGTAAAAGATGATAATGGAGAGTTAATTTTAAACGATCTTGGCCAAAAAGTTGTACAACAGAGAGTATATGATGGTAAAGTAATTAGTATATCCTCTCCAAGAGCAAAAGAAGGAAAATTTTATGAACTTTTCAGTACTGCTAAAAATGTTCCAACGAGACTTTCAATGAGATTGTCTACATGGCGTGTTAATCCTCAACATACTAGGGAGTCATTAAGGGCAGATAATAATACGATGTCTGAAACAGAGTTTAATATGGAGTTTGGAGCAGAGTTTAGTGGGACTGGTCTTGAAAGCTTCTTCTCAGAGGATCAAGTAAAGAGATGTTTTACAGGACATAATTTACAAAATGTTAATATGGGATCTCCAGGAAAAGTTTATTTTGTTCATTTAGACCCTGCTACATCTAGTCATAATTATGCGCTGGCTGTTGTTCATAAAGATTATTTTATGAATAAGGAAACTCATAAGGCAGATTTTAAAGTTATAGTTGATCATATTAAATACTGGCAACCTATAGGAGGAGCTATTAACCCTAATGCTGTGACTCAATATGTGATTAATTTAAAAAGAAGATTTCACATAGGGTTAATAACTTATGATGCTTTTGCTTCTCAAGAAAGTATTTTAAAAATGAGGAAGGCAGGGATACCAAATAAAGAAACTAAATTTTTACCTGCTTTTAAATATACTATTTATAAGGGACTAGAGAATCTTGTTAATACAGATAGGTTAGTGATCCCATATAATGATCTTCTATATAATGAGATGATAGAGCTTCAAAGAAAATTTACACCAACTGGGTTTAAAATTCTTCCAAAACATGAAGGAGATGGAGTAAAAAGTGATGATATTGTTGATTGTATAGCAGGAGCGTGTTATCAAGCCGTAGAGAGACAGATGAGTAAATTACCAAGTTCTAGGTTGGCAAATTTAGGGAATCCTGGAGGGAATCAGATTGTGTGGAGAAATATGCAGGGTGGAGTATATGGAGTTGGTGGTGGTCAGCAAGTGGCTAATTCTTTAGAGAACAGATCAACATTATGGAAAGATTTACATTCAGATGGAGGAAGGATTAGAAGATAAAAAAAGGAATTACAGAGTAATTCTTTAAATGTTAAAATAACTATAAATATTTAAGAGGATTTAAATAATGAAAAAAATAGATTTGATAAAAAAAGCTAGTTCCGAATACCCTATCATAAGCGACAAGGCGATACAGGCAAATAGGGAGAATATGGGTATTTCTACTGATCAGCAAGACGTTATTGGAAAAAATATTAATCTTAGTCTACCCATTAAGAATAAAGATAATACTATACCATTTAATGTCCAGCTTAATGCTGAAAGAAAAAATATAACAGCAGAGCCTTCTATAACAGAAGCTAGTATGGATAAAAAAGAAGTAGATTTTAAATCTAAAGATAAGAAGCAAGTTATGGATATTAATGTAGAAACCCAAAAATATGATGACAAAAAAGCTAAAGCACTAAAAGCAGCAGAAGGTAAGAAAGAAACGGCTTTTTGGGATAAATATGTTGGTGTTCAGCTGGAAGGTGATGGCATGCCAACCAAAGTTAAAGATAATGTTCCTGCGTCTAATAGTCAACTACAAAATAATCCAGAAAGATTTAAAGGGGAGAAAGTTGATAAAATGGTAATGGCTTCTATTAAAGATGCTGATGCTATGTTATTCCATATTTATGCCACTGTTGCTAAAGAGGGAAGAAATACTAGTGATGAAGAAAAACAACAAATAACAGATATTAATGCTGGTAAAACAAGATTAATTTCTCAAATGATACAGCCGATCAGAAGATCTTTAGAATATAGGGGAGATCCTATTATTAAAGAAGAATCAGGAGTTACGGGAGTATATGAGAAGGATGGAACTAAAATAGATGAATTTAAAAGTTGCGAAGAAGCTAAGACCAACTATCCAGAAGGAAAGATAGAAAATGCCTAACTGGTTTAAAAAAATTCAACAAGAAAATATTGATAAATCGCGATGGTCTTTTTCTGTTGAGGCATTTGTTTCTGTGCCTACCCAAATGGACGAAGAACAAGAAAAAGAAACAGCTTCAGGTGTTTTAAGAAAAGTTTTAGATCAGGTGGAAGGAGATTCTTCTTTGCACACTGCTGTAGATTCTAATGTTTCATTTAATATTCAATTCGAAGCTTTGAAAGTATAAAATATGAGTTGGTACACAAAAATCTCTTGGAATAGCGGAATTCCATTAATGGACGAATATAGTGATGGAATCCGTCCTCCTTCTTCACGCCACAAAAGAGATCCTAGAAGTTTAGTTAATGCAAAACCTGAATTTGGAGGAAATGAAAGACCTGGATATCCAAAAGGAATAAGTCAAGATTCTGAAAACTCAGATGATACTCAGTGGGCTAAATTACATGGTACGATTCCTGGAGAAGCAACTTTAATGGATGATGGTGGAGATAGCCATGATGGACTAGGGGATAGATTTACCTCTAGTGGAGAGGATAGTCAAGATGATGATAGGATGCCACTTGGAGGAGAATCGGAAATGTTAGATAATGGTACAGTTGGACCTCATAGTATGCAAAGGAATAGAGGCAATGTATTTAAAAGGATTAAAAAAGATACAAATATCAAAGGTTTAAGATTATAAATTAAAAAATTAGGTAATTAATCCAGGAGCTAGACAAAAGCTTGAATGCTGAGTTAATGCTCCTTTTTTATTATAAATTTTGTTTTTGTCGATATATGTATATATGTTGTTATATTACTAAATAAGGAGAAATAGATGATTTTTAAAGTATTTGAAAAATTTAAGGGAAGTTGTGTATTGCCTACATTAAACAAGGCAATATGGGCAAATATGAGCATATCAATTTGTGGTAATGATTTAAGAGCAGATGATATAAAAGATGCGGTAAGAAAGGGAATATTAATTCCTATTGATGAGGATTATGAAGAAATGGAGATGGATCATGATGTAATTATTACAAATAATACTGATAAGGCTCTGATTCTTGGACATATTTTATTAAGGCCAAATGGTTCTTTACCTATTAGTAAGGATGAAGCATCAGCATCTTCAATCATTAATGCTGGTAAAGATGGTTTTATTACTATTATATCGGACGAGGGGGAAGATACGTATATAAAGAAATCAGCTAAAAAGAAAAAAAATAAAAGTAAAGTTAAAAAAATAGGTAGTAAAGAATTAGAAAAAAAATTAGAACATATTACTCCTAAAACTGGAGAAGACCTTGAACCAGTGGCTAAAACTTGGAATTTTAAAACTAAAGAAATAGAAGAAGCTGAAAAAGTCCCTAAATCAGAGGATTTTGTAAGAGTAGAAGAAGAAATTAAAGATGTTGATTTCATTGACGAAGAAAATGATGAGACGGGAGATAAAAAAACAACTAAGAAAAAGAAAACAACTAAGAAAAAAATCACAAAAAAGAAAACAATTGCTAAGAAAAAAACAAAAAAAAAGGTTACTAATGTAAAAAAGAGGAAAGTAAAGACATTAGAACCTGTAGGTGAGAAGCGTCTTCCTAAGACAGCAATGGACGCCGCTATAGAGCTAGATAGTAGAGGCAACCCTATTGGAGAAAAAGCTGGAGATATGTTAAAACATATGATAGAGGATATAATTCCATCAGAGGATGTTTCTTTTGCAGATGATGAACAGGCTCTTAATAGATATAAAAATAGGAATGATATGGAATAATATTAATGGATACATGGACATTATTAGCAAAAGAATTAAATTACTATGGTATAAAACTTATTGATAATAAGAAATGCCAGTTGTGTGACGGAGCTGGAGAGTTCCAAATTCAGGGGGTTATAAAGACTGTCCGTTTATTAAATGGTTATTGTAAAAAACAAAAAAAACTCTTATTATCATTATGGGATGAAGTAATTGATATTATTCAGGATCAATCATTCTCTTCAGATATTGTTGATGAAAATATGATTAATTTGTTTGTTTTTTCTTTAAAAGATTTTGCTAAATATCTTCTTTGTTTTGGTGATATTGAAAAGTCTAAATACTATATTACAATTTCCCAAGCATTATCTAAAGATATTAAATCGTTTAGCAAACATCAGATATATTCTATTCCAGATTATAAAATTTCTATTGATTGGATTAGTAGGAATATAAGTAGATTATTATATATTTCTAATTTATTATCTTTAGCTTCTATGGGTAAAAAAAGAGTTTCTCAGTATGAGATAAGAACAGCTGGTGGTATTGCTGGGCCTTGGTCAAGATTGAACCTTCCTATGCTTGAAAGAGTTTTCCCTTTTGGGTTTGGATTAAGTGCAAGAGAAAAGGGAAAGCAGAAGCAAAGAAGGTATAGACAGGGATTGGAGAATTATAACAATGATGGTAGGGTAGGTGAAGGGCATTACTGGAGAGAATTACGTAACGAACCTTTCGATTGGATGGATCGTAACTTTGAAGATCCATACCCAAGTAGGTATCTTTTGAGCAGGTAAAATATATCGAATAAAAAGCTCTTTAGATATAAAAATATAGTAAGTTTTATTAGATAATTAAAGGGATTAATGCTTTTTTGTCGAATTCTATAAATAGATAAAGTTATTTATGGAGTTTAGAATGAATGGTATTGAAAATTTAATGAAAGATTGTAAGTTTTGCGGAGAAGAGTTTAGATCTAATAAAGAAAGAAGAATTTATTGCTCTGATGAATGTTTTGAAAGTTTTCAGAGAGATAGAAGAAGAAAGTATAGTAGAGACAATAAAGAAGCAATTTATAAGAGAAGGACAACTTGTAAGTATTGTGGCAATAAATTTAAGATGAAAGAATTAAAAGAAAGATGTTGTGGCAATGAAGATTGTATAGAAAAGAAAAAAGAAGAGAAGCAGATAATATCAAAAAGAAAACATTACAATAAGAATATAAAAAAGACTACGAATAAGTTTAAAAAACAGGATGCTGAAAATAGTAAAAATTATAGAAGAAATCATAAGGGTCAATTAAATAAAAGAAAAAGAGCCAGAAACAGAGAAATGAGAGACTGGCTTGATAATATAAAGAAAAGTAAAAAGTGTTCTAAATGTGAAGAAGATAAGTTTTATATTCTGGATTTTCATCATTTAGATCCAAATGAGAAAGAGAAGGGTATTTCTCAAGCAGTTAATTGTGGTTATGGGAGAAAAAGGATACAGGCAGAAATAGATAAGTGTATAGTGCTTTGTAGAAATTGTCATGGAGAATTACATTATCTTCAGGATAATATTGATAATTGGCAACCTACAAAAGAATGGTTGAATAATAAAGAGATTTATAAATGAAAATATTAAGAACAGCAACATATAAAAAAATATCTCAAGAGCATTTAAAATATCCTCCTTCTTATAATGAAGAATATTGGAGAAGTAAGGCAGAGATGAATTTATCGTATCCATTTTCTACTCTTCAAAAAAGAAAAGAAATGTTGTTAAATAAATTCAAAGAACACGCGATTAAAGAAGGGAAAATAGAAGCAGATGAGAATGATGTTCAATTTGCTAATTCTTTACTTATAAGAGATCTTCCTAATGATAGTTATGGTAGACCACAATCTGTAGAGAAAGTTTTAGAAGAAGCAAAGAATAGATATGGGATTGAGGTAATTCCTGTAACTAAAGAAGAATTAGATAATATGTTAGGGCAAAATAAAGAAATTTAAAAATGAAAATTATTACTTCTGAAAAATATAAAATAGATAATAAAAAAGAACTAATAGAAGAATTATCAGATTTAGAGCATGAACAATGGTCTCATTGGACAAAATATATGTTAGATAATTTAACAGAAGATAATAAGGAACAATGGGAAAGGCAAATTAAAACTGATTATAATGATTTAACAGAAAAAGAAAAAGACTCTGACAGAGAATGGGCTGAAAAAGTTTATAATATAGTAAAGAAATACTTAAAATGAAAATAATAAAAACTGCACATTTTAATAAAATTACTTCAAAAATATTTATAGGAGATTGTGTTAATGGTTTAGATGATGAATATTTTAGAGATAGGGTTGCTTTTGATGCTACTGACTTATCTGGCGTAGTAGAGAATGGACAACAAATAAGTGAGCAACAATTTTTAAATATGGTAGAGCCATCTTATAAAAATATTCAAAAATTAACAGGTAATTATTTATATTATTATAACTCCGATAGAGATATTGCTTGGTTTTATGACGAAGATAGTGATATAGAGTATTTTTATAAATAGGAGATAAAATGAAAAAATATGGACAATCATCAATATGGGATAAATTAATCGAGATTATGCCAGAATTTACTGATAAGATTAGGAAGAGTCCTAACTATGTAGATCCTATAGCCGCAAAATCTCTTTATAATATATGGAGAGCAGGAGAAAAAAAAGAAGATAAAAACTTTAAGAAACCTGTGGCATTAGGACATGAAGAGCAAAGAAGAATGGCTGATGCTGGTCTTATTAGAGTTATTGGAGATAATATAGAAATAACAGAAAAAGGATCAAAAATTATTAATGTAATGATTCTTGGAGATGAAAGGTCTATATTTGAGGATGATGGTAGTAATGTTGATTATAATAAAGCTCTCAATAATACAAAAGGTATAAAAACAGCTAAACATTTGAGAGTGGCTAGTAATTGGTGGGATAGATTTAAATAGGAGAGTAAAATGGCAGAAGTAGAGGTATTTTATAATATCAAGGAAGAGCCAAGTAAAGAAAAGATTAATGAAGAGTTAAATTGGTATGACATAATCAGACAAAAGATGTTAGTTTTTCATGGTGGTAAACTATCATTTAAATATAAAGAAGATGAGTATTTAGTAAAAATGGGAG
>Ga0114918_10005410_pt1 | contig 10963 bp, 9 predicted proteins | sample LantaG_FD_87015 | JGI IMG/M metagenome (GOLD analysis project Ga0114918, IMG submission 87015) | Deep subsurface microbial communities from Baltic Sea to uncover new lineages of life (NeLLi) - Landsort_02402 metaG | ecosystem: Environmental > Aquatic > Marine > Oceanic > Sediment | place: Baltic... | reverse complement strand
GGGGGGCGGGGAGGAGGGAGGGGAGGAGTGTCAGCGTCGTTTTTCCGCCTTTTTTTTTTTTCGAATTCGACCGCCACGACGCGCCTCTCGCTTTCGGCGGGGGAGATGCGAGAGACACCTTTCTGCTCGCTCGCGAGCTCCCCCTCAAGGCTGCGAATCATTGATCGCTTCCTAATTCCGATGCATGCGCATTCACTCACGTTGATCGCGACCGCCGAAGCCAGCTTCTCGAAGACGCGGACCCGGGGCGCCGCAGAGCTGCGCGCTGGCGAAGAGGTCTTTGTCGACAACGAAGATGATGTCATCAACGTCGACGACGGAACGAAGCGAGCGTCGTCGATTCCGTCGTTCGGCGCCATCAGGGCCCTGGCGGCCTTGAACGGCGCGCGCGGCGCCGCGGCGTTCATCGTGGAATGAATTACGGCTCGGCAGGCCGAGAGGGCGTAAAGGCGGGGCATCGTTTTTTGTTGTTGATGAGGGCAAGAGTTGGGGCTTTTTTTCCTCGTTTGAGAGTTATGAGCTTCTCGTGTCCGTTCCTCCTTCTCTTGTTTTTTTCCCGCCCCTTCCAATTCAGCAACACGCGTTCTTGGGGGGGAGCGAGAGCCCTCGTTTTTGTTCTCTGGGAAAAAAGTGCTCTTTGTTTCTGAAACTGAAAATTCTCAACCTCAACCTTTGACAAAAAAACTCACCTCTCCACCACCTCTCTCTCTCTTTCTCTTTCCACCTTTGCCGCGCCCCGTCTCTATTTCTCTCTCTCTATCTATCCGTTCGGAATCATGAGTAAAATTATTGTGCAGTTACAAGGTGTATCGCCGAGAGGAACAAGTGGGGAAAAGAAGAAGCGGAGAAAAGGACAAGCAGTTTCATTTTATTTATCGGCCGAAAAGTTTTCTTTTTGAAAAAGTTTTTTGTTGAAGAAAGAGCACTCCTCAGAGAAAGAATCGCGGCCAAGTGTTTTGAAGGCAGGAAAAGTTTCGTTCGTAAAGAAGTTCCAAGTGTTCTCGTTTTGATTGGTTTCCGCCGTCGAAGGAGAACAGAAAGAGAGAAGGGGAAACTCTCTCTCTCTCTCTCTCTCTTTCTTTTTTTCTTCACGCTCCGAGCGAGAGCGCCTCCACGCCTCCTTCCACCTCGACCTCGGCACACTTCCTCGCGGCCCTCTCCTCCTTCAGGGCTGCGATCTCCGCCGCATCCAGGTTCGCCCTTCCTCTCGGCGCGTTGCGAGAGGGCCGCGGCGCGACGTCGAACTTGCCCGCGGTCCTGGGAGCCTCCGAGTAAGCCGCAAACTCCGAGAAGCGGTGGAGGACGATGGAGGCGGCGCAGGCAACGTTCAGGGAAGCCGTCCCTTGTCCGTGGTGCGGGATGTAGACGAGGCCGTCGCAGGCGGCGATCTGGGAGGGGGAGAGGCCGGTTCCCTGTTTTGAGTTCGAGTTTTTTGTTTGAAGAAAAAGGGAAAAAAGATGAGCGTCAAGTTTTTTCTTTCTCTCTCTCTCTTCTTTCTCTCTTCTTTCTCTCGCTTCCTCTTTCTCGCTGCTCTCCTTTCGCTCCAAACCAATCCCCCTCACCTCATTACCCATCAAGAACGCCGTGTTCCCTTCGAAGACCCCAGGAGTCGAGACGCTCACCGCCCCTTCGTCGATCTCCACGCCCAGCAGTTTAGCGTTCTTCTCCTCCCTGAGCCACTTCTTCGCGTGCGAGAGCTTGGGGAAGTGGCGAAAGTGGACGTAGGCTGCGGAGCCGTGCGCCCCGAAAGCGTGGTACTGGTTCTTGCCCACGAGGAGGACCTGGAAATGGGATGGGAGTTGGTGCGGAGTCGAGGAGAGGTGAGAGAAAGAGAGGGAAGAGGTCGTCGAGGAGGTCGAGAGCGTCGTTCTCGTTCGTTTCGCGAGCGGCTTGATTTTCAATGCCTCTTCTTCTCTTCCTTCTTCTCTCACCTCAGACACGCCAAACGCCGTGGCGGCCCTCGCCAGCGACCCCACGTTGTGCTTCTTGGACACGTTGTGCACCACGAGGTAGCAAGCGGGGCGGTTTGCGGTGAGCGGAGAGGAGGTGGCCGGCAGGAGAGGGAGCGTCGAAGCCGATGAAGAAGACGAGCAAGCGAGTCCATCGGCGCCTTGGTTTTCGTCTTCGTCGTCCTCTTCGTCGCTCTCCTCCTCTTCGCAGTCCACCGCGTGCGCCACTACAGCCCTGGCAGAGGAGGCGGCGCCTCCGGCCTCGAGCAGCTCGGGCAAGACCTGCGGCGAGCGGAGCTCTCTGCCTCCGACGGCGCGCGGAGGGCTGTTCGGGGCGAGGAGGTCGGCGTCGTCGGCTTCTTCGTTCGTCGAGGCAGCAGCGGCGGCGGCGGAAGAGGACGAAGATGACGAAGCTCTCTCTCCACCGCCGCCGCTGCTTCGTTCGGCTGCTTCTTCTCTCGACGCCTTGAACTCGGTCGTCATCATGATCTCGTCGTGGCGTGGGCAGCGCTGTGGAGGCGTGGAGAGGGAGGGAGCTGTAGTACGGAAAGAGGAAGGGAAGGACGAGAACAGTGAAGAGAGCCTTTTTCGTTTTTTTCTTCGATGCCTCTTTCACTCTCCCTTTTTGCTCCCTTCTCTTTTTCCTCAACAAAAAAGAATCACGACGCCTTCAAAGAGAAAGAGAGAAGAAGGAGAGCTCGAGATGGCGTCCAGACCGCCCGCCGCCGCCCCCGCTGTGGTCGCAGCCAAGGACACCACGGACGACTTTGCCGTGGGAGGAGAGGAGGGCGCCGCCGGTGAGTGGAAGCGAGACAAGAGAGAAGAGAAGAGGAGAGAGGCTCGAGCGAATGCGCGTCGTCTTCGATTTCGATTTTTCAATTCGACTCATCCCTCGCCACCCCCCAAACCATCACCAACAGCTCCCTCCGTCCGCTCCTCTGCCGCCGCCGCCGCGGCCCAGCAGCAGGAGACCGACCCGCGCAGGCTCGAGCAGAGGCAGAAGCAGATCGACTTCGGGAAGAACACGCGCGGCTACCAGCGCTACTCCGCGGCCATGCCTCGGTAAGAGCGTCGAACTTTTTTCATTTCTTCTTTTTGATGCATCCGATGACAACGGCGATTGGACGCGCGATGCGTTGTCCCTTCCTTGGTCACAGCCCTTTTCTTTCGCCTCGGAGCTCGCAAACGCAAGCATCAGAGGCAGACAGTCGAACTGCCTCTCTCAACGAGGCGAAGGAGCGGTCTTTTGCGCAATAAGAGCAAGGAAACGACGCGACAAGAGCAAAACTGTCCCTCCTTGTTTTTCGTTTTTTTTCCTTCTTCTTCTTCGACGACGACGACGCTTCGCTCGCTCTCTTCTCTCACCTCGACCTCTTCCCTCTCTCTCTCTCTCTCTCAACTCTTTCACCTCTTCCAAAACTCCCACCCAACACAGCGACAAACGCCGCTTCCTGCACGGCGGGCTCGTCCCCATCGACCCCATGACCCCGGACGTCCGCCAGGCCTGCTCCAAGCGCGCCTTCGACGGCCAGGTGCGCAAGTGGCGCCGGATGCTGCATGAGTGGGACCCCGAGGGCGAGCAGCAGCAGGAGACCGGCGAAGGAGCAGCCGCTGCTGCTGCCGCCAAGCCCGCCGCCGCGACGACGCCCGGGGGCCCGCTGGTCTCTCCCGGTTCCAAGCGCAACGCGTCCAACGCGTCGCGCACGCCGGCGTCGGCGGTCCACCCGCGGAAGCAGAGAGCGAGGGGAGGCAAAGGGGAGGAAGGGGAGGAGGAGAACGCGAGGGGGAGCGAAAAGGGCGCTGCCGGCGCCGGGATCTTTGCCGACGCGGTTCTCGTCTCTGCCGACGAGGCCACTGATGTCGCGCCGTAAGAGAGAGATAGAGAGGAGAGAGGGAGAGAAATAAAGAGAGAGAGAGAGGCTGTTTTTTTTACCATTCTCACTTGTTAATGAAACGAAAGCTTTCTTTTTCTTCATTTTTTCTTTTCTTTCTTCGAGCGAGCGTCAGTTACTCTCTCTCTTTTCCGTCGCGCTTACTTCTCCTTTCTTCTCCTTTTTCTTCGCCTTCCGCTCTTCGTGCTCTTCAGCGAGAGCGCCTTTCTCCCTTTCATCGCAAGGGAAGAAGCAGAGAAAAGAGAGACCCCGATGGCGCCTCTCCCTCCCCCTACCTCTTCTCATTCTCCGTTGCCGCTCTCTTCGAGCAAGGGCAACAACACTTTTTCGTCTTCTTCGTCTTCCTCTTCCAAGATCAAGGCGGTCTCCAATAAGCTCTCGGCCTCGGCCACCATCGACGACTGGGCCCTGCTCGTCGCCTACGAGGCCGAGAAGGAGCGGAAGCAAGGTGCGCGTTTGCGAAAAAACGGAAACACGATGACGGAAAAACCGAACCTTTTCGTCTTCTTCTTTCTTCTTCTTTCTTTCTTTCTTTCTTCGTCCTTTTTTCTCGGAAAGAGTTTCTAAAAAAAGATTTTTCGAAACGCTTTTTCTTTCTGACCACGAGCCCTTCGCTTCCACCTCACTCCCTCCACCTCCATCCACCTCCTCATCCTCCTCCTTCCTACAGAGATGCAGCGCAAGATCGAGGAGAAAGAGCGCAAGGCAGCCGTCGCTTCCGCCCTCAAGATACAAGCCGCGGAGGCAGAAGAGCGCCGCCACAAAGAAAAAGCCGCCGCGGAAGAGCTCGCCGCCTCCCTGCTCGCCCGCGCCCGCCAGGAGGAGGCGATCGAGCTCCAACGCGCCGCGGAGCGCAGGCGCAAGGAGACAGAAGCGGCCTCCACCGCCCGCGAGGCCGCCGCGGCCGCCGCCGCCGCCCGGGCCGCCGCCGCGGCCGAAGCCGAGCGGGAAGGGAAAAGCTTTCTGGCATCGATCGAAGAAGAGGAAGCCGCCGCGGCCAGGGCCGAGTGTGCCTCCCGCCAGGCCGCCCATGACGCCGCCGCGCTGGCCAGGGGCGAGAACGACCGGCTGCGCGAGCGGAGGCGGCTCGAGGCAGCCCTGCAGCGGAGGGAGGATGCGAGCTGGCTGCGGAAGGCCGACGAGGCGGCGGACAGGAGGGACGCCTCCCGCGCGAAAGAAGTTGCCGAGAGGGCTGCGGACTCTGCCGCTCGCGTGGCGCGGGCCGCTCCCCGGGAGCCCGACAGGAAGGCGCTGCTGGAGGAGCGGGCGGCGCGGGTGGTGACCGAAAAGGAAGCCCAGAAGCTGAATGAGGAAAAGGAGAGGCAGCTGGCTGCGGAGGCGGCCGCCTCCGAGCACGCGAGGGCCCTGGAGGAGCAGGTGAGGGCGAGGGCGCGCGCCGCAAAGGTTGCGAGCGAGGCCGCGAAGAAAGAGAGGGAGGCGGCCGACGCGGCGGACGCGCTGGCCAGGCGCGCGCTCGCCGACGCGGCCACCGCAGCCGGCGAGGCCAAGCGGAGGGCGCGCGCCGAGCTCGACGCCGACGCCGAAAGAGCGAGGAGGGCGAGGGCCGAAGCGCACGTCAGCATGTCCGAGGTCGAGAGGAGGCTGAACGCGAGGCTGCTCGAGGAGGCGAGGAAGGACGGGGGGTGAAGAAGAAGAAGAGAGGTTGAGAGGGAGAGAGAGAAGAGGAAGAAGAGTTTTTCACTTTTTCCGTTTTGTTGTTGTTGTTGTTGTTGCTGTTATTCCCCTCTTCTTTTGTGTCCGCTTGTTTTCGCCCTTGTCTACTTTTTTCCTTCTTGATTTTGGTTCGTAGGCGTCAAATACAGATGTGAGATTGCTCTCTGAGCGAAAAAAAAAGCAAAGAGGACAGCATCGAAGGGAAAAAGAAGGAAAAACAAAAACATCAATCGAGATCGATATCAAGACGATGGCTTCCTCGGCCGACCCAACCTCCTCCTCCTCCGCCGCCGTCGTCGACCCCGACCAACCTCTCTTCTCGCTGGGTCTCATCGCCGACATCCAGTACGCCGACATGGCCGACTCGCACGTCGAGGGCAGGACGCAGCGGTTCAGGGAGTGCCCCGCGAAGCTGAAGGCGGCGCTCTCGGCGATCAGGGGAGAAGAGAAGAAAAAGCTCGCCGCGCTGCTCACCCTCGGCGACGTGATCAACGGCAACCGCGAGGACTCTTCGAAGAACCCCTCTGACCTCGAGACGGTCGCCTCCCTGCTCGACGCCGCCTTCCCGCCCTCCGGAGGTGGAGAAGGAGGAGTCCCCGTCTATCACGTGCTGGGCAACCACTGTCTCGATCTTCCGAAGAGCAAAGTGACGGAGCGGCTCGGCTTCCCTCCGTCGACGCTGCTGAACGACGACGACGACGCCGACGCCGACGCCGACAACGCCGACAAAGAAGGAAACGAAGAGGAGGGGAAAACCAAATCCACCCCGCCGGCCTGCTATTCGGTCCTGCTCCACCGTGGCTGGCGCCTGGTCGCCCTCGACACTACCGAGATGTCGGGCCACGCGCAGGACTCGAGCGACAGCGCGCGAGCGCAGGAGGCGAGGGGGTACCTGGAGAAGCACCCGCTGACCGAGGGCGACGACAGCCCGAACCCGCAGATGAGCCCCTGGAACGGTGGTCCCGGGTCAAAACAGGTCGAGTGGCTCCGCGGGGAGTTGCAGAAGGCTGCCAGCAACGGAGAGAAGGTCGTGGTGGCGGGTCATCATCAAATTGGACCGGGGAAGGCGGTGCGGAGGACGCACGCGGCGTGGAACTGGCGCGAGGTGAGCGAGGTCGTCTCCGGCGAGAGGATCAAAGACGGCGTCGAGGTCGAAGCCGATGCTTTATCTTCTTCTTCTTCTGCTGCTGCTGCTACTTTCAAGTCCCCGGCGGTGCTCTACCTGGCGGGCCACGACCACACGGGGGGCTACGCGCTGGCCGGTGGGGTCCACTTCCTGACTCTGGAGGCGATCGTCGAGGCTCCAAGGGGGAGCAACGCGTTCGCGGTGCTGGACTTCTACCCGGAGAAGATCGTGGTCCGCGGGTTCGGGTCCGCGACGAGCAGAGTGCTCGATCTGGTGTAAACAAGTGAATAGATATTGGGAGAGACAAGGTGGAAAGAAAAAGCGTGAACGTTTTTGTTTCTCTCTCTGTGTTTTACTTTTTTTTAAACTATACTTGGTCTCTCTCTTCCTTTCTCTTGTGATCTCGGTTTTCTCTCCCTTTTTTAAAAAATCGAAACTCGTTTATATTTGGAGTCCACGCGCCAACAAAAAAGCTTGAAAGCCCATAGCGGAGGAAGTTTGGAAGAAATAAAAAAATCAGGAAAAAAGGCAAAAAGAACGTCGACGTCGAAAAAAAAAAACGAAAACTTTCTTTTTTTCTCTTTCCCTCTTTCTCTCTGCTCCTTCCCTCTCTCTCTCTCTCTCTCTATCCAGCCCACACGTCCTCCAGGTACCTGTTCGACTCCAGCATCGCCCCGACAAACGCCTCGGCAGCGGCCTGCGACCTACCGCCCGCAGAGGCGGCCACGCCGGCGAAGCTCCTCCTGACCTCGGGCGCCATCGACCGCGCGTCGCCGCAGACGTAAACGATCCCGTTTTCTTTCTCCAGCAACGGCCACAGGTTGACGGCTTCTTTCGCGATCCAGTCCTGGACGTAACCCTTTCTCCCTTGCTCGTCCTCCTCGCGGGACATGGCGACGTGGAGCGTGGTGAGGACCCCGGACTCGACCCACCCTTCAAGCCTCTGCTTGAAGATGTAATCGCTCTTGCCGCGGCACCCAAAAAAGAGCACCGCTTCCCCCAGTTTCTTTCCCGATTTCATTAAAGCTTCGCGCTCTTCCAAGAAACCGATCATCGGAGTCACGCCAGTGCCAGGCCCGACCATCACCACGGGGGTCTCTGGCCTGTCAGAGGGGTACCGGAAGGTCGACTGCAGCCTGCGGACCGTGCCGACGATCTCTTCCCCGGGTTTCGCGTCGTGCGCGAGGCCCGACCCGGGCCCCCGGTGCTGCCTGCCCGACTTGGTGATGAGCTACACCAGCCCGACAGTGATCGTGGCCCTGCTCTGCTGCGCTTTCGGGGAGGAGGAGATCGAGTAGTAGCGCGGGACGAGGCGAGGGTGCGAGTTGACAAAGGCCTCGAGGAAAGGTTTTTCGGTTTCGTTTTCGGTTGCGTCGGCGGAAGCAGCGGGAGCATCTGAAACAGCGGAAGCGCCGCCGAGCGCCGCCCTCGCATCAACACTCTTGAACCTCGTGAGCAGGTCGACCAGCGACAGCCTCGGCAGGGCAACACCAGAGGCGTACCCATCATCAGAAGCCAGCACCTTGAGAGCGGCTGCCTCGGGAGGGCACTGGGAGGCCGCCGCGAGGGCAGCCACGAGCCTGCGCGGGCAGGGGGCCGAGAGGTCCGCGAGGTACTCGAGCACGGCGCGGGCCGTGACCGGCTGCTGCTTGATCGCGCCCTCCGGGGGTCCATTTGAAGAAGCAGAGTGCTCCGCCGCCGCCGCAGCAGCCCTGCCGGCTGCAACAATGCCCCTCGCAGGCCCCCCTTTCGCGCCGGCGACGTTGATCGGCGTCCAAGCCACGGGCTCGTCGCCCTTCAAACCCACCAGCTCAAGCGCCGAGTCGACGAGCGGCGCGGCGTTGCGGGGGATCAGCTCGAAGTGGTCCCCTGCTTGGTAGGTCAGGCCCGCCGGCAGCTCCACCTCGAGGTGGACCGTGGCGCGCTGCTGTGCAGGTGCAGGAGCGGAGGCGGGAGGCGTAGCAGGGGCGGCAGGAGAAGAAGAAGAAGAGTCCGAAAGGAGCTGCGTCGCCGCGGTCATTTTCAGAGGATGGTAGCCCTCCCCTGCGCTCTCTGGCCCGTCGATGCCGCCGATCTTGCGCGCCAGGCGGACAACCTCTGCCGCGGAGGACAGGGCCGGAGTCCCCGGGGGCAGCATCTCGAGCTGGACTCGTGGCGGCGGGCCCGAGGAAGACGCTTTCTTCGAGTCACCGGCGCCGCCGCCCTCGACGCCCGCGGCGGCCTGCGACCCTTCCAGCAAGGCGCAAGCCCAGTCCTCGAAGGCCTCCGCCGCTCCCGCCCCGTCCACGTCGGCCCCCTCGAACGCGCGGACCCTCTGCGCCCCGGCCGCGGCGAGCCCGACGTCGATGGCCTTGGCGACTTTGAGGTAAGTGAGGTTCCACTGCGAGTTGCCGACGCCGAAGACAGCGTAGTGGAGGTTGGACAACGGTTTCGCTCCGTCTTCCTTCTCTCCCAGGCTGCCCAGCCACTTCATGAACTTGGCGGCGTTGTCCGGGGGCATGCCGTTGTAGGTCGCCGTAATGATGGCGACGGCCGCGCCCTTGCTGTTGTCTCCGGCTGCGGAAGGAGGGGGCACGACCAAGCTGCCGTCGGCCGCGGCGTCGAGCGGCTCGGCGGTGGCGGAGAAGCCGAGCTGCGCGGCGCGCTGCGCCAGCGACGACGCGAACGACTCGCAGGTGCCGCCGTTGGAGCCGTAGAAGATGCGGATGGGGATGGAGCGCGTCGGTGCAGGGACAGAGGAAGGGGCAGCAGCAGGAGGAGCAGCAGGAGCAGCAGCAGCGGCACCGGCGGCAGCCTCGGAGGCCTCTGCTGCTTTCACCTCCTCCTTCTCCACCTCGGGCGCCCCGGCCCTCGGATACAGCAGCACCGACAGCCCCTTGGGGACCGGGGCGGCCCCGCCGTCCACCGTCGAAGGTATCGGGACGTAGCCCTCGGGTGTTTCGATGCACAGCTGCGAGTAGAGCAAGCACAGCAGGCATTTCGCCTCCATCAGAGCAAACTGGCTGCCGATGCAGGCCCTCTGCCCGAAGCCCCAGGGCGCGAACGCGTTGGGAGGCCTGTTCTTGGCGCGCTCGTCCCCGGGGAGGAACCTCGAAGGGTCGAAGGCTTCGGGGTCGCCGTAGCCGGAGCCTGAGCCCCACACGTCGTCGCGGCGGTGCACCGCCGGAAGCAGGCACAGCACGCGCTGCCCGCGACGGATCACATACTTCCCTTGCGCCAGCGTCGTGTCGGCACTGGCGTCGCGCGTGAGGACCACGACCGGCGGGTGCAGGCGCAGGGCCTCGCGGAACACCGCCTCGGCGACGACGAGCTTGCGGAGGTCGGCACCGGCGGGCTCGGTGCGGCCCGCGAGAACGGTTTTCGCTTCCTCGACCACTTTCGCTTCCCATTCGGGGTGGCGCGACAAATAGTAAATCACAAACCCGAGCGTCGCCGCGGTGGTCTCGTGGCCCGCGATCATCAAATTGAGCACGTGGCCCTGGATGACGCCCAGGCGGATTAGCTTGCCGTTGGGGGCGCGGTCGTTGAGCATGGTTGCGAGCACCGAGGTGCTGCCGTTACTCGGCGACCTCGCGCTGCTTGCGTTGTCGAGCTTGTTGCCCGCGCCGCCGCCGCCGCCGCAGCCGCTGAGCTCTCCCAGCCTGGTGCGCTCGATCATGTCGTCGACGATCTCGGTGCAGGTCTGCTTGGCCTCCTCGTACTTTTCTGCGAGGGCCCTCGCGTTGGAGACAAGCGGGTTGAAGCGCACAGCAGCGGGCAGGTCGGAAGAGTTGGAGCCGCCGCTCGCGTACTTGAGGCCGAACCTGAAGGCCGGGATGAACGCGTGCGGGGGCTCCCCCCTGGACAGGCGCGCGACGTTGCGCATGTCGAGGCCGATGGCGCACTTCACGACGGCGTCGGCGGTCAGCGCGGTCAGGAAGTCCGAGAAGTGGTCGACGCGCGCGCGCCCTCCGCCGGCCTTCTCGACCTCCGAGCGCAGGGCGCGGACGAAGCCGCGGCAGGCGTCGAGGACGGAGGGGTACATCGCGTCGAGCTTGATGGCGTTGAAGGAGCGCGGGAGGAGGCCGTGGGCGGCCTGAGATGATGACGAGGAGGGGGTTGGGGTGGTTGAAGAGAGAGAGAGAGAGAGAGAGAGAGAGAGAGAGAGAGAGAGAGAGAGAGAGAGAGAGAGAGAGATGTGTGTGAGTGTGTTTTTGTGTTGGGTTGTGTCCTCTCTTTTTTCTTTCTCCTTTTTTTTTTTTTTTTTTTTTTTTTCTCTCTCTCTCTCTCTCTCTCTCTCTCTCTCTCTCTCTCTCTCTCTCTCTCTCTCTCTCTCTCTCTCT
>Ga0114918_10005409_pt1 | contig 10964 bp, 8 predicted proteins | sample LantaG_FD_87015 | JGI IMG/M metagenome (GOLD analysis project Ga0114918, IMG submission 87015) | Deep subsurface microbial communities from Baltic Sea to uncover new lineages of life (NeLLi) - Landsort_02402 metaG | ecosystem: Environmental > Aquatic > Marine > Oceanic > Sediment | place: Baltic... | reverse complement strand
TGGTATAATTAGGGGCACTGAAATTCGTAGCGGCTATAAGTCTGTTCTGAGCAAATATGAATAGGCTGGTACCTGTGGATCGCAGCTTTCCGAAACGAGGAGACAACTTGGGTTATAATGTCCTCCAAAAGATCGAAAACACCAGAAAATGGGTTATATCCCCGGCGTTGTATGCTTCGAATTTACAATTTTAATCTTTAAGTTGACATTGAGTTTTCGAAGAAAGGAGGTAGTCTCAATTCGTAAAAAGCCTTGGGGCGGGAGATTACTTATGTAAGAAATACAGATATTAATATCGGACGCTTTGGTATGTGGCCAGAGCAAAACTACCCTAATCCTATTAAAAAGGAGGGCTATTATGTGTAGACGATTTTATTATTTCGTATCATTCATTTTGATGCTCACCATTGTTCTGACGAGTGCCACGGACGCCGCCGATGTGAACCTTGTCGGCTGGTGGAAGTTCGACGGTGACGGCGTTGACGCATCCGGCAACGGCCTCGACGGGACGCTCGAAGGGGATGCTCATTTTGTGGAGGGCTTCTCCGGTCAGGCCATTGCCCTGGATGGCGACGGCGATTTTTTCACTGTTAATAACTATAAGGGTCTTATGAGTACAAGTGATGTAACTGTCACTGCATGGATTCAGACCACGAGTGATGGGACGATGGTCTACTGGGGCAGGAATTCAAGTGGCCGGAGAGTGGATTTCCGCATCAGCGGCGGCAGGCTGCGCGTCGAGCATGGTGGTGGAAACCTGCAGGGCGACACCACCATGAATGACGGCGAATGGCACCATGTTGCCGTGGTTATTCCTGCCGGCGCGACAGTCTCCTATCCGGATATCAAGCTGTATCTGGATGGTCAGGACGACAGCCAGCACACGACTGATCCGGACCCTCCATTCCAACTGGAGGACCACGCAAGTAATGAGGACCTTACTTTTGGCAGGCGCGTTCCCCAGAATGACAGACTTTTTCCGGGGCAAATTGATGAGGTTCGGATCTACGACATAATCTTGGCCGGAGGTGAGATCCAGGATGTTATGAAACTGGGATACCTCGCCAGTGCTCACAGTCCGACTATGCCCGACGGCGAGAAATTCGAGGATACATGGGCAACCCTCGAATGGACGGCAGGACCGCTTACTGTTTCACACAACGTATACTTTGGAACAAGCTTCGAAGATGTCAATGCGGGCGCTGAAGGTGCCTTTGTTGGCAATATCACTGAGGACACTCAGCCGGTCGGTTTTCCCGGATACCCGGCTCCGGACGGCCTGATTCCCGGTACGACCTACTACTGGCGGATTGATGAAGTTAACGATGCCCATCCCGACAGCCCGTGGCGCGGGAGCGTATGGAGTTTCTGGATTCCCGATGTAACTGCCTATGACCCGGTTCCAGCCGACGGCGAGCCTGCCGAATACGCCGATACGGATTTAAACTGGGCTGCCGGTTTGAATATGATAATGCAGGGAGTTTACTTCGGGACCGATGCCGACGAGGTGGCCAACGCGGCCGGTGCTGCTGCCCAGATGGATACAACGTTCGATCCGGGCCCGCTTGTCGCCGCGACTGCATACTACTGGCGAGTGGATACATTCAACGGCTCCGAATGGATGAAAGGTTCGGTCTGGACTTTCACGACCATGCCCGAGATTCCGGTTTCTGCCGATCCGAACCTTGTTGCCTGGTGGAAGCTCGACGAGGGTGCAGGGACCAATGCCCTTGACTCGTCGGGACACGGCAACCACGGCAAACTCTTCGGCCCGGAATGGACTACTCCCGGTTGGGTTTATGATGGCGACAATGCTTTGACTTTTCCGGGTTACAGCTATGTTGCGATTAACAATCTTAGCTACAACGATGCCAACGGTACGGAAGTATCCGTTGCCGCCTGGGTACGCACGAGCGATCCCAACAACCAGTACATTATTGCGTTCGACCGTAACGAGTACTTCCGCCTGGAGATCGCCGGAAACGGTGCCGGCAACGGCCAAGTCGGATGGGAATTGATGACCGCGGGCGACTATCAAATTGATTACGGCAGCGATACCCGTGTCGACGACGGATTCTGGCACCATCTCTGCGGCGTGTTCGACAATGGTACGGCGACTCTTTATATCGACGGTCTGCCCGAGCCTTCGGCTACCGGTGGTCAGACCTTCGGTCTGGGTAATACCCGTTACGGTTTCTTAGGCGCAAATACCGAGGCGACAGAGTTTAATGGAGCCAGGGGTATCGGGACCGGAGTCACCGGTGACCTCTCCGATGTACGTATCTATAACAAAGCCCTGACTCAGGATGAAATTCTTCAACTCATGAGAGGCGATCCTCTTAAAGCGTGGGATTTGCGGCCTCCGAGCAGGCTGGTTAACATCGACAATGCTCCGTCAACGCTCACATGGAGAGCGGGAGACAATGCTGCCCGGCATGATGTCTATTTCGGAACCGACGAAGCGGCGGTCAGCAGCGCGGATGCATCCGACACCACCGGCATATACCGCGGTCGCCAGGCAGGCACCTCGTATGTGCCGACGGATGAATTCCTCTGGGGCCAGAAATATTACTGGCGCATCGACGAATTCAATATAGATGACAGCATTGCAAAAGGCGGTATCAGGGCGATTCAGGTAGCCGACTTTACTGTTGTGGATGATTTCGAGGCATATGATGCCGGCGACAACCAGATATGGTACTCATGGAGTGACGGGCTTGGCTTTGGTATTCCTGGTGTTCCGCCGTACTCTGCCGGCAACGGCTCCGGCTCGGCTGTCGGTAACGATACTACCGGCTCCTATACCGAGGAAACCATCGTTCACGAAGGTCAACATTCAATGCCGGTGGCCTACGATAACAACAAGGCGGGTTATGCCATGTATTCCGAGGTGGAGCTGACGTTGACAGCAGCGCGTGACTGGACAAAGAATGACGTTGCGGAATTGTCGCTGTGGTTCTATGGCCTTACGGTTAATGCCGCCGAACCGATGTATTTGGTTGTGACCGGCGGCAACGGCGTATCTGCGATAGTCAATCATGATAATCCCGATGCGGCAACGATAGAGTTATGGACCGAGTGGGTTATCCCGCTGCAGACGCTTGCCGATCAGGGCGTTAACCTGGCCGATATTAACAAAATCGCGATTGGTCTGGGTACCAGAGGCAATGCTTCGACCCCCGGCGGTGCGGGCACAATGTACTTTGACGACATCATGCTGTATCGAACCAGGGCGATTGCTGAATAGTAAACGCCGGTCCCTGCTTTTCGGGGACAAGTCAACGCTTGTGAAAACAGGTAAGGCGGTAGCGTTAAGTTTTACGTAAATCAGGGGCCTGTGCCGATCGATTCGGTATGGGCCCTTCTTAATTTTAAAAAAGGTTGCCGATAAGATATTTGACGCGGGAACAAACCTTCAATATAATTGCAGGAAGATGACAGATTTTTTATATTATTGGATTGAAGCGATAGGAATCGCCTGTGTTTACTAATGGAACAAATATGTTAACGAATGCTACCGTAGCCGATCTTTTGCGGCCATGTGAGAAAAGGCTTGCCTGTTTTTATGATGTTGCTTTGATTCTTGGCGGCTCATTGCTGATCGGCCTGTGCGCTCATGCCAAAGTATGGCTGCCTTTTAGCCCCGTTCCCGTGACAGGCCAGACTTTTGCCGTACTGATGATCGGATCGCTGCTTGGGGCCCACCGGGGTTGTCTGGCCGTGCTTGCATATATTATCGAAGGTGCCGCCGGACTGCCCGTCTTTGCGGTCGGAATTGGTTCCGCTGCGCTTTTGGGGCCGACCGGAGGATATTTGTTCGGTTTTATTCCCGCCGCTTACATCACAGGACGATTAGCGGAAAAGGGATGGGACCGGCGGATTGGAACGATGGTTTTAGCGATGATTTTCGGGAATCTGGCCATTTACTCGTTCGGGCTGATCTGGCTCTGCTGCCTGACGGGATTCAACACAATGGTCTTGACATTGGGCTTGTATCCGTTTATAATTGGAGATTTAGTAAAAATAATTTTAGCTGCAATACTTTTGCCGGCTGGCTGGAAAATGCTCGGATACGGCAGGCTCAACGGCAAAAGTCAGTAAGCAGCAAAAATTTTTGGGGAATAGTGTAATGGTAGCACGACTGACTCTGGATCAGTTAGTCGAGGTCCGAATCCTCGTTCCCCAGTTTTTGCAAGCCTTGAAAAGGCGGCAACTTACACAAGCATACTGGCCCGGTTAAGGACAGTTCACTCTTGTCTGTCATAGGCCCTTTCAGCACACGGTTCGCCGCAATACCGGCACGTTCATGATGAGGGAAGTGATCAAGTAGCATACTGCAAAGGTGAATAAAGGGATAGCAATGACACTCAGTAGAAAAATCCCGTCCGATGCATGATTGCCGAGTCGTTCACGTATATATTCAAGAATGACAGGGTGTATGACATAGATTCCTAAGGTTGTAGAAGCAATCCACTCTACCGCAGTCTTTGGGATTCCTTTCAGGGCTTTAGCCTTAAGGCCATGCAAATGAGCTGCCCAAAAGATGGCAATCGACATAATAGCTATCGGGGGGCTGAAGAAGTTAAAAACGAAGCGTGTGTTTACACCTCCCTGTTGTTCGTAGAATACACCTGAGATAGCAGCCAGATAGAGCGCGCAGGCTATCACCGCCGCGACGAGGTATCTTGAGGTTATCTTTCTCGGATCAATGCGGCGTAGCTCATAACCGCACAAATAATAGGCAATATAGGGAACGAACATTGTGAATATAGTTCTTTGATTTTTCCAAATTAGAGTATCGGTCTGAAAATAGATATTCGCAAGGACGATGATCGTAACAATGACGAACAGTCGTTCTTTTTGGGACGAGTGTCTCACAAATGTGCGAAGAGGCGGGGTAATCAGGTATAGTCCGGGGATCATATAGAGATACCATAGATGGTAGTACAGGTCTCCAGTTACAATCAGTCCGATTATTGACCTTACGCTATGTTCTTCCTGATCAACCAGTTTTCTGACGGCAATGTAGACAACAGACCACACCACCAGCGGTATGCCCAACCTATACGCACGCCGTTTATAGAACTTTATAGGTGACTCTTCCCGGGAATCATCCAGCAGGAGTGCGCCGCTCACCATCACGAATATGGGAATAGAGCACATACACATGGAGAAAATCCAGCAACCCACCCACCAGTTGAACGTGTATGGCTCAGTGTCTCTTGTCATCCAGATCGTAACGTGGCCGGTAATGACCGCATAGATGGCTAAGATTCTCAGTTTGTTGATATACTGGTGCCCAACGCCAACCATCGATTTCCTCTGACTTTGTGCCTGTGAATCACTCACGTAATACCCTGGCAGCCGGTCAGTCTACTCCTATAACTGGTTAGGCTATCGTAAAACGACTTAGCAAGAGTCGCGTCTTAAAATCCTAACTCAGATTTCGATTTATCCGACAGAAACTATATACACTTCACTGAAACGCTCCAGCAAATTTCAAGTTTCATAATACTGTAATTTCATCTAAGTATCAACTGCGGATTAAAACGCGAAGTGCAGCACATCTGCTGGCGATCATGTCGAGCCGTCCGGTTGCTTATTGTATCTTCGAGTTTGCGGGGGGCATGCCGCATGTCTTGATTCTCAACTTAGAAAAGTATATGTGCCGAAAATTACGTAGTCACCACAATTGACAGCGTGCTCGACGAAGTGCTAATATGTAAGGATAATTCGCATTTCAGGGACGAGCTTCGCATGATATTGAACACTCATCGTGGAATAGTGTTTTGTGTATTGAAAGATAATAACTTCTTCAGGAGGTACTGAGAATGAAACGGCGATCAATTCTTGTATTGGTGGTTTTCGTTCTGGTGGCCGCTCCGGCGATCGCCATTATCTGGACCCTGATAGAACCTCGATACCAGGCTAAGGGGGAAGTGCGAGTTCGGCCTATTATCCCGCGACTGGTCTTCCGGACAGAGGATAACGGAATGATTCCCTTATATGACTTATTCGTGAACACCCAGGTCTCCATTATCAGGAACCAGGCAGTCTTAAATCGCGCATTGGACCGGCGTGAAGTCCGGCAGACACAGTGGTACAAGAAGCCTCGGCAATCTCTTGTAGAGCGGCTGCGTGAAAATCCAACCACTCACATAGAAAGGCTCAAGGATACTCTTTCAGTCCTGCCACGATCACGAACCGAGATCATTGACGTCAGCTTTACCGACCCGAGCGTCAAAGATGCCAAGATTATTGTGGATGCTGTATTGGAAGAGTACATAAAATATATCGGGGAAAAAACTAATGCGGACGAGGATGAGCTCTACCGGCAACTGAATGCACAGTACAGATCTTTACAAAACCAGATCCAGGGGCAGGAGATGATCTCTGCAGAGCTTAGCAAATCACTCGGTACGCAAACTCCACAGGAACTTGTCTCCGGCAAAAGGCTCCTTCTGGATGAGGTACAAGCTCGTCTCAACGATCTGCGGCAGCGTATTGCTATATTGGAATGGGAAGCCAGACAGGCTAATTCCAACGACAGCAACATGGCGATGGCTGCCGCCGGCATGATTGAGAAGCAATCAAAATACTATGACGATGCTGAATGGCGAAGACTTGGAGCTAACGTGAGGGCTATCCAGCACAATATTGATACCAGCCTGCTCAAACCCAAGCATCCGGATTCAGTTCTGGCACAAAAGGACTTAGCGTTCGCAAAGGAATCGCTTAAATTGCGAGAGAAACAATTAGACGAGCAGTGGCGCGACCGACCGAAAAACGAGGATGGAGCACCAATAACAATTGCTGATGCCAGTGACCCTAATTACGTAAAAGCAGTGATCGAGCATCAACTGGCCCGGGCAAAACATGAGGAGCAGCTTTTGAGTCAGGAGTACAGTAGGCAGCAGGCAGAGTTCAAAGCTCTTTTCGATAACGCTCAATTACTCGAGAAGGAGAATAACGCGCTGCGGCACAAACGCGAGTTGTTCGATGCGGTTCGCGAGCGTCTGGACCAGAAGGATATGGAGCGCAACGTCCCCGGCCCAATCGAGGTCGGTGCTCCGGCCTTCGCATCCACCAAGCCTTACAAAGACCGTCGAATTATGTTCACAGCCATTGCCCTGGTTCTGGGCCTGGCAATAGGATTGTGTGCGCGATTCCTATTCAGACGGCGTACGAGCTAAGGAAATTCCTGATTCAAGATGGTTGATTAAGAGAAAAATCAGAATCTTGGGTTCAATTCGCGGTTCCTGCAAGAAAAACAATATTTTTATTGGCCTTTTTTGAGAAATATACCGCCTTTTTTAGTGTTAAAACGGGCAAAATTGAAAAATACGTAGTCACCACAATTGTTTTTGTGAGTCGAAATGTGGTAAAAGTATCGTAGCAGGAGGAGCGGCCGAAATTGAGGGCTTGCTTCTGCGGGAAGATGTGGATATTTTAAATGATGACCGATCGGGAGAAACTCGTTGCGTCGGTCGTTGGGGCGTTGATTGTTACGGCGAGCGTTAACGCCGACATGATGCCAATGTCCTCGCCGGATATTGGACGCGGGCAGTCACCGTATGTTCTTAGCGGCCAGACCGATCTGCGGTACTCAGATTTCTCGAACCCACTTAATTATCCCAGCGTTACTAATCTGGATTTATGGCCTGTCAGCCTTTTACTCGAGCCAACTGCGGATACCGGGCAAACCCCTGAAATGCAGAATCTGCGAAGCTTTACGGATGGCCCGGGCAGCTTTGCTTTATGCCTTTATGCCCTGATAGGTCTGGGTTTATTCAAATCTGCTCCCTGGGTTAAAAAGCTGTCCTTTGAATTCATTCCGGAATGGTACCACGATGGCGGTCCTTTCCAAATCGGCCACAGCCACGCCGTAACGCCGGAAACTCTCTACCCCTCACCGGCTTGCTGTTTCATTCAGCCGGTCTGCATGGTGGAGTCTCATATACCACAATACAGCCAGAGGACAATTGTGTCCCTCTGGCGAAAATCACAATTCACATCGAGTGTAATTGCACCCCGCGGGCCTCCTCTTTCATAACATGTGAATTGTTTCCCGCGTGCTCGGCACCTTAGTGTGGCATGGAGTATTTATCTAAAGTTCTTTAGATGTAAAGGTGCTGATCCTTTTGGATTTGTGCGCGGGGGCAATCAACGGATTGTATGGTCTTAATTGACCGAACAAAGGAAATAATATTGTTCCAACTTATATGAATAAGTCGGATGGAGGAAAAATAAAATGAAACAAAGAATAATGATTTGTGCTGTTGTAGTTCTAATTTTGTCTGTTGGAAGTGCCCAGGCTGAGCTGGTCAACAATGGCGACTTTGAGACGGGTGACCTTATCGGATGGACCGTCACCGGAGCTGATATGGGTTCGGTAACAGCTGGTGGTGTCGGTGGTAGTGCGTACAGGTTTGAGGGATATGACAACAATGGCTATGCAACCCTCTCCCAGACGGTCTCAACGACTATTGGTGCCCCTTATGACTTTTCGTTTTATTCGGGTGTTCATTTACTCGCTTCGGGCAATATACTTCGTTATAGCCTTGATTCAAATCCTGTGGTCACTGTTGCTCAATCTGCAGGTGGTTTTACATGGGAGCAGAGTTCTGACATTTTCGTAGCCAGCGGTACGTCGGCGGTCATCGACTTCTACTTTGAAACCGACCCCGGGACCGGAACGTGGCAGATCGACGATGTGTCCGTCAATCTTGTCCCCGTTCCTGGTGCTGTTCTGCTTGGCATCCTCGGCTTGAGTGTAGCTGGAATCAAATTGCGTAAATCTGCATGAGCGGGCAATCATGCGCTCAAATGATAAGACGATTGAGTATTGTACTCGATCGAAGGGGCCAATCCTGTCCCCGGCGCTGCTTGGCGCTATCGGTTTAGGTTTCGTTAATTGGAGGCTTCGTAGATGCAGAAAATTGTAAGAGCGCTACCAGCAATGCAAGTTTAATAGGGCTGTGAGAATTCCACTTGCAGCCCTATTTTAATTGCCTGGTCCAGCCCGCTACAGCTTATCTCACGGAAATCTTTTTGGAATTCTCTCGACTTTTTGTGTAAATATTCGTATAATATATAACAAACATGAATTTGGGATACAAGAAACAGAAGACTGAAGGGGTAAGTTAAAAGTAAAAAGGTAAAAGGCAAAACTCTCTAATTCTCTGCGATCTTCGTGAACATGGTGGTTACTTTAGAAAACAGGTTAATTAAGAAGGAAAGACGACGATAAATTTTGAGCTAAAAATGCAAAACAAGCCAATTTTGTGTAGGTTATTCGGGTTTATTTGGGTTAATTCGTGGCTAATTTGAAAAAACAAAGCCAATTTGCGGAAGGTCAAAATAAACGTAAGTATCTATTTGAAAGGTGGATATGGTTATTTATGCATTTTCAGGCGGCGTGAAAACAAAGCCAATTCAAAGCCAAACAAGCTTGTCCTGAGCGCAGTCGAATGGAGCCAATTTGCTAAATACCTCGACAGGCCGCATGGTAGAGCGCAAAAAGAAAGATGCAAAATAATGGATTTCGCTCTATAATCGAAGCCAAGTATAACGTCAAGTCGCCTTGGTTTGGTTGTGTAAGTATATTATTATTAAGGATATAAGTGGATATGGAAACTCGCTTAGAGAGATTTAATTGCAAATCGCAAAACCAATTCTTTGCCGGCTTGTCGGCCGGGCTATTGATATTTGCGTTTTGTTTTCCTGGTGCCGGACAGGCAGAAGAATCACAAGTCGAGCTGCGGCAGGGCCTTGCGAGTCAATACAAGGGCGATAAGGGGATCGAGAAAGACCCGGATGTGATTTTTGTTGAGAATTTCGAGGCCAGTTCCCTGGATGCCGTGAAGTCACGCTGGGAGAGCGTGCAGAGTCTCGATATGATGTCACTTTCTGCGGATGTGCCGGCGGCAAGCGCGGGCAAACACTCGCTTTTGATGACGCATGTCGGGGGCAAAGGGACGGGTGCGCATTTGTATCGGCGGCTTTTGCCCGGCTACGAGCAGCTTTACGTTCGCTTTTACGTGAAATTCGCCCGGGACTGCTCCCCGATCCATCATTTTGTTCATGTCGGCGGCTATAATCCTTCGACGTCATGGCCCCAGGGCGGAGCTGGAATCCGGCCCGAAGGTGATGCGCGCTTCACTACGGGCATAGAGCCCTACGGCAAAAAATGGAAATGGGATTTCTACTCCTACTGGATGGGGATGAGGTCGTCACCCGACAAGAAATCGTGGGGACACGACTTTGTCAACGACGACAATCTGAAAGCCGAGCGGGAGAAGTGGATATGCGTCGAGCTGATGATGAAAATGAACGATCCCGTCATGGAAAGCAACGGCGAGCAGGAATTGTGGATCGACGGCAAATCCTGGAAAAAAGACGGGCAGCTCATCAGTCACGTCGGCAAGGGATTCCCCAAAGGCAAGTGGGTATGGGACAGTTTCATGCCGGACCCGGAGGGCGAGCCGTTCGAAGGCTTTCAATGGCGAAGCGACGAAAAGCTGAATTTGAACTTCCTGTGGATGCTCTTATATATCACGGACTCCCCGCCGGGACACGTCAGTAAGGTCTGGTTTGACGATATTGTGGTAGCAAAAAAGTATATCGGGCCGGCAAATTCCCTGGATAATTGATGCCAAAAGGACAGAACTGCCGAAAATACCAATAGTGTGTTGTATGGCATTCGAGTTCTAAGACGTCGTCCGGTCTTGATAGAGCGAGCGAACGGCTTGAGGTGAATGTCTTGAAATATGGTGCTGGATCAAGCCCGAGAGTAGAAGGGGGCCTGTGAAAATGATTAGAAAAGTGTTTCTTGTGATATTTTTAATTATGATGCTCATTTCATTGGTGAGCTGTCAGACTGTCCAGGGAATCGGCGCAGATATTCAATGGGTTGGCGAGAAAAGCGAAAAAGCTATCGAGCGATAAAGCATTTGAGCTTGTTA
>Ga0114918_10005408_pt1 | contig 10969 bp, 19 predicted proteins | sample LantaG_FD_87015 | JGI IMG/M metagenome (GOLD analysis project Ga0114918, IMG submission 87015) | Deep subsurface microbial communities from Baltic Sea to uncover new lineages of life (NeLLi) - Landsort_02402 metaG | ecosystem: Environmental > Aquatic > Marine > Oceanic > Sediment | place... | reverse complement strand
CCAGTTCCTGCTTTGATGCCCCATCCTGCTTCGATGCCATATCCTGCTTTGATGCCCCATCCTGCTTCGATGCCATTTCCTGCTTTGATGCTTTCTCCTGCTTTGATGTCATATCCTGCTTCGATGCCAGTTTCTGTATACGCCTGAATATACTTAGTTACGTTTATTGATTCCTTGAAATTAACTGTCCCAAGACCCGCTTCTAAAACCAGTGCTCCGTCAAAATCTATTCCGTCTTCTTTGTAGTAGTTATTTTCGTCCAAATCTTTTTTTGTTATTTTTAAAACATTCATTTTCACATCAGCTCCTGTTTTCTTTTCAGAAGTTTTATGAATGTTTCTTTTTTACGTACGTATTGGAGTGCATCTACGTCTTGTTTTACTGCTTCTGTGCAGATTTTGTCTGTTTGTTTGTGAACGTATTGAAGTGCATCTCCGTTTTGTTTTACTGCTTCCAAGCAGAGTTTGTCTGTTTGTTTGTGAACGTATGCAAGTGCATATCCGTTTTGTTTTACTGCTTCCAAGCAGATTTTGTCTGTTTGTTTGTGAACGTATATAAGTGCATCTCCATATTGTTTTACTGCTTCTAAGCAATACTTTTCATCTGACCATTTGTTGAACTCTTTCTCTTCTTTTGTTATTTCTTCTTTCTTTTCTTTTATTTCCTGTTTGCATTTTTCACATATCATTTTTCATCGCCTGCCTTTTTAATATAACAATTAAAGCACATGCTTCTGTCTCCGTCATATCCTTTTGTTGTTTTCCATTTATCATGTTTGTATAACAATGGTAAATCTGATTTCTTGAAAAATAAGTTTCCTCTATCATGTCCGCATTTGTAGAAACTCATTCACTTTCCACCTTCTGCTTGTTTTTTGGCATCTTCAAGCAAATTATTTAAGGCATCAAAAACACCTTTATTATAACCATCTGAATCTTTAAAAGCAGGCATTATTGTTTCACAGTATATTTCCAGCCATTCAAGTGTTATGGTTTTTTGTTTTTTGGTCATTTCCAGTTTCATCTCCTAATCAAAACTTCGTTTCCGTATGTTCTCCAACGCCAGAAAGATTGTTTGTTCATTTAAACCTCCCGGAATAAATAGGAAGCAAGCAGAACAGATAATCCTGTGGGCATTTAAAGAAGATATTTGGGTGAATTGGTTGCAAATTGCCCATATATGTTGTTCTGCTTGCTTGTCCGTTGCAGCCGATTAAAGCTGACAACAGCATTCGTGTATTCAACTTGGCACGCCCCTGTCTATAAAGTAGCATGCTTCGTTATTGCAGTATACTTCCCTAAAAGAAAGTTCATTGTTTTGGTTTGCTTTAGCGCAACCTAATACGCCATCTATTTTAATTGCTGAACCGAAATCATTGTATTGGCAGAAAGGGTCTGCTCTTGTTGTATCTGTTTCTACTACACCTGCCGATATAACAAACAACAATATTCCAAATACGGACCCACATGGTATTAGAAGTGTTAAATCCATTCATCTCTCCTCCTCATTGTTGTTTTTTGTTTTTTAGTCATTTAATATACCCCTGTTTACTCAATGGTATTCCAAAAATAATTAGAAAAAACATATATGACTCGATAAGTAGAACTGGAGTTATATACTTCATCCAGCCACTAAGTTCCCAAGGCAAAATTACATAAAATTTTAAAATTCCTAGTATCGCCACAGTCATACAAAAACTTAAAATAAGCGGCAACAATAACAAACATACCATTACAACTAAAGAAGATCTAAGTTCTTCGTGTACTGTTTTTTTAATCATTGAACCACAATCTTTATTTATGTCCTTTGCGTTCATTCTAATGCCTCGTTGGCAGACAGTGTTGCTTCTTCTCGTTGCTCCTCTGACGCTGTCTGCTTTTCGTCTTTCTTTCTTTTGGTTTGCAAAGAATCTGTTTTTAGCCAGGCCGTTAAATTAGAAATAAAAATACTGTGTAAGGTTTTATTTTCCTGCGCGGCCTTAACCTTTGCCTTCTTATGTAATCCATCTTCCATTTTTATTAAAAAACTTTTCATAACATCAATAACATTGATATACTAACTTATATATATACCTATCGTTTTTGTTGATTTTTAGCCAATTTTTGATTCTACATAACTCCAATAGTATAGGTATCATAGTTATTTCTTCTTATTTCTTTTATAGAAAAATACGTAGACAATAAAGAGAGAGAAATAACTATGATAGGTGGCAACCAATTAATATGAAAAATCTATGATACCTATGCTAATAGTCGGCTAAGCTGTTTGCCCTGTCTTCTTTGGCTATTTTCCACGACACGCCTTGATATGCTGGTATTTTGTCTTGCTTGCATGTTCCACACCCAGTTAGGGCAATAAACATTTTCCCAAACTTTATTTGGTTATCAAGTTGTAGGTCGTTTTCTGCGCAATATTTTTTATATTTTGCATAGGCCTCTCTCTTTTTCAACACACCTTCGTCTATATCCGTATCTACACATTGATATATGAAAGACTGAATGGAATTTGAGTTTCGTTCGTAAAGGTCTTTAACATCATCTACTGAAAGCCAATAGGAAAATTTGTTTTGTTTCAAAAGCCTTTCAAGTCCATCAAGCGCCCAGTTTAAAATTCCGGGTAGTTCCTCTACTAATTTTGGTTTAAGGTTTGGGTCTAATTCTAATTCAGTGTGCGGGATATTAAATTCAAGTAATATCCACCGCCTATAAAATGCATTATTTTTGTTTGTTGTTGATGGGATATTATTACATGAAAATATAAGTTTCGCACTTGGAAAAAAATGTATTGGGTGTTGGTGTTTCTTTGCTACTGAAATACCATCCCCCCCGGTAAGTGTCATAAATGCTCCTACTTCTTTTAAATATTTTGAGGGCAGGTCTGCGCAAATGTTTGCAGACTTTCCATATAGGTAAGCCATTCCAAACGGGTTTTCTGTAAGCGACTGTAAAGAATGCGACTCTACGTTTTTTTTGCCGAGCATTTGCTCTAAAATATAAAGCGTTGTACTTTTCATTGTCCGCATAGCACCATAAACCATAAAGGCAACTTCGTATTTTTGTTTTGGTAAATAACAATATCCAAACATTTCCTGTACTACGTTGCGCGTTGGTGTATCAGTTTTCTTTGTTAATTTTTCTATCCATAGAGGACAAGTGGCTAATGGGTCGTAAGTTATAGGGATTCTTATAGTAGAGAATATCTTAGGGTCGTGTCCTTTAAACTCCCGTGTAACAGGATTCAACAAACCGTTTTCTAAATTAACCCATTCGTTATCTACTTCCACTGGGTTGGTATAAGTAATTGCTTGAATATATGATATTGTTTCGCTACAGTAGTTTATTTTGTAGCGGTCTTTCATTAACCAAGCACACATTTTTTTGATAAGTTCCTTTCCATCTTCAATATAAAACCCATCAGTGTAGCGATACATTACACCACTTCCTTTTAATGTCTTAATTGGTGTGTGAGATAGTATGCTGTCGCCAATATATTTAGGATAAAATTTACCATCTCTGAATCCGTTATCTAATTGGTCTATTAAACTACTTGGTTCTTCGTTTAAGGTTTCTTGCATTTCAAATAACTTATTAGTAATTTCTTCCCTGTCTTGTTCATCAAAACCAAGTTCTTTAAGTTTTGTGTGTGGGGGAGTCTTTTCCTTATTTTTGTGTTCCCAGTTAATTACTGTGGCTTCGTTTGTTTTGGTGTTTACAATTCTATAAGTTCCATTACAGAAATCAATTATTTCCCAGCCCTGTTTTCTAGCAGCAAGTTCTCCGATCGGAGTCATTCTATTTCCTCCACACCACAAATCTTGTCCGGAAATTCTTTACTGTGTTTTATTAGTGGGTCGGTGAAATAAATTTTTCCATCATGTTTATTGTATGTTTGAACATGATACTTTAAAGTAAATCCGTCAAAAAAAACAGTTATCTTAAACACTTTTCTCGCCTCATCTCTTCTCAACTCCTAATTAATTATTACAACATCTTCAATCTTTATATATCTATGTAGGTCTTGTGGGTGGGTGTGCCAAACGAGGACAACCAACGCATAACCAACCACCCATCAAGACTCTCTACAAGCCTAGAAATCCTTTTGTCCAAAACCTTCAAGGAAAAAACACAAACTATATGGGTTCATCTCTACACCTCCTTTTTGAATATTAACTGTAAATCCAACACAAAAACATAATAGGTTACTGACATTCCAATCATTAACCCGCCAGTTGCGGCTATAAAATAATCAAGAAATGGCTGTGTTATTACTGAATATGATGCACAAAAAATCCCAGCAATAAAAATTATTGCGCATTTATGAACGTCATTCATTTAATTGCCTCCTGTACATTCATTATATAATCCGACACATGAGTCTAGATAACCAACGCATCCAACATATGAATCAACACATTCTTTATATACTTCTTTATACACGTCTAACACTTCTGCTTGGGCTTTAATGGTTGCGTCCTGCATTTTTAGTTCTGTTTGTTGTTCTAATGTTATTGCATATAACCCGCCAATCATAATACCCAAAAAAACAAAAAAGCCCATTACTATTTGTTTTTGCCTGGTTGTTACTTTAGCATCCAATGTAACATCTCCATTTGTCCGTGCATATGGTTAGCTTTTCCTCCACGCGTTCCAACTAGCTTGCGTGATATTTCAACTATTTTATTTTCTATTTCCTTTCTTGTTCTTGTTTGATGTTCTTTTACCATGCAATACTATGAGTGCATACTCCTATATATAGTTATCGTTTTACTAGGCTGTCCAAGAATTAGTGTATTAAGTAAGTTCCCCCACTTCGCGCAAATCATTTAATTCCCTAGCTATCATATTTGCCACGCCCCTACTCCACCTAGATTCTCCTTTCTCATTTGTTTCTAATAGAATTTTTGCTGGGGAAATCCTGCCTTTGTCATCTACAAAATCTTTCCATTTTTTCTTTGTGTATTCTATGCTTTCTTTGAATCCCCATTTATGTAATTGTGTGTCTGTTTTACTTTCAAGTTTTTTTAGTTTATCAAAAGATTCTTTATCCCAAACAGTTAATTTTTTATCCCTCTCTTTTTCATATTCCCTAGCCAAACTCTGTGGAGGTTTATCAACTCTGTATACATTATCCCCTTCTGTTCGAAAATCCATTTTGAATTTGGGATGTGTAACAACATGATATTTATTCAGATTATACCTATACAATTCTCCACTATAATAATCTCCTTTCAATACTTGAATCCTCACAAGGTTTTGTTTTGTTTCCATATCCCTGTTGGGTTGCACTTCCATATATAAATCTGCGAATCTTCTGGAGTGGCTTTCAAGCATTGTGAAATACGGAATGCACATAATAAGAATAGGATATTTCCTTCTAACCTGTTGTAATGTTTTACCAAGTTCCACAACAACTTTTTTAAGTGCTTCTTTTGAATACAGCGCAAGCCCCGCATCATCAAGAGTTATAACAGTTCCAATAGGCAAATCCGTTTTGGAAATCCACTCCTTAAATTGTAGAGGCGTGTAACATATTCGTTCCACAGAAAAGCGTGGCACATCATCTCTGCCCCTGTCAAGTAACCGTGCAAGTTCCATAGAAGTCCAGCTTTTTCCAGAACCTCTTTTGCCAGTTATTACTATTGTGAACATTCCCTTTCTGCTATGCACTATGTGGTGTATCATTCCCCACACTGCAACATCTTGATATTCCCTAAGCGTTTTTGGTATTGTTTGCATCAAACTTGGGTTCATTGTTGGATCTATTCCTTTCATAACAATCCTATACCCCAAATTCGTCTTTAAAATGCGTTCTTGATTTATCCGTTATATGTTTTTTACTCCTAGCGTACATCATTAACAACTGCATCCATTCTGTAACATCGTCAAAATATTTAATCGTTCCTTTTGGTGTAGCAATGTTTGGGTTAGGTTCTTTATATTCTTTCTTTAACCAATCGTAATATTTACCATCATACAAGTCTGCAATCATTAAGGTTTCAAAGTGTTTAATTTGCAGCCTATACGTCAATACCTTTGAACCGGGTGGTTTTGTTGTGGAAATACTAACAGCATCCCTTAATGTTTCACTCATTCGGTCAAGGTGTTGGCTAATTAACCATCCAAGTTCGACCTTTCTTCCACCTATTTTAGTTTTAAGTTGGTCTGTTATTTCTGTTTTTATATTACCCATCTTCCTCAAGCTCCTTTAATCGTTTTTCGGTTTGGCTGTCTGTGAGTGCAAATTTAATAATCCCAGCTAATACATTCACATCTGCCCAGTATTTTTTATCGAACCCAAATACAATTATGTCTTCTATAAATTTGGAGTTTATATATTCTTTTTCCATACCGAGCTGAATTAATTTTTTGTAGAAGACAACTGGGCGGCCACTAACGGTATGAGTATTTAATTTAATTGTTTGATTGCGTGAGCTGTTGCGGTAACTATAAACTTTGGCTGCTTTCATTTCAATTTTATTTTTATCCATAGTTACCTCGCACTCCGTCTTTAACCTTTTGCCATAACAGCCAGTGTGTTTTGTCATATACACCCTGCCTATTTAGTTGCTAATATTTTAAGTATTTCTTTTAGCGTTTCTCCCATTTCTGTTAGTTGGTTGTTCATTCCCATGATGAAACCGAACAAAATTAACAGTCCAAGCCCAACGATTACTATGGCAATAAATTGAGGGTCTGTAATAAATTTTTTCCCTAATTTAAGCAGTTCGTTTTGGCAGGCCTGCCAGGCAGTATTCCAAACTATTTCAAACTTAGTATTTAAGTCGCGTGCCATTTCTCCTGTGCTTCCTTTAATCAAATCCCATATGCAAATATTATCTGCAAACCCTTCTGCAGAAATTAAAAATGGTCTGCCTGTTATCATATCAACGTGTTTATTTATTCTTGATATTGGTGTTGGTGGCTTATCTGCATTTTTCCCCCAACCTAATCCCTTTTCAGTATTAACATTTTCTATGGTTAGTTTTGCTAAGTTGTTTTTATACAATCTTAACACAGGAATCCTGTTTCCATAAACTCCGTATATTCTAAATTTGATATACCAAATAATCCACATTGCTGCTATAAGAATTACGCCGCCATAAAATATAGTATCGTTGGATATTCCAAAAGCCTGCAGAAATATCATAGCTCCAAAAAAAGCGGATAATAAAATTAAAATTAAGGGTTCTGTTTTTCCTATCTTCCCTAATTGTTGCGCCATCATTTCCATTATTACATTACCTGTCTTTTTATCATTAATCAATATTTTCTCCTCCTGTTTTTTCTATTTCAAATCCCTTAAAAGAAATATTCCTTGAACGATTAAAATCCTTGTTTAGTGTAAGATTAATATATGGGATAAATTCCTTGTTCATTATTGTTTTGTCCCCAACTCCTACTGTGCCGTCATTGATGTGTTTAATGAGTTTGTTAATCCAGCTCCTGAAAAATTTAACTTGCGGGCTTGGGTCATTCCCTGCGGCAGCAAGCATTTTATTTAGTACAGTGTTTTCCCAGTAAACCGAATCTTCTTTTTTATATTCGCCTGAAACAACAGCCTCACATTTTTTCAGTAGTGGATTAAATTGTTTTTGCTTTGCCATAATAAACGCATGATTTACCGCAGTGGTAAACATGCTATTTTTTATTTTGTTTATATTTTTTAGTTTTTTAAATATTTTCATTATTCCCGTCCCCTCATCATATAATCCAACAGTCCAGTATTTTTACTGCCTTTTTCTTCTGCAGTTAAAGCAGTGCGCTTATGTACTTCTGCGTATTGAGATTTTGCTGTCTTCGCTCCAAATCCAGAAGCCTTACTTGAAACAATAAGATAATTATGGCAATCGGCAACCATGTTATGAAACCGAGTTAAATCAAGGTTGTTGCCATTTTCGTCTTTGTAAGTTTTGGCAGTCTGTCTAACAATGTTGCACACAAAGGCTTCGTTCCTTGCAACTGCAATATCATTAGGTGGACATCCTGCCGTTGATAAATCTTCTGTTATAAGTTCCTTGTAGTCTGTTGGTATTGCTCGCCAAACAGTAAGTTTGTTTCCGTTCTCATCCTCTATAATAACTGATTTTAATTCGCTTGAAACAGTTGCATGTGTTTTTATAATTTCTTTGCCTAATTGGTCTGGAGTATAAATTATACTTTCGTCTTCGTTTTCATTTCCGTTTGTCATTTTAACACCTCAGTTTTAATTCCATCTTCATCATACGTTGTTCCAATACTAACAGCCATATATTCCATTGTTGCTTCTTTAGGGTATGCCTTTCTGAAATATTGTTTTACTATCGGGATAAATGCTTCATTGCAAGTATTCACCGTGCCTATTTGTGTGTATGTTGTTTTTGTGCATCCTGTTTTTTGCCCACCAAAAGGGTTAGGACATTCTATTTCTTCAACGACTTTCTGTTGCACGGGAGTTGTTAAACAATTGCAACCGCCAAGTCTTGCGCGATACGTTTCTCCTGTTTCAAGATTCATAAAGGTTCTTTCAATATCGCACTTTCCAGAAATTGTTATCTTCTCATCTTTAAGAACTTCAAGTTGTTTGACTTCGGCAGGTAGCGGGTCTATTCCTGCAAAAGAGATAGAATATACTTTGTTTCTGAAATATGCTTCTGTGTCTTCTGTTTCGTGTATTTCCGAAATCTGAATGGTTGTGTTTTCTGTTTGCGCTTCTGGAAATGTTGCAAATAGTCCCATTCCTGCGAAAATTAAAACTCCCAAAAGTAACCCTGAAATTATTTTTAATTCTGTTTGTTCTAATTGCATGAAAACACCCCCGTATCATCTACTCCGCAATTCCACCAAGTTCCGTTAGGACTTTTTAGATTAAAGTTCCCGTCTATCCACAAGTCATTTTCAGAAATGTTTACGTCATTGACAAATCTGTGTCCTATATCTGCGCCGTAATCAATTATTCCATCTTCTTGTGAAGAAATATTTAAATCAGAATCTCTAAATCGCACATAATTTGAAGTTGGCAATTCTAACCCATAAGACGTAAGACTCTGCCCATTTGCTCCTGCGTTTATGAGTGGTTTGCCCCCCGCATCTGCAAAATTCGTTATTGTTCCTGCTCCGCTTGTGTCTACATAAAACGCATTTGTTATTGTTGTATTTGCCCCTGCAGTTGTGCTAAATCCACTTGCTGCAGTATTTCCACCAGATGCGTCATAAACCATTTCTAAGTCATATAATGAAGTTCCATAAGCACGTCTTAGGTTTGCAAATTGTTGTATGCTTCCGTCAGGAATCCACCACCATAAATCTTTAGAGGCAGTCATTCCACCTCCTCCTACACTTCCCATTCCTGCATTTGCAAGAACTATGCCCCAAAGTGGAGTTCCTGTATCATAATTTGCCACTTCCCAAATTGTTGGACCTGCAGTTCCTGATACACCTCTGTTCCAAATTCCTGAGTAATTACTATTATAGAAATCTGTAAAAAATGCAAGTGCATTACCTACATATCCAAGTCCTTTGTCGGGTGTGCTGTCATCGGACCCTGTAATATAATTAAATCCACCAGACGTAATGTTTAAACCGCCACCGCCTGTGGGCGTGAACGTCATATAATCACTATCGCCTATTTTTACCGCGCCTGTTGATGTGTTAATATTAAATATATCGTCTCCTGCGGCATCCTTTACATTGAATTTGTTCGCTAGGTCTGTTCCTTCAACACGTAATTTTTCCTCTACATCAAGATAATCAGTCTTAATTCTCCCGCTTGAATCTATTGTATATCCTACTGCAATCACATTGTCAATAGAAGCAGAAGTAAAATTACCTCCTGCCACAAAAATTAAAGGTTCCGTAGTTGTTGCAACAAAAGTTTCTGTATATGTGCCATTTCCCCTTCTCACACTGCCTGTATGTCCGCCACAAGTCCATTGAACATATGCAGGAGGAAAACCACCCACTAAAGCTGAAAGTGTAAAAGTAATTACTTGAGTATTTCCAATTTCCACACCTATGTCTTGTGTAAATGTGCCTGTGATATCTAGGAAATTTCCTTTGCCGCCGGCTATTGAAGAATTACCGCCAAGCGTCCAACCAGACGCATCTGCGAATGCCCCATTTGTTACTCTTTCTCCGTCAAGAACCAGTGTGTCTGTGAATGTTTTCCTGCCTGTGATTTCCTGCACATTGTCAGTATAAACAATATTTGGGCAGAAGCCAGAAACACACGCATTTACATCTGCAATATTCACATCAGAAATTATAAACGTTCTATTACTATCGCCACTTAAACACCCACTCATTAACAGAGTTCCAAATAATAACATTAATAATACAATATTTATTTTTTTATCCATTCATTCGCCCCGTTTTTCACGATAGCGGTGTTTTGCATATGGTAAGGCAAGCATTCCAAATCCGGCAAGGAAAAATACAGAACATCCATAAATAAATAACTGACCTATTACATTCACAAGTTCGTTATTATTTGCTGTTGTGCTTTCGAAAGAATAATTTACATCCCATTGAGTATCACTTATTTTTTCCATAGTGAGTCCTATTTCTCTTTCGTCTATGGCTGTGCCACTTACAAGAAGAACCCCAAGGATAGCAACAAAAACACCAACTCCTGCCATAAGCATAGCAGAATGAGTTTGTACTGCAATGTAGAACATCACAGCGACAATGACTAAATACAGTAAGACTATCTCCAATATCATATGTAATTACTCCTCCATTATTCCAGGAGGAAAGCTCAAAGACAAACGCATCTATCGTCTACTTCCGGTAACTGCCAAGAATCCAAGTACTATAGATACTATCAACATTGCCGCGAGTATGAAATCCCCCATGTCTAAGAAGGATGTTGCAGCAGCACTAATATTATCTTTTGGAGCAGCAGCGTAGAAAGTCGCGAAAATTATTATCATCAGTACGCCAACTACTGCGGCGATACCAACATTAACAATTTGCATCTGACCTTTTTCGTCTTT
>Ga0114918_10005405_pt1 | contig 10974 bp, 18 predicted proteins | sample LantaG_FD_87015 | JGI IMG/M metagenome (GOLD analysis project Ga0114918, IMG submission 87015) | Deep subsurface microbial communities from Baltic Sea to uncover new lineages of life (NeLLi) - Landsort_02402 metaG | ecosystem: Environmental > Aquatic > Marine > Oceanic > Sediment | place... | reverse complement strand
ATTTCATGCTCAACACTCCTCTTTGAATATATCGCCGCCAATAAGCTCATGAAAAGAATTATAATCAGAACATAAGCATTCAATGCGTCTACAACATATTCTATACCCCAGGGTGGTCTCCATCCTCCTAACCAGTAATGAATGGTCCCCACGGTAAGGACGTGACGCAGAATGAAAATGGACAGAATGAACTGGAAGGTGATTGTTGCGAGGGAAATGAAAAAGCATGATTTCTTGTTTATCGCTCCAGCAAGCAAAATAGTTAATGCAGAAAGCAGAGATACTGCAACCACGAGCACGGGAAATTGCTCAATTGGCAACATTTATCTTATCACGTTCCTCTTTCTATCTCTATCCCCATCTCCTTCTCCATTATCTCTTCCTCTTCTATTGTCCCGTATTCCTCGTACAATCTCACTACCAGGGCGAGGGCAACAGCGAGCGTTGCCGCAGCTACTACTATACCGGTAAGCATGAGCACATGCGGTAATGGATTCACGTACATGTAGCCTTCGTGTATTCCATGCTCCCATATAATCGGCGCAGTTCCAAATCGTAGTCCCCATCCAGTTCCTACATCTGAAAGGGATACGTAGAACAGGAAAATAGCGGTTTGAAATATACTTAGCCCGATAAGTTTCTTCAACAAATTCTCCTTTGCTATCATTGCGTAGAAACCGATAAGCATGAGAACGATGGCAATCCAGTAATTATATTTTGCAAGTATGTGCTGAACTATCCATTCTATCATTCCTCCGCACCGCCTTCTTCTTCCTCCACGCTTTCTTCTTTCCACGCGAGATCAAAGAATAGAGAGACAAATGCTGCCATCACCGTCATCCCTATCCCTATTTCCACTACGTCTGCTATCATCAACGCTCTCGTATCCGCATGACCAATTATATTAGAAAGAGGAACTGCAGCATAGTTCAGATACTCCGCTACGCCGAGACTGAAAATAATACATAAAAGACCTATTCCTGCGTAGAGATACAATCCGAGGCATTTAAAAGCGACATTCCAGGACTCCGGGAAATTCTTCCTGCCTCTGGCAATGCCAAAAGCAGTGACGTATAAAACAAAAGAAGCTGCAATTACTGTTCCTCCCTGGAAACCACCTCCTGCACCTTCCGTTCCCATCATCACGTATAATCCATATAATTGAATAAAAGGGATCATCAGCCGCGCTATCGTTTCTATTACAACGTCCCGCCCATATTTCTTCTCGGCGCTCAAAGCTTCCCTCGCCTCCTTAATAACAATATAACAGAAACAGCGGCAGTGTAAATAACGGCGGTTTCACCAAGTGTATCGTAACCCCTGTAATCCGCAAGACCCGCAGTTACCATGTTTGGCGTGGTCATCTCCTCCTCACATTTCTCCTGCCACCGCACAGGAATCGAATACCTGTAAACCCACAATTTTTCACCGTCTTCTTTAATAAAATAAAATTTCTCCAGTCCCGGATAATACAACTCCTCCTTCAGGATAAGCACATCCCATCCTTCCTCTCCTTCTCCTTCTTTTCGCTCAATCTCATATTTCCCTTCTTCTAAGGATGGAAAAGCGTTCTCCTTTGTGTAGCCGATTTCTTCTATTTTGGTTCTCAACTCCGCGGGAAGAACACCCGCATCTAAGCTGCTCTCTAATCCTTCTGCATCAATACTGAACAGTTCGATATACCTATTTGGAGGAGAATACGGGTCACCAAAGGCGGGTACATCCTCCACTACGTACACAAACAAGACACCCAGAAGGATTACGGAAATGAGTGCCACAATAGGTAGAAGTTTCATCCCTTCTCCCACCTCGCTATCCTTGTCAAAGCGGCAATCATTAAAGCGGTTGTTGCACCGGCGCCGATAGCAGCTTCGGTAAACCCTACATCCACTGCATTCATCTCCACCCACACACAAGCCATCACGAAACTGTAAGCGCCGAGGAGAGCAATTGCAGCTAAAAGGTCCTTCACCGTTATCGCTGCTATAGCGATCAGTACGAGGAAAAACAACAGTGCAAGGTCAATCGGAACTATCATTTATCTTTTTCCCCCTTTTTTGTTTTTTATAATATTACAACACCGTTTCGCTTTTTACTACTCCTCCATATAAACGTGTGCCACTTTCCTTTGCATTGTCTGATCCACTAATAGGGCGTCTGCTGGCGCCTGCGCTATTGCGTGAACCACAAATTTGCCCTTCTCCGGCTCCACTAATATCGTTATCGTCCCCGGAGTTAAGGTGATGGAATTAGCTAAGGTGGTGAGCGCGAAGTCGCTTCTCAAAGTGGTTTCAAATTCTATTATTCGGGGGTCTATCGGCATCTTCGGATGTAAGACACGGTATGTGACATCAAAGGTCGCCAAAGCTATCTGCCACAATTCCCACCCGAGGTAAGGAATCAATCTGAGGGTCTTTAAAAGTACCTTCTCTCCCTTCTCTGGTATCAATAGTTCGTGCGAGATTACCGTAACGATCAATGCCGCTATTATGCCCTCACATACATGCAGAAGATTGAAATGCCCCGGGCTATCATGATAAGAAACCCAGGCAGATAAGAGCACACAGAATACGAACATAATACAAAAAGTTACGACCATTGAAAACGCCTTTTCACTTTTGCTCATCTTATCACCCCCTTCACATCCTCTCATCTCCCTTCTTCCACGGCTTCACGCCGGTAACATACGCAGCTTTCATTATTGCATGCGTGGCCACCGGATTAGCGATAAAAATGAAAAGCATCAAGAAAAAGAGCTTTATGGTTATAAAGGACCATCCCTGATAAACCATACAACCAACTATTATAAGAACTTCTCCGAGCGTATCGCACTTCCCGGTTGCGTGTAGCCGCGTATAAAAATCAGGGAGCCTCAATAGCCCCAGTGCTCCAGTAAGCATAAAGAACGCCCCACCGGCCATTAACACCGTGGATATTATATCTATGCTGTGCATACCTCCCCCCTCACTAAATATTTAGCCATAAGTAAAGTGCCAATAAAGTTTAACATTGCATATAGAAGTGCGATGTCAACGAACATGGGTCTTTCGAATATATAGCCAATAGCAACTAAGAGCACAACAGCTTTTGTCCCTATCACGCTCGTGGCTGCAATACGGTTATACACCCCCGGTCCCAATGCCGCCCGGTATAAACATAGCAGCATCGTGAATACAATTATCATCCCGATAACGAGGAACGTTTCTATCATTTTTCGCTTAGTATGGTTTGTGGAGGAGGCAATATAAATAACTTTCGGAATTATTCCGAATAAAAATGGATAAAATTAACGAAGTAGCGCCGGAGGATTTCACAAGTTGGTAGTTGAAGAGCAGAAGAAGCGGGCGCTTGAGAGATTGCGGATACGGGGCGCAGACGAGGAAGTGGAGGCGATACTCGAGAAGATAAACAGCCTTGACGGTTTCTTTACAACGAGCAGTTGCTCAGGCAGAATAGTTTTGATTTGCTTACCTGAAATAGGCGCCAAGCGAGAAGCGAGGTTTATTGGCAAGTGGCATCGCCAGGTAAAGAAGGGGGAAGTGTTAGAGGCGATGAGCGATGCAACACCACCCATAAAAGGCGAGATATGGTTAATAGCGCAATCGCCGATAGTGCACGTGGCGTGTGGAAGTTTGGATAAGGCAACGGCGTTGTTACGGATAGCGATTGAATCAGGATTTAAATACAGCGGTATAAAGGCGATTACAAAAGATAATGAAAAAGTAATGGTGGAGATGATGAGCACGGAAAGGATGGACGTCCCACAGGGTAAAGACGACGAAATGTTTTGCAGCGAGGCCTATCTGGATTTTATCCTGTCAAAGGCGAATTTCATGCTCGAACGGGGGAAAGACAAATTAAAGCGGTTTCATTACGGGTCGAATGAGCTTGACTGAAACCTTTTAATATACCAAATAGATAGAGTAGAAGGTAATGCGGAATCGCGAATGCCGCCGTAACTCAGTTGGTAGAGTGCCCGGCTGTTAACCGGCTTGTCACAGGTTCGAGTCCTGTCGGCGGCGTATAAACCCTTTTCTTTTAGAAAAAGAAAAGCCTTTACGGAAAAGAAAAACAAGTTCTAAAAGTTCTTCTAAAATTTCCTCACCACATCCTTAAACTCGATTTTGCCCTTATACAATGCGCTCCCTATTACCACTCCGCTTGCGCCTGCATCTTTTATTCGCATCACATCCTCCACACTGCTTACTCCGCCGGCTATCACCACCGGAACGCTCACCGAACTTACAAACTCCTCTATAATCTTCGGTTCTATGCCTTTCATCAAACCTTCAACGTCTACGTTCGTAAACAGCAAACTACCTGCGCCTATTCGCTCTGCGTGCTTCGCCGCTTCTTTTGCATCTATTCCTGTTACCTCTCGCCACCCGTCTATCGTCACTTTTCCCTTTATCACATCCAGCGCAACCATTACTCGCCCGGGAGAAAATTCATCCGCTGCGGTCTCTATAAGATGCGGTGATTTCAGCGCAGCAGTCCCAAAAATTATCCTATCTACACCTACGCCTGAAGCTATCCCGAGCAGCGTAACCGCTACTTCATAAGACCTGATTCCTCCGCCCACCTGAATCTTTACTTTCCCCAGCACTCCTTTTGACTCCGCTATACGTGCAATCATCTCGAAATTATTCTGCTCTTCTTGTAACGCAGCATCCAGATCGATTATATGTAACCTGCTCGCGCCCTGCGTCACCCATTTTTTCGCTATCTCAACGGGATTCTGGACTGAAGAGAAGATCACGTCTTCTTTTTTACCCTGCCGCAACTGGACACATCTGCCGCCCTTTAAGTCTACTGCAGGGATCACCTCAAATTTTTCCATTAGATCTGCTCAACTCCTTATAAATTAAGTCATCTGGATTTCCGCACAGATATACCATCAGTCCGTCCGTCAGTCTACTCTGCTTTTATTCCTAATTCTCTTGCTAACTCTTTGTACCGTACACGTAAAGTCACTTCTGTGACACCTGTGGCCTCAGCGACATCTTTCTGCGTCTTCCTATCGTCACATAATATTGCCGCTATGTAAATCGCCGATGCCGCTATGCCCGTAGGGCCTCTTCCGCTTGTTATATCCTTTTCCAACGCCTCATTTATTATCTCCCGTGCACGTTCCTCTACATGCTTCTCCAAATTCAGTTTAGCACAAAATCTGCCTACATACTCCAGAGGAGATGATGGAGCAAGCCTCACATCGAGCCTCTTTGCCAATAACTTGCAAGTCTTTATTATATCCTTCCTACCTACCTTTGTTGCATTTTCTATTTCGTCAAGCGTTCTCGGCACATTATGTGTGCGACACGCCATGTAAATAGATGCAGCCAGTATCTTCTCTATTGAACGCCCATGAATCAAATCATTCTCCCACGCTTCACGGTATATTGCCTGGCTGCCTTCTCTCGTTTGCTCAGGTATAGAAAGCAATGATGACAATCGGTCTATCTCCTCTTGCGCGTGTAAACGCTGCTTTCCTATTGCTGCGCCCAATCTCTTTCGTCGTTGGCGTTCACTAAGCATCTGTAAACGCTCTCTATCTACCTCTGATCTCCCCCGTGCCTCTCCAACGCTTTCTGCGCCATTCTTTTCAGGCATCTCCTTTCCCCTTCTTCACCTCGATCAATCAGAGAACGAATAATTTTTTATGTACAAGCTTTTTCAGTTCCTCTTCTTTCATTCCTCCAAAAATCGTTATGCCTACGTAAGGACGATTAACAGGTCCAAAAACATCGTAAACCTTTCCTATTTTCCTTTTATCCTCTGTTACGACTATGGAATTGATCACCTTCTTTACTTTTAGCTTACCGCCTTTCACAATCAACTTTTTATCCATAACGTGAAGCACCGTACCCAGCCCTCTATCCTTAACCTTCTTTTTCATCAGTGTGAGTAAGGTACAAAAGACGAATATATAAAGTTTACGGAATATTTTTAATCCACTCTTAGAATAACAGTATACGGGGAATTTAGATTTTAAAATCATATTCTGCGATCATGTACGTCACCGCTTCACCAATTGTTGATACTTCTTCCACCTCCATCTTGCCTTCCATTGCAGCGATGGTGGCAAAAGTAGTAGTGGCTACGACTGACGGGCCACCTATCAACGTGCCATTGAGGTCAAATGAGATGATGATATCGGTATTCGAGATGTTTATATCCGTGAAGTCCTCCGCAATTGTTACTGCTTCTCGTACCGAATATTGCGTATCCGGCTCGACGAACGGATTCGTATTTACCAATACATCCCCTTTTCCTTCCTTTAGCTCTACGTATACCTTACCTATCACGCCTAAATGGGTATCGCTTCATACACTTTTTTAGCCCTCCCGCACTCGCATAAATGCACAATCCATATTTCCACAAGTGCAAAAGTATTTCCAGAAACTTTTATATATACCCTCATAAGTATTACAGTTTAAAGTTAGCAGAATTGCTTAAAGATAATAGGAGGTGAAAGAAGGAAAAATGGATACTAAAAAGATAGGGATTTTATTGCAGCGATTTTAGTAATGTCTGTATTCGCAGCGTTTCCGATGACCGCGAGCGCTGCTACTGAGGCAGAAATAGAACAGGCAATTAGCGATGGATTGGTGTGGCTTGTTGCACAGCAAAATCTCAATCCTGGAGACCCAAATTATGGCAGTTGGAACGCATATTATGGTGAACTGGAGGCAGGTACGAGTTTGGCATTGTATAAACTTCAGGAACGTGCTTATGAGCTGGGATATGACTCACCGTTTGATCCAGACTATGAGTATCATCAGAATGTCATGGATGGACTAAACTGGACATTCGCACATTTAACAGTTGTTGACATAAGCCCCCAAAATCATACAACTGGAGCGACGGGTACGGTGGATGACCCGGATACCACTGGTAATGGAGTAGGGTATGTGCACGACATGGTACAAGTCGTGAGACTTACAGCACAGGACTCCTCTTAGTCGCAATATCAGCAAGTGGCACACCAAATAGGGTCGTGAATGTACCAGGTAGCCCTGTTGACGGATGGACATACGGACAAGTTGCACAAGATATAGTAGACTGGCTGGCATTTGGGCAGGTCGAATCTCCGGTTCCTAACATCGTATGGGAAGGCGGGTGGGACTATAGTGCTGTTGACAATGGTGCAGACGTCGGAGCCTACCACGGTGACCAATCCAACTCAGGCTACGCAACCATTGGTCTTGGTGAAGCTGAGGATTTCGGATGCACAATTCCAGACTGGGTGAAAACAGAACTTGATGTGTATATTGATCATCTCCAAGATGATGTTGATGGGGACACGAATGATGGGGGTTCGTGGTATAGTTATCCCGGTGACCCGATTGGGGTGAACATATATAAAACCGGCACCCTCATCTTTGAGATGGCATTCGTTGGAGATGCCCCCTCCACGCAAAGAGTTACTAATGCAACAGATTATCTTGTAAGGCATTGGAATGATGCAAGTGGGACAAATACACCACCAGGATGGAACGGCACACCTGCACAATATCACACGATGTACACAACGATGAAGGGCTTGGAAACATGGGCATAGACACATTCGATGGCATAGACTGGTTTGAGGACTTCTCAGATGTGATAGTGGCACAGCAAAATAAGATAGCCGGGCCAACCTATGGTTCATGGCAAACATCATCAGGAAGAGGAGAACCAGTAATTATCACAGAATGGGCTCTTCTCACATTGGAAAAAGCCGCTCCACCACCAAGACCAACGCCTACACCAGAAGCTGTCCCAATACTAACACCAATCGGCCTCATCGCACTCATCGGCTTGCTTTCGGTAGTCGCTATAGCTACAATAAGAATAGGAATAAAGAAGAGGCGATAAGTTTTTTTTCCTCTTCTTTTATTTTCTTTTTTTAAAAATTTTTATTCGCCTTTTCTCAAAGAAAGGTTTAATTTACGACGTAAAGAGTTTGTATTTGGTGTTTTCCTCAGTTATTTCCTCTTCTATTCGCTTTGCAAGTATCTTTTCAGGATGATGAAGTCCTTTAACGCGTTTGGTGAGGTCTTCAAAGCCGGAAAACGCTCCTTTCTTACGCTCTTCCACTATCGCCCACATCAATTTCTTCCCGATCCCGGGTAGCAAATCGAGGGTATGTAATCTCGTGGTGATGGGCTTTGCGTCGTTAAATGTCTTCATGAACCGCTCTTCATTCTCTTTTACTATTATTTCCAATACGTATGGTAGTTCCACCTTCGCCGTCGGCGTTAACTCCTCGTATCTCAATCGCTTGGTTACATGGTCTATTACTTCCCGCTCGCCTTCCCCTATATATACACGGTCATACACCGCGGGAATCTGATCCTTCTTCGGCGAAAGTTCCATCAGGACGAATTGATCTTCGCCAACTGTATGAACAAGTGGTTTCTTCTGATATACCGGTCGAGAGTCATTAGGATGCCCGTAGGGTAAATAATCGAGGACTCGTGCATTCGTCTCCCGTCTCTTTTGCCTTACCTCCCCCCTTCCCTTCTCTATCCTACCCCTTCTCTCATACTCATACCCTCTCATCCATTCTTCCCTCCAGAAAGGCTTTACCTCACATCCCACTTCAATCATTCATACTTCGCAACGCAATCGAGTATTCCTTCTATGTCCGCCTCGGTAAGCGTAAATCGTTCCTTCGCATAGATTGCCCGCACCTCGTTGGGGCTCTTTGGCATCAAATCTGCAATCCGTATCGCTATCCCCTCTTTCATCTTTGCTAATCCGAGCAGCTCGTTTATCAGCGCCCTTGACTCTTTCGCGCCGCCTTTAGCAAACTTTGTTGTATGCTCAGTGGCTTTTCTTCGCTCATACCGTATCTCCACCTCTTCCTCCCCTTCTTTCTTTTTCGTTTCCCCGCCACCTGTCATCTGAAGTGTTAATATTTCCTTAGCTTCAGCAAGCGTCAAGACGCTTTCATTGAGTACCTCTTTTACAATCATGTTCTATTTTCCCCTTCACCTACCTACACACTCACTTACCTTCACTTCTCGAATAACGTATAAGAAGATAAAAAGGTTTTTATTATAGTAGTACCTATCAGTTCAGCAACATAACTGAAGGTGGCATGATGAAAGATTTTATCATTAAGGATATAAGACTTGCGGATGACGGAAAGAAGCGCATAGAATGGGCAAGAAGACATATGCCTGTTCTGCAGATCATACGAGAGAGATATGAAAAAGAAAAACCGCTGGAGGGTGTGAAGATCGCAGCATGCCTCCACGTTACGGTAGAAACGGCAAACCTCATCTTAACCTTGCGTGCAGGTGGTGCAAAAATAGCATTAACTGGCTCAAATCCACTCAGCACACAGGACGATGTCGCCGCTGCACTTGCGGATGATGGAATAAACGTATATGCCTTCCGTGGTGAGAATGAAAGGGAGTACTATGAATGCTTGGATGAGGCGCTGAAGATTAGTCCTGATGTGACCCTCGACGATGGGGCAGATACAATCGCGCGAGTGCATGAAAAAAGTCTTGAAGGAATTAAGGGCGGCTGCGAGGAGACAACAACCGGGGTAATAAGGTTAAGGGCGCTTTCAGCCGAAGGAAGGCTGAGATTTCCGGTCATCGCGGTGAACGATGCTGAGACGAAGATGATGTTCGATAACCGATACGGAACGGGTCAGTCAACCCTTCATGGGATAATGAATGCGACAAACTTCCTTTTTGCGGGGAAGACGGTTGTCGTGGTTGGATATGGCTGGTGTGGTAGGGGTGTTGCGCTGCGGGCAAAAGGTCTTGGATCAAAGGTTGTTGTGGTCGAGGCGAATCCGAGGAAGGCTCTTGAGGCGGTTATGGATGGTTATGCAGTAATGCCGATGAAGGAAGCAGCAAAGATCGGTGATCTTTTTATCACTGTGACGGGAGATATCTCAGCGATAAGACGGGAACATTTTGAGGTGATGCCGGATGGAGCTATCATAGCAAATTCCGGGCATTTCAATGTAGAGATAAACATTCCGGACCTCGAAGACCTTGCAATTGAAACAAACGAAGTAAAGGAAGATGTGGTTGAGTATGTAATGCGGGATGGTAGAAGGTTGTATTTACTCGCCGAAGGCAGACTTGTAAATCTGGCATGTGCATTCGGGCATCCGCCTGAGGTGATGGACATGAGCTTCGCAAACCAGGCGTTATGTGTGCGGCACATTGTAGAAAATCACGAGAAGCTGCGAAACGAGGTGTATTCCGTGCCGAAGGAGATAGATGAGGAAGTAGCGCGATTGAAGTTAGAATCGCTGGGCGTAGAGGTAGAAGAACTAACGGAAGAGCAGAAGAAATATCTTAGCTCCTGGGATTTTGGAACGTGATAGAAAAAATCACAATGACAAAAAAGCCCTTACAGGGCTTGCGGGGTCGTGGGGCAGAGCCCCACACTACCAATTCTCAAGTAAATTTCCATTTCCAAATCAAAAAAGAAAAAATAGGAAGGATAAGGCCATGGATGGGGAGGAGCGAGTTCTTCGATTACAGAAGAAGTTAGAGCATTGGATTGAGCATAATAAAGAGCACGCGGAAAGTTTCAGGAAGGCCGCAAGAGAAGCGGAGGAGATTGGACTTGTGGAGGTTAGCAGACGTTTGGACGATGCGGCAACGCGGATGGAGGAGATATCGGCAGTTTTGGCAGCAGCGATGGAGCGCACATCACAATAGTGCCTTTATGAAAATCCCGTGTCTAAAAAAAATCTAATCTGTATATTCAGAAGCTTGACTTTATACTAATTTAAGAAATCAGAAAGAGGAAGTTGGTCCGATGGCGATGGCTTATCCATTCGTTTCTTTCTCTTAGATTTCATTTTTACTTTATTGTTTACCGGCGGCTTTATTTCATGCCCGCACTTGGGGCAATCTATTTTTTTTTGAAATATCCCAATCTCTCAATAGCACATCGGAACAATTTGGACATTTTTTAAATTTATTTTTAATAAAATCAAGAACAGACATCTTT
>Ga0114918_10005404_pt1 | contig 10975 bp, 6 predicted proteins | sample LantaG_FD_87015 | JGI IMG/M metagenome (GOLD analysis project Ga0114918, IMG submission 87015) | Deep subsurface microbial communities from Baltic Sea to uncover new lineages of life (NeLLi) - Landsort_02402 metaG | ecosystem: Environmental > Aquatic > Marine > Oceanic > Sediment | place: Baltic... | reverse complement strand
CTTCTGCACGCACCGGCTGCCACAAAAGTGTGAGCATCTCCGCAAGTACGTCCACATGTGCTGCGACGAGCGACCGTACCTGACGGGCGGACTGGCTGAGTACGTCTACCTCATGCCAGGTACGCTCATTTTCCGCGTGCCCGATGGGCTGCCCAACGAAGTAGCCACACCCGCCAACTGCGCCCTGGCGACGGTGATCAACGCGATCGAGACGATCTGTTTCGCCGCCGATGAAACCGTGCTGATTCAGGGCGCGGGCCTGCTCGGCCTGAACCTGATCGCGCTGGCCCGTGAAGGCGGCGCCGAGCGGGTGATTGTCACCGACGTCGACGCAGGACGATTGGAGTTGGCCCGGCGATTCGGCGCCGACACGTGCCTTGACCTCGTCGAATGCACGGAATACGACGTGCAATTGGCCATCGCCGACGCAACCGACGGCCGGGGGGTGGACGTGGCGTTCGAAGCCTGCGGCCATGCCGAAGCGGTAGACCTGGCGATGCTCGTGCTGCGGACGGGCGGGAGATATCTCATCGCCGGGCTGGTCAGCCCCGGCCAGGAGTTCACGCTCGACGGCAACCAGGTCACGCGGAAGTGCTTGACGATCAAGGGCATTCACAACTATCGGCCAGAACATCTGGCTGAGGCGTTCCGCTTCCTTGAGCGATGCGCCGACAAATACCCCTACGCCGAGATCGTTGGCGCGACCTTTCCCCTGGGGCGAATAAACGACGCCGTCGCCGCGGCGGTCACCGGCAAACACATCCGCGTCGCCGTTCGGCCATAGCCACACAGTGCGGCTGGCGGGAGCCCCGTCCTGCCAGTTTCGAGCACGCAAGAAACGCTGCGGGACAAGACCCTCGCCGCGCGGCACCCAAAAGGTTACGCCTCGCTGTTAGCTGCCCCGTCGCCGGCGGGCTTCGCGCATGCGTTTTTTGACGACCTGGTAGGCGAGCTTCGGCCGGCGGAACTCGTCCACCGTGCCCTTATTGTTGATGCACCGTGGGCGGGCGTTCCAGCCGCTCGTGCTGCTGATCCGCACGTCATTGAACTGCCAGATGGCTGTGCCGGAAATCCGGGGGTGGTTCAGATACACGCGCAACAATTCGTCCAACGCGTCGGCCTGGTAATTTTCAGTCCACTGCTGCCTGGCGGTCGAACGGAAGCCGTAAAACGCACCCGCCCCGAACTCGCTGATGATGACCGGCTTGCCCTTGCCCTTGCTCTGGCTATCCTGCCAGTTGAGCAGGTCGTCGATCGACTCCTGGATCGTCTCGATCGACCCCCAGTACCACCCCGTGTACCAATTCCACGATACGATGTCCGGCAGGTCCAGACACGCGTCGTCTTTCCACGCACACGAGGCGTACGTCACCGGCCTCGATCCGTCGAGGTCTCGCAAGAGCTTCAGCATTCGCCCGTGTTCCTTTCGCCCGGCCGGGGTCTTGGCGTCGCATTCGTTGAGGGTCGCCCAGATGACGATGGACGGATGGTTGAAGTGCCACCCCACCATGCTCTCTGCGCAGGCGGTGATCTGCTCGGTGTACTTGGGGTGCTCAAAGCCGACGGACGTCGAGTTCGTCTCCTCCCACACGTACAGGCCCATCTCGTCGCACAGGTCGAGCATCCGCATGTCGTTGGGGTAGTGCGACGTGCGGATGAAGTTGCAGCCCATGTCCTTGAGCATCTGCACGTCACCCGCCATCACCTCCACCGGCAGCGACTGGCCGTGCTGGGCGTGGAACTCGTGGCGGTCGAAGCCTCGCAGGTAGAGCGGCTCACCGTTTAAGAGCAGCTTACTGCCGGCGACCTTGATCTCACGAAAGCCCACGCGGTCGATCTTGTCGTCGACTACATCGTCGCCGTCGAGTAGCTGGACCTCAATCTCGTACAACTGCGGCGATTCAGCCGACCAGGGCTTGACTGGCAGGTCGGCGAGTCGGCTGGTCAGTTCATGCGTTTCTCGTCCGGCCAGTTCGGCTGTGCCCATGTCGAACGTCACGTCCGCCACGGACAGAAGCACTCGCCGCGTGTGAGTCTTTCGGCCAGCGTTGCGCAGCCGAACGCAGACGTCCAGCGACCAACGACGCCCTTTGCGGACGGGAGTGGCGAATATCTTGTCGATGAAAACAGGCGACACTTCCTGGATTTCCGCCGGGCGGATGATGCCGCCGGAGGAGTAGTGGTCACCCGGCACGTGTAGGGCTGAATGCTTGCCGAACGTGTTGTTGATCTCAATGACGAGTTCGTGCTCACCGGCTGCCAGGTGTGGGATAACCAGGTCCCACGGCACGAAGCCGTCGTAGTGCCTGCCGACCTTCTTGCCGTCGACGTAGACGGTGGCCGTGTGCACCACGCCGCCGAAGACCAGTCGCACCGGCTTCTGGCCGGACGTGCGGAACCGCCGGCGCATCCAGCCCGTGCCGCGGAAGTTCTCCAGCCCCGGCAGCGTCTCCCACGCCATCGGCACGAGAACGGTGCGGGTGTACTTCTTCGGCAGGCCGGCGACGTCCTTGCGATCGCAGTCCGGCACAAAGTCCCAGCAGCCGTCCAGTGACTCAACGGTGCGCACACGGTGTTCAACGAACATTCGCAGCATTGCAACTCTCCTTGATGCTCAGTCGGCGGAGTCCGTAGCGGCCAGCACCTCGTGGTGCGGCGAGCAATCGCACAGCCCTTTTGCCCGGCTGCGACGAAGATGGGCATTATACACCCGCCCCTGCCGCCGCACACCCATCTTGCTCGCTAGCCGGCAAGCCGCTACAGTGCTGCCCTGACCGGTTGGGCCGGAAGGAGTCTGCTGCATGCTGGAGAGACTGGAATCCGATTTCCGCAACCTCGCGCCGAGCGTGGACTTTTGCTCGCTTCGATTCGTGCGGACTAGGCGCAATGGGTTGTCCGTTCGCCAGGACGTGCCTCAGCCGATCCATCGCAGCGAGGACGCCGGGGTGATGGTGACTGTCATGCACGCCGGCGGGCTGGGCTACGGGGCCACGAGCGACCTGACGGCCGGCGGCATTAGGGCCGCCGTCGAAAAGGCCGTGCAGTGGGCCTCCCGCACGGCCGGGCGAAGCGTGGTCGATTTCCGCACAGTAGACATGCCCCAACCGATTGGCGAGTATACAGGCCCCTGCGGAACGCCGTGGGATGCCACCTCTCTACCGGACAAGTTCGACCTGCTCATGTCGCTTTCCAGGCGGCTGAAGACGAACGACAAGATCGTCGACTGGCGGGCCGACATGGCCCACGGGGAAATGGAAACGCTGTACCTCACCGCCACCGGCGGGCGGGTGCACCAGCACATCCGCGTGACGGCCCCGCACCTGCGCGTGACCGCCAGCGAGGGCGCCGAGGCCCAGTCGCGAAGCTTCGGCGGGGGCGCCTACTGCCACCAGGGCGGGCTCGAGGTGCTCGATCAATTCGGCTTCAACGACGCGCCGGAGACGGTCGCCGACGAGGCGCTTGCCCTTCTGGCGGCCGACAACTGCCCAGCCGGGGAGATGGACATCCTGCTCGCGCCGGATCAGATGATCTTGCAGATACATGAGTCGATCGGCCATCCACTGGAGTTGGACCGCATACTCGGCGACGAGCGGAACTACGCTGGCACGAGCTTTGTCACGCTGGACATGATCGGCAACTATCGCTATGGCTCGGAGTTACTGAACGTGACGTTCGACCCGAGCCGGCCTGAGCAACTGGCCAGCTACGGCTACGACGATGACGGCTTGGCCGCTACGCGCGAGTACGTTATCAAGGGCGGTATTCTGCTGCGGGCACTGGGGGGAACGATTTCCCAGGCTCGTGCCGGCGCGGAGGGCGTGGCCAACAGCCGGGCCGACACGTGGAACCGCCCGCCCGTGGACCGCATGGCCAACCTGAACGTCGAGCCGGGCAGCTCGAGCTTCGACGAGATGGTTGCCTCGATCAACCGCGGCGTGTACATGAAGACCAACCGATCCTGGTCGATCGACGACAGCCGGAACAAGTTCCAGTTCGGCTGCGAGTGGGGCCGGCTTATCGAAAACGGCAAGCTCACCAGGCTGGTGAAGAACCCCAACTACCGCGGCATCTCGGCAACGTTCTGGCGGAGCCTGTCGGCCGTCGGCAACAAGGACACGTTCGAGGTGCTCGGCACGACCAACTGCGGCAAGGCCGAGCCGAACCAGATGATGTTCGTCGCCCACGCAAGCCCAGCCTGTGTGTTCGCCGGCGTGGACGTGTTCGGCGGGGCGTAAGGACACACATGGCGATGCAACAAGCGTTCTACAAGCTGGCTGATGAACTCATGCAGGGCCTTACCGGCGATGAGGTGCTGCTGGCGAGCTTCTCCGGCGAGCAGAGCGATTTTGTGCGGTTCAACCGCTCGCTCGTTCGCCAGGCTGGCGGCGTGCATCAGCGAGGGCTGTCCCTGGAGCTCATCGTCGGCCGGCGACACGTGTCGGGCGAGTGCAGGCTCACGGGTGACCACGCCACCGACCTCGCCCGGGCTGAGGGCGTGCTTGGCGACCTGCGACAGTGCCTGCCCACCGTGCCCGAAGACCCCTACCTGATGTACGCCACCGAGCCGACCGACACCGAGCAGATCGGCCCGGACAAGCTGCCCGACAGCGGCGAAATGACCGACGCCATCCTCACAGCCGGCGACGGGGCGAACCTGGTGGGCATATTGGCTGCCGGGGAGATATGCCGCGGCTTCGCCAACTCGCTCGGCCAGCGGAATTGGTTCACGACACACAGCTTTGATTTCGACTGGTGCTTCTACCACACCGCCGACAAGGCCGTGAAGACCAGCTACGCGGGCCTGGAATGGGACCGGTCGGCCTTTGACCGCAAAGTAGCCGACGCCCGCGAGCAACTGGCCGTACTTGCCCTGCCCGCAAAGACGATCGACCCCGGGGCGTATCGCGTTTACATCCCACCTGCCGCCATGTTCGAGTTGATGGGAATGCTGATGCGCGGGTTCTCTCTCAAGGCCCAGCGCACGAAGACAACGTGCCTGCTGAAGATGCTTGAGGGCGACTGCACGCTCTCGCCGCTGGTGACGATTCGGGAGAACACGGCTGAGGGATTGTCGCCGAACTTCCAGGGGCAGGGATTCGTTAAGCCGGGCTCGGTCACGTTGATTGAGGCGGGCAAGCTCAAGGACGCACTCGCCTCGCCGCGGACAGCCAAGGAGTACGGCGTGGAGACGACCGGAAGTGAGTTTCCCAGCTCGCTGGACCTGGCTGGCGGCGACCTCGCTGAGGAGAGCGTTCCGGCGGTCCTCGACACCGGCATATACGTCAACCGGCTTTGGTACCTGAACTTTTCCGACCGCCCGGCCGGGCGCATCACGGGCATGACGCGGTTCGCGACGTTCTGGGTAGAAGGCGGGCAAATCGTCGCGCCGCTGGACGTCATGCGGTTTGACGAGACGATCTACCACATGCTGGGTGAGAACCTGCTGGGCCTGACGAGCCGGCGCGAACTCTTGCCCAGCAGCCAGACCTACGGCGGTCGATCGACCGGCTCGATGCGATTGCCCGGCGCATTGATCGACGATTTCACATTCACGCTGTGAGCCTGGTGGCCCGCCCGCAGAAAGCGGCCACAGCCAAAAGGACTTCGAACACATGACCACCAAAGAGCGTGTCCTGGCGGCCTTAAACCACGAAGAGCCCGACCGCGTGCCGATCTGGACGCTGATAGACAACACGGACGTGCTGCGATACTTCGCGCCGCCAGATTTCGACGACGGCCCGCTCGTTAGGGGCGAGGCCGGCACGCATGAAGTCCTGTTGGACGTAACCGTGCGGGCGGCCAAGGGGCTGGGCCTGGATGTGACATTCCTGTGCGACACCTGGATGATGAATCCGTTTCCGCGCGAGAACACCGGCATCCAGACGTACGGTGCGACGCGAAGCCGGTTCCGGTCAGTCGCGGACGTGGCGGACTTCACGCCGGAGATCCGCCCGTATGAACAGTTGGCTGAGCCGTTCGTGCGGACGTTCACCGAGACCGCCCGCGCGTTCGCCCCGGAGGTGATGCTGGTAAGTCAAGGCAGCTCGTGCGTCGAGGGCGCGCACAACGAGATCGGACTGGAGTTGTTCAGCCTGGCTATCTACGATGCGCCGGCCGACGTCGGGCGAATCCTCGACGCCTATACCGAGCAGCAGCGCATCAAGGCGCATATCTACGCCGACCACAAGCTTGCCCCGGCCTACCAGGTGAGTTGCGATATCGGCTTTAAGGGCAGTACGCTGTTCTCGCCGGAGTTCCTTAGGCGGGAACTGGCGCCCCGGCTGGCCAGGGAGATCGAGCCGGTCAAGCAGGCCGGCATGAAGGTCATCCTCCACAGCGACGGCGACGTGACGGGCGTGCTGGACGACCTCATCGAAGCCGGCATCGACGGGCTCAACCCGCTCGAGCCGACGGCCGGCATGGACATGGCTGCCATCAAAAAGCGGTACGGCAAGAACCTCACGCTGGTAGGCAACGCTGATCCGAACCTGGTCACGTTCGGCTCGCCGGATGTGATTGACGCCGAGGTCAGGCGATGCGTCCGAGCGGCTGCACGCGGCGGTGGGTACTTTTTCGACACGGGCGCCGGCGAGATAATGCCGGGCTTCCCGGCCGAGAACGTGCTGCGAATGTGCGAGGCGGTCAGGCGGTTCGGCCGATACCCGGCCCTGGCGGACTGACGGGCCAACGGCAGGCGGCTATTTGGCGGGCGACCACCATTCGGCGTCGATGGCCTCACCGTCGGGGCCTTGCGGATTGATCTCATCGGGATCGACGTTTATCACGCCACCGTCGGCCAGTGCGATGTTGACGCGGCCCATATGTCGCGGCGCGATGTATTCGTCCCAGATATCCATCACCGTACTACATCCCCCAACGTAGCAGATCTCCTTCTCGTAGTCGGCGAAGATGATTCTTCGCTGGCTTCCCTTGATCATAGCCCCCTGCCAGTTTATGCCGTAGCTGAGCGTGGTAGTGCATTCGAAGTAGAAAGGCCCGGTGTATCCGCCGGCGCCCAGGGACTCTCCTGGGGTGTCGGGTATCCTGGTGCCATCGGGAAAGATGAAGGCCCAGTTGACCCAATACCACTGCTTTATGCACGTGATCTCTATTCTCCCGTCGGGCAGTTCAGTGACGCGCATGCGGAAGTCGTCGTAGTCAAAGTCGCTCCCGGCGTACTCCTCATCTCCCCCCTCCTCGAACACAAACCAGTACACGTGGGGGTTGTTGCCCGACACGTATTGGGGCAGCAGGGGCGGAGCGTAAGCCTGCTCGGGATGACTCATGAATTCGGCGTAGGCCTCCTCGTTGAGCTTCCAAATCCCCGGGCCCGGGTCGGGGCAGCCGCCTTCCAGCCAGTAGGGGTAGGTGGCGAATATGTCCTTCACGTGCTGGTAGTGCCCTTCGCCCGCACCCTCAGTGGGCATTACATCGAGCTTTATGTCCTCGTAACCGCGGTGCGGGTCGGGGTCGGACGGGCAGAGCAGCACGTCCGCATTGTCGCCAAGATAAGGAAGCAATGAACCCGCCCACATGTTAGGCCCCATGCGAACGAGGTGCTGCTCTTCCTGACGGGCGGTGTACCCAGCCACAATGCTTCTGAGGTTCGCGGCGCAGCGGACCCTTCGGGCAACGGGCAGGACATGTGCGAAAGTCGGGGCTATTATCGCGATGAGGAGCCCCAAGACCGCCATTACTACCAGCAGTTCGACGAGAGTGAAACCGCGTTGACTGTTCCCGCAGGACTTCATTGTGGTTACTCTGGCACCCTTGCCGTCTCGGCCTGTCGGGCTGTTTCGCACTTCGTTATTACGCTCTTGATTATACCCGTCGGACGGGGCTGGTTCAACGTTTGCTGAGCAGGGAGGCGCCAAAGCTGCTATCCCAGCGATTGTGGGAGGTCCCGTGCGCAGCGCGGCGGTCCGCCCAACCGTCGTTGGCAAGTGGTCTGGCGCCTGCCATGAGCACCGAGACGAGCCGTGTCAGACATACCCCGATCACCCAGCCATCGGCGCTAGCGACAATTCCTCAGACATTATCGCAAAAGAGCGGCACATCTAGCTCTCTAGTATCGCAAGACGTACAGCGCCAAACCAGGCAGCCGCCCTTACTGCTTGCCGATGAGCTTGCGTTTCTTATCGAGGTATTCCAGGTAGTTCTTGTAGGAGATGTCCGGCGGGACAAGGTGGTCCAGGTGGGGAATGAACCCGCCCTGTTCCAGCAGCGGTTTGAGGCGTTCGAGTTCGGCGTCGATGGCCGATCCGCCCGCCACAAGCGGCGCCTTGGCAACACCGCCGCGCAGGCGAAGCTCCAGCCCGAACTCCTCCCGCCAGACGTAGGGGTCCACGCCGGCAGCCACTTCGAGCGGGAACATGATGTTCACGCCCTCTTCCAGCCAGTTGGCGACGATGTCATGCGGGTTGCCGTCGGAATCGACCACGCTGATCGCACAGCCTCGCTTCTTGGCAGCCGTCATCACCGCGTGGTAGCAAGGCTGAAGGAACTCGCGAAACATGGCGGGCGACACGAAAGGCCCGTTCTTGCAGGCCATGTCCTCCCACCACATGACCTCGTCGATGACGAGGTCTTCGGGAATCCGCTCGATCTGGTCCAGCAGAAGCTCCGTCCACGAATCGACCATGTCGTGGATCATGTCCGGATAGTCATAGAATGCCGTCGATAGGTTTTCAAAGCCCATCCATTCCCGCAGCTTGCCGTACGGGCCGATCATGTACATGAATATCATTTTGCCTTCGGCAATCGCGGCGCGAAGGGCGTCGATTTCCTCGGCCGGCCATTTTCGGCTGGGGTCGTCCACACGGAAGCGCCGCTTCATGTCAGGCCAGTCGGCCGGTGACTTGATCGGAAACTCCAGGAAGTGCGGGATCGAGCTTTCCTCCTGGCTGTCCTCGAAGTGCTCGGATACTACCCCGTCGGCCTCGCGCGAGATAACGGATCGCTCCTTGCGCTCGATGATCTCCGTCTCGAACGGCGGGTCGATGTGCATTCGACAGCTGATGTGATGGTCGGGCAGGTCATCGTACCCGAAGTGTTCGTGGACCTTCGTGAAGAACGTCGGATCGGTTTCATCCACGCCGACGTCCATGCCTTCTTTCGCCCAGCGGCGGAGCGTCTGCGACCAGTAGCTGAACTCGATATCCGGCACGCGATCGGTTTCCTGGTATGTCAGTGTCCGGTAATGGCGGTTCTGGATCTCAGTGCGGGGTTCGACGGGGTTCTTGTCGAGCATGAGTGCTCCTTCCTGTTGCCGACCAGTTGGACGCTGGCCGAGGCTGCTTTCTTCTGTTGCATGACGCTCTAGCTGCAGGTGAAGACAAATAACCTAACCTGCTCGCCAGCCATTGCAAGCTCCGCTGTCAGCTTGCCGTTGACGGGGGTGAAGGCCACGATCTGTGCAGATATCGCGTCCTCGACCGCCCCGTGGCCGCTAGCGACGGCCAACGCGTCGGTGGAGATGCTTAGGCGCGCTTGTTGCTCGCCGGGCGAGTCATTGAGCAGCGTGAAGTACACGTTGCCGTCGGCATCGGGCCCGAAGCGTTCGATATAGACGGCCGGATTGTCCGTCGAGGCGTGCGTGACAGGCTCCCAGCCGGCCTCGGCTAGGCGCCTTATCAGTGGCATGTACCGTTGGAACAGATGCCGGTCGCGCTCGTAGAGCTCAGGGTCGGACCAGTAGACCTTCTCAGCAGCGTTGTGGCTGAACATGCTTGGGAACATGCCGTAGAACAGGCTCCGCGAGAAGTACTTCTCCATCACCTCCGGCCCTGCCAGGGCGAAGGTCGTGTTCAGCAGGAAAAGGTAGGGCTTATGGTAACACAGCGTGCGCTTGAAGCACATTACCTCGTCGGCCGGCGGATGCCAGTTGCCCTCGTGGTCGATCCATTCGACCTCGATGCCCATCACGTCCAGGTACGGCGCGAGAAACGCGAACCGCGCGAGGGCGTCGTTGGCGAAGACCAATTTGCCCATCGCGTGCAGGTCCGCTGCCACCCACTTGGTGAACTCATACACCGAGAATGCCTTGTGGATGACGGGCCTGGTCGATTCCGTCGTGAAAGTGAGTGGGATAGTGACGCAGTGGAAGTGCTCCCGCCGGTGGTTCTCCGTCTCGGTGGCGTAGGCCTCCAGTGAGTCCAGGTACTCGCCGGCCTGCACGCCGCGAGCGGCCGGACCGTAGAACGTCTCCTTGACCTCGTCACCGAACAACAGCTTGGCCTCCGACTCGCCGGGAATGTATGGGTTGGGGTTGGAGCTGAAGCAGGCGCCGTTGCACCAAGGCAGGTCGCGGAGCTGGTACTGGAACTGTCCATCCTCGTCGAACGCGCCCGAGACAAGGTTAGTCCGAGCGAGCTTCCGTAATGTCGGGTCGTCGCCGTGGGCGTGCATCTGCGCGATGACGTTCTCCGCCGTGCGCTCGACGGCCGGGTCCATCTGCATCCACCAGGTAGACGGCTCGGTGTAGCGGAACGGCAGGATGCCATTGTCGTTGTCGAACGCGTTGTTGCTGATTCCTTCGTGGTACTTGAAGCCGAAGTCCTCCCAGCCAGCCACGTCGCTCACGTCGCCGAATGGCATCCATATGCCCTGCTGGCCCGTACGACACAGGAAATGCTGGGGAAACAGTCGATAGAACTTCGCCATCACTTCGCGGAAGCCCCATTTGCCAGCCGCGCGGAAGACGACGAAGCTAAACGGCGCCGCGCTTGGGAACCGGTCGGTCTCCCCCGCCAGCCCGAAGTCGTACGCTATCGCCAGCCGCCTCTCGGCCGCATCGTAGCTGATGCGGTATTGGGCTGCGACGTCCATGTCCAGGCCAATCGCCAGGCTCTGCCGGCCATTGCCGATGCTGGCGACCGGGTACCACGACATTTTCCCGCCCGCGCCGCTCTGCACGTCGACGGTGTTGATGTACTCGGCGCCGTCGGGCGCGATCTTGCGTGAGCGTCGCACGTCG